>Ga0209131_1000499_pt1 | contig 28148 bp, 24 predicted proteins | sample GraSoi_2013_40cm_FD_185826 | JGI IMG/M metagenome (GOLD analysis project Ga0209131, IMG submission 185826) | Grasslands soil microbial communities from the Angelo Coastal Reserve, California, USA - Sample 9_17_2013_40cm (SPAdes) (version 2) | ecosystem: Environmental > Terrestrial > Soil >... | reverse complement strand
AGTCGCTGCCCTCCTGGCCACCCAGCGTGTCGTCGCCGCGCATGTGCTCGGGCATCTGCACTTGGATCACGTCGGCGCCCCAGTCGGCGAGCTGGCGCGCGGCCGTGGGACCGGCGCGCACCTGCGTGAGGTCGATCACGCGAAAGCGCGAGAGGGCTTGGGATGCGGGGAGGTGCGGCATGGTGTCAGACACCATTCTCGCGGAAATGGTGTCTGACACCAAGTAACAAGCTATGGGATTCGCGCGATCCTTGCGAGGGAGTGCGTGAACGTGCTGGCGATGCTGGGCGCGCCCTAGGCTTCCTCCTCCGGTTCGCCCTGCTCGTCGTCAAGAGGAATGCGCAGCACTTCCCCCAGCCTCTGGCGCGGCCCGGTTTGGGACGGGAACGCCGGCGATGCGCCGTGATTCGAGATGTAGATGGCGCCACGGCCGATGAGGACTGACGTGGGACCGTCGAGGTTGTCGATGATCGTCTCCGGTGCGCCGTCGCAAACGAGTGGCCGGTCATGGCAGCCGATGCGGATCAGCTTTCCATCCTTCAGCGTGGAGGACGCGAACGAGCTCCAATGCTGGAGGACATAGAGGTCTTCGCCGTGAAACGCGATGTCGATGATGGCGTTGAAGCCGCCGAGCAACACCGTAACGTCGTACGGTGGATCCGCCGAAACGCGGTAGATGTTCGCCGGCGGCCGCGTCGGTCCCTGGAAGGGTATTCCGACCAGCTCACCCACGTAGTAGCTGCCGTCCGGGCCGCGCGCGATGGTTGTCGGCACTGAATCGGTGGAACGGCCCTGGGCGCGCGACGGAAAACCGGCCATGGGAGACAGGTTGCCCTGCACGTCGATGCGCAGGAGGGCGTTGCGGCTCGAATCCACGACCACCACGGTGTCGTCGTCGCCCGCCAGTCCTTTTTCGACGATCAGGGCATAGGGGTCGCTTTCCTGGGTGGGATTGATGCCGCCCGCGACGTCGACGACCTCCGTCCAGCAGGTCGTGCAGAGCTGCGACGCATCGGCGAACAGGGCGTCCATCGGGATGTGAACGAGCCGGCCCAAGTCGCTGCGGCCCGCGGCATTGCGCGCGACCGAGGTCATCTCGAGGCCGATCGTCACGAGGGCGCCTTCCTCGCCGAGCACCGAGGGTTGCGTTGCCTTGCCGGGCCACATCGCGATGTCGTGCGCTCCGCGCGCGCTCGCGCCGAGGACGAACGCGAGCGACGGCAGGCCGGTCGTGACGCGCACCTGCTCGCCCTTCCAGAGGCGCGTGATCGCGCCCGTATGTCCGTAGCAGTTGAATCCGGTGCCCGGCCTGCAGGGTGCGGCGCCGATTCCCGCCTCGGCGACGAAGAGCGTGCCGTACGGGCCGAAGGCGAGGCCGCGGGGCTGGTCGAGCTCGTTCATCACGCAGGTCACGTTCAGGGCCGTGACGCTGCACGCGAGCGGCTCATCCTGTTTCGCGAGGCAAGGGGCGATCGCAGAGGCGAAGGCGAACGCGCCGAAAAACATCCGGTAGACGTTTCTCATCGTGATCCTCCCTGGGGGTGGTACTTCGCCAAGCGACCGCTCGGCGGGACAGGAGTCACACTGCAGCATCTTTCCGCGCCCGTCGATGGCACGTTCGGGCCACGCCTATTTCGCCGCGCGTACTCCCGCGAGCCTCTCGCGATCGATCCATTCCTGGATCACGCCACTCGCCTTGAGCTGGTCGATGAAGTAGTTTCATTTGCGCGCCGCTTTCCTGACGAGCGCGAGGGAAACCGGCTTGCCCGCATAGGCTTGCTCCAACGCCTTCGCCTTCTCGGGCGCGAGGCGATAGCCCGCGGCGACGATCTCTTCCAGGCCGTCATGGCCGGACGCGAGGCCCTGCTCGAATGCGGTGAGCCCGGTCTTGCCGACTGCACCGACCTTCGCGCCCGCGGCGATCAGCGCGCGCATCACCTCGCGGTCGCAGCCGTGGATCGCTGCGGCCATGAGGGGCGTGTTGCCGCTCGCGTCGCCCGCATTCGCATCAGCGCCGCGTTCAAGCAGGAGCTTCACCATCGCCTTGGTCTCGGCCTTCGTCGGGCGCACGGCCGGTGAGCAGGAAAGCGGCGCCCATTGCAGCGCGACGTAGAGCGGCGCACCGTTGCCCGCGAGATTCTCGTTCGGCGATAGCCCCGCGTCGAGAAGAGCACGCACATTGGCGATGTCGAGCGTCATCAGGGCCTGAAAGGCTGCGCCCGGATCGACTTTCGGTGCCACGGCCTTGCGCGCGGCGTCCCTCCCCGCTACATGCACCTCGGCGTCGGAGCCGTCGTTCAGCTTCGCTAGCGCCGCTTGCGCGCGCGGATCGCCGATCTCGCTTAGCGTGATGGCGGCGCGGCGCCGCAGCGCAGGATCCGGGTCGGAGAGCAGCGCGGCGACGGCATCGGCGTGCGGTGCCGCGAGCGCTCCGGCGTGGCCGAGCGTGAACAGGGCCTCGTTGCGCACGGGAGACTCCGGGTCGCGCAGCGCCGCCGCCGCGACGGGCGCCCAGACAGCGACGTCGGCGGCTTTCGGCTCGAAGTAGCGAAGCGTCGAGAGCAGAATCACCTTCGCGTTGGTTTTTTTCGAGCTGCGAATGCCGGCCGCGATGGGGGCGATGACCTCGCGGTCGCCGGTCTTCGCAAGGCGCTCCAGGGTCCTTCGCGACGAGTCCGCGTTGTTGCCCGTGGGGTATTCGTCCAGGTAGGCGAGCATGGGCCCCACGAGCTTCGCGGGCGGCGCGCTGCCCACGAGGGCGCGCGCGGCCATGAAGCGGTCTTCGCTCTTCGCGCCAGCGGTATCGAGAACGCGTTGGCGCGCCGGTGCGAGCTCTGCCTCGCTCATGCCGAGGTAGCTCAATGCGCCTGCGGCGCGGATCACGACCGCGGGCGAAGGATCGTCGAGGGCCTTCACGAGAGCGGCCTTCGCAGGCGCCGCGGCCTTCTCCCTCTTCCAGAGCGCGCTTGCCGCGTCCTGGCGGACCTTTGCGTCGGGATCGGAGAGCGCGCGCGCCGCGCGAGCGATGTCCTCGGCCTCGCCGGCGATGGCCACGGGTGCGACGAGGCACGCGGCAAGGAGGAAAGGGGCGAAGCGCATGGCGCGAAGGTTACTCCGTGGGGTCGATAGCCGCGCGGAAGAAGTTGCGCAGCTCCGCGAATGTCTCGTCCGGCACCTGCTCCGCGGGATAGTGGCCGCAGGGCACCATTTTCCCGTGCACGTCCGCCGCGCGCGCCTGCCACGCCTCGATCGGCTTGTAGCTGCGGTTCACGTGGCTCTTCTCGCCCCACAGCACCAGCATCGGCATCTCGATCTTGCGGGCGAGATCGGCGCGGTCGTGCTCGAGGTCGATGGAGACGGCGGCGCGATAGTCCTCGCACACCGCGCGAATGTTCTCGGCATCGCAGCAGCGGATGTACTCGGCCATCGCCTCGGGTGTGAACGCCGAGAGGCCGACGCCAGGCTTGTCGAGCTTCTTGCGGATATATCGCTCGAAGCCGTAGGCCTCGATCATCTTCTCCGGATAATCGTACGGCTGGGCCATGAAGAACCAGTGGTACGAATCCACGGCCCACTTGAGCGGGATGTTCGAGAGCATGTGCAGCGTGGGCACGATGTCGAGGAACGCGACCTTGGTCACGTGCTGCGGAGAGTCGAGCGCCATGCGGTGCGCGACGCGCCCGCCGCGGTCGTGGCCGGCGACGTACCAGCGGTCGAAGCCCAGCTTCTTCATCACCTCGACCTGGTCCCCGGCCATCGAGCGGAAGGAATAGTTGCGGTGCGCTTCGTCGTTGGGCGGCTTGGAAGAATCGCCATACCCGCGCAAGTCGGTGGCCACGACGGTGTAGTCCTGCGCGAGCCGAGGCGCGATCTTGTGCCACATCACGTGCGTGAGCGGGTTGCCGTGCAGCAGCAGCAGCGGCGGGCCCTTGCCGCCGTGGCGCAGGTGGATGCGCGCGCCCGGAACGTCGATGTCGCGCGCGACGAAACCCTCGAACATCAGGACCTTCCCTTCTTCACGGATTCCCGCGCCTTGTGCCGCTCGGCGTCCACCTCGCTCATGAGCTTGTAGGCGACGTAGTACTTGTAGATGTTGCGCACGTAGGTAGGCGTCTGTAGGCCGATCTTCTCCGCGGTGACGAGCTCGACGTTGTTGAACCACTTGTCCGGATCGAGCTTGCGCTTGCGCGCCTCCTCGCGCATCCGGTTGATGTTTCCCGGCCCGGCGTTGTAGCACGCGAAGGCGAAGAGGCTGCGGTTGGCCTCGTCGAAGTGCGCGCCGGCCAGGTACTTGGCCATCAGCTCGTCCAGGTACTTCGCGCCCGCGTGGACGTTGTTCTCCGCGACGTGGATATCGCCCACCTTGAGCGAGGCGCCGGTGACGGGCATGAGCTGCATGATGCCGACGGCGCCGGTGTGGCTCCTCGCGTTCTGGTCGAGCTGCGATTCCTGGTAGCCCATGGCGGCGAGCATGAGCGGGTCGAAGCCGTAGCGCGCGCCGTACTTGCGGAAGAGGGCGATCGTATCCTCGAAGCGCTTGCGGTCGCGCGCGGCCACGGGATCGTTCATTTGCCCCACGCGCGTGTAGTAGGACTTGAGCCGTTGACCGTAGAGGTTCTGCTTCTTCGCGAATTGCAGCTGGAACTCCGCAACCGCCGCGGAGAGCTTGGGGCTGTGCTTGCGGATGCCCCAGCCGATGGTGCCGCCGGCATGCAGCACGGCGCCTTCGTTCACCTTGATCTTCGGCAGGACCTGCGCCCACATGCGCGCCTTCCAGTCGTCCACGACGATGGCGCCGATGAGCCCGGCATTGACCATTTCCATGAGGTCTTCGTCCTCGAGCGCGTCCGGAACGATGGCGAGGCGCACCAGGTCCCTGCCGGTCGTCTCGAAGCGGCGGTTGAGCCTGGTGAGGTTCTCGTAGTAGCTGGATGCCTTGCGCACGTAGACGGTCTTTCCGGACAGGTCGTCGACGCGCGCGATGTGCGGCGACTTCGGTCCGGTGACCACGACTTCCGCGACCACCGGCCTTCCGCCCAGGGGCACGAAGTCCAGCACCTTCTCGCGTTCAGGCGTGATGGTGAGGTTTCCCACCGCCATGTCGGCATAGCCGTCGGCAACGTTGGCGAGCAGCTCGTCGCGTGTCACCGGACGCAAGACCACGGTGATCGGACGATTGCCGAGCCGCTTGCCGTACTTGCGGTTGATCCACGCCTCGAAGTCGCGCACGAAATCGGCGCTCATGCCGCGCTCGCGGCCGTTGTCGTTGAAGTAGAGCGTGCGGCTGTAGGGCGCGGCCACGCGGATCAGGCGCCGCTCGACCAGGGCGTCGAGGTCGGCCTTGAAAACGACTTCATGCGTGGGAAGCGCGCGCGCCGGGTCGGCGGCCGCCGCGGCGGTCGAGATGAGGAGAATCGCCGCGGCAACGGTCGTCCTCGTGTTGCCCCCTAGAGGCGCAGCAGCCTCGTGAGCGCGTTCACGTCCCCCAGCTCCTCGATCTTCCACACGAGCTTCAGGACTTCCTCGGCCTTCGCCTTGTCCAGCTTGCCCCATGCCGCGCATTCGCGGAACTTGTCCGAGAGCTCCGCATCGCTCATCGGGTTGGCGGGACTGCCCTTGCCGAAATCGGCCTGGGTCCTGAGCACCTTCCCATCGGCGAGCTCGACTTCGATGATCGTCGTCATCTTGTCGAAGCCCGCGACCTCCGCTTCCGGATGCACGCCGAAATTCACCTTGCGGATCATCGCCTGCACGTCGGCGCGGTTCACGACGTCGTCGGTGAACTCCTGCAGCCCGCCCTTGCGCTCGAGGAGCAGGATCGCCATGCAGAACTCCATGGAGAACTTGGCCTGCAGCTCGTTCTTCGGCTGGTGATGGATGAGCGCGTTCGGCATGTTGTGATTGGTGCCGACAGCGACGCGTTTGACTTGCTGCGGCTTGATGTCGTGCTTGCGGATGAGCTCGAGCATCGCGCCCATGCCCGGGTGCGTGAGCGATCCCGAGGGATGCGGCTTGATGGACACGCCCGGGAAATGGAACGTCCAGGGGTCGCCCAGCTTGCCCTGGATCGCCTTCACGTCGAAGCCGCCGCCCGCGGCGCGGAAGAATCCGCGATCGGCCTCCAGCCCGTTGGGCGACGCGGTGAATCCGAGCGCGGCGATCTCCGCGGCGACCACACCGTTCTCCGCGGCTCGCCCCGCATGGAAGGGCTTGGTCATGGTGCCGAAGTTCTCGCGCAGCCCGCCCGCCTGCGTGGCACCGATCGAGATCGCGCGGCGCGTGGCTTCGCGATCGAGGCCGAGCAGCTTCGCGGCACCGGCGGCCGCGCCGATGGAGCCGCAGGTCGCGGTGCTGTGGAATCCATGCTGGTAGTGGCGCGGCGCGATCGCTTCGGCGACCTTGCATTCCACTTCGACGCCGATCTGGTACGCGAGCATCATGTCGAGCCCGCTGCGGCGGTCACGCTCCGCGAGTGCCAGCGCCGGCGGCAGCGCGGGCGCGGTCGGATGCGTGAGCAACCCGTACACGCGATCCTTCGCGACCGCGAGCTGCGTGTCGTCGTAGTCGTCCGCGTGGATGGCGAGGCCGTTGGCGAACGCGGCGAAGCGCGCCGGAAGGCGCAGCGACGATCCGATCACCGTGCTGCCGTTGGCGTTGCCGATGCCGAGATTCTCCAGGTAGGCGCGCGAGATCCCGCCCTGGTGCGATGCCGCGCCCGCGAGCGCGAGGCCGATGCCGTCGAGCACCGAGCGCTTGCCCAGGTGCGCGACGTCCTTCGGGATGTCGGGTGAGCTGGTGCCGGTGACGAAGGCCGCGACGTAATCCGTGACGGCCGCGGCGTGCTGCTGGGGTTTTTCGAGGGTGCTCATGGTTCTCTTTCAGTCGCCGTTTTCTTCCGGCTGGAAGCGAGTCGCGCCGCGAGGCGCACGGCCTGCTCCAGGGCACCCGTCGTGGCCACGCCCTTGCCGACGATGTCGAACGCGGTGCCGTGCGCGGGCGTGCAAAAGACCGTCTTCAGTCCGCCGGTGACGGTCACGCCGCGGTTGAAGCCCTTCAGCTTCGTCGCGATCTGCCCCTGGTCGTGGTACATCGAGAGCACGCCGTCGAACTCGTCGCCGAAGGCCTTGATGAACACGGTATCCGAGGGAAACGGACCCTTGCAGTTGATGCCCCGGGCAGCCGCCTTCTCCACCGCGGGCTTGATGATCTCGATCTCCTCGCGGCCGAAGAGGCCATTCTCGCCGCCGTGCGGATTCAGCGCGGCCACGGCGATGCGCGGATTCGCGAAGCCGGCGCCGCGCATGGTCGCGTCGGCAAGGGTGAGCGCCTCGTCGATGCGCTGCGGGGTGACCTGGTCGATCGCCTGGCGCAGCGACACGTGGGAGGTCACGCGCGACATCCATTTGTTGTCGAGCACATTCATCTCGCCGAAGAAGCCCTTGTGGCCGGTGAGATACGCGAACATCTGGTGCTCGTCGTTGTACTTCCAGCCGCCGGCGTGGAGCGCCGCCTTGTTGAGCGGCGCGAAGACGATGCCGTCGATGCGCTTCTGCAGCGCCATCTCCACCATCACCGCGAGCGTCTCGCCGGCGATGCGTCCGGAAGCGGGCGACATCACGCCGCGAGCGAAGCCTTGCGCCGGATCGAGGTTGCCCAAATCGACCATGGGCACCTCGTCGGCATCCCAGTCGACCTCCTGGGGCGTCTTGTAGGTGCGCCAGTCGAAGCGCACGCCGGCATCGCGCTGGCCTTGCGACAGCACGCGCGAATCGCCCACGACCACGAGACGCGCCGCGTCCGAGAGCCGCCTGTCGGAGAGCACGCGCGCGCATTGCTCGGGCCCGATCCCGGTGAAATCGCCCAGCATGAGGCCCAGCACGGGCAGTTTCCTGTCGTTCAAGTCGCTCTCCGGTCCGTGAAGCGGTAGATCGCCGCGATCATGAGGAAAGTGATCACGAGCATGGTGATCGATAGTACGGCGATCGGCCCCCAGTCGTTGCTCTCGCGCAGGTCGAACATCGCGACCGAAATGGTCTTGGTCTTCACGGTGAAGAGCAGGATCGTGGCCGAGAGCTCGCGGATGGAGCCGATGAAGATGAAGATCCACGTGGCGATGACACCGTTGCGGATGAGCGGGGCCGTGATGTCCCACAGCGTGCGCAGGCGCGTCGCTCCGAAGATGCGGCTCGCGTCCTCCAGCTCCGGGTGCACGCTCTTCAGGCTCGCCTGCACCTGCTGGTAGCCCACCGGCAGCTCCTTCGTGAGGTAGGCGAGGAAGATGATCGCGAGCGTGCCGTAGAGCACGAAGGGCGGCCTGGTGTAGGCGAGGAAAAGGCCGACGGCGAGCACGATGCCGGGAATGGCCACGGGCGCGGTCGCGAGGAATGCGAGGTAGCGATGGCCCCACACCAATTTGCGGATGGCGAGGTAGCCCACGGTCGTCGCGAGGAGGGTGCCGGCGCTCGCCGCGGCGAAGCCCAGCTCGAACGTATTGAGGAGCGCCTGCTTCGTCTGGCTGAACTCGAAGAAGACGAACTTCCAGTTGTCGAGCGTGAGGTTGCCTGCCATGGGCGCGGACCAGTTCTTCACGAAAGCGGTGCGCACGAGCACGCCGTACGGAAGGATGATCGAGCACGCGAGCACGAAGACGAAGAGACCCATCGCCGGGACGATCCACGGCCCCAGCTTCGCCAGGCGCTGGCCGGTGCTCTTGCCGCCGATCACCGAATAGCCGCGCCGTCCCATGATCGCCGCCTGCACCCGAAGCAGGATCACGGTGACGATGAGCAGCGGCAGCGACGCCGCGGCGGCGAGACCGAGCTGCGGCGGGAACTGGAAGAGGCTCCAGATCTTCCGCCGGTAGAGCCAGGATCGCCGGCGCGCCGAAGAGCGTCATCGATTGCAGGAAGGCCACGAGGAAGCCCGCGACGAGCGCGGGCATCACGAGCGGCATCGTCACGTGCAACGCCGTCTGCCAGGGGGACGCGCCCAGGATCGACGAAGCTTCCTCGAGATCGCTCGGGATCACCTCGAGGCTGTTGGTGACGAACGTGAAGACGTACGGAAAGGTGTAGAGCGCCATCACGAACACCATTCCCCACGCGGAAAAGATGTTGACGAGGGAGGCGTCCTCGAAGGGCTTGAGGCCCGTGAGGGCGTAGTACCCCTGGTTGAGGATGCCGGCGTTCGGGCCGCCCAGCAGCACCCACGCGAACGCGCCGAGGAAGGGCGGCGTCACGAAGGAGGCGAGGATGAGCGTTCGGATCGTGCGCTTGAAGGGAAGATTGGTGCGCGCCACGAGCCAGCCCATCGGTGCGGCGAAGGCGACGCACAGGATTCCCACCGCGGCCGAGGTCCACATCGTCGTGACGAGCGGCTTGATGAAGCTCGGGTCGTCGACGAAGTGGCGGTAGTGGGCGAAGGTCAGGTTCTTCGCGTCGTCGGTGAGGCTCGTGACCGTGAGCCAGTACATGGGCAGCAGGACGAGGATGGCGAGCAATGCCACCATCGCGAGTGAAAAAGGGGCGGTGATGTCCACCGCCCCCCGCTGGCGACGCCTAGTTTCCAAAGATCGCCGTGTACTTCTTCTTGATCTCGGCCACCTGCGGCATCATGCCGGCCGGATCGTCGGGGAGCAGCTTGATCTTCGCGAGCGGCGTGCGGTCCGCGGGCTCCTTCGCCTGCGGGTGCGCCGAGCGCTGGCCGCCGACATCCACGATCATCTGCTGCACCTTCGCCGTGTAGATGAAGTTCTGGAAAACGCGCGCGGCATTGGGGTGCGGCGCCTGCTCGAAAATCGCGGTGGGCGAGGAGATGAACGGCGTGCCTTCGACGGCGTAGATCGGCTTCACGGGGCTCTTCGCATTCATCTCGATGAAGACGTTGTACTCGTTGCCGTCCACCATCACGGCGCGCTCGCCGCTCGCGATGCTCTTCGGCGTCGCGGTGGTCGATTGCAACTGCTGCACTCCCTGCTTCGCAAGCTGCTCGAAGTAGCCCCAACCGAGGAGCTTCTCGAGCGCGTAGGTGCCGGTGAGCGCCGTGCCGCTATAACCGGGGTGCGCCTTGGTGAGCTTGCCCTTCCACTTCGGGTCCAGCAGGTCCTTGTAGCCCTTGGGCGCGTCGGCTTCCTTCACGATGTTCGTGTTGTAGGCCATGCACGAGAGCGAGGCGCGCCAGGTGGCGAAGTAGCCGTCACCGTCCTTGTACTGCGCCGCGAACTTCGCGACGTCCGGCGGGGAATGCTTCGCCAGCCACTTCTGCTGCTTCCAGAAGAGGAAGTGCGACGCGTCCGAGGAGTTCACCACGTCCACGTTGTGGATGTTGGACTGGTACTCCTGGTTGATGCGCTGGAGCACGCGCTCGGAGCCGGAGCGCTCGACTTCCACCTCGATCTTCGGGTACTGCGCCTTGAACATCCTGGCGACCTCCTCGGCCACCTTCACGTCCACGGACGCGTACCACACGACCTTTCCTTCCTTCTCGGCGGCCGCCACCATCGCGGGCGTGGTCTCCTGCGCCCAGAGCGGCGTGGAGAGCGCCGCGACCAAGGCCAGGAACAATGTCTTCCTCATGTCATCCTCCTCGTTGTTGTGCGTGCTTCAGCGAACCAGGCCCCTCAATCGCTCGGCGCGCATGCGCACGCCGACCTTCGAACCGGACGGGACGTCGACCGCGGGAGGCGCGGTGACCAGCACCTCCTGTCCGATATCCACGATGTAGTCGCGTGTGCTGCCGAGATAGGCCTGGCTGCGCACCACGCCCGGAAGGACGTTGTCGCCGCGGGCCTCTTCGGCGGGCACGAGCTCGATGTCGTGCGTCTTGACGCAGAAGCTCATGTCGCGCCCGGGGCCGGCGAAATCGCCGTGGCCCACGTCGAGCGACCGGCCTGCGATCTCGACGCGGTTGCCCTCGACATGCTTCACGTCCACGACGTTGCCCGCGCCGATGAAGCGCGCGACGAACTTCGAAAGCGGCCGCTCGTAGACTTCGGCGGGCGTGCCGATCTGCTCGATGCGCCCGGCGCTCATCACCACGATGCGATCGGCCATGGTCATCGCCTCGACCTGGTCGTGGGTCACGTAGATGGAAGTGTTGCGGAATTCCTCGTGCAGGCGCCGGATCTCGAAGCGCATCTCGCCGCGCAGGTTCGCGTCGAGGTTCGAGAGCGGTTCGTCGAGGAGGAGGATGTCCGGGTTCGGTGCCAGCGCGCGCGCGAGCGCCACGCGCTGCTGCTGTCCGCCCGAGAGCTCGCCCGGGTAGCGGGCCGCGAAATCGAAGAGGCGCGTGCCCTTGAGCATCGCGTCCACGCGCTCGCGCAGGCTGTCGGCCGCGACCTTCTTCATCCTGAGGCCATAGCCCACGTTCTCGCGCACCGTCATGTGCGGCCACACCGCGTAGCTCTGGAAGATCATCCCCATGTTGCGCCGCTCGGGCGGCACCACCGCGCCCGGCGAGGAGATCGCCTTGCCGCCCACGCGAATCTCGCCGGCGTCGGGCTCCAGGAATCCCGCGATCATGCGCAGCGTCGTCGTCTTGCCGCAGCCCGAGGGCCCCAGCAGGCAGATGAGCTCCCCCTTTTCCACCGTGAGATCGATGCCGTCGACGGAAACGACGTCGCCGTAGCGCTTGGTGAGATTGACGAGTTCCAGATGAGTCATCAAGGCGAAATGGTGTCAGACACCAAATGCGAAAAAGGTGTCTGACACCACTTCATTTCCTTAGGAAGTTGAAATCGACGCCCTGGTCCGCCTGGGTAACCGATTCCAGGAAAAGCTTGAGGTAACCGCGCGGCGCCGTCGGCTCGCGCACCGGCTGCGCTTGTCGCCGTTTCGACATCTCGGTGTCAGACACCATCAGCTCGAGCTCGCGCTTCGCCACATCGAGGCGAATGCGATCGCCGTTGCGGACCCACGCGAGCGGGCCGCCGGTGGCGGACTCCGGCGTCACGTGCAGCACGATGGTGCCCGCGGCCGTGCCGCTCATGCGGCCATCGGAGATGCGCACCATGTCCTTCACGCCCTGGCGCGCGAGCTTCTTCGGGATCGGGAGATACCCTGCTTCGGGCATGCCGGGCGCGCCCTTGGGGCCGATGTTCTTCAGCACGAGGATGTCGTCGGCCTTCACGTCGAGGTCGTCGGCATCGACGCGGCGCGCCAGGTCCGCGGCGTTCTCGAACACGACCGCGCGGCCTTCGTGCTTCATGAGCTTCGGATCCGCGGCGGACTGCTTGATGATCGCCCCACCCGGGGCGAGGTTGCCGCGCAGCACGGCAATGCCGCCCTGCGGATAGATCGGGTTGGAGAAGGGACGCACGACGTTCTGCGCGAACGCTTCCGACGTGTCGATCTCCTCGCCCAATGTGCGGCCGGTCACGGTGAGCGCATCGAGGTGCAGGAGCGGCTTCAGCTCCCGCAGCAGCGTCGGCAAGCCGCCCGCGCGATGCAGGTCCTCCATGTAGTGCTGCCCGGAAGGCTTGAGGTCGACCAGCACGGGCGTCTCGCGGCCCATGGCATCGAGGCGATCGAGATCCAGATGGATGCCCAGGCGCCCAGCGATCGCCGTCGTGTGGATCACGCCATTGGTGGAGCCGCCGATCGCGAGCAGCACGCGAAGCGCGTTCTCGAATGCTTTCGCGGTGAGGATCCGGTCGGGCGTGAGCTTCGATTTCGCGATCGCGACGGCGGTCGCGCCCGATCTTTCCGCCACGCGGATTCGATCGGCGGTCACCGCGGGCGCCGAAGCGCTTCCCGGCAGCGCGATGCCCAGCGCTTCGGCGATGCAGGCCATGGTGCTCGCGGTTCCCATCACCGAGCACGTGCCGACGCTCGCGACGAGCTGGTCGTTCACGCGCGCAATCTCGTCGGCGTCGATCTCCTCGGCGCGATAGCGTCCCCAGTAGCGGCGGCAATCCGTGCAGGCGCCGACGCGATCGCCCCGGTGCGAGCCGGTGAGCATCGAGCCGGTGACGAGCTGCACGCAGGGCACGTTGGCCGAAGCCGCGCCCATCAGCTGCGCAGGCACCGTCTTGTCGCAGCCGCCGATCATCACCACCGCGTCCATGGGCTGCGCGCGGATCATCTCCTCGGTGTCCATGGACATGAGGTTGCGCAGGTACATCGACGTGGGGTGCGCGAAGCTTTCGTGGATGGAGATCGTCGGGAAATCCACCGGCAATCCGCCCGCGAGCATCACGCCGCGCTTGACCGCCTCCACGAGCTGCGGGGCGTTGCCATGGCAGGGATTGAAGGCGCTGCCGGTATTGACGATCCCGATGACCGGGCGGGTCAACGCGTCGTCGGTATAGCCCGCGCCCTTGATGAACGCCTTGCGCAGGAAAAGCGAGAAGTCGCGGTCGCCGTAGCTCGTGAGCCCCTTCTCGAGGCCCTTGTCTTTGTCGTCGGTCATGGTTTGTCCCTAATCCTACATTCACCACGGGTAAAATCCCCTCATCAGGAGGATAAGAAGCGTGAATTCCGCACAGAAGAAAATCCCGGCCACCCTCATTCCCGGCGACGGCATCGGCCCGGAGGTGAGCAACGCCACGCTCGAGGTGCTGGAGGCCGTCGGCGCTCCCTTCGTGTGGGACACCCACCTCGCAGGCGTTGCCGGGCTCGACAAGCACAAGGACCCGTTGCCCGCGTCCACCCTCGAGAGCATCCGCAACACGCGACTCGCGTTGAAAGGGCCGCTCGCCACGCCGGTGGGCGGGGGCTTTCGCTCGTCCAACGTGCGGCTTCGCGAGGAGTTCCACCTCTTCGCCAACCTGCGCCCGGCCCGCACGCTCATTCCCGGCGGGCGCTTCGAGAACATCGACCTCATCCTCGTGCGCGAGAACCTCGAGGGTCTCTACGTCGGGTTCGAGCACTACATTCCGGTGGGCGACGATCCGCACGCGGTCGCGGTGGCCTCCGGCATCAATACGCGCGCGGGCGGCAAGCGCATCTGCGAGTTCACCTTCGACTACGCGGTGAAGCATGGACGCAAGAAGGTCACGCTGGTGCACAAGGCCAACGTGCTGAAGGCGCTGACGGGCCTTTTCCTCGAGACCGGCAAGGAGGTCGCGAAGAGATACGAATCGAAGGGCATCACCTGCGACGACAGGATCATCGACGCATGCGCGATGCAGCTCGTGATGAACCCGTGGCAGTTCGACGTGATCGTCACGACGAACCTCTTCGGCGACATCCTCTCGGACCTGAACGCGGGCCTCGTGGGCGGCCTGGGAATGGCGCCCGCGGGCAATATCGGGGCGGACGCGGCGATCTTCGAGGCGGTGCACGGCTCGGCGCCCGACATCGCCGGCAAGGGCATCGCCAATCCGATCGCGCTCATCCTCTCGGCGGCCATGATGCTCGACCACGTGGGCCAGGGCGACAAGGGCGAGCGCATCCGCAAGGCCCTGGACAACACGCTGGTGCGCGACAACATCCGCACGGGCGACCTGGGCGGGAAGGCGAACACGAAGCAATTCACGCAGGCGATCATCAAGAATCTCTGACGGGATTCCTGCCTGCGCAGGAATGACCCCAAGTGCAGGAAGGACCGTAAATGCGCAGCAAGCTTTTCGTCCCGGGCTCGCGTCCCGAACTGTTCGCGAAAGCGATGGCGAGCGAGGCCGACGGCCTGTCGTTCGACCTCGAGGATGCCGTCGACGAGTCGATGAAGGGCAAGGCCCGCGAGGAAGTCGCGCGCTTCCTGCGCAACCTGCCGCGCGGCCACGGCAAGACGATCATCGTGCGCGTGAATGGGCTCGACACACCGCACTTCGCGGCGGACATCCGCGCCATCACCGGCCCGGGCCTGGACATCGTGAACCTTCCCAAGCCCGACTCCGCGGACGACGTGAAGGCATGCGCGCGCGCGATGAACGAGGCCGAGCGCGACGCGCGCGTGCCCGTGCCCGCCGCGATCCTCGTGAACATCGAGACGCCGAAGGCCTATCGCCTCGCCGCCGAGCTGGCCGCGGCAAGCCCGCGCGTGATCGGCCTCCAGGCGGGCTGGGGCGACCTCATCGAGCCGCTCGACATCGATCGCTACAACCTGCCGATGATCGAGACGCTGCTCCTGCACATCCGCATCGCCGCGGGCGAGTCGGACGTGTGGGCGTACGACGGCGCGTGGGCGAACATCAAGGACACGGAAGGGATCAAGCGCGAGGCCGAGGCCTCGCGGCGCCTGGGCTATCTGGGCAAGAGCTGCATCCATCCCTCGCAGATCGCGATCGTGAATGGCGTGTTTCGCCCCACCGACGCCGAGATCTCTCATTCGCTGCAGGTCGTCGATGCGGCGCGCGATGCGGCTGCCCGCGGCGCGGGCGCCTTCACCGTGAACGGCAGGATGGTCGATGCGCCGTTCGTGCGCCGCGCCGAGGCGATCCTCGCGCTCGCGCGCAAGCTGAAGCTGATTCCCGACGGGGAAGGGTCGATGCAATGATGAAAATGAAAATGGTGTCAGACACGATCGTTCGCGGCCTCGTCGTCGTGCTCGGGATGATCGTGTCTGACACCATTTTGGCGCAGCAGAAATTCCCGTCGAAGCCGGTCACCCTCGTCGTCCCGTATCCGCCGGGCGGGTCCAACGACACGTTCGCGCGCGAGCTGGGCAAGAAGCTCTCCGACACGTGGAGAGTCCCGGTGATCATCGACAACAAGCCGGGCGCGGGCGGCAACATCGGCGCGAACTTCGTGTCGCACGCGAACCCGGATGGATACACGCTGTGCCTCCTGTCGTCGTCCTTCACCACCAACGCCGCGATCCAGCCCAACCTCCCATTCGATCCCGTGAACGGCTTTTCGCCGGTGGCGATGGTCGCGAAAGGCCCGATGATCCTCACGGTCGCGAACCACGTCCCTGCGAAGACCACGTTCGAGCTCTTCGCGCTCGCGCGCCAGGATCCCGGCAGGCTCAACTACGGGTCTTCGGGCCAGGGCAGCACGAACCACTTCGCCACGGAGCTCCTCATGGCCGCGGCGCACATCAAGATGACGCACGTACCGTACAAGGGTATGTCGCCCGCGGTGACCGACGTGATCGGCGGCCACGTGGATGTGCTCATCGCGAGCGCGCCGTCGATCTACCAGCACGTGAAGGCCGGCAAGGTGCGCGCGCTCGGCGTGACGAGCAAGGGGCCGTCGGCGGTCGTGCCGGACTTGAAGCCCGTCGCCGAGATGGGCGCGACCGGCTACAGCTTCGAGCTCTGGTGGGGAATGCTCGCGCCGCCGAAGACGCCGCCGGAGGTCGTGGCGCAGGTGAACGCCGACGTGAACCGCATCCTCGCCACGCCCGAGATGAAGGAAGTCTTCCTGCGCGAGGGCGCGGAGCCCGCGAGCATGGCGCCGGCGCAGTTCGCCGCGACGATCAAGTCCGAGATCGAGGGCTGGAAGAAGGTGGCGAAGGACGCCAACATCAAGCCGGAGTAGGGTCATTCCTGCGCAGGCAGGAATCCAGGGACATGCCTCTCAAGCAACGCCAATACACTCCCGGCAAGCGCGGTCCGCTCGACGGCGTGCGCGTCCTCGACCTGTCGCGCCTCGTCGCGGGCAATACGCTCACGGGGCTTCTCGCGGATTTCGGCGCGGAGGTGGTGAAGGTCGAGCCCGCCGCCGGCGACACGCTTCGCGCATGGAGGACGAAGGACGTCCAGACCAACTGGAAGCTCTACGCGCGCAACAAGAAGAGCCTGGCCCTGGAGCTGCGCAAGCCCGAGGCGCGCGAGCTGTTGCTGAAGTTGGTCGAGAAAGCCCACGTCTTCGTCGAGAGCTTCCGCCCCGACACGCTCGAGAAGATGGGCCTCGCGCCCGAGGCGCTGCTCGCCCGCAATCCGCGGCTCGTGATCGTGCGCATCTCCGGTTGGGGACAGACGGGCCCGTACCGGCGCCGTCCGGGCTTCGGCACGCTGGTGGAGGGAATCTCGGGCTTCGCCTCGTTCAACGGATTCGCCGATCGCGAGCCGGTGCTGCCGCCCATGTACATGGCCGATTCCTACGCCGGCCTCTACGGCGCCGCGGGCGTCCTGGTGGCATTGCGCGAAGTGGAAGTGAACGCCGGCATGGGCCAGGTGATCGACCTCCCGCTCCTCGATCCGCTCTTCCACGTGCTGGGACCCCAGGCCGCGAACTATCGCCTCACGGGGAAAGTGAAGCCGCGCACGGGAAGCCGCTCCACCAACTCCGGGCCCCGCAATGCATACAGGACGAAGGACGGGCACTTCGTGGCGCTGTCGGCCTCCACGCAGAAGATGGCAGAGCGCACGTTCAACGCCATCGGGCGGCCCGACCTCATCGACGACCCGCGCTACCGCACCAACGCCGAGCGCGTGAAAAATGCGGGGGCGCTGGATGCGATCATCGGCGAGTTCATCGTGCAGCGTACGCAGGCCGACAACGTGGCGTTCTTCGAAAAGGCCGAGGTCACCATCGGTCCCATCTACGACATCGCGCAGATCCTCGAAGACCCGCACTTCATCGAGCGCGAGGTCGTCGCCGACTATCCCGATCCGGACATGCAGGCGTTCCCGATGCATCACGTGGTGCCGCGGCTCGAAGGCACGCCCGGTTCGATCCGCACCGTGGCGCCGACATTGGGCCAGCACAACCGCGAGCTGCTGCGCGAGGCGGGCATCGACGAGGCGAAGTACGCGCAGTTGCTGAGGGGCGGCGTCGTGTACGAAGGCGAGGCGGCGCCGGCGGCGGAGGACGAGTGACGTCGAACGCGCCGGTGCTCCCGGTCCCGAACTCGTCGGGCACGACACGCCCGCGCTCACGCGCGCCGAAGAACGCGTGCGATTCGCACATCCACATCTACGACCCGCGCTTCGCGATGAAGTGGCCGAACCTGCGCGCGGTCGAGAACGCTTCGGTCGCCGAGTACAGGCTGCTCCAGGAACGCAGCGGCACGACGCGCACGATCGTCGTGCAGCCCGCGGCGTATGGAATCGACAACTCGGCGACGCTGGACGCGGTTGCGCAGCTCGGCGAGCAGAACGCGCGCGGCATCGCGGTCGTGCATCCGACGGTGACCGATACCGAGCTCGTCGCGATGGACAGAGGCGGCATCCGCGGACTGCGATTCACGCAGCACGAGTCGCGCACGGCGGTGACGACCGCGGATATGATCGAGCCGCTCGCGCATCGCGCCCACCGCCTCGGCTGGCACGTCCAGCTGCACCTGAGGGCCGACCAGATCGTCGAGATGGCGGATTTGATCGGCCGGCTGCCAGGCACCATCGTCTTCGACCACATGGGGCGAATGCCGCAGCCCGAGGGCATCCACCATCCGGCGTTCAACATCCTGAGGCGTTTGCTGGACACCGGGCGCGTGTGGGTGAAGCTCTCCGGCCCGTATCTCGATACGAAAGACGGCGCGCCGCGCTACTCGGACATCGCGCCCGTGGGCCGCGCGCTCGCCGAGCACGCCCCCGACCGCTGTGTGTGGGCCAGCGACTGGCCGCATCCCACGGAGCCGAACGTGAAGCCGGACGACGCCGTGCTCTTCGACCTGCTCGCGGAATGGTCGATCGACGAGTCGTCGCGGCACAAGATCCTCGTATCCAATCCCGCAGCGCTTTACGGTTTCTAGGAGAGAACAGCATGTCCAAGTGGAGCGGCGGTTTCGCACCTCCCTCGAGCGAGGCGAAGATCCTGAAGCGCGACTGGGTCCTCGAGTGCTATCGAAGGCTCGCGCGCCAATCGTCGCTGCACGGCAAGGTGCCGCGCGTGCCGAAGCTCGGCCGGCAGCAGTTCCTTGACGAGTACTACTCGCTCAACCGGCCCGTGTTGATGACGGGCGCATTCGACGATTGGCCGGCCCTCACGCGCTGGACCCTGCCCGAGCTCAAGCGGCGCTTCGGCGGGCGCATGGTCTCCGTCCAGGGGAACCGCGAGGCGGATGCGGGCTACGAGCGCAACTCCGCCCAGCATCGCCGGGACATGAAATTCGGCGACTACGTGGACCTCGTGGAGGGGCGCGGCGAAACCAACGACGTGTACATCACCGCGAACAACTCGGACTCCAACAAGGAAGCGCTGAAGGAGTTGTGGGAAGACATCGTGCCGCTGCGCGAATACCTGCGCGACGATGATCCCGGCAACCGCGGTTTCTTCTGGTTCGGGCCGAAGGGAACGGTCACGCCGCTGCACCACGACCTCACCAACAACTTCATGGCCCAGGTGCGCGGTCGCAAGCGGGTGAGCCTGGTGGCGCCGTATGACCTGCCCCTCCTGTACAACGACCGCCATTGCTTCTCGCAGGTGGACGTAGAGCGCATCGATTACGGCCGCTTCCCGGCATTCCGCGGCGCGACCGTGACGCAGGTGGAGATCGGTCCCGGCGACCTGCTCTTCCTTCCCGTGGGCTGGTGGCATCACGTCCGGGGCCTGGAGGTCTCCGTCACGATGACGTTCACCAACTTCCTCTTCGACAACGACTTCTACTCGTCCTACCGCACCTACCAGGCCATCTGACGCCGTCCTACACGCGAAAGCGTGTTTGCGGCGACAACTCCGGACGGCCCGCGACGGTCCGAGCGCATACAGCCAACCGGAGAACAACATGTCCACGCTCGGCCTCATCCTGCTGATCATCGTGATCCTCATGCTGCTGGGCGCCGTGCCGACCTGGCCGCACAGCCGCAGCTGGGGCTACATGCCCAGCGGCACGCTCGGGCTCGTCCTCATCATCGTCATCGTCCTCGTCCTGCTCGGGCACATCTAGGGAGGTTAGGTTCTAGAATCCGGGGATCCCGAGGAGGATCCCCGATGAAGCTCGTCCGTTCGTTCGTCCCCGCCGCGCTCGCGCTTTTCGCCGGCGCGGCGCTCGCGCAGTCGTATCCCGCGAGGCCCGTCAAGATCATCGTCGCGTTCACTCCCGGGTCGGCGACGGACATCGTCTCGCGCCTGGTCGCCGACGCGTTCACGAAGTCGATGGGCCAGACGTTCATCGTCGAGAACAAGCCGGGCGCCGGCGGCATCATCGGCACCGAGGCCGCGAAGAACGCGCCGCCGGACGGTTACACGCTCACCGCGTGCCCGAGCGGACCGTTCGCAATCAACCCGGGCATCTACTCGAAGCTTCCGTACGATCCGGTCAAGGACTTCGAGCCGATCTCCAACCTCGTGCTCACGCCGCAGGTGATCGTCGTGGGGGCGCAGACGCCGTACCAGACATTGAAGGACCTGGTGGACGACGCGAGGAAGCGCCCGGGCGACATCGCCTTCGGCTCGCTCGGCACGGGATCGACCAGCCACCTCACGATGGAAGCGTTCCAGAAGGAAGCGGGCATCAAGCTCAACCACATCCCGTTCAAGGGCGGCGCGGAAGCGCAGGCGCAGATCATCGGCGGCGCGTTTCCCCTGATGTCCGACACCATCACCGGCGTGCTCACGCAGGTGAGAGCCGGCAAGCTGCGAACGCTTGGCGTGGCCATCCCGCAACGCTCGCCTTACCTGCCCGACACGCCGACGATTGCGGAGCAGGGCTACAAGGGATTCGTGAGCGTGGGCTGGATCGGCCTGTGCGCTCCCGCGAAGACGCCGGTGGCGATCCTCGACAAGCTCAACGCGGAGGTGAAGAAGTTCCTCGCTTCGCCCGAAGCGAAGGAGAAGATCGAGCAGCAGGCCGCCACGCCGGTGGGCGATTCGCGCGAGCACTTCGCGGCGTGGATCAAGTCGGAGATCGGGAAGTGGTCGAAGGTCGCGAAGGACAGCGGGGCCAGGGCTGATTGATGTATGACGTCGCCGTTGTGGGCCTGGGCGCGATGGGCAGCGCCGCGGCGTGGCAGGCGGCGAAGCGTGGCGCGAAGGTCCTGGGCATCGACCAGTTCCGGCCGCCGCATGCGCTGGGATCGTCGCACGGCGATACGCGCATCACGCGGCTCGCGATCGGCGAGGGCGAGCAGTACACGCCGCTCGTGCTGCGCGCGAACGAGATCTGGCGGGAGGTCGAGCGCGAGACGGGCGAGAGGCTGCGCGTGGTCACGGGCGGGCTCATCATCTCGGGCCCCGCGCGCAGTGCCACGACACACGTCGCGAATTTCTTCGGGAACACGCTCGCCGCCGCCCGGCGCTTCGGCATCGAGCACGAGATTCTCGACGCACCCGGCATTCGCAAGCGCTTCCCGCAGTTCGCCGTGCGGGACAACGAGGTGGGTTACTTCGAACCGGGCGCGGGCTACCTGCGGCCGGAGCGTTGCATCGCAGCCCAGCTGAAGCTCGCCGCATCGAGCGGCGCCGAGCTGCACACGGATGAGCGCGTCCAGGCGATCGACGATCGCGCCGGCCCCGTGCGCATCACGACCGATCGCGGCACGTACGATGCGAAGAGCGCGATCCTTTCCATGGGCGCGTGGCTGCCCGGCTTCATCGAGCCCGCCCTGGCGCGTCGTCTCACCGTGACGCGCCAGGCGCTGTACTGGTTCGCGCCCCGCGGCGATGACGGCGAATTCGAAGCGCCGCGCTTTCCGGTCTGGATCTGGGAGCTGCAGGAGACAAAGCATGTGATCTACGGCTTTCCGGCGGTCGACGGCGCCGGCGGCGGCGTGAAGGTTGCGACCGAGCAATACCTGCGCACGACGACACCCGAGTCGGTCGATCGCGAAGTGGGCGACCAGGAGAAGCGCGCCATGCATCGCGAGCTGGTGGCGCCATACCTTCCCGGGCTTTCCGACCGATGCGTGAAGGCGGTGGCCTGCATGTACACGGCCACTCCCGACTTCCAGTTCTGGATCGAGCGGCATCCGGCCATGCCGAGCGTCGTGATCGTGTCGGCCTGCTCGGGGCATGGGTTCAAGCATTCACCGGCCATTGGAGAGAGGGCCGCAGGGATGGCTTTTCAGAAGGTTTAAGGGCGGCTAAAGGACGCGACGTGCCCGCGGGAGAGACAGTGGCGGCGTTTCCACCCGAGGAGCACCGCCATGACACATAACGTCGTCCGCATAGCCTCCGCAGGCATCGCCATCGCCGCCGTCGCCGTGATCTCGCTCGCGACGGACGCGCCCCACCCGGGTTCGCGCTCGTTCGACCCGAGCGTTCCCTCCGCGTGGGAAGTGTTCCACTCGAACGACGGCCGCGACGAAGGCAATACCGAGGACAAGACGTTCTGACGCTCCTCACGGTATCCTTCCGCCCTTCGAATGGAGGGGCGATGGAACGAGCGACGGGGCGCGCCTGGATGGCCGCGACGATGTTGATGGTGGGCCTGGGCGCCCGTGCGCAGGAACCCGGGTTTCGCCTGGGCGATGCAGCGAAACCGGTCTCGTACGACTGGCACGTCGCGATCGATCCACGCGAGGCGACTTTCAGCGGCCAGGTGCGGATCGAGATCGAGGTGCAACGCGCCATGCCCGTGCTGTGGCTGAATGCGACGGACCTCAAGGTCGAGTCGGCGCAAGTGCAGCAGGAAGGCAATCGCGTCGAAGCGACGGCGGCCGCCGTGGGCGAGGACCACCTGCGCGTCGAGCCGAAAGGCGGCGCGGGATTCGCGCCGGGACGCGCTGTCGTGACGCTGCGCTATCGCGGGCCCCTCGATCCCGTTTCCACCCGCGGGCTCTTCCGCCAGGAGGAGGGAGGCAACTGGTATGTGGTGTCGCAGTTCGAGGCCATCTCCGCGCGGCGCGCCGTCCCGTGCTTCGACGAGCCGGGATACAAGACGCCGTGGCGTGTCGCGATCGACGCGCCCGCAGAGATCCAGGCCGTGAGCAACACGCCCGAGGTCCTCGCTTCGGACATCCTGGACCGCAAGGGCTGGAAGCGCCATGACTTCGCGACGACGAAGCCGCTTCCGAGCTACCTCATCGCTCTCGCGGTGGGACCGTTCGACATCGTGGACGGCGGCACCGCGGGCATGAACAACACGCCGCTTCGCTACATCGCCCCCAAGGGCCGCGGCGCGGAGACGCGCTACGCGCGCGTGGTCACACCCAGGATCGTGGAGCTGCTCGAGCAGTATTTCGGGCGCCCGTATCCCTTCGAGAAGCTCGATGCGCTCGTGATCCCGCAGTCGGTGGGCTTCGGCGCCATGGAGAACGTGGGCCTCATCACCTACGCATCGAGCATCATGCTCGCCACTCCTCGCGAGGAGACGAATGTCTTCCAGCGCGGATATGCGGGCACCGCGGCCCACGAGATCGGGCACATGTGGTTCGGCGACCTCGTGACGCTCGCGTGGTGGGACGACATCTGGCTGAACGAGGCCTTCGCCACGTGGATCACGCAGAAGATCATCCCGCAGCTGCGCCCCGAGTGGGACAACGGCCAGTCGGTGGGCTATTCGCGCAAGCGCTCCATCGGCGCGGACCGCCTCGCCAGCGCGCGGAAGATCCGCAACCCGGTGGTGGTGAAGACCGACATCGAGGGTGCGTTCGACGGCATCACGTACCAGAAGGGCTCCGCGGTGATCTCGATGTTCGAGGGCTGGTTCGGCCCCGACAAGTTCCGCGACGGCGTGCGCGGCTTCCTCGCGAAGCACGAGTACGCCAACGCGACCTCCGACGACTTCATGCGCGCGATCGGCGAATCCGCGGGCCGGGGCGAGGAGCCGCTTCGCATGTTCCGCGCGTTCGTGGAGCAGCCGGGCGTGCCGCTCGTCGATCTGGCGCTGCAATGCCGCGGCGCGAACGCGGCGGTCGACACGTCCGTCGCGCGTTTCCGTCCCGTCGGCTCAGCGGCCGAGGAGGTTCGCTGGACGACGCCGGTTTGCGTCGGGCTCGCGCGCGATGGAAAACCCGCCACGCAGTGCACGGAGCTGAAGAATGGCGCAGGCCACGTGCCGCTGGCGGGCGCGGGCTGTCCCGATTGGCTGCTCGCCAATCCGGATGGCCGCTCGCATTACGTACCGCGCTATGAAGCGGAGCTCGCGGCGAAGCTTCGCGAGCGGATGCAATCCCTGCCCGCGGGTGGCGCCGTCGCCCTCATGATCGACGCGGCGTTCCTCTCGGAGTCGGGCCTCCTGCCGATCGGCGATGCGCTCGCGTGGGCCGGCGCCGGGCTGGACCACTCGTCGCCCATCGTGCGGCAGTACGCGGTCGAGCTGGTGGAGAAGGAACGCGATGCGTGGCTCACGCCCGCGCTCGCCCGCGCCAAGCACGACCTGGTCGAGAAGAAGGTCGTGCCGATGGCGTCCGCGCTCGGATGGGCGGAGCGTTCCGGCGACAGCGACGACACGAAGGTCCTGCGCGTGGCGCTGTTGCCGTTCGCCGCGGAACGCGAAGAGGGCGCTGCGCTTCGGGGCGAAGCGCGGCGCCTGGCGCTCGCCTGGATCGCGGACCGCAATGCCGTCGCGGCGAACATGGTCAAGCCCGTGCTGGAGACTGCCGCGAGATTCGCCGACGCGACGACCTACGAGAAGCTGGAGGCCCGCCTCGCGGCCGCGCAGGACCTGCGCGAGCGCTCGTACCTGCTCTCCGCGCTGGCGAAGGTGCGCGACCCGGCGCTGCGTACCCGAGCGCTGCAGCTTTCGGCTGTCGATGCGATGCGGCCGCGCGACGCGCTCAGCTTCCTCGACGACGCGATGGAGGACCTGGCCAACCGGCGCGCGACGCTCGATTTCGTGCGCGCCAACTACGAGCCGCTCGAGAAGAAGCTTCCGGAGCACACTATGGCGTTCCTCATCACGCGAGCCGGGGGCCTGTGCGCGCGCGAGGACCGCGACGCCTTCGTGGCCACGTTCAAGGACCGCGCACCGAAGTACGAAGGCGGCGCGTTGCGTTATCGGCAGGGACTCGAGACTCTGGACCTGTGCGTCGCGGCCCACGGGGCGCGGTCGTACAATTGAGCCGCAGTTCAACAATAGGGAGGTCGACAATGATCCATCGCGCACTGTTGTCTGCAATCGCCGCCTGCTTCGCCGTGGCGGCCTGCTCGGAGAAGCCCGCAGAAGCACCGAAGCCGCAGGCCGCTGCCGTCGTTCCGCTGCCGCCCGAAGCGCCCAAGGCGGCCGCCGCGTCCGCCAACCAGGACGCCACCAAGTCGCCGCAGGTGCCAGTATCAGGGCTGAAGGGCTGCAAGAAGGGCAACTGCAAGGTGAAGCTCACCGTCACGACCGACAAGGACGGCAACTGCACCGCCGTCGCGAAGGATCCCTACGCGCGGGGCGTGTGGGTCGGAAAACCGACACCGCAGACCGACGTCGACATTGTTTGGGAGATCGTGGGATCCGGCAACTGGGTCTTCGACGCGAAAGGCGTGGACTTCGGCGGCAACAGCATTTTCAAGAACCCGCAGCCTGACCCGTCCAAGAAGAAGTTCACGTGGACCGACGAGAACAAGGACACCGGCACGCACAATTACTCGATCAACCTCGTCGACCCGCAAAGCAAGAAGAAGTGCGCCAAGGATCCGTCGATCGTGAACGGCGTCGTCCAGCCTGATTAACTAGCCGGGCGTCCCAAGCCAGGCGCGCGTTTCGGTGATGGCGGCCTCGTAATCGAGGGCGCGCCCTTCTGCCTCGGCGGCGGCGAAAGCCGCCGCTTTCGTTTTCTTCCGCCCGCTCGCCACGCGCGGGGCGAGGAACGCCTCGTCGGCGGGATCGCGGTGAAGCCCGGTGAGCGCCGATTGCGCCTCGGCGGCGCCGAAGAGGCGCGCGGCACGCGGCCACTCCCCGCGCAGCACGGCGAGTCCGCAGGAGGCCTCGAGAATGCTCTGCCCCACCGCGCGCGAGGAGATCTCGTCGTTGATCGCGTAGACCTCGAGGAGGAGGTCGCGCGCGCAGGCGTCCGAGTTTCGCGAGATCGCCACCATGGCGCGGTTCAGCAGCCCGATGGCGATGCTCTCCTTGTCGCCGATCTCGCGCATCGACGCCACCGCCGCCGCGAAGAGGGACTCGGCGGTGTCGAGGTGGCCCTCGACGCGCGACAGCTGCGCGAGCGCGTTCATCGCGCCGGCCACCTCGCGCTTGTCGCCGAGGCTGCGCGCCTGCACGAGCGCTTCCTCGAGGTGGCGCCGCGCGGTCGCGAGGTCGCCCAGGCCCAGGCAAGCGCCGCCCAGCGGCTGCAGCGGCTTGGCGATGCTCAACACGTCGTCGAGCTCCCGGGCGATGGCGAGGCTTTCCTCGAGGTAGCGGCGAGCCTCGCTGTAGCGGCCCATGAAGTAGGCGAGCTGTCCCGCGTGGAAGAGCGCGGCGCAGCGCGCCTTGTCGCGGCGCGCTTCCCGCGCGCGAGCGAGCGCCTCGACGATGATGCGGTGGCCGAGCTCCATGAGGCCGCGATTCACCCAATAAAGCTTGAGCGCGTCGGCGAGCTGCAGTCCCAGCTCCGTGCCGCCGCTCGCTTCGTCGCACCACGAGTGCGCGGTGAGCAGGTTCTCGCGCTCGACGTCGATGCGCATGAGCCATAGCCCCTGCGCGGGGCCCGTGAGCTGGCGCTTGGCGCCGTCGCCGAACGCGACGAAATGGCGCAGGTGGCGCATGCGCACATCGTCCGCCTCGCCCGAGGCGACGAGCAGCTCGTGCGCGTACTGCCGCACGGTCTCGAGCAAGCGGTAGCGGCCCGCCTCCCGGTCGAATTCGACGAGCGACTTGTCCACGAGATGTGTGAGGAGGTCCACGACCGTGCTCGCTTCGACGTCGCCGCCCGCGGCCACTGCTTCGGCGCCCTCGAGCGTCCATCCGCCCGCGAAGACGCAGAGGCGCCGCAGGAGCAAGCGCTCGGGAACCTCGAGCAGGTCGTAGCTCCAGTCGATCGAGGCGCGCAGCGTCTGCTGGCGCGGCAGCACCGTCGTGTCGCCGCCGGTCAGCACGCGGAAGCAGTCCGCGAGGCGCGCGGAGACGGTTTCGACGGACATCGCGCGCATGCGCGCGGCGGCGAGCTCGATCGCCAAGGGCAGGCCGTCCAGGCGCCGGCAGATGTCCGCCACGTGATGGGAGTTCTGCGTCGTCACCTCGAAGTCCGGCTGCACTGCGGCGGTGCGATCGACGAAGAGGCGCATCGCCTCCGCATCGTCCAGCACGCCGACCTGGTAGATCGCTTCGCCCGCGACGTGGAGCGGCTCGCGGCTGGAAGCCAGGACGCGCACGTTCTCGCTCGCCTGCAGGAGCTGCTTGGCGAGATCCGCGGACGCCTCGAGGACGTGCTCGCAGTTGTCGAGGATCACGAGCATGCGTTTGCCCTGCGCGTGGCGGGCCAGCGCCTCGATCATCGGACGCCCGGCATCCTCCTTCACGCCCAGTACTGCGGCGAGCGCGTGCGGCACGCGCTGCTCGTCGGACACGGGCGCGAGCTCCACGAACCACACGCCGTCGGGGAATTCGAGGAGCAGGCGCGCGCCCACCTGCAGCGACAGGCGCGACTTCCCCGCGCCGCCCACGCTGACGAGCGTAGCGAGGCGCCCGGCCCCGAGCGCTTCGCACACGTCGGCGATCTGCTGCTGGCGGCCGATGAAGCTGGTGAGCTGCGCGGGCAGGTTGTGGCGCCGCGGCGGCAGGGGCAATGCGGGGGCCGTCTCGTCGATTTCCGGTTCGAGCGTGAAGCGGTACCCGCGTCCCGGGACCGTCGCCACGGATTGCGCGCCGAGGAGCTTGCGCAGCGACGAGACCTGCACCTGCAGGTTGTTCTCCTCGACGACGAGGCCCGGCCACACCAGGTCGAGCAGCTCGTTCTTGGTGAGGACGCGGTCGCGATGGTCGATGAGCGCCATGAGGACGTCGAATGCGCGGCCGCCGAGCGCGGCCGGCTTGCCCTCGACGAGCAGCTGCCGCTCGGAAGGCCGGACCTCCACCGCCCCAAAACGGTAGGAAAGAGCCACTTTGTCTCCTCGCGCCAGACCATCGTACAGATTTCAGGACGTTTAAGGCACGTTTCAGCGCGGGTTAAGTACGCCCTGGCGCCCGGGGCGGAGAGTGCGGGTCGTAGCACCTCAACCCCAACTGCAAAGGAGAACGAAGATGACCAAGCAACTGTTCTGCATGACCGCCGTCGCCGCGCTGGCCGTGGCATCCCAGGTCGTTCGCGCCGATGACTACTCGCAGCCCGATACCTCGCAGTTCGCGCGCTACGAAGCGGACGCGCAGCCGATGACCTGCTCGCAGGCCACCGCCTTCGCGTGGTTCAAGCACCAGCTCGAGCTGTCCGACGGCAGCAACGACGGCGCCGTGGACACGCCGGCCGAGTGCGAACGCACTTACCTCGCCAAGTCGCCCGATCGCGACGACGACGGCGA
>Ga0209131_1000498_pt1 | contig 28158 bp, 35 predicted proteins | sample GraSoi_2013_40cm_FD_185826 | JGI IMG/M metagenome (GOLD analysis project Ga0209131, IMG submission 185826) | Grasslands soil microbial communities from the Angelo Coastal Reserve, California, USA - Sample 9_17_2013_40cm (SPAdes) (version 2) | ecosystem: Environmental > Terrestrial > Soil >... | reverse complement strand
ACCCACTTCGTGCCGCTCAAGTTCGCGCTGGCGCTCTTTGCGCTCGTCGACCTGGCGTGCGCGCTGAGCGTCGGGCTCGAGAATCCCAAAAACGCGGTGCGCAGCGAGTGCAAGCGGCTCGTGCCGATGATCCTCGCCGGCACTTTGCTCGGCGCGACGCTCCTCGTGAGCCTGCCGCGCCGGACGGGGCTGCTGCTGCTCGGCCTGTTCGTTCTTTTCTACAGCGTCTACAGCTTCTACAACCTGACCAAGAAACAAAGCCCGAAAATCGTCGCGCCCGGCTGGGCCTGGCTGGCCGGTCTCCTGGGCGGGATCTCGAGCACCGTGTTCGGCGCCGGCGGGCCGCCGTACGTCATCTACCTGTCCCAGCGCGGGCTCACCAAGGAGCAGTTCCGCGCGACGCTCGGCCTGACCATCATCTCGAGCATCTCGCTGCGCATCGCGGCGTTCCTGCTCACCGGGCTGCTGCTCGACCCGCAGGTCTGGAGCGCCGCGCTCGGCGCGGTGCCCGCGGCGCTGCTCGCGATCTATCTGTCGAAAAAAATCTACCTGAAGATTTCGCGCGAGGTGCTGATGCGGGCCGTCGCGGTGCTTCTGCTCTTCTCGGGCGGCTCGCTGCTCCTCAAGGCTTTTTGACGAGCAGGGCCTTCCAGCGGGTCATCTCCGACTGCAGGAACCTGCCGAACTCGTCGGGCGTGCTCGCCTTGGCGACCAGGCCCATGTCCTCGAAGCGCTTGCGGATCTCGTCGCTGCCGAGGATCTTCACCAGCTCGCCGTTGAGCCGCGCCACCACCTCGCGCGGCGTGCCGCCGGGGGCGAACAGGCCGCCCCAGCTCGCGAAGTCGTAGCCCGGAATCCCGGCTTCGATCGCGGTGGGCACGGCCGGAAACGACGGATTGCGCGCCGGCGTCGTGACCGCGAGCGCGCGCAGCGAGCCGCCCTTGATGTGCGGCGCGCAGGCGGCGAGCGGATCGATCATGAACGTGATGCGGTTGGAGATCAGGTCCGGATGCGCCGCCGAGCTGCCCTTGTACTGCACCTCGGTCATCTCGCCCAGCGCCAGCGCCTGCGCGAAGAGCAGCGTCGCGAGCTGCTGCGGGCTGCCCTGGCCGGTGGTGCCGTAGGTGACCTTGCCGGGGTTGTCGCGCACGTGCTTCACCAGCTCGGCGAGCGTTTTCACCGGCGACTGCGGGCTGACGGCGAAGACGTAGGGCGTGAGGTGGGTGAGCGAGACCGGGGCGAAATCCTTCACCGTGTCGTAGCGCAGGTCCGGCATCAGGATCGGATTGATCGCCATGTTCGCCGCCGCCTGCAGCAGCGTGTAGCCGTCGGGCTCGGCCTTGGCGACCGCGCCCGCGCCGATCGATTGCGACGCGCCCGGCACGTTCTCGATGATCACCGGCTTGCCCAGCGCCGCCGCGAGCTTGTCGGCGACGATGCGCGCCACGAGATCGCTCGGGCCGCCGGTCGTCACCGGCACCACGATCCTGACCGGCTTCGCGGGATAGGCGGCTTGCGCCAGCGCGAAAGGGGCGGCAGTCGTCGTTAGAACAAGAAAAACGAAAGCGAACAAGCGAGCCATCAGAGCCTCCCCCTGAAGAAGCATCGATACTAAGTCATCTACGCGAGCTTTGCCCCGCGCTCCTTCAGCAGCTCGCGCAGGAGAGAGCGATGGCAGCGGTCCTCGCGCTCGCAGTAGCAGCCGACGGAGAAATCCGCCTGGTGCGACAGGCGCGCCAGCATCTCGAGCAGCCGCTGCGGCCCGGGCTTGCGCATCTCGCCCGCATATCGCTTCGCGAATGTCGTCCAGCGCTTGCCCTCCAGCGTCTGCGCCGTCGCGTAGCCCAGCAGCGCCTGGCTGGGCGCCAGCTCGGGAAACCAGAGATCGAAATAGTCGCGCTTCGCGTACTCGGACTTGCGCACGCCGCGCGGCAAGCGCCTTGCCGTTCCGAGCCGCAGACCTTCTCCTTCGGTTCGCGGGCTGCCCAATCTGACTATGCGAACCGGCATCGCCGCGCCGTCAGGCGCCCGACTTCTCGCGCATGGTGACGAACTCCTCGGCGACCGTTGGGTGGATGCCGATGGTGGCGTCGAACTGGGCCTTGGTGGCGCCGAGCTTCACGGCGATGGCGATGCCCTGGATCACTTCGCCGGCGTCGGGGCCGATCATGTGCGCGCCGACGACGCGCCGGGTCGTGTGATCGACCACCAGCTTCATGAAGGTGCGCTCGTGCCGCTCGCCGAGCGTGAGCTTGAGGGCGCGGAAGGAGGTCTTGTAGATGTCCACCGCGCCGTAGCGCTCGCGCGCTTTTTCTTCCGAGAGCCCGACGGTGGCGAGGTTCGGATTGGCGAATACCGCTGTGGCGACGTGCTCGTGATCGATGGGGGTTGGCTCGTTGCGGAAAAGGGTGCGGGCGAGCCACATCGCTTCGGCGGTGGCGACCGGCGTGAGGTTGATGCGGTTGGTCACGTCGCCGATGGCGTGGATCGAGTCGACGTCGGTGGCGGAGAACTTGTTGACGACGATCGCGCCGTCGGCCGCGAGCTTCACGCCCGCCGCCTCGAGGCCGAGGCCCGTGCTGTTCGGCTTGCGGCCGGTGGCGAAGAGGACCAGGTCGGTTTCCTGGTGCGGGCCGTCGCTGTAGGCGACCTCCAGGTCGCCGCTCGCGCGGCGCGCGATGGCGATCGGCTCGCCGCCGAAGTGCAGGCTCATGCCCTTCGCCTTCATTTCCTCCGCGATGCGCTCGCCGAGCTCCGCGTCGAAGCCGCGCAGGAGGCGCTTGCCGCGGTAGGAGAGCGTGGTCTTCACGCCCAGGCCGTGGAAGATCGAGGCGAACTCGAGCGCGATGTAGCCGCCGCCCACCACCAGCGCGCGCGCCGGCAGCCGCTCCAGATGGAAGGCCTCGTTCGAGGTGATGGCGTGCTCGCGTCCCGGGATCGGCGGCAGCACCGGCCAGGAGCCGGTCGCGACGAGGATGTGCTTCGCCGTGATCCGCTTGCCGTTGATCTCGACTTCGTGGGGGCCGCGCACGACGGCGCGCCCGCGCAGGATCTCGACGCCTGCGAGCTGCAGCACGCGCTCGTAGACGCCGTTCAGGCGCGCGATCTCGCGGTCCTTGTTGGCGAGCAGCCTCTTCCAGTCGAAGCTCGCCTCGCCGACGCTCCAGCCGAAGCTCGCCGCGACCTCGAAATCCTCGCGGAAATGCGCAGCGTAGGCGAAGAGCTTCTTCGGGATGCAGCCGACGTTGACGCAGGTGCCGCCGAAGAGCCCGGACTCGGCGATCGCGACGCGCGCGCCGTAGCCGGCGCTCACCCGGCTCGCACGCACGCCGCCGGAACCGCCGCCTATCGTGAAAAGGTCGTAATCGAAGCCCAGGGTGCTACTCGGTGTGCAGCCCCATCACCCGAAGGACAAGGTCATCACTTCAAGTTCGGCAGATTGAGCTCGATCAGCTCGAGCTGCGCGAGCAGGCCCTGATGGTCGGGCTTGTCGAGGAGCCAGCGGATGGCGTTCTTCACCCGGGTTTCCATCTGCGCGCGCGGCATGCCTTCGATGCCGCCGAACATCGACGCGAGCTCGGGGAGATTCTTCGCCTCGGCGGACTTGCGGACCTCGGCGAGCCGCCCCTCGACCGCGCCGCGATCGAGGTTCGTGACCAGCTTCAACGTCTTTTCGTGAGAGCTCATGCGCGTCTCCCTGGTTTTGTGCCGGTCAGCGGTCTTTACCAGCTTTTGGCGATTGTACCAGCGTGTAGCCGGCGGGGCCGGCGTGCAGGGCGCCCTCCGCCACGAGCTTGTCGAGGTGCGCGGTGAGCGAGCGCGCGGCCCAGCGATGCATGCGCTCGGGAACGTCGTCGTAGACCAGCGGCAGGATCCGCTCGAGCGACGCCGGGCCGACTTTTTGCAGGACCGACTTCACCTTGCTCTCGCGGGCGAGCCGGTGCGCGATCAGCCGGCGGATCTCCTTGTGCGGTGCGCCGATCAGATAGCCGTGGCCGGGGGCGATGATGGCGAGATCCTCGGCGAGCAGCGCTTCCAGCGAGGCGAGGTAGGCGCGCATGTCGCCGTCGGGCGGATTGATCACCACGGTCGAGCCCTGCATCACCTGATCGCCGGTGAAGAGCATGCGCGTCTCCTCGAGCAGGTAGCACAGGTGGTTCGACGCATGCCCGGGCGTGTGGATGGCGCGCAGCGTGACGCCCTCTCCCAGACGGATGCGCTGGCCGTTCTCGACGACGACATCCGGCTCGAAGGTCGCGTCCTGGCCCGGCGGCGCGGGACGGCCGAGGACCTGCGCGCCGCTCGCCGCCTTCAGCGCCGCCGCGGCGGGCGAATGATCCAGGTGCGTGTGGGTACAGACGATCCAACGGATTCTATTTTTTCCTTCAGATAAAAGTACTTCCAAATGTGAAGCGATGTCCGGCCCCGGGTCGATCACCGCGAGATCGCCGGCGCCGACGAGGTAGGAGTTCGTTCCGGGACCGGTCATCGCGCCGGGATTGGGCGCGATGATGCGCGTCACCAGCCGGTCGAGGCGCTTCGGCGCGCCCGGGACTAACTCGTAGGTGGTCTGTCCCGTCTCCTCCGGGTCGCTCCAGTGGATCTCGTGGTACTGCGGATCGAGATGGCGGAAGATCTTCTCGCCGTCCCTGCCGAGCGCGCGGCAGGCGCGATTGGTGTCGATCTCCGGAAGGCTCGCGGCATGGTCGAACGCCTTGCGCGGCTCGTCGAACCGCCCGAGGTCCTTCAGCGTGTGCTGCGTGGCGAACACCAGCTCGATCTCGCCGCGCTCGCCGCGCTCCAGCGCCTCGCGCGGCTGCACCCACATGTGATGCACCGTCTCGTTCTCGTCGTGCGAGCCTTCCTGGCCCTCGGGTGCGAGCGCGACGAAGAAGCGCGCGTCGAAGCGGCGCGAGCGGCCCGGCGCCGTGACCCAGTGGCCGTAGTACGCGAGCGCGCCTGCGGGAACGAAGAGGTTTTCGCTCTCGAGCAGCTCGACAAACGATTTTTCCCTGTGGGAAAGGAGGGACCCGGCATGCGCAGCCGATATCTGCGAACCTTTCGCGTCGGCCAGCAAAAGCACACCTGCTTCCTCGAAGCATTCGCGGATCGCGGCCACGTAATAGGCGATGGCCCCGGAAGGAAGCTTCAAGCGCGTGTCCGCCTGGTCCGGCCTTAGACCGACGATTCTTTTCAGCATGCGCGGATCGGCGTCCTGTGCGTCCAGCGCGCCGCCGGGAAAGACGTAGGCGCCGCCGAGGAACGCGGCGCTCTGCGTGCGCTGGATCATCAGTACTTCCGGGCCGCCGGCGCCGGGGCGCAGCAGGATCAGCGTCGCGGCGGGACGCGGAATCAGTTTCGAAGCGGGAATATCGGCCATCGATGTAAAACTGCAGCGATCAGGCGGTGCGGCCGGCGCGATCCTTGTCGTTCTGCGCCTTGATCATCGCGCGCGCCTTGTCCCAGTCGGCGTCGCTCATCTTGTCGAGCTGGGCGAAATAGGCCCCCGAGCCGCTCGCGAGATAGCCGCCGCCGTCCAGGCCGATGGTCTCGCCGGTGAGCCATTCGCAGCCGTCGGCCATCAGGAAGGTGGCGAGGTTCTGCAGCTCCTCCATGCGGCCGATGCGCTTCATCGGGTTCATGTGGGTGGTGTCCTCGAAGCCGCCGCTGCCCGGACGCAGGCGCTTGGAGGCGCCTTCGGTCGGGAACGGTCCGGGCGCGATCGCGTTCAGCCGGATGCCGAAGCGGCCCCATTCGACCGCGAGCGACTTGGTCATCACGTGCAGCCCGGCCTTCGACATCGCCGAGGGCACCACGTAAGGCGAGCCGGTGTGAACCCAGGTGACCAGGATCGAGACCACCGAGCCCTTGTGCTTGCCTTCGATCCAGCGCCTGCCCACCGCCTGCGTGACGTAGAAGGTGCCGTGAAAGACGATGTTGGCGATGGCGTTGAAGCCGTTCGGCGTCAGGTCCTTCGTCGGGCTGATGAAATTGCCGGCGGCGTTGTTGACGAGGCCCGTGAGCGGCCCGCCTTCGTCCCAGATGTGCTGCACCATCGCGTCGACGGCGGCGGCGTCGCGGATGTCGACGGAATGCGTGCGCACGCTGCCGCCGTGCTTGCCCATCAATTCTTTCGCGGTTTCCTCGAGCACCGGCCCGCGCCGGCCGGCGAGCCATACATCCGCGCCGAGGGAGAGGTACCGGGTGGCGATCTCCTTGCCCAGGCCGGTGCCGCCGCCAGTGACGAGAATGCGCTTACCTTTGAGCAGGTTGTCTTTGAACATCCCCTATTTTAAGGGGCGCCGACCGGTCACGACACAGCAAACCTGGTCCACATCACGGCGAGCGTCAAAACACCGCACAGGAACGCGACGAAGCGCAACGGTACATAGTTGAAGCCTATGTAGATCAAGGCATGCGCATAGCGGGTAACGACGAAAACCCACGCCAACGAAACCTGGACGGCGTCGAACCTGCCTGTCGTAAGCATGAGCAGGCATACGACGTAGAACAGGACCGGGAGCTCCAGGAGGTTCATGTACGTGCGGGCGGGACGTTCGACCCATTCGGCCGGCTTGTCATCGGTGAACGTCCGGAAGTAACGCTGGGAGGCCGCTCCGCGGATGACTGCGAGATTCCGGTACACGACCATCATTGAACCCACGATCGCAGTGAGCACGACGAGCGCGACCATCGGCTGGAGCAGAGCCCCGGGCCCCGCCTGGCCAATGGGGGCGGACGCAGACGACGTCCGTACGACCACCAGCAACACTGCAATGAAGGCTGCGAGGATTGCTCCGAGCAGCAGATATGTCGCGCCGAGGGTCTTGATACGCATTCGGGCTCTCTCCTGTCGAAGCTCCGCAAAGCAGTCTCACGAGCGCCGGTAAGCGCGATTTGTCCGGCGGGTAAAGTTATGTAAAGCGGCATGTACGGTAGACCGGCAGGGTCACGATGAAGCAGCTGCCGCGCCCGCTCTGCGGCGCGCAACGCGCTTCGCCCCGGTGTCGCCGCGCGATCTGGCGCACCAGCGCGAGCCCCAGTCCCGCGCCCGCGATCTCTTTGGTTCCCGTATGGCGGTAAAACGGGTCGAACACGCGCTCGCGCTCCGCTTCGGGAACGCCCGGGCCATGGTCGCAGACGGCCAGCTCCGTGCTGTCCCCGATGCCGGAGAGGCGCACCTGGATCGGCGGAGCGCCGTGGCGTTTTGCGTTTTCCAGAAGATTACGGATCATCCGGCGCAGTAGCCGCGGATCGCCGCGCACGGTGACCGGCTCACCGTCGAGCTGGATGTCGTCGTAGCGCGCGCATTCTTCTGCGCAGAGCGCCAGCAGATCCACCTCTTCGTCGGTCTCCAGTTCTTTCGCCGCGTCGAGGCGGCTGGCGAGCAGGATCTCGTCGATCAGCGCGTCGAGCTCGGCGACGTCGCGCTCGAGCTCGGCCTTGCGTCTCGGATCCGCGTTTTCCTTCATCAGCTCGACGGCCATGCGGATGCGCGCGAGGGGCGTGCGCAGTTCGTGCGAGGCGTTGGCGAGGAGCGTCTTGTGCGCGCCGACCAGCTCCTCGATGCGGCCGGCAGCGCGGTTGAAGCTCTCGGCGAGCCGTGCCACCTCGTCGCGGCCTTCGACCTTGACGCGCGCGGACAGCTCGCCGGCGCCGAGCGATTCGACGCCCGCCTGCAGGCGCTCCAGGCGCGATGTCAGCCGGCGCACCACCGGATAGGCGCCGACACCGACCGCGAGCGCAAGCAGCGCCAGCACGACGAACAGGCCGTAAGGCGCATGCCGGTGGCCGCGCGGCGCGCGCGCCTCCAGCCACCTGCCGTCGTGCAGGCGCACCGCAAACGCGGGGCCGCCCCGGTGAAACCAGCGCGACTCGCGGCCTGCCCCAGGTGCGGATAGCGGCGCGCCAACCGCGGCGAGCGGGGAGCGATCTGGAGCGAAGAGCGCGATGTCGGCGCGCAGATTGGCGGCGAGCTTCTCGAGCGCCGCCTGCTGCTCGGCCTTTGGCGCGCTCGCGGGAGGCAATGCATTTTGCGCAAGCGTCGCCGCCACTTCGTAGGCCTGGCTCCACGGGCCGTCCTCGCCGAATGTCCGCCAGAGCAAGCCCGCGGCCAGGGCGAACGCGCCGAGACTTGCGAGCACGGCGAAATAGATGCGAACGTAGAGCTTGCGCATCCCGCCCTCGATCAGTCCTGTGCCTTGGCGAAGACATAACCCGCGCCGCGCACGGTAATGATGCGCCGGGGCTTCTTCGGGTCTTGCTCGATCGCCGCGCGCAGGCGCGAGATATGCACGTCGATGGAGCGATCGAACGCCTCCAGCGGCTCGCCCTTGAGGAGATCCATCAGCACCTCCCTTGAAAGCACCCGGCCCGCGTTTTCGGCGAGCGCCACGAGCAGCGCGAACTGGAAGCCGGTAAGCGCTCGCGCTTCGCCGTCGAGACGCACCGCGCGCGCGTCGCGGTCGATCTCGAGGCGCCCGAAGCGCAGCACATGGCTTTTTTGGGGATGACTATTCCTGCGGAGAATGGCCCTGAGCCGTGCGAGCAGCTCCCGCGGCTCGAAGGGTTTGGGCAGGTAGTCGTCGGCGCCGATCTCCAGGCCGACGATGCGGTCGGTCGCGTCGCCGCGCGCGGTGAGCATCAGCACCGGCGTATCCGACTGCGCGCGCAGCTGCCGGCACACCTCGAGGCCGTCCATGTCGGGCAGCATGAGGTCGAGCACCAGCGCATCGAAGGGCTCGCGCGCGAGCCATTCCAGTCCCGCACGCCCTTGCGCGGCGACCGAAACGCGAAAGCCCGCTTCGCCGAGGTACTCGGACACCATCTCGGCGAGGCGGGTGTCGTCTTCGATCAGCAGGACGCGCCGGATCGGATCTCCCTAGAGGCGCTCTCTCGTTCTCATGCAACACGCACTGTAGGCGCCGCCGAATTGCGCCGCAAGCGGCTTTTCCCGTTCAGCCGTGGTGCCAGCCGCGGCGGTGGCGCTCCACGCGCTGGGCGATCTCCTTGCGCTGCGCGGGAGTGAGCACCTCGGCGGCATCAGCGAGCGCTCCCGCGATGCGCGCCGAGGCCTGCTCGGCGAGCTGGAGCTGCTCGGCGCGCAGGCTTTCGATCGCAGCGCGGTCGATGCGCTCCTGCGTCAGCAGCTCGAGCGCTTTCCCGCGCGCCTTATGGATGCTTTCGCGCAGCGGCAGCAGGTCTTTCGCCGCCTGTTTCACGATCGGCGCGAGCCTCTGCTTCTGCTCGTCGGTGGCGTCGATTTCGACGTAGAGGTGCTTGAGCATGCGGTCAAGATGCTCATCCACCTTGGCGGGATCGAGCGGCCCGGCCATGAAGCTTCCGCGGTGACAGCCGAAGGCGCCGCCTTGCGCGAACGCTTTGATGCCGATGCCGGCTGCGATGCCGCCGAGCAGCGTGGCGATCGCCGCGCGCTTGAAAAAACGGCGGCGGGTTTTTTGCTCGGGGCCCGGAGTCTGCGGCGCGGTGTCCATGCTCGATTCCTCTTTGAATGACGGAGGAAGGTAGTCTCGCGGGCGCCGGTAAGCGGGGTTTGTCCGGCCGGTAAAGTTATGTAAAGGGACCGGTCCGATCCTCCCCGCGCGGCTTGTTGAGCGTAATCCAGGCAATGCCCTCGCGCTCGTCGTACAACAATGGTTTCACGCAGCCGCGTTCTTTTTTTCGAGCGCGGCTCGAACGTAGCGAACCTCCTGCGTCTCGCCGGCGTGGCCCCACGAATCCGAGGCGATTTCGTCGACAGTGACGTACCCCGAGGTCCCGACGAGCAAGGCCTGCAGTGCCTGGTTGACCTCGCGGATATAGCGCCCCTTGTCATCGCGCGAATTCGTATTGGAAGTGATCTTCACCTCGACGTAGAACCCCCGCGCCGGAAGCGCGCCGCCGCGCGCCCATCGCGTTTCCGGCACGTAATGCACGACCACGGTGGTTCGCGCCCGCTCCTTGCCCAGCACTTCGACCGTAAGATCCGTAAGCACCGCCACCGCGCGCGCCGTAAGCTCGGCGGAGGGCTCGGCGCACAGAGTAGCGCTTACGAACGGCATATCACGCCTCCACGGTTTCGGCGGGCGCGTAGGACGCCACGCCGTTGCCGAAGGACCAGTTCTCCTTGGGTACCTCGACGAGGTTCACCCAGGCGTCCTCGCGGCGCAGGCCGAGCGCCGCCAGGTTCTCGGCGATGCGGCGGAAGAGCGCGCGCTTCTTCTCGAGCGTGCGGCCCGCGCTAAGGGTGATCTGCACGATGACAATGTCGTTCGTGCGTGCGATGCCAAGATAGCCCGGGTCGTACACGAGGTCGCCGGGCTCGTGCTCGGTGATGAGCTGGAAGCGGTCGAGCGGCGGCACGTCGATCGTCTCCACCAGCGCGCGGTGGATCGCATCGCCGACCTTGCGCCGGTATTCGGGTGTCTTACCCTTGACCAGGGAAACGCGGACGAGGGGCATGGCCGCCTCAGCAGTGCGACCTGCGCAGCATCCGTGTCTGCCGGTGCGGCGGGCTGCTTTTCAGCAGTGCCAGCAGCGGTGCGACGATGAACCTGCGGATCGCCTTGGCGCGCTCGAGGCGCGCCGCGGCCAGGACCGCCGCGCGGTAGCTTTCGTCTTTCAGATACTGCTCGTAGGCTTGGTTGTTCATGGCCGCTCCTTCAGGCTAGCGAGACCGCGGCCGCGCCGCCGAGGGCGTTTACCAGGGCGAGGCCCTTTTGCCGCAGCCGGTAGCAGGCGCCGCGCTCGAGGACGATGTCGCGCGGATGGTCTTCCTCGGTGATCCACACCGAGCCTTCGACGGCGCACACGGTGCGGCCGGCGCCGTCCACGACTTTCAGCGTCTGGTTGGGGCCCAGGTGCACGGCCCCGGAATTGAGCTCGATCCTCATGGTCCACTCCTTGCGTTTGACATGCGCAGGATGCATGCTTATCGCCGGGCCCTCAAACGGTAAATTCTCAAGGCTTACATGAGAAAAAGGAATGCTGAACCAGTACACTCCGCCCGGCTTCCGGCCCTCGATCTGTTAGTCGGCTTCGAGTCGGCGGCGCGCCACCTGTCGTTCACGAAGGCGGGTGAGGAACTGTTCCTCACCCAGTCGGCGGTGAGCCGGCAGATCAAGGAGCTGGAGGACCAGCTGGGCGTGCCGCTTTTCGAGCGCCGCCATCGCGCGCTCTCCCTGACCGAAGCGGGGCAACAGTTCTACGCTTCTGCGGCGCAAGTGCTCACTACGATGCGCGCCGCCACGGAGCGGCTGCGCGCGCACTCGGGCCGGCGCCGCCCCCTTTCGGTGACCACGACAAACTCCTTTGCCGCGCTCTGGCTCGTTCCGAGGCTCGCGGGATTCACCCGCACCCACCCGGGCGTCGACGTGCGGATCATGGCCGAGACCCGCGTGCAGGATCTCGAGCGCGACGGCCTCGACCTCGCGATCCGCCACGGCCCCGCGGCGCTCGCGGGACCGAACGCCGTTCGCCTGATGGGCGAGCGCGTGTTTCCGGTCTGCAGCCCCAAGCTCCTGAAGAAAATTCCGCTGGAGAAGCCCGCCGATCTCGCGAACCACGTTCTCTTGCAGTACGACGATCCCGACGGCCGCCATCCGTGGCTGCACTGGAAGACCTGGCTCGAAGTCGAGCGCATCGCCCACCTGCGGCCGGCGGGCACGCTCTCGTTCTCGGGCTACGAGCAGATCATCCCGGCGGCGGTCGCCGGTCACGGCGTCGCGCTCGGACGCACCCCGCTCGTCAAGGACCTGGTCAGCGCCGGCGAGCTCCTGGTGCCGTTCAAGAGCAGTGCCGATCCCGCCCGCGCCTATTTCGCGATCGTGTCCAAGTCGGCCGAGGGACGGCCGGAGGTCGCAGACTTCGTCGCGTGGCTGCGCGAGGAGGCGAAGGAGTCGCGCTAGGTTTCCCTAGACCGTAAGGACGATCTTGCCGATGTGCTGCGAGCTCTCCATCAGGCGGTGCGCGTCGGCGGCCTGGGCGAGTGGGAAGGTCTTGAAGACCTGGGGCTTGATTTTGCCGGCCTCGATGAGCGGCCAGATTTTCTCGCGCAGGTTCTTGGCGATGTAGCCCTTGAACTCGACCGAACGCGGGCGCAGGGTCGAGCCGGTGATCGTCAGGCGCCGGCGCATGAGCTCGTTGATGTCGAGCTCGGTCTTCGGGCCGCGCAGGAAGGCGATGAACACCAGGCGGCCGTCGTCGGCGAGGGCTTTCAGCTCCTTCGGCACATAGTCGCCGCCGACCATGTCGAGGATCACGTTCACGCCCTTGCCGCCGGTCGCGGCCTTCACTTCCGCGAGGAAATCCTGCGTCTTGTAGTTGATCGCCTTGTCGGCGCCGAGGCGCACGCAGGCGGCGCATTTCTCGTCCGAGCCGGCGGTGGCGAACACGCGGTTGCCGGTGGCTTTCGCCATCTGGATCGCGGTGACGCCGATGCCGGAGCTGCCGCCCTGGACGAGAAGCGAATCACCCGGGGCGAGCTTCGCGCGGTCGTAGATATTGCTCCAGACAGTGAAGCAGGTCTCGGGCAACGACGCGGCTTCTACGAGCGAGAGCCCCTTCGGGACGGGCAGCGCCGTCGCCTCGGGCGTAACGCAGTACTCGGCGTACCCGCCGCCGGGGACGAGCGCGCAGACCTTGTCGCCGATCTTGCAGGCCTTGACCGAAGGACCCAGCGCGACCACTTCACCGGCGATCTCGAGGCCGGGCAGGTCGGAGGCGTCCGGCGGCACCGGATATAGCCCCATGCGCTGCAGCACGTCCGGCCGATTGACTCCCGCGGCCGCGACTTTCACCAGGATTTCTCCCGCCTTCGGAACGGGCAGCGGCCGCTCGGCGAGCTGCAGGACTTCCGGGCCGCCGGGCTTGCTCACCTCGACCGCGCGCATCTTGGAGGGCAGTTGCATAGGAAAGGTAGATTTCGCGCCGAAAGCGGCGGATATTACGCGAACAAGGAGAATTTCATGCCGCAATTTCGCGTCGAGTTCGTGGTCGATCCCGCGTCCGGGCAATACCTCGCCGAGATGTACCACCCCGAGAATCCGGCGGAGCTGCTGATGCGCACCGAGGCGCTCTACCCGAGCCAGGCCGCCGCGGTGCTGGGCCTCGTCAACCTCTTCAAGAACGCCGTCTTAAATTTTCCGCCGCCCACTGCAAGTCCACGTTCCCTCCGGAGAGCACCACCCCGACGCGCCGCCCCCGCATCTCGAACTGCGAAGAGATCTTCCCCTCGAAAAGCGCGCAAGCGGCCAGCGCGCCGGTCGGCTCCACGACGATCCGCAGCCGCTCCCAGAGGTAGAACATCGCGCGCAAAAGCTCGTCGTCGCTGACGGTGAGCATGGCGTCGACGTACTGAAGCACCAGGGGAAACGTCAGGTCGCCGGGCGCCTGGGTGCGCGCGCCGTCGGCGATGGTGTCGGGCACGTCGATCTTCACGATCCGCTTCTGCTGGAAAGACAGGGTGACGTCGTTTCCCTTCGCCGGCTCGACGCCGACGACCCGGCAGCGCGGCGCGAGCTGCTTCGCGGCGATCGCGCAGCCCGAGAGGAGGCCTGCGCCGCCGCAGGGAACGAGCAGCGCGTCGAGCGCGCCGGTCTCCTCGATCAGCTCCTTGGCCGTGGTGCCCTGTCCAGCGATGACGTGCGGATGGTTGAACGGCGGAATCACCGGGAGGTTTCGCTGCGCGGCGATGTCCGCCGCCACCTTTTCCCGCGACTGGTGCTTCTCGTACAGGATGACTTCGGCGCCATGGCTGCGCGTGCCTTCGAGCTTCACCTTCGGCGCATCGGCCGGCATGACGATGACGGTCTTGATGCCCAGCATCTTGCCGGCGAGCGCCACCGCCTGCGCGTGATTGCCCGACGAGAAGGCGAGCACGCCCCGGCGCTTCTCGCCGTCCGAAAGCTGCGAGAGGGCGTTGAACGCGCCGCGAAACTTGAACGCGCCCATGTTCTGCAGGTTCTCGCACTTGAAGAACACCTGCGCGCCGGTGAGCTCGTTCACGGCCGCGGAGCTCAGGACGGGCGTGCGCACCGCGTGCGGCTTGATCCGCTCGTGCGCCGCCGCGATGTCTTCGTAAGTGACGCTCATGCTTCCGAGCGCAGGAATTTCTAGGCGGGCTTGCTGAAGTCGAGGGCCTCGGCCCCCGAATCGGCGGCGCTCGCGCCGCCCGAAAAGAGCCGCTCCAGGTCTTTCGCGATCGCCGCGATGTCCGCGCCTGCAGCGCGGCCCATCGAAGCGAGCAGGATGCGCGAGGGCAGGTCTCCCAGCGTGGGCTGCGCGCGGTCGCGCAAGTGCGCGACGTTCTGCACCGCGGGGATGATGCGGCCGCTGCGCACGCCGGCCAGCTCGTTCTCGAGGCCCTGGACCATCGCGGCCTGCGCACGCGCGATGCCGGCGAGCAGTTCGGCGAGCTGTTGTGCGGAAATTTGAAGCATCGTTCCCCCGTCGCGCAGCGGTCGGCGCAGTATCAAGTGAGTGCGGCGATGGTAGCATTCCCGGGATGTTTTCCTGGAAACGGCCGGACAACCTCGGCGCGCGCGGCGGGCGCCTCGCCCTCTGCAGGCGCACGCCGAACTGCGTCTCGTCGCAGGCCGATCCGGCCGATGCCGGGCATCGCATCGCGCCGATCCCGTTCGGCGGCAGCACGGTCGAGGCCATGGTCGCCGCGAGGCGTGCGATCGAGTCGATGGAGCGCGCCTCGATCGTGCGCGAGGAGCCGAGCGGCGCGTTTTTCTATCTGTATGCCGAGTTCCGCAGCAAGCTGCTCGGTTTCGTGGACGACGTCGAGCTGCTGTTCGACGAGCAGGCCGGGGTGTTTCACGTCCGGTCGGCGTCGCGGCTCGGGCGGCGCGATTTCGGCGTCAACCGGAAAAGAATCGAAGCCCTGAGAAGCAGGCTGCAATCGCCCGCTAGCTGAATTCGACGATCACCGGCTGATGGTCGGAGGCCTGGGTCAGGCCGTCGACGCGCACGCTTTTGAGGCGCGGCACCAGGTCCTCGGTCACGAATACATAGTCGCAGCAGTACGGCGTTTCGCCTTCGGCGGTCTCGTAGACGCAGAACGTGGGCGGATGCGGCTCGCCGGGATGGAGCGCCTGCCAGGCGTCGACGAAGCGCGGCGTGTCCTTCGATCCGAAGGGCTTCTGCATCTCCCGGCAAAGCGGATCCTCGGGCGGCATGTTGAAATCGCCGCATACGATCGCGCCCGGCGGGCGCGGATAGGATTTGAAGACGCCCGCGTCCTCGTTCCGGAATTGCGGCGCGCAGGCTTCCGCGTGGATCTCGCGCAGGCGCCGGATCTGCTCCGCGCGCTGCGTCGCGGAGTAGAACTCGAGGTGCGTGCAGACGATGCGCACCACCCCGATCGGCGTGTCGACCACCGCCTCGACCGCGACGCGCGGCATGCTCGGCACGTCGGGTGCGGACGGCCAGGGAAGAGAATGGCGCAGGATGCGGCCCACGGGCAGGCGGGAAAAAACGGCGTTGCCGAAGTAGCCGCGCCGGCCGCCGGCCGAAGGCACGTCCACACCGCTCACGAAGCAGGTCGTGTAGCCGGGGAGGAGATGCGCGAGCGCATGCGCCTGGTCTGCGCCGTTCGTTCCCTCGAGCTGCGGCAGGTTGGCGGCGAGCTCCTGCAGGCAGACGATGTCCGGGTCCGCGAGGCGGCGCACCTCGGCGGCGATCCGCGCCGCGTCGACCCGGCCGTCCACGCCACGGCACCATTGCACGTTCCAGCTGAGCAGGCGCATGGCTCGCAGAATAAAACAAGTCTTCGCCGAAAGACGAAACGTGCGCATGGCGCTTGCGGCGACCCGGTGAGCGGCACAAGATCACCGTGTGCCCGCCCTTCGTGACAGGAAATACCGACTCTGGTTCGCCGCCGCCGCGCTCGGCCTGTCGGCGGTGGTCGTGGTCGCGGTGAGCAGCTACCGCGCGATCGACGAGGAGCTGACGCAGGTGGTGCTCTCCAGGCGGTCGGGCGTCGCCTATCTGGCGGCGACCACGCTGGCGGAGAAGTTCGACCGGCTGACCGATGTCGGTACCGCGCTCGCCACGCGCGTGCGCTTTCGCGAGCTGGTGATCGCCGGCAAGTGGAGCGAAGCGATCGTCATCCTCAAGGCCGTACCGCAGGATTTTCCGTTCATCGACCGGGTCCAGCTGCTCGAGCCGCGCGGCACCTTGATGGCCGGTATTCCGGGAAGCGGCGCAACGGCCGCGAACTTCGCGAAGAGCGAGTGGTACGGCGGCGTGAGCGCGGGCTGGCGGCCCTACGTCTCCGCGGCCTACCTGCGAACGGAGGCGCCGCAAGTCGACGTGTTCGCGGTGGCGATTCCGATCTCGGGCAAGGACGCGGAGGTGGCCGGGATCCTGCTCCTGCAGCTGCGCCTCGACCGGTTCTTCGACTGGGTGGAGCGCATCGAATCGCCTCGCGGCGAGACGATCTTCATCGTCGACCGCGCCGGCAAGCTCGTCTTCCATCCCGCGCGTCCCCTCGGGCGCGAGCTCGTCGACTTCAGCGAGGCGCCCGGGGTGGCGCGCGCGCTCGCGGGCAGGGCAGGCGTGGAGCGCGCCTACAGTCCGCTCGACAAGGAAGAGGTGATCGCCGCGCACATGCCGGTGGGCACGCACGGCTGGGGCGTCGTGGCGCAGCAGCCGGTGCGCCTCGCGTTCGAGCAGAAGAGCCTGCTGCTCGGGCTGCTGCGGGTGGCCTACGCGCTCGCCGCGCTCCTCCTGCTGATGGCGGTGTACCTGGCGACCCGCGTCGCCGGCGAGCGCCAGCGCGCGCAGGAGGAAGGCGTGATCAAGGCCCGTCTCGAGGATCGCGTCGCCGAGCGCACGGCGCAGCTCGAGGCCGCCGCCCGCGAGCTCGAGGCGTTCTCATATTCCGTCGCGCACGACCTGCGCACGCCGTTGCGCGCGATCGACGGCTTCTCGCGCATCCTGATCGACGAATTTTCAGGGGCGCTGCCCGCCGAAGCCCAGCGCCAGATCGGCATCGTGCGCGGCAACGCCCAGAAGATGGGGCGCCTCATCGACGATCTGCTCGGCTTCGTGCAGCTGACCCGCCAGCCACTGAAGAGGAGCGCGGTGGACATGTCCGCGCTCGTGCGCGTGTGCCTGGACGAGCTGGGCGAGGAGCGCCAAAGGCGCGCCGTCGCCGTGACGATCGGAAACCTTCCGGGCGTCGAAGCCGATCCCGCGTTGCTGAAGCGGGTGTGGCTGAACCTGATTTCGAACGCGCTCAAATACACGCGCGAGCGGCCCGACGCGTCCGTCCAGATCGGCTCCCGGCCCGAGGGTAAGGAGCTCGCCTACTACATCAGCGATAACGGCGTGGGCTTCGACATGGAGTACGTGGACAAGCTCTTCGGCGTGTTTCAGCGGCTGCACCGGTCCGAGGACTACGAGGGCACCGGCGTCGGTCTCGCGATCGTGGCGCACATCGTGCATCGCCATGGCGGGCGGGTCTGGACGCACGCAGAGCCGGGCCGCGGCGCGACGTTCTACTTTACTCTGGGGCAGCGGCGCGACTGACCCGAAGCGGCCGCGGGTCAGGTAGCGAGCAGATCCTTCGGGTAGGGCACGACGTGCGGCGCCAGCGTGCTGGGCGGCTGGCGGCGCAACGCCTCGGCGTCCGCATCCGGGGTCCGGGCCACGCGTTGCGCGTGGCGCAAGTTCTTCTGCATCTCGTCGAGATACGGGTTCGAGCCGCCGAAATGGCCTCCGGCGTACTCGTAGGCGCGCGCGAGCTGAAAGTCGAGCCGCTTCGTGGCGTTCTGGTAGAAAAGCGGCGTCTTGCGCACGAGGTCGTTGCCCGAAGAGAAGCTCGGCAGCAGCCGCTGGCCCGCCAGCTTGCGCCCCGCCAGGCCGCCGAGCACGAATTCCGGAAACAGCCGGTCGCGGCATTTCTCGAGATAACAACGGTCCGACATCTGCGCGATGATGTCCGCCGTGCCCAGCATGTGCCCGACGCGGCGCAGCAGCGTGTCGGAGACGCGGATGGTTTCGGCGGGGCGCTCGTAGCCCGTGTAGTGCACGAGGGTCGCCGCGGCGCGCGACAGGTGTCCGAGTCCGAGCTCCTTGAGGTAGCCGCGCAGGAACTCGGCGCCGCGCGAAACGTGCGTCAGCGTGTATTCGGCGCCGTAGCGGTGCCGGCGGTCCTGGCGGCGGCGCAGGTAGCCGAAATCGTGGAAGAGGGCCGCCAGGACGCCCGCCGTGAACACTTCGTGCTCGAGCCGCGCGCCGCCGTTGCGCTGGCGCTCGTAGCCGTCCAGCAGCCGCGCCATGGCGAGCGTGACGTCGAGGACATGCTGGATGTCGTGATACTCGGTGTCGCAGGCGTGGTAATCGGGATGCTCGCCGCGGTAGAACGCCGCCGCATCGGCGAAGGCGCGCTCCAGCGGCTGCGTCGGCGCGTCGCCGTATAGGCCATTGAAAATGCGCACGACTTCGGCGCCGACCCCGGCCGGGTCGGTGGTGCGAATGGAATCGGTGACGTCGTAGTCGCTGCGACGCATGTAGTTATTGTTTTCGCGTGGAGCCCGCCAGGAACGCCGCAGGCCCCTTCCCCCTGACCAAGTATAGGGATAGGATGCGCGCAAAGGCAGGCGGCGACCATGAAGTTTGTCACGGGGCCGGAATCTCCCGGTCCGGAATATCCGTTCAGGAGCGCGTGTGGAGTGTCGGACTTCGCTCTGACCGACGAGGAGAAGGTGCAGATCCGCATCCGTCTCCAGGAGCTCGAGATCGAGCACCACGACCTCGACGACGTGATCCGCCGGCTCTCCGGCGACCCGGCTCAGGAGCAGCTGCAGCTGCGCCGCCTCAAGAAGCGCAAGCTCGTCCTGAAGGACCAGATCCAGAAGTTGCGCGCAAGGCTGATCCCCGACATCATCGCTTGATCGCATTGATCCAGCGCGTCGCCAAGGCAAGTGTCGCCATCGGCGGCGCAACTGTCGGCGATATCGGCCCCGGCATCCTGGCGCTCATCGGTGTCGAGCGTGGAGACACCGGCGTCGAAGCGCAGCGCCTCGCCGAACGGGTCGTGACCTACCGGATATTTCCCGATGCCGCGGGAAAGATGAATCTGTCCCTGAAGGACACTGGCGGCGGGTTGCTCGCCGTTCCTCAGTTCACGCTCGTTGCCGATACGAACAGCGGGACGCGCCCGAGCTTCTCTAGCGGGGCGTCTCCCGAAGTCGGCAAAGAAATGTTTTTAGATTTCGTAGAAAAAGCGAAAGCGCTGCATGCCGGCGTCCACACCGGGCGCTTCGGCGCCGACATGAAAGTCAGCCTCGTGAACGACGGGCCGGTGACTTTCTGGCTGCAGGTTTCGCCACATACGTCTTGAAGGCGGCGGGGCCGACGATCTCGATCATCTCCAGGTTCTTCGAATGCCGGATCTCGCGGTGCTTGATGTTCGGCGGCTGGTAGAAGCAGCTGCCGGCTTTCATCATCACGCGGCCGACGCCCGCGTACTCGAACAGCACCCAGCCCTTGAGCACGTAGACGAACTGCAGCCTGCAGTCGTGGCTGTGCCACTCGCCGTGCGGCGCCTTTCCCGGGCGGGCGCGGATGACGTGCGCGACCAGCTTTCCCCGCGTCGCGCGCTTGATGCCGAGATCCCGGTACTCGAAGTAGCCGCGCAGTCCGCGCTTGAGAAAAGGCGAGCCTTCGAGATGAGAAACGCGGAACGCGGAGCGGGCCATGGCGCAGAATTCTAAGGTAAGCTGAAAAGCTATGTTCGAGCAGTTCATCGGCACCAAGCCCGTCGAGGAGCGCCATCGCATCGATGTCGCTTCGCTCGAGAGGTTCCTGGATTTCAGAATTCTCCAGATCGACCAGTTCAAGGGCGGCCAGTCCAATCCGACCTACCGCATCAGCGCCGCCGATGGAAAAAGATACGTTTTGCGGCGAAAGCCGCCGGGGAAGCTGCTGCCTTCGGCGCACGCGGTCGAGCGCGAGTACAAGGTCATCAAGGCGCTGTGCGGTGTCGGCTTCCCGGTGGCGGAGCCTTACGTGCTCTGCGAGGACGAGTCGGTCATCGGCACCGCGTTCTATGTGATGGATTGCGTCGACGGCCGCGTGCTCTGGGACCAGTCGCTGCCCGGCATGTCGAGAAGCGAGCGCGCCGCGATCTGGGACGAGCTCAACCGCGTCATCGCGCAACTCCACAAGATCGACTACGAAGCGGCCGGGCTCGCTGATTTTGGCAAGCCGGGCGACTACGTCGCGCGCCAGGTCTCGCGCTGGAGCAAGCAGTACCAGGCGTCGGAGACGCAGAAGATCGAGGCCATGGACCATCTCATCGCCTGGCTGCCGAAGAACATCCCGCCGGCGAGCGCGACCTCGATCGTGCACGGCGACTTTCGCCTGGACAACGTGGTCTTCCATCCGAGCGAGCCGAAGATCCTCGCGGTGCTCGACTGGGAGCTCTCGACGCTCGGCGACTCGCTCGCGGATTTCTCGTATCACTGCATGAGCTGGCACATCCCGCCCGGACAGTTCCGGGGGATCGCCGGCCTGAATCTCGCGGAGCTCGGCATTCCCGGCGAGAGCGAATATGTGGCCCGGTATTGCGCCAGATCAGGAAGAAAGGCCATAGAGCCCTCACACTGGGACTATTACATGGCGTACAACCTGTTCCGCATGGCGGCGATCCTGCAAGGCATCGCGAAGCGCGTGCTCGAGGGCACCGCGGCCAGCGCGCACGCCGCCGAAGCGGGCTCGCGCGCGCCGCTGCTCGCCGGACTGGGATGGGCGCAGGTCGAGAAAATTCTGAAGCGGGCCGCCTAGGAGGGCGCATGGATTTCGAATACACGCCGAAGGTGCACGAGCTCAGGAAACGGCTCATCGCCTTCATGGACGAGCACATCTACCCGAACGAGCCCGCGTACTACGCGCACGTTCGCGGCGAGAAGCGCTGGACGCCGGTGCCGGTCATCGAGGAGCTCAAGCCCAAGGCGAGGAAGGCGGGGCTGTGGAATCTCTTCCTGCCGCACTCCAAGCGCGCGCCGGAGGGGCTGTCGAACCTCGAGTACGCGCCGCTGTGCGAGATCATGGGCCGCGTCACCTGGGCGCCCGAGGTGTTCAACTGCTCCGCGCCCGACACCGGCAACATGGAGACCATCGAGCGCTACGGCAGCGAGGCGCAGAAGAAGGAGTGGCTCGAGCCGCTGCTGCGCGGCGAGATCCGCTCCGCCTTCCTCATGACCGAGCCGGAGGTCGCCTCGTCGGATGCGACCAATATCCAGACGCGCATCGAGCGCAAAGGCGACGAGTACGTCATCAACGGCACCAAGTGGTGGTCGAGCGGCGCCGGCGATCCGCGCTGCAAGGTCTACATCCTGATGGGCAAGACCGATCCGGACAACACGTCGAGGCACAGCCAGCAGTCGATGGTGCTGGTGCCCGCCGGCACACCCGGGGTCAACATCAAGCGCTTCCTTCCCGTCTTCGGCTACGACGACGCGCCGCACGGCCACATGGAGATCGAGCTGAAGAACGTGCGCGTTCCCGCCTCGAGCATCCTGCTCGGCGAGGGACGCGGCTTCGAGATCGCGCAGGGGCGCCTCGGGCCGGGCCGCATCCACCATTGCATGCGGCTCATCGGCCAGGCCGAGCGCGCGCTGGAGAAGATGTGCAAGCGCGCGAGCGCGCGCGTCGCCTTCGGCCGCCCGGTCGCCGACCAGGGCGTGACACGCGAGCGCATCGCCGAGTCGCGCATCATGATCGACTCGGCGCGCTTGATGGTGCTGAACGCGGCGTGGAAGATGGACAGCGTGGGCAACAAGGTGGCGCGCAAGGAGATCGCCATGATCAAGGTGCTCGCGCCGAACATGGCCTGCCAGGTGATCGACTGGGCGATGCAGGTGCACGGCGGCGGCGGCGTCTCCGACGACTTCGGCCTCGCCAACGCCTACGCGCATGCGCGCACGCTACGCTTCGCCGACGGCCCCGACGAAGTGCACCGCAATGCGATCGCCAAGATGGAGCTGGGCGAGCAGACCAGCATTGCCGAGTCTCTCGGGAAAATGAAGCCGGCTTGACTGCGCTTTTTATTTTCGAATCGTGGAATTGAAAGGCAAAGTTGCGGTCATCACCGGCGCCGCGAGCGGCATCGGGCGCGCCGCCGCGCTGCGCTTCAAGAAGGAGGGAGCGGCGGGTCTGGTTCTGGCCGATTTGTCTTCTGAAAAGTTAAAACCCGTCGAAGAAGAGACCGGCGGACTCGCGGTGCAATGCGACGTCGCAAAAGAAGCCGACGTCCAGCGCCTCGTGCGCGAAGCCGAGTCGCGCTTCGGGCGCGTGGATGTCTTCTTCTCCAATGCGGGCATCTTCCGGCAGGGCGACATCCACGCGCCCGACGCCGAGTGGGAGCTCAACTGGAAGGTCCACGTGATGGCGCACGTCTACGCCGCGCGCGCGGTCGTGGACAAGATGGTGGAGCGCGGCGAGGGCTATTTCCTCGTCACGGCCTCGGCCGCCGGCCTGCTGAACATCGTCGAATCGGCGACCTACGGAGTAACCAAGCACGGCGCGGTCGCGTTCGCGGAGTGGCTGGCGATCGCCTATGGGCGAAAAGGGCTGCGCGTGTCCTGCCTGTGTCCCCAGGCGGTGATGACCAACATGTTCACGGGCGGCGGCGGCTCGGCCGGCGGAGACGGCGCGCTTTCGGTCGAGCAGGTGATGGACGAGATCATCGAGGTCATGGCGGCCGAGAAATTCCTCATCCTGCCGCATCCGAAGGTGCTGGATTACATGCGGATCAAGACCGCCGAATACGATCGCTGGCTGGGCGGCATGCAGAAGCTCTTCCTGAAGCACGTTGAAAAACACTGACGCGCTCGTCCTCGGCGCTGGAATCGTGGGCGTTTGCGTCGCGCTGCACCTGCAAAAGCGCGGACGCTCGACCGTGCTGGTGGACCGGCGCGGGCCGGCGGAGGAGACCTCGTTCGGCAACGCGGGCCTCATCCAGCGCGAAGGCGTCTACCCGTACGGCTTTCCCCACGACTTCGGCGCGCTCGCGCGCTACAGCCTGAACCGCACGATCGACGCGCACTACCATCCGTCGGCGATTCCGCGGCTCGCGCCGTTCCTCTGGCGCTACTGGATGCATTCGCGCCCGGCACGGCATGCGGCGATCGCACGCTCGTACGCGAAGCTCATCGAGCACTGCATCAGCGAGCACGACGCGCTCGCCGCCGAAGCGGGCGCGCAGGGGCTGCTCAAGCGCAACGGCTGGATGAAGCTCTTCCGCAGCGAGCGCGAGCGCGACGCGCGGCTGGAGGAAGCGGCGCGCTGGCACCGGGAATTCGGCCTCAACCATCGCGCGCTGTCGGCAAAAGAGCTGCAGGCGCTCGAGCCGCATCTCGCCCCCGTGCTGGTCGGTGCGCTGCACTGGACCGACCCCGTAAGCGTCACCGATCCGCAGGGCCTCGCGCTCGCGTATCTCGCTCTCTTCGAGCGTCTTGGCGGCAGGTTTGTCCAGGGCAATGCGCTGAGCCTCGCCGAAGAAGGCAGGGGATGGAGGCTCAAGACCTCCGAGGGAGACGTTTTTTCGGAAAAAGCAGTCATTGCGCTCGGCCCCTGGGCCGACGTGCTGACCCGGGCGCTGGGCTACGACCTGCCGCTCGCGGTGAAGCGCGGCTATCACATGCACTACCGCGCCGCCGGCCGCGCCATGCTCAACCATCCGCTGCTCGACACCGAGCGCGGCTATTTTCTCGCGCCGATGCTGCGCGGCATCCGCCTCACGACCGGCGCGGAGTTCGCCATGCGCGATGCGATCCGCACGCCGGTGCAGCTCGGCCGCGCCGAGCCGATCGCGCGCGAGCTGTTCCCGCTCGCCGAGCGCCTGGACACCGAGCCGTGGATGGGCGCGCGTCCCTGCACCCCGGACATGATGCCGGTCATCGGCGGCGCGCCGCGCCACCGCAACCTCTGGTTCGCCTTCGGCCACGCGCACCACGGCCTGACCCTCGGGCCGGTGACCGGCCGGCTGGTCGCTGAGATGATGGCGGGAGAGACACCGTTCGTCGATCCGGCGCCGTATCGCGCGGAGCGTTTTTGAAAAAGAAATCTTTATAATGACTTTTTCCGAGAGAAACCCATGCTGAAGCTCTGCGGGTTCCACCTCAGCAACTATCACAACAAGGTGCGCCTCGCGCTGCTCGAGAAGGGCCTGCAGTTCGAGGAGGACGCCAGCTGCAGTCCTTCGCAGAAGGACGAATGGCTCGCGCGCTCGCCGATCGGCAAGGTGCCGATCCTCGAGCTCGAAGGCGGCCGGCGCATCGCCGAGTCGGAAGTGATCTGCGAGTACCTCGAGGAGGCGTATCCGCAGAAGCCGCTCCTGCCGAAGGATCCGTACGAGCGCGCCAAGGTGCGCGAGCTGGTCACCTTCATCGAGCTGCATCTCGAGCTGGTCGCGCGCCGTCTCTACGGGCCGCTGTTTTTCGGCGCGCCGCCAGCTCACGAGGACCTGACGAGATCCGTCGAGAAGGATCTGGCGAAGGGCGTCCGCGCGCTGAAGGCGCTGGTGAAATTCGAGCCCTACATCGCGGGCAGGGATCTCACGCTCGCCGACTGCGCCGCCTTCGTCAGCCTGCCGCTGGTGTCGCTCGTGAGCAAGCGGGCGTTCGGCCTGGATTTCCTCGATGAGCTGGCGCAGGTGAAGCCCTATCTCGAGATGCTCGGCGAGCGCCCGGTGTTCGCAAAAGTGAAGGCCGACCTCAAGAGCGCGCAAGCCGCGGCGGTCGCCCGCGCCAGAAGTTGACGTTCTTCCAGGACTATCTTCGCTTCATCGTGACGCTGGTCGCGGTGCTGGACCCGTTTCTCGCGATCCCGATCTTTCTCAGCGTTGCGGCGGCGAGGGAGCCGGCGGGCCGGCACCGCCTGGTAAATGCGGTCACGGTCACAGTCTTCGCGGTGCTCTCGGGCGCCGCGCTCTTCGGCGAAGCGCTCCTTACGGTCCTCGGCACGAGCCTGCCCGCCTTCCAGGTGGGCGGCGGCCTGGTGCTGCTGCTGATGGCGCTCGCCATGCTGAACGCGCAGGCGGGCGGGGTGCGCCAGTCGAAAGCGGAGGCGGAGGAGCTCGAATCGCGGGATGCGTCGGGCGTGGTGCCGCTCGCGGTGCCGCTCCTCGCGGGGCCGGGCGCCATCAGCACGACGATCGTCGCGGCGCAGGCGGGCGGTGCGGTGAACATTGCAGGGTTGGTTTTCTGCGTCGCCCTTGTATGCGTGCTGCTGTGGTCGATCCTGCGCGTCGCCGAGCCGATCGGCTCGCGCCTGGGGACGACCGGCCTCAATATCGCGACCCGGCTTCTGGGCCTGCTGCTCGCGGCGATCGCCATCGAGATGATGGCGGGCGGACTGAAAACGCTGCTACCTGGACTCGCCTAGGGGCTTTCAGCGCCAAGCGTGCCAGAGCATCGACGCGCCGCCGAACAGGATCAGCGCCTCCATGAACAGCACGTGCAGGTGGGCGTGGATCCGCGTCACCAGCCAGGCCGCGATCGCGCTTCCCGGAATGCTCGCCGCGCCGATCACCACGCCGGCGACGAAGGCTTCCTCGTTCAGCAGGTCGAAGCGCTGGAACAGCAGCGCCTTGCACAGGTCGAGCGCGATCGTGGAGAGCGCGTCGGTCGCAAGCACTGCCGGGCCGGTGAGTCCGGCGCCGAGCAGGAGCGACACCTGGATCATGCCGGTGCCGGTGGCGATGCCCGAAGAGAGGCCGAACACGCTCGCGCCCACGGCCAGCCCGGCCGAGCCCAGGACGATCTTGCGGCGCTGCAGATAGCGGCGCACCGGCACCGACGCGATCACGGTCACGCCGAGCACCGTGCCGATCGTGCGTGCGTCGAGCACGCTGTAGAGCCACGTGCCGAGGATCAGAAAAGGCAGCGCGTTGAGGAGCAGGATGCCGAGCGCGCGCCGGTCGAGGCTCGCGCGGTAGAACCAGAAGCGCCCCGAATTGATGATCACCCCGGCGACGGCCAGCACCGGGACGACGGCCTTGACGCCCATCAGCGGAACGAGCGCCGTCGCAAGGATGATGCCGGTGCCGAAGCCGCCCATGCCGCCGACCACCGCCGCGGCAAAGCCGAGCGCCGCGACCGCCGCCAGCGTGAGCGGATCGAGGAGCAAACGGTTAGCGCGGCAAGGGTTAGCGCGGCACCGGGCGCGGGCGCCCGTCGCGGTCGATCGCGACGTAGGTGAGCGTGGCCTCGGTGACCTTGACGACCGTCGGATCGGAGGGCCGCCGCTCGGCGAAGACCTCGACGTTGACCGTGATCGACGTATTGCCGATGCGCAGCACATCGGCATAGAAGGAAAGCACGTCGCCGATCTGCACCGGCTGCTTGAACACGAATTCCTTCACCGCGACCGTCGCCACCCTGCCGCGCGCCACGCGGCCGGCCAGCGTGCCGCCGGCGATGTCGACCTGCGCCATGATCCAGCCGCCGAAGATGTCGCCGTTCTGGTTCGCATCCGCCGGCATCGGCACGACGCGCAGCGCCGGCTGCTTGCCATCGGGCAGCTTGTCGACCGCGGGAGGCTGTTTATTCAATGGTTGCGCTGGCCTGTCCAGCCGCTCGGCGGACGCGGTTCGCTCTGTTGGCGCGGTTCCTTCGTCGCCTGCGGCTTTTTTCCGGTGATCGACGCGGACACGCCGAGACTGGAATTGATGCCCAGGGCGAGCTCCTTGATCCACATGTTGTAGTTCTTATGGATTGCCCTGATCTGCCCCTCGCCTTCTCCAATCTCCCGGTACAGGAGATTGGTGCTGCTCAGGTATTGGATGGTATATCCCTTGAGGTCGTAGGCGATCTCGATTCGCATGAGGTGCTTGTTGTTCTCCATACGCGCCAGCTCGAAGCGTCCATCGGTTTCCCCGAGAACTTTCCAGCCCCGGCTGGGCGCCACGATGGCGGTCGTCTGCCGGATTTTTTCCTTGGTCAGCGCCGCGGCGACGGCGCCACGGAATTCGACGCGCAGCGGATCGTCGATGATCGCCAGGCGATAGTCGCCAAGATCGGGCGCCGCGCCCATGGCTGCGAGCGGTGCTGACAGAGCGATTACAGCCACGAGCCGCTTCATTATCTTTTCCATCCTCAGTTTTTAGTGTCGGAGGCGACCGCGGCTGGAAGATGGCGGCGCACGAAGCTGCCCTTCGTGATGCGCCCGTTTCGCGAACGCTCGCCGAGGAGCTTGCTTCCATCGGCCGAGAGTTTGTACGAGACGTTCACGGTCGCGGCGCGGCCTTCCATGATGGCGCGGAGCACGCCGTCATCGCCGATGGTCCCCTTCACGCGCCGCCAGCCCTGTGCGGCGCTGTTCGCGGACCGGTCGGGCTCGACGCTGTAGATCAACGAAACGCTTCGGCCCTCGATGCGCTCGACGACTAGCGTATGAGGCAGAGGCCGTTTTCCACCCCACGTTCCCCCCCACATACCGGAATAGGCCGCGACGGCGGCCGGCATGTCCGCGGCGGGCGCCACGATCTTCACGTTCCTCGGCAGCGGTGTCATGGACGGCGCGGTCGCGTAAGTGGAAGCCGATACGCCTAACGCGGCGTTGATGCCCGACGCGAGCTCCCGGATCCAGACGTTGTAGTTCTTGTGAATCGCCCTGGCGTCGCGGCCGGTGACGGTCCGTTGCCGGTCCTGGTAGAGCAGGTTGACGCTATCGAGATAGCGGATGCCGTAGCCGCCCTGGTCGTAGGTGAGCTCGATTCTCATCGTGTGCTTGCCGCTCACCGTGCGGGCCAGCTCGAAGCGCCCATCGCTCTCCGAGAGGGTCTTCCAGTCCCTGCTCGATGCGACGATGGCGATCACCTGTCGCATCTTTTCCTTCGTCGGCTCGCCGGCGCCGGCTTGAAACTCCACCCGCAGCGGGTCGTCGATCGCCGCGAGCCTGGGGTCCTGGAATTCAGAGGACTGCGCGAGGACGGCGAGCGGCGCCAGCAGCGCGATGACACCCAGCAGTCGCTTCATTTTCCCCTCCCCCGAAATGCCGATGGGGAGATTCTACTTGCGCGGCTGTTTCTTCGACTCCAGGTATTGCTGCTTTTTCGATTCTAAATACTGCAGCGGCCCGCCGCGGAACGGGGCGAAGCCGGTGCCGAAGATGAGGCCCGCGTCCACGAGCTCGGCGTCG
>Ga0209131_1000497_pt1 | contig 28159 bp, 20 predicted proteins | sample GraSoi_2013_40cm_FD_185826 | JGI IMG/M metagenome (GOLD analysis project Ga0209131, IMG submission 185826) | Grasslands soil microbial communities from the Angelo Coastal Reserve, California, USA - Sample 9_17_2013_40cm (SPAdes) (version 2) | ecosystem: Environmental > Terrestrial > Soil >... | reverse complement strand
CCTCGACTACGATAACGACGGTTGGATGGACATACTCTTCGTCAACAGTGGTCCCTCTGATTTTTTTCATCCTGAAAAGCCCTTGCGTAACGCCCTCTACCATAACAACCACGACGGCACTTTTACGGACGTAACCGACAAGGCAGGGTTGGCCATCAGCCAGTCATTCGGGATGGGCCTAGCGGTAGGTGATTATGACGGTGATGGCTGGCCGGACATCTACATCACCGCCTACGGCAAGAATACGCTTTACCACAACAACAAAGACGGCACGTTTACGGATGTAACGGAAAAGGCCGGTGTGGCGGTGCACGGTTGGTCAACCAATGCGGTCTGGTTTGATTACGACAATGACGGGAAACTGGACCTCTTCGTTTCGAGTTTCGTGGAATACAACAAAAACCTCAGCTGTGGAGACAACAAGTTTGGCCGCAAATACTACTGCATTCCCCGGGTTTTTGCGCCACGGCCAAGCCGGCTCTTTCACAACAATGGCGACGGCACATTTACCGACGTCAGTCAGCGGTCTGGAATCGCCCGGTCGCCAGGAAAGTCCTTTGGGGTAGTAGTAACCGATGTGAACAACGACGGCTGGATGGATCTTTTCGTGGCCAACGATACTTTGGCCAACTTCCTCTTTATCAATCAACACGACGGGACCTTCAAAGAAGTCGGGCTGGAAGCCGGCGTGGCCTACAGCGATAGCGGAACCCCGCGATCGGGAATGGGGGTCGATGCCGCCGACTACGAGGATAGTGGCTGGCAGAGTCTTTTTGTCGCAAACATTGACCGCGAACTATTCAGTCTCTATCACAACGAAAAGGACATGACTTTTTCCGATCAGTCCGGGGAAATCGGACCGGCGACTCGTCCACTCAGTGGATGGGGTCTCAAATTCTTTGATTACGATAACGATGGAGATGCGGATCTTATCCTGGCCAATGGTCATCCTGACGATATGGTCGAGATGCATAACACTCAGACGACATACAAAGAACCTCTTATGATGTTTGAGAACGTGAATGGCACATTTCGAAATGTAAGTGCGGAGTCAGGCACGGTCTTCGCGAAGCGCTATCCAGCGCGCGGACTGGCCATCGGAGACTTTGACAATGACGGCTACCCCGACATCTTGATTTGCAACAACGGCGAGCCGCCACTTCTGTTACACAACGAGGGCGATCACAGAAACAATTGGATTGGATTGCAACTGGTCGCTAGCAAGAGTAATCCCGCTGGGATCGGAGCGCTTATTACCTGGGTCGTTGGCGCCGTGAAGAAAAGCCGCCTTAAAAACGGAGGCGGCAGCTATCTGGCTTCGCACGATCCACGCGAGATACTCGGGATAGGGGCGGCGAGCCAGATTGATAGCGTAGAAGTAAAATGGCCAACCGGCACGGTAGATCGGATCACCAATCCACCGATAAATCAGTACATACGGGTTGTGGAAGGGAAGGGCTTGGTGTCGCTCAGCGTTTCTACTTTCGCTACCCATCCCTAATCAAGTCTTGTCTTTTCGACGAGCGAACAGTGATATCAAGCCCAACTCGGCGGACGTTCAGGACCTCCCGAGGATTGGTATTTCTTTTCCTTGGGGCGCTCGCCCTTTTTTACGCTCAACGAGCCGATGCTCAGCATGACCCTGATCTTGCATCACTGTTTTCTCAATTTCGTCCACGGACTGAAGTGCAAGGAACCCGATACGTAGGACGCCAAGTTTGCGCGACGTGTCATGCCCAGAAAAATCGCACTCAAAGCGGGACTGCCATGGCCCACGCCATGCAATCTGTCTCGGAGAGTCCGGTCCTGCGTTCTCATGCAAGTCTGGCCTTCAAGTATGGACGATATGAGTACGAAATCATCCGCCAGGGAGAAAACAGTCTCTATCAAGTCTCAGATGGTCAGGAGAAGATTGTCGAACCCCTCCTGTATTCCTTCGGACAAGGTCACGCTGGTCAGACCTACATACTCCGGCACAAAGGCAGGCTCTATGAAAGCCGGGTTAGCTTCTACGCCGAAATCGGTAATCTCGATTGGACCATCGGTTACGCCCAGAACTTGCCGAAAACTCTCGACGAAGCGGTGGGTCGCGCCATTAGCGCAGACGAAGCTCGAAGCTGTTTTAGTTGTCATGGCACGGCCGCCTTAGAAGGCAACCAGCTTATGCTTGAAAAAGTAGTGCCTGGCGTTGGTTGCGAAGCATGCCATGGACCGGGAGAACGGCATGTGACGGCCATGCAAACTGGAACTGACGACAAACTCTACATATTTAACCCCAAGTCGCTCGACACTGACACGCTCTCCCAGGAGTTTTGCGGTGCCTGCCATCGCAGTGCGAGTACGGTTGAGGAAATGCCGGACCGTGCCGCGATGAACAATGTGCGCTTTCAGCCGTACAGGATATTTACCTCGAAGGGCCACGATCCCAATGATTCACACTTTGCCTGCACTGCCTGCCACGATCCCCATCAGGACTTGCAACGCGGAGAAGCCAAATACGATGCCAAGTGCACCGTATGTCATGAGCCTGCGCACGAAGGGACTGTTTCCTCCCCCGGAAAGTCTCGCATCCCGACAGAAGTCGAATCGCCGGGACCGCGAAAAACGCAAGGACAAGGACTAGCACCCAAGTCTTGTCCGGTTGGCCGAGAACTCTGCGTGACCTGCCACATGCCGAAGATCGCAGTGGCCAGCGCGCATTTCAAATTCACCGATCATCGCATTCGCATCGTCCGCGAGGGTCAGCCATATCCCTACTGACGCGGCGTGTCTCCGCTTTTCGACCTGATCATCAACCGCGGCAACGGCCCATTCAAAGCTTCAGAATCGTGAGCTAAAATATTTTAGTCAAGCCGAGCGCGGCAGGTATACTCCTGTCATCGTGCGCTGTTCTGACTTGCAGGGGATTTGGAGTCGATCAAACGCCGAGAGAACGAGAGGTCCAGAGGACGCTGACCAATGGTTTCGAGTAATCAAAAAAACTCCGGATATCAGGTATCCAGTAAAGGTAAGCGGGTGACTCTCGCCTTTCTCGCCGAGCATTTGGGAGTTTCAATAACGACCATTTCTTTCGTTATAAACGATGCTCCCCTGGCAGCGACGATCGCGCAGAGTACGAAAGATCGGATTTGGGAAGCTGTTCGTAAATTTAATTACCAGCCGAATATGTATGCCCGCTATCTGCACTCCAACCGGATGTATGTGATAGCGGTGTTGGTGCCACATATTGGCGATCTCTACTCAGCGTCGCTCCTGGATGGTATAGAGACTTACCTCGCTCAACATGGGTACTTCTACTTCGTTGTGAGCCACCGCGAGGCTCCGGACCTCATCGAGAAATCGCCGGAGACCCTTATGGATCGAGCCGTCGAAGGGATGATATTCATCAATACGCCCCTCCTTTGCCCCGTTCCAGTTCCGATTGTGGCGATCTCAGATCTGACCAAGGGGCCTAACGTCTCACGGATCATGGTCGATAATCAAGCGGCTGCATCTCTAGCGTTTAGCCATCTAAGGATGTTAGGTCATCGCGAAATAGCAGTCTTCACTGGCCCCTCAGCGAACGGCGATTCCGCGAAGCGATGGGAAGGGCTTCGCAAGGCAGCAAAAGAAGCGGGACTTCAAATCAGTTCTGATCTCGTCATCGAGCTAGGCCGCTATGGGCAAAGCAATCGGACCGCGAAGTCAGACAGCGGGTATGAAGCGGCTAGCCGACTGATTGCATCAGGTAAGCGCTTTACGGCGCTCATTGCCTTCAACGACGTCTCTGCAATCGGCGCAGTACGAGCTTTCCTGGACTCTGGACTTCGGGTGCCAGAAGATATCTCAGTAGTGGGCTTCGACGACATTCATGAGGCGTCTTTCTCGGTACCACGGCTCACCACAGTTCGACAGCCTTTGCACGAGATGGGTGTGCTGGCCGCTAAGACTCTTCTTCGGAGAATAAAGAACGAACCGCAAAGTCTAGAAGACATTCTCATCGAGCCTCGACTGATCGTTCGAGAGTCCACACGGCAGTTGAACCGCTAATTGAAGGAGGGCTAAACGAGCCGCCCTTCCTGTGCTTCGCTGGCCCAAGCTTGGCCGTCTGGCTGAAGTCGGCCGTTCTTACAATATCTGCTCGCCCAAGTGGGCAAACCCCACTCCGCAAACAGCCCTGTTGCCTCTTCTGTAGCGCGAAAGGACCGGTCCAATAAAAATGCAGCTAAAAGCTTTTAGATGTGCGAATAATACTTGACATCTTCACCCTACGGACTAAGATGGGTCCGCTGTGAAAACATTCTTTTGGCGCTTGGCCTTCCTTTTCTCCGCCGCTGTGCCGCTCGCGCTCTCCGCGTTGTCCCCGCTCCATGGTCAGGAAATTGCGAAGACTGGGAAGGGTGTATTGGTCGCGAAGCGCAACGGTACATGTTCTGCGGGGTCTCCGCGAAGGTCCGATTCGATGTCGCCGAGGGATTCCTCCGCTCCTCTACCCAACATGTACCTCTCGACAGTTCTCGGGCAACAAATTAAGTGGGCTGACCTTCGCGGCCGTCTTGTGCTGATGGCATTTCTGCAACTCCTGCCGGATACGGAGGCGAATTCATCGCGAGCGCAATTACAGTACCTGAGAAGTATGAACACACAGTACCACTCCAGCGGCCTTTCGGTTTTCCTTGTTGACGAGTCGTACCTAGCCACCCATGTACGGAGCCAACCCGACCAACTACTCAATGCACTTTACGATTTGAATGTTAGCGACTTAACGCTGATACGGGATCCTTCAGGACAAATTAGATCGGCAATAAAAGTGAAGACGGTGCCGACAACAGTGCTCTTTGACTCGGCGGGAAATGTAATCCATCGATGGAGCGGCGTAGTGCTTCCTGCGTTTCTAGCCCAGGCCATTATGAAAGCGAACGGGGCGCATGGCCAAGACGGGCATCCCTCGAACAACAACCCATGACGGTTGAGGAAAGGTGCAAACGTATGCGCAAATCATTGAGAAGTTTCTCGCAGTTGGCGGTACTGCTTCTAGCGGTCAGTCACATTTGTCTTGCAACCGTGTATTACGTTGACTGCTCTGCAAGCACGAATGGCAACGGCACAGTGAGTTCTCCGTGGAACACATTGACGAGTCCAAGCGGCCACACGTTCGTTGCTGGGGATGTGCTGCTCCTCAGAAGGGGCACGACATGCACCGGTCACTTGGCGCCAGGTGGCTCAGGAACGAGCTCATCCTACATCACGATTTCTGCCTATGGAACAGGTGCCCTTCCGATCATCAATGGCGGCAGCAACACCGCGGTAGTACAGCTTACGAATCAATCAAATTGGACGATCGAAAACCTCCAGATCACCTCAGGGGTCTACTACGGAATCTACATTACAGCTTCAACTTCAATTTCAGGGATCAACCTGATTAACCTGGACGTGAACGGCGCGACGGGGACGACCGACCACTGGAACTCTGGCGAAGTGATGCTTACGACAGGTTCGAGCACAACTGCGACTATAAGTAACGTGACAATTGATGGAGTGATCGCCCACAACAGCCATGTGGCCGAAGGGATAGAAGTCCAAGCTGGAAATCCAAGCTCACAGACAGGTGTGAAGGGATCAAACATTGTTGTGGAGAATTCGCTTGCGCATGATATTTACGCCGACGGAATTGTCATTCTTGCGGTGAACAGCGGAGTTGAGCAGGGAAATGTAGTCTATAATTCCGGTCTATGTACGACTTGCACTGGAAGTTCTCCCGTTGGAATCTGGGAATTCGACAGTACCGGGGTTGTTATCCAGAACAACGAATCCTACTCAAACAGCAGCTGGCAATACGATGGCGGCGGATTTGATATCGACTACTGGAGCACCAATGACACAGCTCAGTATAATTACGCTCACGACAATCAGGGATACTGCCTAACGGCCCTGGGCTCAGCGTCCGGAACTTCAACGAATCTGGTTATTCGCTATAATGTCTGCTCGACTAATCTCAAGAGCAACTTCCAGGGTGAAGCCGGAGATATAGTGGTATTTACATGGAACGGCGGAGCGATCAATGGCATACAAGTGTATAACAACACCTCATACTTCAATCCAGCCATAAGTGTCCCGGCCATCGATGTCAATGCGAATCTGACAGGTTCGCTTCCTAATTTTGTCAAAAATAATCTGGTCTATTCCACGACATCACGGGAGATGGTGAGAGTCACAAATCCAAGCAAGGTAGCGCTAGATTATAACTTATATTATACATCGTCAGGAAGCCTGACGTTCAACGTCAACGGAACGTATTACACTGGGTTCGCGGCTTACAAGGCGGCCCTAGGTCAAGAAGCTCATAGTCTCAACCTTGATCCCAAGCTGAATGGGCCCACTTATCATGGGGTCGGTATGCCGGTCAATGCGTTCACTCCTCAGACTGGATCGCCCGTGATCGATGCTGGGACCGCAGTTTGCTTCGGAATCGCAGCATGTAGTCCCGGCTCTCGGGATTTCTTTAACGTTCCCATTCCACTCGGACTCGCCTTTGATATCGGGGCCAGTGAATACTCAGCCGGCCGCTTTGTGAATGTAGATGACGGCGCGAGGGGAACGGGACTCAATCAATTCAACTTCAGCGGAACATGGTCCTACTGTCCCAGCGGCTGCGCCCTTTCCATTCCGACCCAATATTTAGGAACGACCAGCACGAGCAGCGTCACAAATTCAGCAGTTAGTATAGCCTTTAGTGGGACTCAGATCGCTTTTACTGGGGTAACCGGACCCGATGCTGGAATCGCTGGGGTCTCCGTTGATGGTGGCTCGGAAGTAAACGTCAATTTCTACACACCTTCAGTGAAGGGAAATCAACTTTTGTACACCAGTCCTTTTCTGTCATCCGGGAGTCATTCTCTTAACATAAGGGTGACAGGAACCCACGACGCCAGCAGCTCAGCTAATAATATCGTACTTGACCACGCCGAAATTTCTACCGCGAATGCCTACAAGGTGTTCAGCGTCTTGAGCAGTCAAGACCTCAGCGTGAGCAATTGCACTACACAGCAATCTCCAATCGTCCAATGGACCGATAGCAATGGCACATGTCAGCAATGGGCGGTCTCGCCAGTTGCTGGGGCGTACACCTTTGTCAACCAAAACGGGGGACTCTATCTAACTGATCCGTCGCCGTCAGGGACTCCGGGAACTCAGCTGGATCAAGAAAGTGGATCAGGAGCGACCAAGCAGCAGTGGCAACTTGTACCTCTCAGCGCGCAGCAGTTCACCTACAATTTAACGAATGTACACACCGGCTTCAATGCTGGCGTATCTTATGACGCACTCACCGTGGGAGAACCCATCGTAGCGTGGACTGCAAGTCAGACCGACATCAGTCAGCAGTGGGTACTTGTTCCTACCAACTAAAGCGGATCGGGAATGTGGGCAGTCAAGAGTCGCCCACGCTCCTGCTTCAAAACCCAGAGAAACCTTATCCCAAAACGTTTGCCGCTTCATTGCGCAGAAGGTGCTGGACCGGTGCTTTCTCGGGCGACTAGCTCGACCCCATACTCAACAGAACTCTCCACCTCACTACTTGACCCGTTAATTTGAGCCAATAGCGTGCGGCAGGCGGTTCGTCCCATGTCGCGCATGGGCTGCGCGATAGTCGTTAGTCCTGGCCAGACGCGGGCTCCCTCGGGCACACCGTCAAATCCTACGACGGAAAGATCTGCAGGGATACGAACGCCACGTTGCAAAGCCATTCGCATGAACCCGAGAGCAAGCGAATCGTTGCCCAACACCATCGCGGTGACGTCCTCCTTTCGTTTGAAGAAGCTTCGGGCAAAATCGGCGCCGACGTCAGCCTCGTAGCTTTCGCAAAAAGAGACTCTATCCTGCCGAAGCGTTATGTCCCGAGCGGCGAGTCCTTCCCGCAGTCCATTCAATCGGTCCCGAGAATCCTGAGATTCGCGGGGTCCGCCGGCAAACGCGATCTCCGTGTGCCCCAGATTGGCCAGGTGATCTGCCACCAAAACTCCAGCTGCAAAGTTGTCACAGCGGACTACGTGCCCTTTAATTGGCTCGTCGGGTCCCACCACGACGAAGGGCAGATGCGCTTCAATTGTGGCATTCACCAGAGGCCGCTCTCGTCTGAGAGACCGAGCAAAAATGATGCCATCCACCCGGCGTTCACGGATCCAACCCAAAATGGCGCTCGCGTCATAATGGCCCTGCAATGTCAGACTACCCAGCATTACGCTCAAATGCGGCTTCGACAACTCTTCCTCAATACCGGCTAAAAGCTGCATGAACCACGGACCCTGGCTGGACTCCACGACGACTCCAATACAGCCCTTGCGCCCCTTGCTGAGGTTACGAGCGGTGAGCGAGGGAATATAGTTCAATTCTTTCACCACCGCCCGCAGCCGGGAGCGAACCTCCGCACTCACGTAACCGCTATTTAGATAACGGGAAACGGTGCTCTCGGCGACTCCTGCGCGCCGAGCTACTGTTGCAATCGTGGGTTTTCTCTTCATGCCGATAGTGTGATGGATTCCTTACTTCTTGGAAAGTAATCGTCTCTCCGAAAATGACGTTCGAGCGTACCTCAACTTAACATCGCAAACTTAACGTCGCCTTCTAGTCTATCTCCACAAATACCCGTGGCATGGCCCGAAAGACACTCATTCCTTTGAAGGTTTCGCGGCCTTCGGATCAGGAGTTGGCTGCCTTGTCTGTTCTTCGGCATTTAGCCTGGCGATTATGGATCGCTCTCGTTCGGCGTCGCCTGGGCGCTTCAATTTGTAATACAAGCGAGCAAGCAAAACGTGGGCCGGCGTAAAATCCGGCGCTTGCCGCACAACATGTTCCAGGCAGTCTACCGCCATTTCGGTTTTGCTCTGGCTCTGCAAGAGTTGAGCTTTCTCGTAAAGGGTGCTTGTATCGTCCGGACGCAATTGCAAAGCAGTTTGCAAACGAGCTGCCGCGTCCACTACGTTTCCGTCTTCGCGCAATAAACGTCCGAGTCTATAGTTGGCGTTAAAATCCCGAGGATTGATTTCAAGTTCTTCCGTGAATTCCTTCTTGGCCTGCTCCCGCTCTCCGGAGTAGAAATAGGCATTACCCAGCTGTGAGTGTAGCAGCGGAAGCCGGGGGTTGAGGCTCACAGCGGCGCTAAAATCCTTGATCGCATCGGCGAACTCTTTGCCCGCAAGACGCAATGATCCAAAAATGAGGTAGGATTCGGCAGAATCAACCTTCGAAAAAACCGCATCGGCAAGCTTCCGAGCCTTTTCCGTATCTCCAGTGCGAAGATACGTGGTGGCTAAGGCGTAAGCGGCAGCCAGATTATGGGGATCTGCTTGGTATACGGCTTCAAGTTCGCGAGTTGCCTCTTTTAGCCGGTCGAGCGCAACCAGACACAAGCCGTTAAGTAAACGGGCCTGTTGATTGCCTGGCTGTGATCTGATGACGCGACTCAATTCCCTGTTTGCTGATTCAAAATCTCGAATCTGGTAATAAGCGATTCCCAAATTAAGTCGCACTTCATAGAGATGTGGGTCAATCTCTACGGCCTTTTTGTAACTATCTATGGCGCTTGAGTAATCACCAAGATGCGCGTACACGACTCCTAGATTAGACAGCGCGTCGGCTCGGCGGGGAACCATCTGAAGTGATTCTTCGTAGGCCCTGCGGGCGCCTTCCAGGTCTCCGTGCTGTTGTAACTTAACACCACGAGCAAATGCTTGCTCGGAGCCAACCACCCGAGTGGCCTCCTGAGCCGGAAGTAAGGTTGCTATTGAGATACACAAAAATGAAAGTGCTAACTCGACCTGCCAATATGATTGTCGCGAAGCATTTCTGCAAGATACAGATGACAAACTGGAGAGACGACATAGCAATCTCGCGGGATTCGCAATGGATCCACAGAAAGTCGAAGGATTCCCGGTCATCTGTTCAGAGGCGTGAGGCATAATGTTAACAGAAATGTGCGCGTTCACTCCATCTTATATCGCATAACCCACAAGGCAAAAGAGTTGGTTCACCTTGGCGCAGCGGTCCCATCACTTAGGCGAATCGGAAGCTGATACCGTTTCATCGACGCCAAGTCCTCCACCTCTGACCTGCTCAGCTTGCTGGCTGAGGCGCAAAAACGTTTGTCTGGCCCGTTCTGCTTCCTCCTTCCGCTTGGCGCGAGTGTAGGCGCGTGAGAGAGCAAAATAGAACTTGGGCTCGTCAGGCAGCAAAGCACAAGCCTCCTGGAGTTCGCCGATGGACTGATCTGTCTCTCCGTCATCCAGCAGAAGACGACCCAAGATGTAATGCCCCATGGGAAATTTGGGGTTCCGCTGGACCGCTTCTTGCGCCAATTTGATTCCTTCCGCCGGTTGCTTGTTCTCAAGCTTCAGGTAAGCGAGGTAGAGGCGCGCCATAAAGTCGGCGGGGAACTTCCGGATCTCCTCTTCAAATTGCTCGACCGCCTCCTTCTCCAGCTTGCGCCTCAGAAAGTATCGGCCGTACGCCAAGTGAACATTTGGCGTGTCCGGAAAATCCACGCTGAGGCCATGGTATTCGCGTTCAGCGTCGGTAAAGTTCTTTTGTGCGGACAACAGCTCCGCCCAACCGGCACGGCGAATCAAATCGTGAACGCTGTCCCGCGGACTGATTTGGCCTGGCATTCGGGCAACACGCAAAACCGACAGGCCTAGGCCCAAAATTAGATCTTCATTCACAAATCCCTCGCCACTCAGCGAATCCAGAATTTCCTGCGCCGCCTCAAACTCTCCCTTGTAAAGCCAAAGCAACCCCTCATGGAAACGGACCACATGTTTCAGTTCGGGGTTGTCAGGAAAATTCTCCGAACTCCCCTGCCGAATATGAAGCAGTGCCTTATCGTAGCGACCAAGTTCAAATTCACAGAGTCCAAGCATGGCAAGAGGCGCGCCTGATCCCGACCGCAGATCCACCACGCGACGGAAAGCTTGCGCTGCTTCGTTGTATTGGTCCGACTCATACAGCAGAGTCGCCAAATACCACCAGCCTTCATCCCATCCCGGGCGCATGGCCACACCCTTACGGTAGAGGGCGATGGCGTCAGCAAACCGGCCGCCCTCCCGTGCTGCAGTAGCTTTCGTTTCCAACTCGAAGAACGCTGATGGTAGATTTCGGGAGGATGGACGCGATGAAACAGGAGGACTGCCAGATTGGCCTGTCTGGGCGAAGACCGGACTTGGTGTAGCGGCAACGAGCAGAATAGTAGTCACATATATTAGCCTACGAACGGACTGCCTCAGGACCGAGAAACACGGGAGCGCATCCTTACCCGAGGTTACTCGCTGTCCCACGGTACGCACAGACTCTCTCAGCATTTCGCCCGTCCAAGCCAATGAAGAGAATATAGAGATATAGCCTAACGGAGCCAAGGTGAAAGTGCCGATTCAACGTTACAGGGAAGGGTCTCGGCCTCGGCCGAGACCTATTCTCAAGAATGTTCCGTGCTGCACTCAAAACATAAGCTTCAATGCGAACTCCACAATTCTGTGCCCGTGCTTGTTTTGAATCTTGCCGAAATTTGCGAGCGTGTCGGGGGTGAAATGGTATCCCTGCGTAGGATCACAAACGCCGTTGCTGGTGGTGCCAGTTCCATTCGGGACATTATCGACGCGCACGTTACAGTCAGTGTTCAGGTAGGTGTTGAAGTCCGCCCCGCCCGCTCCGGAAACGATGGGATACGCTTGGTTGAACATGTTAAAGAAACCCGCCCGGAACTGGACCCGCGCGCTTTCTCCAATAGGAAAGTTTTTGAATACGGAGAAGTCCGTATTAGAGCGATTGGGTGAGCGCAGATAAAACGGCGAGACATAGGGGCCGGATTGTCCGAAAGCCGGAATGGCCAACGAATTGATATCAAGTATCTTGTCGCCGACCGCCGTTCCGCCGCGGCTCGGATTGCTTGTGAAGACCGGCGCGATGGCAGATGAGGAGTTCACCGAGGTGCTGTATGCATTCGACCCGAAGAAACCGATAGCAGTGTAGGCCTGTGAAAGTTCGCCTCCAAAATTGAGCCGGTAAGGCATACCGCTCGAATAACTGGTGATACCGGAAACCTGCCATCCGTTCAAGGCGCCCGCCGTAAGTCGGTTCCTAAAACTTCCCCGCGCACCGTCAGGCAATTGATAAGAATAGGAAACATTGAGGACATGCGTCCGATCATACGGGAGAACGCCCCAACTGCGGTGCCGTGCGTCCACCGGGTCAACTAGATCTCCGCTTTCGTTCACGCTTTGCAGCCCCAGAGCCTTGGAAAATGTATACGCAACGAGGTAGGTCAAGTGGCCCGTCTGTCGCTTCAGGGTAGTCTGGAGAGAATGATAGGCTGAAGTGCCCCCGAAGTCCGCATATTGGACATCCTGGTAAGCCGGGAAAGGAGTAAAAGGAACCAGGAGCCCACCGTTTTGTCCCACAGCCAAACGTTGAACCGGTACGGAGAGATCGGCGTTGCCGACCGTGCCTGACAGGAGCGCACCCGGTTTAATGAAGTCTATGGAATGCCTTTCAGGCAGATGACGGCCAATCGATCCGACGTAGGCCACCTCAAAAACCGTTGATTTCGGCAGGCGGTGCGCGACAGAGAAACTCATGGTTGTAACGCGGGGCGTGAACACTGACTTGGGATTTTGTGATTGGATCGGAATCGCCCCCAACACCGTGTACGGATCCAATTGCCCGATGTCATTGTAGTCCAGACCCTTACCGCCATCGAGACCAGTGTAGTTAAAACCGAAAAAGTTTACATTATAAGAGTTGGGTGGCTGCTGCAGGTCCTGGGCCTGGAACACCGTAGACACGCGATAGTAGAAGAGGCCACCACCACCGCGTACAACGGTTGAGCCGTTGCCGAAAACGTCCCACGCGAAGCCGAGACGCGGCAAAAAGTGGGGCGCCGGATTGTCAACAACGCCACGCGGGATCTGATTTCGGGCAGTCGTCAGGACTCCATTCGGACGGGTAGGATCGCCACCGATCAGCAGTCCTTGATTGGGGTCATATTTTGAAGGGTCAAATAGAAGCCCGTGGTTGTTCAAATCCACAACGCTCGGGTAATAGCCAAAGCGGAGGCCAAATTCCAAGGTCAAGTTCTTCCTTACCTTCCAATTGTCCTGCGCGTACGCTTCCACATTGAAATAACGGTAGTCTCCGACGGGCAGCCTCTTCGACTGGTTGTAAAGACCGAGCCTCCCTGCAAGCATGTCGGCAAAGACATCGCCAGTTGAGTTATAGGCCCAGGGACCATAATTAAAGAGCCCCTCAGCCGTGCCCGACTGATTTTGCTCTCTGGTGGCGCGCTCGAAGAGTCCGCCAAATTTCAGAATGTGAGCACTCTTCACTTTACTCAGATTCTCAGTGATTGAAAAAGTGGCTGGACGCGAAAAAATTGGCAGCCCCCCGTTTGCCCACAGGTTGCCGACGGAGCCATCACCACCCGTCAGCAGCGCAACCGGAGCATAGGGACTTTGCGCACCGAATGGCCCGATCAGGCTTTGCAGACCAAGCGCTTGGAGCGAAACCTTTTTGGGGTCCGCGTAATCACTGTCCAGTTTCAACTTGCTGGCACTGATAACCAGCTCATTGGTGAAGGTAGGGTTGAGCACGCTGGTGATATCCAAGGCCCCCGATCGGCTCAAGTTGCTTCCGGCTATGTGCGTGGGCAGTTCGTAAGACGAGGTATTCCACCATAGGCCAAGAGGATAGTCATGATTCTCATATTCCCGCGCCAACCGAATAAACGTCGAAGTCTTTTCGTTGACTTTGTAGTCCACCCGGAGGATCTCTTGATTACGGTTAATGGGCGCCAAACCGGCAAAAACGTAATTCTCACCGTAGTAACCTGGCGCGGTTGCATTCGGCATCGGATAGAGGTTGACTAATGCCGTTCCTATTGGATCAATTTGGCTAGCGGTCAGGTCAAAAGGCGCACCGGTATTTATGTTCTGGAACCCAATCCCCTTTCTCTGGTCCGCGGTGGGCACGCGGGACTGTATTGCTCCAGAGTCATACGTCTGCCGCTGAACCTCGGCTCCGAAGAAGAAAAATAGCTTGTCATGATTCTTGTTAAAGTCAGTGCCTGGGATGAACACCGGACCACCAAGGTTGCCTCCGGGATAGTTATACTTGTCCTTCGCACGTGGAACATGCAAGATGCTGCGAGACCTGTCGTTCGCGTTGAGTCCATAATTTCGGAGGTAATCGTAGACCTCACCGTGAAAAGTCTTGCTGCCGCTCTTAGTAATCGCAGTGATCTGAACGCCGCTAGATCCAAATTCGGCCGCATAGTTGCTGGTCTGAATGGTAACTTCTTGCACCATATCCGGATTTAGTGTGATGGTCGTGCCGGCGGTGCCCGAGTTCGTACCGGTGTCCGTAACGCGGGAGCCATCCAAACTCGTGTTGTTACTTACGCCGCGAGTGCCGTTGACTGAGTACAACGAGCTATTGTTCGAACCTGTCTCGAAGCCCACTACCTGCAAATCTGGTCCGTCAGGAGCTACAACTCCCGGCAGAATCCGCAGCAATTCATTCGCGCTGCGGCTGATGATTGAGAGATTCTCAATCTGGCGGGCTGAGATTGTATTTTCCCTGGCTCCGGTCTCGGTCATTACCAAGGGAGCCTCCGTCGTCACGGTGACATTCTCAGAGGCGGTAGCTAGCGGCAGACTTACATCGAGACCCCGGGTGGCGCTCGGATTGAGGATGAAATGTCTTTCCTCGTATGTCTTGAAGCCGCTCTTAGCGACACGAATGGTATAGGAATCAGGAACCACCGCAGCGAAAACTACCATACCCGTTTCGTTCGTCGCGCCAGTGCGTTTTTCTCCAGTGCGGTCGTTGATCAAGGTAGTCTCAGCGTTCGGCAGACTAGCATGACTGGGATCAAAAACAGACACCCTGAGACTTGCGGCTCCCCCGGTCTGCGCAGAGACCCCTGAATTGCAGGCCATTATCACCAATGCCGAGCACAGCAAAAAGGCCAGAAATCGTCCAGCAAGGCCCTCATGCTTTTGAGTCAGTTCTTCTAGCCTGATGGTGTTTGATGTCACGATAGCGCCCCCAGTTCCACGAAGGTGTAGCTCGCATTCTCGCTTGAGTTGTTCCCTGTGTGAAAGTGTATGGAACCGCTTCCACATAAGCGAAAACACTATGCGGCAGATGCGGGACGATTGTCAAGAGGAAAAATTTGTCACTTCTTTGGGCTCTTCCCTGAGAAGAAAGGGGGGACTGAGCTCGCGATTCAGAGTTCCTGACGTGGCTGCTGGACGGGCAAGCCGGAATTTAATCGGGGCCAGAAGTCGGCTTCGGGGAAGTTGAACCTCGTGGCATCAACAATTTCGAAGATTTTCCTCAGGCGTGACTGCGCCAGGTTTTTCTCGCCGCATTGCGCGGCGGGAACATTTCGACGAAGCCCTCGAGACCTTTTCGGAACAGGCAGAGGCGGGGATCCGAGCGCGCGTCGTTCTGTAGTAGGCCCAACGATCCTCGTCAAAGGCATTGGCAGTCCAATGCTTTGCTTCGGGCCGCGCTCCCGATGAGTGTCTTCTGTCAAATTGGCCAACTGCACTCCCTTTGAAACCCGATCATCAAACGACAGGTTTCTGGTCGTTACCGCCCAGTGACTGTTGCCAGGAATGCACCCTATTGGGGTCTGGCCAGTCCGTGAGAGAACTCCTAATTGGTACTGCGACGCAAATACCTTCCGGAGGAAAACCATGAGTTCACGACAAAGATATCAATACGGATGCCTTACAAGAATGAGACGTAGCCGGGGCAAAGATACCTGGCAGTTTCGCTTTTATGAAACTACCAAAGAAGGGCAACGCGAGAGGCGCGCAAGGACGATTGGTACGATCGCACAGTACCCCACCAAAGCTGATGCTCTACGCGCAATCGAGCTATTTCGGCGTCGACTTAACCTGAAGCACCGATTTCCCATGCCGACAACAATCCGCGCACTCGCGGACCGCTACGTTGAGCAGGAACTGCCTGACCTGCGTTACTCAACACAGCGGTCGTATCTGTCCGTACTAAATCAATGGATCGGACCTCACTGGGGCGATTGTCTATTGGAAGAGCTCAAGCCAGTGCCGGTCGAACAGTGGTTACGGTCGCTTCAGCTGGCTCCGAAAAGTAAGGTCCATATCCGAAGCCTGCTTCATCTTCTCTATCAGTGCGCACGGCGATGGGAACTTACCGATGCCAATCCAATTGATTTGGTGCGCCAGAGCGGCGGGCGCAGGGGCATACCTCGTGTTTTGACTGCGGAGCAGATTCGCCTGCTGCTGGAGCAATTATCCCAGCCATACCACACTATGGTTTTGATTGCGGCTTGTCTCGGTCTGCGGGTCAGCGAAATCATGGGCCTGCAGTGGGGTGACTTCGACTGGGAGAATTTCAGCGTCATGGTCCAGCGAGGGGTTGTCCACGGGAGGGTCGGTGACACCAAGACCGAGGCATCCTTCCGCCCGCTTCCCATTGATACCCGGCTCATTGCACCTCTGCAGGAGTTACGCAATCGCAGTTCCTATACCAAACAAGAAGATTTTGTGTTCGCTAACGATACGGGCCGACCGCGTTGGCAGGAGAGCATTCTTCATCGACAATTGAAGCCAGCGGCCGTGCGAGCAGGCATTGGAAAGATCGGCTGGCACACCTTCCGGCATACGTACTCAACCATGTTGCGCAGCGTTGGCACCGATATCAAAGTGCAGCAAGAACTTCTGCGGCACTCGACTATCCAAAGCACAATGAACGTCTATACCCAGGCCATTTCGGTACAAAAACATGCCGCGAACAGCAAGGTTGTGGAGATGATTCTCTCGAATTCACCCGGCTCCAGTCTGGCAGGGTAGAAGGCGTCGCAACCGGTAGCTGAACTGAATGGGAGCTAAAGGGAACGAATTGCAACTCATTTGAAGCTCGCACAATCCGAATCAAATGACTGATAGCGTGGAGCTTGAGGTTGGTTGCGGGGGGTGGATTTGAACCACCGACCTTTGGGTTATGAGCCCAACGAGCTACCAGACTGCTCCACCCCGCAGAAAAATCATAACAGTGTGGTGAACCGGGGTCAAACCGGCTGGCGCTCCAGTCGTGTCCTGAGACCCTCCTAGTGGACTCCCTCCGCTCTGCGAAAGAGCACGTCAGTAAGCAGATTCGCTAATTGGTCTCGCATTCTATCCGCGATTTTCCTGGGCGGTCCGCTTGAATTCTTGAGGTTTCGCCCTCGTCTTGAATTCCAAGCGGCCCCTTCGGCATCTCCGCCATGCCTCCACGCTTGATTCAACGGCTCACTTTCTTGCGCTCGCACGCATCTACGATCTTCTTGGGATCGATGGCCTCCCGGTCGATCTGCTCTTCCAGAATTTTTCCGTCTTTCCCGATCAGGAAGTTGATGCGGCGCGCGGCTTTGTACTTGTCAACGTAGACGCCGTAGTGGCGGGTGACATCTCCACCCCAGTCACTCAGAAGCGGGAAGGTGACGCCGATCTGGTCGGCGAAGGCTTTATTGGCGAAGGGGCTGTCCATGCTCACACCCAGAACCTGGGTGTCGGCGGCTTCCAGCGCTTTGAGATTCTGCTGGAAGGCCTTCATTTGCGCAGTTCAACCACCGGTGAACGCAAAGATGTAGAACGCCAGAACGACGTTGCTCTTGCCACGATACTGACTTAGCGTAACGTCCTTTTCTTCGCTGCCATCGAAGTATTGCAGTTTGAAATCGGGAGCCACGTCGCCGACTTTGAGTTTAGGCGGCGGCTCCGGCTTGTTGCCCTGAGCGTGGATCCGCGGGCAGACAATCGCGGCCGTGAGCAGCCAAACCCCTAACATTGTGCGAACACCCCTTCGTTTCATGGAGACTCCTTCTACAAGTTTGTCTAAAGCGTACCCTGAGCATGGGAACACGGTCAAAGCGTCACCATGATTCCCCGAGTAATGATTCCGGGAACCTTTGCCGACTCTGTACCATGACTGCGTACAATGGTTCGGAGCAGATTGTGGGACCCGATCGGATCGGATGAGCCTCCAGACTCTAAACGACATTTTGTTGGCGGTCTGCAGAAACCGCCGCGATCGCGTCATGCTGCAAAGAGGGGCCCAGAACTGGACGCCGATCTCTTCCACGGAGATTTACCGCGGCGTCGTGGGCATCGCTCGCACGCTTGAATCCTGGGGAGTTCGCAAAGGCGATCGCGTCGCCATCCTCAGCGAAAATCGACCGGAGTGGACGATCACCGATTTCGCGGTGCTTGCCCTGGGCGCGGTCACGGTTCCCATTTATGCCACGCAGACGGCGGAGCAGAGCGCATTCATCCTCAACAATTCCGGGGCGCGCGTCATCGTCGTCTCCACGAAGAACCAGTTGGAAAAGATGTTGACCATTCAGCAGCAGACGCCGGTGGAGCGGATCCTGGTAATGGACCCGGTCGAAACTGACCGCGCGGTCAAGATGCAGGAACTCATGCTGCAAGGGCCGACCGAATTCGATCCGGAATTCGATGCCCGCTCGCAGTCGATTGCGCCCGACGATCTGGCCACAATTATTTACACCTCCGGCACGACCGGAACTCCGAAGGGAGCGATGCTCACCCACGGAAACATGGCGTCGAATATCTCCTGTTCAATGGAGGCGTTCGGCTTCGGCACACACGAAGAGGTGAGCGTATCGTTTCTGCCGCTCTCCCATGTGACGGCGCGGCACGTGGATTTCGCGCTGCTATACCGCGGAGTGGTGCTGGCGTATTGTCCTGACATTGCGCAACTGCCAAAGGCTCTAACGGAAGTGCAACCGGCCATCTTCATTGGTGTGCCGCGCGTGTACGAAAAGATTCGCCGGCAGGTTATCGCCAAGACGGCCCGCTTTCCGAAAAACATCGTCTATCGCTGGGCGCTTGCGGTGGGGCACGCTCACCGCGCCGAGACTCTCGTCGGAATCCAGCCTGCAACGCTCTCCTGGAAGCTCGCGGACCGGCTGCTCTTTTCGAAAGTGCGCGCCGGAATGGGCGGAAAAGCAGAGGAGTTCATTTCCGGAGGAGCGCCTCTGGGTCTGGAATTAGCGGAGTGGTTTGCCGATATCAGTATTCCTATCCACGAGGGCTACGGACTTACGGAGACTTCCCCGGTAATCGCGGTGAACACTCCCGCTGCTCACAAACTGGGGACTGTCGGTAAGCCGCTGGCGAACGTCGAAGTGCGCATTGCCGATGACGGCGAAGTACTGGTGCGCGGGCCTTCGGTATTCAAGGGTTATTGGAATCATCCGGAGGGAACGCGCGACGCGTTTATGGACGGCTGGTTCAAGACAGGAGACATCGGGTGCGTCGACAGCGAGGGATTCCTTTCGATCACGGATCGCAAGAAGGATCTAATTAAGACTTCCGGGGGGAAGTTCATCGCGCCGCAACCGATCGAGAATTCGCTGAAGGTGAACCCGCTCATTGGAACGGCGGGAGGAAGTTTCCCGCCGTGCTGATCGCGCCGCACTTCCCTGCCCTGGAAGATTGGGCACGGGAGAATGAGATTGACTTTGCCTCGCGAGAAGAACTTGTAGCGAACACCAGGGTGCAGGCGCTGTACGAAGGCATCATCGAAGACCTGAATCAAAATCTCGCGCGCTTCGAAAAACTGAAACGTGTGTTGTTAGTACCGGAGGAACTCTCGGCGGCGGACGGAACCCTGACGCATACATTCAAGGTGCGGCGTCGCGGGATTGAGGAACGCTACCGAACGCAGATTGATGAGATGTACGCTAAAGCAGAGACGGCCGGAGGATGAACCAGTGGAGCGCCGGGCGTCCCCGCCCGGCCACATTGCTGCCCAAGAACTAACTGCCCAACGACGAGCGGACGCCCATCCCTCCACCGTCTAGCTCCGACCCGGCCGGAGCCGTACAATGACGTCATGACGGACTCATTCGTTATCGCTGGCAGGCAATTCCGGTCCCGCTTGATCGTCGGGACCGGCAAATATAAATCTTTTCAGGAAACCGCCCGTGCGCTCGAAGCCAGCGGCGCTGACATGGTGACTGTGGCCGTGCGGCGAGTGAATCTTGACCGCAGCAAGGAATCTCTGCTCGATTACATCGATGCCAATAAATATTTCCTGCTGCCGAACACTGCCGGCTGCTATACGGCCGACGATACAATCCGCACCGCCCGGCTGGCACGCGAGGTTGGACTCTCGCACTGGATCAAGCTCGAAGTGATTGGCGACCAGGCAACACTGTATCCGGATGTACAAGCGACGCTCGAAGCCACAGCCGTGCTGGCGAAAGAAGGCTTCACGGTACTCGCCTATACCTCGGACGACATCGTATTCGCCAAACGGCTGGTGGACGCAGGAGCTTCGGCGGTGATGCCATTGGGCGCGCCGATCGGCAGCGGGCTGGGGATTCAGAACGCCGCTAACCTGAGAATCCTGCGCGAGTTGATCACCGGAGTTCCGCTGATCGTGGACGCGGGCGTCGGCACAGCTTCCGACGCGGCTATTGCCATGGAACTAGGCTACGACGCGGTGCTGATGAATACAGGCATCGCCGGCGCGCAGGAACCGGTGTTGATGGCGGAAGCGATGAAGCACGCAGTGCTGGCGGGACGACAGGCGTACATGGCAGGAAGAATGCCGCGGAAACTTTATGCGACCGCCAGCTCGCCGCTGGAAGGCGTCGTCCGGTAGACGAGCAATCGAGGTGCGATAGGAGTTAGGGTGGACGGGCGAGACACCCGTCGCTCCACCAAAAATATTGGGCGGCCACCAGGCCGCCCGATTTGCGTCTGTTGGATCCGTCGACCCTAAAGCATCTTGACGCTGTCGACGTGGATCTTATCGCCGTCAACGTGTCCGGTCACGGCCACGTGATGTCCTTCATGCCCTTTGAGGGCCTCGGGATTGTCCACCGCCAAAACCTTCTGGTCGGTATCGGTAACGACGACTGCCTTTTCACCGCCCGCGATGCACTTCTTTGTGCAAGCCTCCGCACCCGCGTTGGCTCCCTTAACTCCGCATTTCGAGTCGCTAACCCAGCCGTTCACGGTCTGGGCGTCACCGGCAAATGACACCGAGGCCGCCAATAAAATCAACGCACAGGCAATTAACAACAAGAGAAATTTCCGCATGCCATCCTCCTTAGAATAGTTCCCACACACGAAATGAACTCCTGAACTTTATCACAGCAGACGAAGGAAGTGGGCCGCGAAAAATTGGAAAGCTAGGCCGGAAGAGCCAGGACAAATCGATCGCACTTTACTTCGATTCCGGTGTACCATGGCGGGCAGTATGGTAACCCAGTCAGGAGAAAACAAAATGGTTGCGCTGCTTCGTTTTGGCAAGTTACTTCCACTAATGCCGCTTCTTGGAATCCTGTCGTTCGCTGACATCGCCGCCGGCCAGGAAATGACGCCGCTGTTGCGCTTGCAACGTTCGAAAGCTTTTCTGAATTTAGAAACAAACGTTGTCCACGCGCAGGGCATGAATGGCATCACCTATGGCAAAGGTGGCGATGTCTCCAGTTATCCAAATTCGCTGTCGTGCCTCACGGTTCACAGCGACGGCAAGTATGTCTTCGAGAAAAGAGACGAACAGACTCTGGGCAAACCAAAAGTCAAGACGGCCGAAGGCACTCTTGGGGCGGATGATCTCCAACACCTGAAGACAATACTCGACGACGAGAACCTCAAGAGGCTGGCCACTCCGAAACCCCCCGATATTCCCAACAACGCGACGATCCGCGAGATTGAGAGTGTGGATGCCCAGATTGACCATGCAGGGACACAGCAACGCTTGACCACGATTAAGGAACGCCTGAAAATGGGCGCGAGCGAATTTGGTGGCGCAACCAATGGAATGGACACCTACCTTGACAATGCTGCGCCGTTTCAAAAAACACTAAATCCTCTGATGAAGTGGTTCGACGGCCTTGAAAAGAAAAGTAAGTCTGATTTCAAGGATTCGAAGCCGCAATACTGTGCGCCGATGAACGTAGGATAACCATGACGCGACCCATCGCATTTCTCTTAGTGTTGGGACTCACGGCGACTGCGGGCTCCGCTCAAGCGCCGACTAGCGCCCCTCTCAAGATTTTCCTCAACGAAGTCCAACCTGGGGTTATGTCCGCCCCGCAGTACTGCACTCTGGTGTTTGCCAACCGCCGTTTCCATTCGGAGAAGGCAGACATCAAACAAGGGAGCGACACCGGCCGCAAGATTTATGAGGGCCAACTTTCCGACAACGACTGGTCGCGGTTATCGACAGCCCGGTCTTTCGCGACCTCAAAGTTCCGCAAACTGTCCCGCCGCTGGTCATGCAAGATACCCACCCTTATACCCTCAGCATTGCGCGGGACAAGGATTTTCAGAATATGGAGTTCATGGACAACAAGAGCCTGAAGCCGTACGAGTCACAGGTAAAACCCCTGCTGCAATGGTGGAAGGCATTTCGTGGGCAGCGCACACCCCAATCAAGCGCCTCGGCCGACCCAAGGTGCGCGCTCGACAAGAGCCACGCGATCTTCAGTCAGTAGGGCGATTGCTTCAACCCGCATCTATCTGTCGTTCTTTCTTTCGTTATTGGCGCGGTCGGTCAGCGCCTTCGGGGGAGGATCAGGAGCGACGTAAACCACTTCTCCGCGCCGAGTATAGTGAAGCTGCTCGCGCGCCTCCTTCTCGATCGCTGCAGGGTCGGATTTAAGCGATCGGATCTGGTCGACGTACAGATTGTTTTCTTTCTGCAGGCGCTCGACGTCCGTCTGGAGCGATTGCATCTCGGCATGCTTCTGGCGATAGATGACCATGCCATTCGCTCCGAACATGGCGTGCAGCATCAATCCCACAATAAGAAGGATAGCGGCTGCAGTTCCCAGGCGACGCCATTCCAGCGCGAGCCATGACCAGACCGGACGCGTGCGTTCGACCCAGCGCGCCGCCAGCGCCTCGGCCCTCGGTGCCTGATATTTGGCCTGATCGGTAAGATAAATGACCGCGCGCAGGCCTTCCTCCGGACGTGGAAGGATACGCACTCTCGACGGTGGTCCTAGTCGAAGATCCATGCTTTCGCTGCCGCACTCAACTTTGCGAGGTCTTCCCTGCTGCGCGCTTCGCTATAAACGCGCACCACTGGCTCCGTGCCCGAGAGCCGGTAGCAAACCCACGATCCGTCGGCGAGAACGAGTTTCAGTCCGTCGGTCCTCACCACCTCGGCAACTTTAATGCCATGGAACTCGCTCGGATCGCGACGTAACTTCTCAGTAAACTTCTGTTTTACTTCCGGCGTCAAGCGGAAGTTCTCTCGCACCGGATAGAAGGAACCAACTTCGGCAAATAGGTTGGCCAGTTGCTTGCCAAGCGAGGCGCCCCGGCGAGCGACCATCTCGCAACAGAGCAGCCCGGCGAGTACCCCGTCTTTCTCCGGAACGTGTTTGCGGATGGAGAGGCCGGCGCTCTCTTCCCCGCCAATGAGGATCTTGTCCTGCTTAATGAGTTCGCCAATATATTTAAACCCCACAGGGGTTTCGTGGAGCTCGATCTTGTGTTTTTCGGCAAGCGCATTGATGAGGTTAGTCGTGGCAACGGACTTGCCAACTCCATTTTTCCACCCGCGCGTCTCGACCAGATAGTCAAAGAGCAGCGCGATGATGTAGTTGGGCTGGAGAAACGTACCGTCCTCGTCGACAATCCCGAAACGATCGGCATCGCCATCAGTCGCGATGCCAATTGCCGCGTCGATTTCGCGCATCTTGTGGCGCAGGTCTTCAAGCAAGTGATCGTCGGGTTCGGGAGCGTGGCCTCCAAAGAGTACATCGCGAGTGTCGTGGACCGTGGCCACGGTTATGCCGGCCTCGCGCAGGAACGCGTCAGAATAGCCTCGGGCGGCGCCCCACATGGGATCGAAAGCAATCTTGACGGCAGCCTTCTTGATGACGTCGAGATCGACGATTTCATGCAGCCGCGAAAGATACATCCGGCGCGGGTCGATGGACTGCGATTGGGATTGCACTTCGCCTTTTGGCGCTTGGGACGTTTGCGGATTCGCGTCGAAGGCTGCAATCTCGGCCTCAATCGCTTGCGTAACTTCGGGGAGCGCCGGCGCGCCATCGGGGGTCGAGAACTTGATGCCGTTATATTCCGGCGGATTGTGCGAGGCGGTAAAGTTGATGGCGCCGTCGGCTTTCGACTGGATCACGGCATACGAAATGGTGGGTGTCGGCGCGGGCTCCGCAATTACCAGCGGCGTAATGCCATGGCTCGACAAGATTTCAGCTGCCATGGCGCAAAAAGTTTCGCCTAGAAAGCGCGGATCACGGCCAACAATGACTCTGACTCTTGCTTCGTTCGATTTCTTCGACGCCACGTAGCGCGCAATGCCCTGCACGGCCCTGTGGACGTTGGCAAATGTGAACTCTTCTGCCATCACCGCTCGCCATCCAGATGTGCCAAACTTGATTTGCGTTGCCATCGGCTGCCTCGTATGCTTCGAGTGAAACACGAATCCTGATTTGAAAGCTTCGAGTCGAAAGCTTTGATTCGACAGCTTGGATTCGATAGGACCGATTTTATATGACCGACAAAAGGCTTGTTCTCACTACTTGCGGTTCGCTCCAGGAAGCCAGGGCAATCGCCCTGGCGCTGATTGAGCGGCAACTCGCCGCCTGCGTCAATATCGTTCCCCAGATTGAATCTCTGTATCGATGGAAGGGACAAGTCGAGACAACTATGGAGTGGATGCTTGTGATTAAGACGACCGCAGCGGCTTCCAGCGGTCTGCGCGAAGCCTTCACTGAACTACATTCCTACGAGGTTCCAGAGTGTATCGAGATTGCCATTGAAAACGGGAGCCCGGCCTATCTCAACTGGATCGGAGAGTCCGTGCGCTAACTGCCCTTCTCTTCGTCTCCGGCGAAGAATTATCTTCGCCCCACTTTTTCCGGCCGCAGAAACATCTCGACCTCGGCGGCACCTTTCTGCATTTTCTTCTTCTGTCCGTGCTCATACGAAAAGCCCACGAACGACTTGAACAGCGGATGCGGCTCCAGCGGCTTCGATTTGAATTCCGGATGGAACTGGCACCCAATGAAAAACGGATGACCCGGAATCTCCACCATCTCGACGTAAGTACCATCCGGAGTTGAGCCCGAGATGCGCAGCCCCGCGGCCACCATGGGCTCTTCATACTCGCGATTGAATTCGTAACGATGCCGGTGCCGCTCGCTGATCTCGGTTTGGCCGTAAACTTTATATGCCAGCGTGCCCGTCTCGATCTTGCACGGCCATGCTCCCAGCCGCATCGTACCACCCAGTTCTTCCACGCCCCGCAACTCCCGCAGCTTGTAGATCACGCGATGCGGAGTCGCCGGATCGAACTCACTCGAGTTGGCATCCGCTAATCCGCAGACGTTGCGCGCAAATTCAATGCACGCCGTCTGCATCCCGAGACAAATCCCAAAGTAAGGGACATGCTTCTCGCGAGCGTACTGGATCGCCTTCAACATGCCTTCGATGCCACGCTTGCCAAATCCGCCGGGCACGAGCAAACCGTCGTAGTCTTCTAATTGCGCTTCATAACTCTTGTCGGCAGTCTCCAGACCCTCGGCTTCAATCCAATTCACTTCCAGTTTGAGGTTGTGCGCCAGCGCGCCGTGCACCAGCGCTTCCTTCAGCGATTTGTAGCTGTCCTCATACTCCACATATTTTCCGACAATGCCGATCCTGACCACATCTTTCGGGTTGTAGACGCGGTGCACCAGATCGTTCCATTTCGAAAGATCGCGATCTTTGGCCTCCAGGTGCAGACGTCGCAGGACCAACGTGTCCACTTCTTCATGCGCAAAAACTACCGGCACTTCGTAGATCGACGCGACGTCCTTCGCCGTGATCACCGCTTCTTCTTCGACATTGCAAAACAGCGCAATCTTCGATTTGATCTCTTTCGAAAGGAAGCGGTCGGTGCGGCAGAGAAGAATGTCCGGCTGAATTCCGACGCTGAGCAATTCCTTGACGGAGTGCTGCGTAGGCTTGGTCTTCAATTCCTGGGCTGCGGCGATGAACGGCACCAGCGTCACATGGACGAACAGCGTGTTATCGCGGCCCAGTTCCTGCCGCATCTGCCGGATCGCTTCGATGAACGGCAGCGACTCGATGTCACCCACAGTGCCACCGATTTCAATCAGCGCCACGTCGACGTCCTGCGCGACCTTTTTAGCCGCCGCTTTGATTTCGTTGGTGACATGCGGAATCACCTGTACCGTCTTGCCCAGGTAATCGCCCCGCCGCTCCTTGGCGATAATCTGCTCGTAGAGACGCCCTGTAGTCCAATTATTATCGCGAGAAAGCTTGGCGTGCGTGAAGCGTTCGTAGTGTCCGAGATCGAGATCGGTTTCGGCGCCATCGTCGGTGACAAACACTTCGCCGTGCTGAAACGGCGACATCGTCCCCGGATCTACATTGAGGTATGGATCGAACTTCATCAGGTTGACTTTGAGGCCGCGGCTTTCAAGCAGACAGCCGATCGAAGCCGCCGCCAATCCTTTTCCCAATGATGAGACCACACCGCCAGTTACAAAGATGTACTTGGCCGACATCGCTTCCTCGCTCTAATTTTGATTGGAAAATTGTGCGGGCTGGGGTGCACGATCAATTATGACAGAACTTTTTCTGGAAGGGAATGTGGAAAAAGCAGCACTCAGCCGTCAGCAGTCAGCCCTCAGTTCGAACCAGGGAATCACCAGCCCCGTCCTTCCGCTAGAATATCCCATGCCCGACAATCCCCTCTGGAGCGAAGGCGCTCAAGCCGCCCGCCTCGCCGAGTTGACGGCCGACACCGCGGATCCCGCGAAAGAACTTCCGCTGCGCCGCGACGTCCGGTCGCTGGGTATTCTTCTCGGCCGTGTGCTGGTCGAGCAGGAGGGCGAAGCTTTTTTCGACGTAGTCGAGCAATTGCGCCGGTTGCTCATCCAACACCGCGAGCAGCCTCCTTCCGCCGGGACATTAGAGCCAGAACTCGAACTCGACAACAGCCTTGTGACCCGCGCCCGCGAAATTGTCAGCCGCCTGTCGGTCGAAGACGCTTACCGCGTCACCAAGGCTTTCGCCATTTATTTCGAACTCACCAACCTCGCCGAAACCAACCACCGCAAGCGCCGTCGCCGCGCCGCCCGCATGCTGGCGGGCAAGGCTCCGGTGAACGGCTCGTTCCGCGGGACTCTGATCCGCATGAAGTCCGCCGGAGTGTCGACCGACGCCATGATCGCCTCCCTGCGCAAGGTCAAAGGAACTCCCGTTTTTACCGCGCACCCAACGGAAATCACGCGGCATACGATCCGTCTGAAGCGTCGCCGCATCGCGGGGTATCTCGAGCGTCTCGACCAGTTGCCGCTTTCCGACTCCGAAGCACGCGAATATGAATCGCTGATCCTCGCCGAGATCACCGCGCTCTGGCAGACCGACGAGGTCCGGCTTAACAAACCAACCGTGCGCGATGAGATTCATATGGGCCTCGACTACTTTCCCATGGTTCTTTTCGAGACTCTTCCGCGTCTCTACGCAGAACTCGAAGAATCCCTTCGCGATGTCTACCACGCCGACGCCGCGGTTCCCGAAGTGCTCTCCTTCGGCTCATGGATCGGTGGCGACCGCGACGGCAATCCCTTCGTCACCGCCTCCTCCACCCGCGAAGCGCTCGACATGGCGCGCCATGTCATCATCGACCACTACATCGCCGAAACCCTGCGCCTGATCGGACAACTGAGCATGTCCACGCGTCGCATCGGCGTGTCAGACGCCCTCGCCCAGCGCACCCGCGCATACGAGAAAAAACTCGGCGAAAGATATTCCCGTTGGAAACAGATCACCTCAGCCGAACTTTATCGCCACTTCCTGGAGTTTCTGATCGCCCGCTTGCGCTTTAGCCGCAGGTCATCAAAACACGAACATTCCTACCAGTCGCCACAACAATTTGAAGAGGATCTCGGCATTATTCGCGACAGCCTTCGCGCGAACCACGGTCAGCGCCTGGCGGAACTTGTTTCGCCTCTCTTGCGCAAAGTTCAGACTTTCGGGTTCCATCTGCATACACTCGACATTCGCCAGCACGCCCGCATACTGTCCCAGACGCTCGTCGACGCGGCGTCTGCGGAAGGGACGTCGGCTAGAGCAGCGCA
>Ga0209131_1000496_pt1 | contig 28190 bp, 25 predicted proteins | sample GraSoi_2013_40cm_FD_185826 | JGI IMG/M metagenome (GOLD analysis project Ga0209131, IMG submission 185826) | Grasslands soil microbial communities from the Angelo Coastal Reserve, California, USA - Sample 9_17_2013_40cm (SPAdes) (version 2) | ecosystem: Environmental > Terrestrial > Soil >... | reverse complement strand
ATTCCCGCCGCATTATGCGGCGTGGTCGGCTTAAAACCCACATACGGCCGCGTAAGCTTGCGTGGCATTTTGCCGCTCTCGTGGAATCTGGATCACGCTGGGCCAATCACTCGCAAGGTCGAGGATGCAGCTTTGATGCTTCAGGTAATGGGTGGATACGACGAAGACGATCCTGTTTCGGTAAAGACCCTGCCTGGAGATTATTCAAGTCATTTAACAGATGGAATGAAGGACCGCAAAGTGGCCCTTGCAGTAGGACGTTTTATAGAAGAAGCAGACCCTGAGGTATTGAAGGCTGTGCATGAAGCCGCGCGCATATTGAAAAGCCAAAATGTTTCCATTGTTGAAGTGGATATGGACTACCTGAAAGAAGCAACGCTCGCCAACGCATTAATGACACAAGCTGACGGCGCGGCATTTCATCGCGAACGATTGAGGGAACACCCGGATTGGTTCGGCGCGGATGTAAGACAGCGTTTGGAAGCAGGAGCCGCATGTACTGCCATTGATTACATCCTGGCAAGACGAACACAAGCCGAAACACGCCGGAAACTGGAAAGCCTGTTCGATCAATTTGATAGTTTAATCCTTCCCACTACACCGATCACTGCACCAGTAATGGAAGGAGAGAACGCGGTGGAAAGGGCCCGCGTCCTGACCCGCTTCACCGCACCATTCAACCTGACCGGTCTGCCCGCATTAACTGTTCCATGCGGGTTCTCAAAAGAAAACTTGCCTATTGGACTGCAGATCGTCTCCCGCGCATGGAATGAGTCCGGCGTACTTCGAGCAGGATATTCCTATCAACAAGCCACCGAATGGCACAAGAAAAAGCCCGAGTTGGCGCAATAACTTGTAAGTTGAGAATAAAAAATGGAGCCCTCGCTTTTCGTGAGGGCTTCATTAATTTCGTTGACAAGCGGGAAGATATGAAAATCAGAGGCTCTTGGTTCTCATGATCTGTCACATCGATTTACTTCACGGCATTTGCCAACAACGATTTGCTGAATGGTACAATGAAAACGATTGAAATTCGAGGAATTTAATTCTGTGAACACAAGCAAGAAGACAGGCTCAAAATTCCCTGCAATAGCAGTTCAAATATTAAACCTTGCCATCATTATCTGGATGATCTTTATTGTTTTGTTATATTTATTCTTATACACCCCCCCTCAAATAATATCGGCGCTTGCAAAAGCGGGGGCCGACAAACCACTCGTTCAGTTTCAAGAGAAGGTTATGCCATTTTTTCAGACAATAGATTTTAGCGCTTATATAAAAAAATACTATTAACCAGCCTGGAGCCTTGGTGCTTTTCTTATTTATTCCCTTCATAACAATAATATATTCTTTTGCATGCTTATTTGTTGGGGGATCCGCCTTACGTATCTTGTCTAGCGAGAATACCGAAAATCTCTCCATCTCGGCAGGTACAGAGTTGGCAACTGCCTACTTGCTTGGACAGGGGATTCTGGCGAATATCTGGTTGTTGATCGCATTATACGGTGATTTCTCTCCAATTATCGTCGGAATTATTGTTTCCCTTTTGACAATAGGGGGTATCGCACAAAACTACAAATTGATTTTTCATTTTATTCAACAATTAACAAATATATATAATGAATCGAAAAGCGAGCCCGCCGGCTGGAAACTGATCATTGTCTTAACTTTATTGATCTGCATGGCGTGGGGCACCTCGCTTGGACGCTCTCCAATCGGCGATGGGTCCGCCTTTTATCTTCCAATAGCAAAGTTGATTGCTGTCACGCATCAGCTTGCGCCTTTACCCGGTTTTGAGGAGCTCGCGACCTTAGGCTTGCAAGGTGAAATGCATTTTGCCGCACTGATGTCTTTGGGAAGCCCGGGCGCGGCGCAATTATTTTCGTGGCCAACCATTCTCGCCGGTGCCATTCTATTACTCGCGTTAGCCAAAAATGTGGGATTAAAACGGCATGGGCAATGGCTCGTGCTAGCCATGCTGTTTACCTCCTCTGCAGTGGTCGAATTAAGTGGGAGCGGGAAGATAGATCTGTTTGCAGCTGCTTTGGGTTTAGCGGCATATTATTGGGCTATCAGAATTCGAGAGGTTAACAGATCGTCAATATTTTGGCTGGTCGGTCTTTTTACCGGACTGGCCGTGATCGCAAAGATCAGTTACGTCGTGACCTTCGGGCCCAGCCTCGCGATCATTATTATTTGGAGCTATTCTTCATGGTCGCGCCAGGCTGGCGTGCAAATTTTTAATACGGAAAAATTGCTTCAGTGCATTCTCATTTTTGTTTCCGGTTTGCTGATTGCAATCATTCCACATTTAGTCAAAAACTACATCTTGTTTCAAAACCCTTTTGCTCCCTTTGGATCAACAGCAGGCGGACTACAAGATCAAACCTGGTACGGACCTGAAACCACGCGCCGCATTTTGTTCACAATCCCCTTTGCTCTTACCTACGGTGATTATTGGGCACAGCTAGGGAACCTTACTCCTCTTGTGCTTGCCTTCTCCCCGCTTGCCCTGTTCTTACCTAAACCAAGCCGTATAATGAACAGTCCGCTTTTCATAGTCACGATCTCGGCAATTATTGGTGTTATGACTTGGTTTATCGTCCGGCCTTCTGTTTTGGCACCTCGATACCTAATGGCCTGTCTGCTTCTCTTGATCATCCCAGCCGCCCGGGCAGCGGAATTTATTACTTCCATTCCAGTCAGGCCTACAGTCCTTTATAGGACAATCATCGCGATTACTATCGTTACGCTCATTAACCATGGATGGTATTATTTGGATCGTGTATTCTTTCCAAAACAAACTTATCAATATTTATCGGGTCAACTAACCGAATGCGAGAAAGCAACTGGATATTGTCGGATAATAACCATCATCAATAATTCAGTGGAACCCGGAGCAAGACTATTCACAAAGACCTTCGCTCGATATTGGCTTCGATCCGACCTCATTCAATGTACCGCAACAACGGATGAAATCAACGCTTATAAAAGCCTAGATACAGACGAACAAAGATGGAGTTTTATTTACGGGCGAGGGTTTCGATATATTCCCATCTTATATTTTACGGACCCGCTACAGAACATAATTCATGAGGATCTGAAACATATTCCTAACTGGCTAAATGTAACAAGAATTGAAGACGGAAAAAATATTCTCTTAGAGTTGCGTTCGATTGATCCATCCCACCAGCCAGGAGTTGGATGCACACAAATTTCGCCCCCTGCCTGGGGCTTATTCAACCTACACGACCTATAACTTTGGAGAGCATAATGATCAAGGAAAAGAAAATTTTCATTACCGGCGGAGCGGGCTTTATCGGCTCAACTTTGATCGGAAAATTAGTGGAACACAACAAAATCACTGTGTTGGATAATCTGGAGCGAAATTCGCTAAAAGACAGGGCGTTTGCAAACCATCCCAACTTAAATTTGATTATTGGGGATATTTTGGATATAAAGAAAATTGAAGAATCGCTTCCCAAAGATACAGACAGCTTAATTCATTGCGCTGCAATTGCCGGGATCGACCCGGTATTAAAGAATCCAGTAAAAACCATGCATGTAAACATGATCGGTTCAGCAAATATCCTTGAAATCGCTTCAAGGCTACCGGATTGTCAGAGAGTCGTTTGTTTTTCAACCAGTGAAATATTCGGACAACATGCAAGAAATGTCAACGAAACTGAAAAAACTGCGATAGGTGATCTGAGAGAGCCGCGCTGGACATATGCAGTGAGCAAATTGGCCCAAGATCACCTCGCGATGGCTTATTATATGGAACAGAAATTGCCCGTTACAGTTCTGCGGCCATTTAATATTTACGGACCCGGACAGGTAGGGGCCAGTGCAATGCGAAACTTTATCGTCTGTGCCCTGAAAAACGAACCACTTGAGGTTCACGGAGATGGAACACAGATACGAGCCTGGTGTTATGTAGATGACATGGTGGACGCAACAATGAAAGCGATGGAGCGTCTCGAAGCTGTAGGTGAATTATTCAATATTGGCAACCAGCATGCCATAATCACAATATCTGAACTCGCAAATACCATCATTCAAGTACTTAATTCGAAATCAGAAATTATTTTTACCGACAAAGCCTATACAGATGTGGAGTTCCGCATCCCAGATACAGGCAAGGCAAAAGAACTCTTAGGTTTTGAAGCAAAGGTCAACCTTGAAGATGGAATCAGTCGAACAGCAGAATTTTATGAATCATGTCTTGTGTAAGACCCTTCATCCTAATGCTACAGACCGATGGCGATACGTGAAATGATCTACGAGACCTTTAACGATATAACCCTTCCAAAGATCGGCTTTGGGACGGCAAGAGTCGGTGGACGAATCATCCCCAACCATCGACGCGACCCTTATTGGATGACAATATTATGTTCGGCCCTCGAACTTGGATTCACACACTTTGACACCGCTGAATTATATGCGTTGGGTTATTCTGAAAGACTTATTGGTCGGGCCATGCGGGATACAGGCACAAAGCGCGAAGATATCCTTATCACCACGAAAGTTTGGCCAATTCATTTGCGATATCACAGCTTATTACTTGCTTGCCAAAACAGCCTGCGCCGATTAAATGTAGATTATATTGATGTTTATCTTATTCACATTCCCAATCCCTTGATCGCACTTAAAGACTCTTTCCAAGCACTTAACCAACTCGTTAGGGAAGGGAAGATAAAACACATCGGCGTCAGCAATTTCAACCTGAAACTTCTCCAAGAAGCTCAATCTCTTTCTGAAACACCAATTGTTACAAACCAAATCCCTTACAGCATGTGCAACCGCCTCTATGAAAAGAACGGCGTTATCAAGTATTGTCAAGAAAACAACATGCTCATTACCGCTTATACACCGCTAGGGCACAACCAAATACAGCCGAACAATGCTCTACAAAGCATAGCGAAGGTGCATCACGCGACGCTATACCAAATAGCCCTTGCCTGGTTGGTTGCACAACCACGAGTGATCACCATACCAATGGCATTCAATCCTATCCATCAAAAGGAAAATCTTGAAGCGGCAAGCATCAAACTAAGCGAAACAGAAATGGAACAGCTAAGGTCTGCATAGTAATTTAGATTAAATTTCAAGTCCTAAAAATGAACAACTTAATCCCGTTAACGATCTGTATGTTCAGTAATCTATATCCGCCTATACATAGCGGGTCTTCTACTCAATGCGCACAATTGGCAGCTGAACTAACCCGGTTCGGCTGCAAAGTCATAGTCATTACATCCCGAATTGACAGGGAGAGTGCAGATTTCGAAGTAGTAGACGGTGTTCATATCTATCGCATACCGTGCTTGCTGCTACCAAGGATGTCCATCGCTCTTAATTTTCCCTGGCTCAATGTTACTTTCACGCCTTCCAATACCCGGCGTATCTTGGAAATATTAGAAGCTCATCCACCGGATATTATCCATTTGCATAATCATATGTTTGACATGGCGTTTCATGCCACAAACATAGCTCGGCGATTAAATAAACCATTTGTAATAACCATACATACGATAATAAAACATCCAAACTGGCTATATAATCAAATATTAGCCGCATTTGACAGGTTTCTCTTGAAACATTTCGTTATCCGGCAAGCAGATATCTTGATCAGCCCGGATAGTATTATTACGGATTATATTAAGCAGACATTTGGAAACCCTGGGACGACGTTAATTCCATATGGAATACACGAATCCCCTTCCCCTAAATTAGAAGAGATGGCAGCCATTCGCTACCGTTATCGGCTTGGCAACGGGCCAGTGATACTATCGCTGGGGCATCTGCATGAAATTCGCAATCGCAAGGAATTAATTGAAGCACTGCCACAATTAATAACTCATTTTCCAAAATTAAAAGTTTTGATCGTAGGCGATGTAGGCACAGATTCAGCCGAGAAGCTGGCCTCTCGGCTTGGCGTACGCAATCATGTAATATTTGCCGGAGCGGTTCCTCATGCTGAAATTTCAAACTTTCTGGGTATCGCAGACGTGGAAGCTCACTGGTTTGATCGAAGTCACCCCCATCGATCGCTTGGCATAGCAGCGCAGGAGGCGATGGCAGCAGGTAAGACAGTTGTCGGGAACGCAGAGGAAAACATATACGGAGAGGGTGTCTTGCGGAATGGAAAGAACGTGATTTTAGTCGACCCATCCAATATGAAGACACTCGTGCATCGGATTACGGATATTTTGATGAATGAGAAACAAAGGAAACTAATCGGAAAAAACGCACAAAACACAATCAGGAAACACTTTAGTTGGAAAGCAATTGGCAGCCAAACACTAGCCATCTATCAAATGATCCGAAAATCAAAATGAAAGAGTATCGATTAATATCCATTCTCAAGAATTAATTTGATTGTAAGAGTTGAAAATATTTCAAGCTTTGCTGTGCAAAGAAAAGATCAGCCTCCTGCAATAGACTGGAGGCTGATCTTTTCTAGATAAAAGAGTATTTAGTATTTACTATGGGCAGCCAGTACAAACTGGACCATACGTACCAGGCTTACAAGTAGGCACGCAGCCTCCGGTGGTATCGCCGCCACCGGTGTCAGGGCATAACGCAATCGGCGCAAAGTTAAATGTCACAACTTGCAATTGAGGTGGATTCGCCTGCGAAGGAATACAGGTATTGCCCTGCTGATAGAATCCGGGGGCACATATACCATACTGTTTCGGACCGGGGTTCTGCGCTGAACAGCATTGCAGCAACGGGTCATAATTGAAGCCAGGCATGCACTCCTTGCCTGGTCCCTTGCCCGTGCAGATCTTCTTGCTCGGGTCGTTCGGGTCGGCTGATTGAACATATGGAGGCACACATGTCCCACCGTTTGGAGGTGGCGGAATCACGCACGTCTGCGGCTGTATGGAGACTGTACCGCTTCCGCTACACTCCCAGGTAGGTGGTCCGCCGGCACAAGTGCCTGGCATGGGATCCAACGTCGCGCCGGGCGCGACGTTTGGCGTAATGAAATTATCAGTGGTCTTCTTACAATTGGTAGTCCCATTGATCGATGATGGTTGGCAGTTATCCGGCATCGGGATGACATCATTGGTCGGGTTGCCGTTTACATCTGCACCGTACAAGATCAGTCCCTGACATAGCGGTGCAAAAAAAGTTGGATCCTCTACTACACAGCGGAAGCCAAGGTCGGGAAGATGATTCTGAGGTATCAGAGAGAAGCGATGTGCTGCATAAGTAAAGTCTGCACTGTCTGAAAAACCGCTGGAACGAACGACACGCTTCTGGCCAGTCGCAGCACCCAACGGATCGTTCAATAATGATGGGTCGAGGTCGTAATCCGGCTTATACCAGTCGGCTGCCCATTCACGAACGTTGCCGGACATATCGAATAACCCATAATAGCTAACGCCATCCGGGTACGATTTCACATCGATGGCTTTGCCTTTGCAGAAGTTGAAGTTGAGCAGGTTGCAGACCGGGGCGTTATTTCCCCACGGGAAGAGATTCCCATCCGGACCACGTGCCGCTTTCTCCCATTCAGCTTCCGTGGGCAGGCGTCCATGCACGAACGTACAATAATCCACAGATTGCTGGTAGTTGACACCTACGACGGGATAGCTCACAAAACGATAGTTCCCGAAGGCTGGGTTATCCTTTGGATCCGGAGGCGTACACTTCCCGGCATCCACGCACAATACATATTGGTCATTGGTCACTTCATTGGTGTAAATCCAATAGTCGCTCAGCGTGACGGTATGTTCCTTGCTATCAAAGTAATTCTTATATCCCATCAGGAACGGACCGCCGGGCACTGCAGCTAAAATCGCTCCATCCACATAGGTATAGAAAGAGCCGACTTTCATTGGCGGACCAGCCAGATCTATCGGCACGAGTGACGGCGCCTCTGTAGCAGCTGGCCCAGTCGCAGCAGGTTCAGTAGCCGGTGGTTGAGCCGGCGGTTGTGTTGCAACATTGGTGGGTAATTGACCTCCACCACAGGCCCCGATCACTAGCGCGAACATGGTCAGTGCGAAAACATGATGCATGAGTCTTTTCATAAAGCTTTCTCCTCTAAAATCTTTTGCTTTGCAGTTTGCAATGCTCAAAAATTATAACCCTAGAGCAGTTTGGGGGATATATCCCCCAATAGGTTGGATGAATAATACTTGAACATTTCTTATGAAAGCCTCCCGGCCAAATCCGGGCTTTTCGCCAGAACTTTATCGAGAGGCTTTCAAATATCTTGTTTTTCTATTTGTTATTAATCAGTTAGGTACGCAAACAAGTTGTTGATTCGCGTGACAACCCGGAGCACAGTTTGGATAGGTACCACAACCACCAGGATTGCAATTCGGGTTGGAAGGCGGACAACCACCGCCTGGAGGAGCACAGGTTGGGTCTGCCGGATCGCACGGCTGCTCGCCCGGTGTACAGGTCTTGAAGTGGACATCCATACTGGCGCTATCCACAACCGCTGTCGGATCCTTTACACACACACCACCGAGCGGATAGTAACCATCCGGACAAACACTAAAGTTCACTCCAGAACCCGGGGTGGCAGCACAACATTGATTCACTGGGTCGTAGGTCGTACCTGCAATACATTCCCGTCCGATGGTTCCAGTTCCATCCCAAACACATGCATCACCGACTTTGTTGTAGTGCACTGGGCAAGCCGGATCACAACTCTTCGTATCGGCACAAGAACCGGTCGCGGTTGCTGTAAAAGATCCTGCTGGTGGGCCGCACTGGAACTGATCGCCTCCGAGCGGGGTACAGCCCGGAACATCATACGACCAACCGGTCGGCGGAGTGTTGGAGACATGAAACGTAATGATCGTATATGGAGCATTTCCCGATGTACAACTTTGACCATCGGTAATACTCACCTTGTTGCATTTTACCTCTGGGATGCAATCCCCTTCCGAGCCGTTCGGTCCGGCCCCAATATAAGCAAGCTGTGTACATAGCGGCGCAAAATAGGTTGGGTCCTCCACCACACAGCGGAAGCCAAGGTCCGGCAGGTGTTCGGTGGGCTTCAAAGCAAAGCGGTGTGCGGAAATCGCAAAGTCGCCACCATCTTCAAAACTGCTCGAACGGATCGAGCGCTTCTCACCCTGTTCCGCTCCCAATGGGTCCTGCAGTTTTCCATCCAAATTATATTTCGCGTCATACCAATCGGCGGCCCATTCCCGGACATTACCGGACATATCGAACAGACCGTAATAACTTACCCCATCCGGATACGTTTGAATATCGATGGTCTTGCCTTTACAAAAGTTAAAGTTGAGCAGATCACAGACCGGAGCGTTATTTCCCCACGGGAAGATATTTGCATACGGACCGCGCGCGGCTTTCTCCCATTCTGCTTCTGTGGGCAGGCGAGCATGGACAAAGGTACAATAATCCACCGATTGTTGATGGTTCACACCCACAATTGGATAATTGATATAACGATAGTTATCAAACTGCGGATTATCTTTTGGGTCCGGCACGGTACATTGACCGGCGGCTACACACAGAGAGTACTCCTGATTAGTGACCTCGGAATTGTAGATCCAGAAATCACTTATCGTCACTACCCGCTCCGGGTTATCTATGTTTGATTTAGATCCCATCGTAAACGGGCCGCCTGGTACTGCGACCAACACAGAGCCGTCGATATAGGTATATTTGGAGCCCACTTCCATGGGTGGGCCTGCCAGATCAATCGTAATGAGAGTCGCTGTGCCTGAGCCGACCGGGGCTTCGGTGACTGCAGGTCCAGTGGCAGCAGGTCCTGTTGCTGGCGGTTCAGTTGCCGCCGCAGTCGGCGTTTGGGCTCCGCCGCATGCTGCCAACATCATAGACAGCATCACTACTGTCGAAACAAAAATCAAAAGGCGTTTCATCACATCTCTCCTCTAAGATTATGAGCCTTGCCTACATGCACAACTCTGAAATTATAACCCCAACGTGCTAATTATGACGTATCCTCAATCAGGTAGATAGATGGAAAACATTGTCCCGCTCGTTGAGCGGGACAATGTGCTATTTCAATTTACATGCATTATCTTTTTCCACCCATACACATGCATATGAGTTGTGAATACATCTGGCCTCGGAAGTGATACGAGAACATATATCCACTGGATTGCTGCACTTGAGTGTCGTCACATCCACAGTGACACAGCCCGGACCACTGAGCTTGATCTCGCCGGGCGAGCAGGCTCCAAGGTCAGCATTGAATGTAGAACCGGGCGCGCAACCCGGATACGTACCGCCCGTGGCTGCCTGACAGCATTGAAACGTATCATTGTAGGAATATCCCGCGGCGCATCCAGCATATGTTTGTGATGCAAGCGATGCATTATCGATTCCATAAGGAGCCTGCACGACCCCACTCGGAGGAACACACGAGCCTGCCGACTTATCAAAATATAAACCAGCAGGACATTGACCGTTTGCATCCGTACCAATCGCACAAGACTGTGCGCCGTTGCGATTTACCAATACATATCCAACGGGACAACCCGCCACACTCACAGATCCTACAATCGGTGAATAATTACAGGCGCCGGTTGCCGGATCCAGCGTATATCCGGGGTCACAATTTGGGCCTGCCCCGGTAACATCCGGTGAGTTACTGCATGTAGGGTTACAAACGGTGACCGGATTGGTGGTCTCCAATGTTTTTGGGCCCACGCAGGTGAGGATGCGCTGCCCATCCACTGTGGCTTCTTCACATTTCAGTTTGTCGCTCACCTGATAGATCGCGCCTTGTGGAATATCAACCGTTGCCAGGCCATTTCCATTTGAACAATATTGACCGGCTACCTGCGCATTTGGCACCTGACATCCATTGGCAACGATCGCGCCCGCTGGGACGAAAGCTGCAAGCTGACAATATGGCGCAACAGGTTGAGGTTGAGGCACTACACAACGGAAACTGAGGTCGCGGCTGTGATAGGCTTGTACACCAAAATGGCGAATCGCCGATGCCATCTGATCAAGATCGGTCTCAAAAGAACTGCCGCGAATGGAACGATATTGTCCACTATCCGGGCCAGTCGGGTTCACCGATGGGCCGTCCTTGTAATAAGTTTCGCCGTACCAATCACCCACCCACTCAAAGACATTTCCAGCCATATCATACAATCCATATGGGCTCGCGCCGCTGACAAACGCATCCACCTCTGAGGTGCTGCCAGAACAAAATCCAAAATTGGCAATATCACATGCGGGTTGGTCATTGCCCCAAGGATAAATATTTCCATTAATACCGCGCGCAGCCTTCTCCCATTCTGCTTCCGTCGGCAGGCGTCCTTGCATCCAGGTGCAATAAGCCTGCGCCTGATCCCATGTCACACCTATGACCGGATGATTTGCGTAATCCGGGTTGCTATACACTGGACCGCCAATCTCCTGTGTTGGTGTGGCGCAGGCGCCCACCGCCACGCATTGTGCGAACATACGGTTGGTCACTTTGGTTTGTTGGATCCAATAGGCTTCAAGAGTTACATTATGCTCAGAGGCATCGAAGCCTCCATTTCCCATTGTAAACTCTGAAGGCGGGGCATAAATCAATATACTCCCATCGATCCACTTCATCTTCTCGCCGCTTTGCGGTCCCGCCAAGGAGACAGGCGCAAACGTTGCTGTCGATGCGGCAACAGGCGCTTCAGTCGGTGGCAATGATGTAGCAGTCACGACAATCACAACCGGTGTTGGCGTCGCTCCACATGCTGACAGGATGAATATCATGATCAGGGTAAATATCACAGAACGAACATTTTTCATTCAGTCTCCTTTTCTCATGAAGTCCACGAGACGCATATTATTATAATGCAAGGAATGGATGGAGAAATTGAGCGAAATTATTTAATAAATAAGGAGGCCGCCATAAATGACGGCCTCCAAACATGAATGTAATATTTTAGATAGCTGCGATCCTCGTCCTAACAACTCGAAGTGTCACAGACGCATTTCACTAGATCTACTCTTCCGCAGCCACTGCAGGTGGCTGTACAAGCAGGGGCACCAGGTACATCCGGGCCGCCTTCATGGCTGACACCGGGAACAAAACACATGCCAGGCTCATTTCCGTTGGGAGTAAAGCCAACATTCAACCTGCAGGTATTATCCAATTCGGATACGGCTTTGATCGGATAATAAACCTCATAATCCACCATGGCCTCGCCGGCTTGTTCGTGTGTAAAATGATCGTTGATATCAAAGAGTGCCGGGTTCAAGGCATCGGTGCCCGCCCAGAATCCAACCAGATACTTGGTATCCCCATTGAACAGCGACAGTTTTACGGCAATATTAATCGTATTGGGGTCATCGGGTGAAATACGCACCCAAGCAGTATCAGGATCATTCCCTGTCCCTTGATCGAAAACCTTGGTCTCAAAACCGTCACCGGTGGTTACCCCATCCGACTTAATGACAGCATCACCGCCTACATCGTGATTCGTGTCTAACCAGGCTTGAACACCATCCGTTGTCCAATCTGTTGAACCTGGTTGGTCTGCAAGAACAAGCACATCGCCGCGGCCATCCAGATCAAGATCGAACTCCATTGCATACTTGGCCTTTTTCGGACTACTCGGATCCAAAGATTTAAACATTACGGAAGAATATATAAAAAGGTCGTCAACATAGACGGTGAAATCCTGAATATCAATGTTAGGATAGTACACATCCATAGTACTCGCGTTAAACGGCCTCTCGAATCGGCCAAAGGTAAATCGATCACCACCGGTTGCACGGTGTTTATCCGCCAAGGTGGATGAATCCTGATCGCCCGCGTGATTAACTTTTTCTGCAGGCAAATCCCCCGGTATGACCGTATGTTTGATCGCCTCCGAAGTAGATAATGTTCCAGTGTCAGGAATCACTGCTTCAAGAGTTGCCGGAGGCTCTGTCGCCGATGGCTGGGTTGCACCTGATCCGGCCCCAGCACCACAAGCCTCTAGTACAAATGTCAGAAATATCAATAAGGTAAAAAAGCGTTTCATAAGATGATCTCCTTTTTAAATTGTCGAGTCAACATAACAGGGATATATAACCGATTTTATATCGAGACACCAACCCCCAAAGGGGCTAGATGGACGCCCGGCGATGCATCCGTTTTTATTTTAACCACAATCTCTTTGGTTTGTGTTATCTGGCTCTTTTGATCTCCTCTACAGCCTGAGGGTTCACCAACGAGGAAGCATCCCCAAGGTCTAAACCCAAATAGGCAGAACGGATCATCCGCCGCATTACTTTTGCGTTGCGCGTTTTGGGAAGATCCGAGACAAAGAGAATGGACTTTGGAGCCAATGGCTTGCCCATCTCCGCAACGACCAAGTCACTTAATTGGCGCCGAAGCGTCTCGCTTCCATCTACCCCGTTCCTGAGCACTGCGAAAAGGACGAGTTCACTCCCCTTGATCTCGTGCGGTACACCTATGGCAGCGGCCTCTACAACGGATTCATGCCTCACTAAAATGGATTCCACCTCTGCAGGCCCGAGCCTTTTGCCTGCAATCTTGATCGTATCGTCTGAACGACCAAGGATATACCATAGGCTATCGTTATCGATGGCAGCGAAGTCGCCATGCACCCAGATATTTTCCCAACGTGACCAATATGTATCCAAATATCTTTGCTTATCCTTCCAAAATCCGCGCGTCATCCCGATCCATGGTGCCTTAATAACCAACTCACCAACTGCATTGCGAATCGGCTTTCCATTTTCATCGAATACATCTGCTGCAATTCCCGGGCATGGAGCAGAGAACGCGCACGGCTTTAGAGACATTAATGGATTACCCATCACGATCCCGCCGGAGATCTCGGTTCCACCGGAGTAATTGATGATCGGCCGTTTGGCCTCGCCGACTCTTTCGAACAGCCACATCCATGGGTCCGGGTTCCATGGCTCTCCTGTGGATGCAAAACATTTCAGCGAGGAGAGATCATGTTTCTTGAAATGCTCTTCGCCATGCGGAATCAATGAACGGATCAATGTCGGCGAGACTCCCATTTGTACGATCTTGTGTTTTTCGACCAAAGCCCATAATCGATCCGGAGCCGGGAAATCCGGCGCGCCATCGTAGAGGAACATTGTCGCGCCGAGCAAAAGACTCCCAAACACCAGCCATGGCCCCATCATCCAGCCCATATCGGTCATCCAATAGATCATATCTCCCGGGTGGACGTCTGTACCAAACGCCATATCCTGCGCGGCCTTGACTGGAAATCCGCAGTGTGTGTGCAGCGCGCCCTTCGGTTTGCCGGTAGTACCAGAGGTGTAAATGATCATCAGCGGATCTTCGGCAGAGGTGATCTCTGTTTCCGCAGAATCAGATTGAGTTGCGATGAGGTCGCGCCACCAGTGATCGCGCCCCTCGATCATTTTTATATCCTGGCCCGTCCGCCCCAACACGATCACATGTTTAAGCGTCTGAATTTGAGCGGCAGCTTCGTCTGCAACAGACTTCATCTCCATGGCTTTGCCGCGACGAAATGCACCATCGGCCGCGAAGAGGGCTTTTGCATCCGCGTCCTGCATGCGCGAAACAATGGCGCCCGCACCATAACCCGAGAACAAAGGCAAAATGATCCCCCCGATCTTTGCGATTGCCAATAAAGCGACAACGATCTCAGGCGTCATCGGCATGAAGATACCGATGGCGTCGCCTTTGCCGAGCCCAAGCGATCTTAATGCATTTGCGGCTTTATTTACTTCTTTATATAGTTCTTCGTAGGTGAGAGATTTCGTGCTTCCTTCTTCCCCCTCCCAAACAATTGCTATTTGGGATCGTACAGTTAACGTTTGATATTTATCCACGCAGTTATGGACAATATTCATCTTGCCTTCCACGCACCATTTCGGGAATTGAATGCCATCGGAAAGATCAACCACTTTTGAATATGGTTGATAAAACTGAATATCGAGAAATTTCAAAACAGCATCCGTGAACCATGCTACATTTTCAACAGATCTTTGCAAGAGCGCGTCGAAATCTTTAATAGCATGTTCGCGCATAAATGCGGTCAGGTTCGCGCGCTCAATATATTCGGATGTGGGATTCCAGACGATCTCACCACCAAAAGTAAATTGTTCGGTCATTAGTTTGCTCCTTGACGAATCCGCTGGCCCGATTCTAACGCACAACATAGCAGACCAGAATGAAGACAAACATACCCTTCAAGGCTATAATCAGGAAACCCATTCAGGAGGAGCCATGTCCAACGTCCACGAATCCAAACATCCATTGGTCGCTCATAAACTTTCACGCCTACGTGACAAAAACACAGAACCCAAGAAGTTCCGCGAGCTCGTCCGAGAGATTGCGGGACTTCTTGCATATGAAGCCACTGCCGACCTGCAAACTACAGCCGTTGAAATAGAGACACCTCTCGAAAAAATGCAGGCACAACAATTAAAGGAAAAGATCGGTCTTGTGCCGATTCTGCGCGCTGGGCTTGGCATGGTGGAAGGGATCTGGGAACTCATGCCTGGCGCGGAGGTCTGGCATATCGGATTGTATCGCGATGAACATACGCTTAAGCCAGTTGAATACTACAATAAACTTCCGCTTGAACCAACTGTCTCTGTTTGTTTGATCCTGGACCCGATGCTTGCGACAGGCGGTTCCGCAACGGCCACTGCCGATGTCCTCAAACGCTGGGGTGTGAAGAAGATCAAGTTCGTCGGTCTGATCGGCGCACCGGAGGGGATCAAAGCGATGCAAAAAGCGTATCCGGAGATCGATATCTATCTCGCCGCGATCGACGACCACCTCAACGAACGCGCCTATATCGTCCCCGGCCTTGGCGATGCCGGCGACAGGCAATTCGGGACAGGATAGAAGGTCATGGCATACAACTTGAAATTAGCAGAACGTATCCGCGCCGAACTAAACGAGATGCCCTTTATCGAAAAAAAGATGTTCGGCGGCACCGGCTATATGATCAACGGCCACCTGGCCTGCGGGGTTCATAAGGAAGGCATGATCGTACGCGTTTCTCCAGAAAAGCATGCTCAACTCCTAAAACGCCCTCATACACGTCCATTCGATATGGCCGGCAGGCCAATGAAAGGCTGGCTGATCGTCGAAGCAGAGGGTTGTAAAACTGACAAACAGTTAAGCACATGGGTCAAAGAGGGTGTGGAATTTGCGCTGACGCTGCCACCTAAATAATCGCAATGAAAGCCATGCTCCTGCGAGAAACCGCGCTGCTCTCGCAAAACCCTGCGCCTCTTTCGCCCGTTGATCTTCCGAAGCCTGAAATAAATGAAGGCGAAGTGTTGATCCGAATCACAGCCTGCGGAGTTTGTCACACCGAGCTGGATGAAATCGAAGGGCGCATAAAACCACAGCTGCCCATCGTTTTGGGACATCAGGTGATTGGGATGATCGAAGAGGGTAAAAACACCGGGCAAAGAGTCGGCGTGGCGTGGATCGCTTCTGCATGCGGGCATTGTCAGTATTGTCTATCGGGAAATGAAAATCTGTGCGCGGATTTTAAGGCGACGGGACGCGATATCAACGGGGGATACACTGAATACATCAAAATAAGATCTGATTTTGTTCACCCCATCCCGGAATCTTTTTCCGATTCAGAGGCCGCACCACTGTTATGCGCCGGTGCGATCGGTTATCGTTCGCTGAGGTTAAGCCATATCGAAGATGGGCAGGCGTTGGGCCTGATGGGATTCGGCGGATCGAATCATCTTGTATTGAAAATTGCAAAACATGAATACCCCAACTCTGAAATCTTCGTGTTTAGCAGAAATCCGGAAGAACGAGATTTCGCATTATCTTTAGGGGCAACCTGGGCCGGCGCTATCGATGAAATCCCACCCGAAGCGTTGGATGCAGTCATCGACACCACACCAGTTTGGGGTCCAGATCTGGAAGCGTTGAAACGTCTCAAACCGGGCGGCAGGCTGGTCATCAATGCGATCCGAAAAGAAGAAGTTGATAAAGACGTCCTGCTCAAACTGGATTATCCGTTGCACTTATGGATGGAGAAGGAAATCAAAAGCGTCGCAAATGTGACGCGGCAGGATGTGCGTGAATTTTTACAGCTGGCAGTCGAAGCCCAGATCAAGCCTGAATTTCAGGAGTATGAGTTAGAGGATGCAAATCGTGCGCTGCTCGATTTAAAGCAGGGTAGAATCCGTGGAACGAAAGTTTTGAAAATTGGAGGCAGAGATGGCTGAGTTGAAAACCAAAGAGAACAAGGCAAGCGTTGAAAAATTCCTCAAGGATATCAAAGACGAAGGAACGCGCAAGGATTGTTTTGAGATCGTGAAGATCATGAAACAGGCCACCAAAGCCGAGCCAAAGATGTGGGGATCGAGCATCATCGGGTTTGGTACGCATCGTCTGAAATACGCCAGCGGCCGGGAACTAGACTGGATGATCACGGGCTTCTCGCCGCGCAAACAGAATATCACACTGTACGGGCTGGAGATATCCAAAAAGAAGGAAGGCCTGTTAAAAAAACTCGGCAAATATACAACGGGCAAAGGCTGTTTGTATATCAAGAAGCTAAAAGATGTGGACACAAAGGTATTGAAGGAATTAGTGAACGAATCGGCAAAGAAATCTGATCAATGAGCCTGCAAAAAGATCCGGAAGGTAATGAAAAAAGTATCTGTATAAATTTGCAGATTTCAAAAACAAACGCGTCCCGGATATAGGACGCGCGAAGTACAGTCACGCGGCTGGTGATCGTGCTCACGAAGGTGTCGTCCGTGCGCACCCCCTTTTCGAGAGCCGCATCCAAACGATATTGGACGTCGAACTTGCCTTCAAGGTCGATATTAGGCAGCCAGTGTAAGGCAGCTATTATGATCACCGAAATAGCACCATTGTGAAAACAATCCTAATATTGATGTTTCGCATACGAGTTGTATACTGTAAACATACTTAGAGTCTAGGATTCATGAGGTTTCATTAGATGCTGGTGCCCAAGGGAAATTGAGTCTGCTGTTGGCGCACCTTCTTGCTTCTACAATCTGAGTTTTTGCTGAATAGGTTGGCCCCCGCGGCTGCTTGGCATCGGCAGTCGCGCGTTGTTAGGTTTCGTTGGCACGCGCTAGAAACCCAGCACTATGCAGCACATCACAAGGAGTATTAATGGATCCCATAAGTATTGCAGGCACAATCGTTGGAGGTCTCCTCGCAATTGGAGCGGGTGCCGAACTTTCGTCACGGCAGAAGGGGTTGCAAATCATTGGTCAAAATGACATTACTGAGTCAAATTGCACGGCATTGTGCGTGCAGCTTCGCACACGATGGAATGAATTGTGCCTGGCGCAATCTGATGAGGCTTATCTAAAGGACCGCTGGCAGCAGGCCGCGATTGCCGCGAGCGTTGCGGCGGGTCTTGCGGCCGCGCTTACGTATGCAGCCTCAGCAGCCGCGGCCTCCGTGTATGGGCTCTTTGTAGCCCTTGTCCTATGGGCGGCTTCGCTCGTGGCCGCTGCGGCCGCAGTTGCCGCGGCAGGCTATGCTTCGAGTGCATTCACGGCATTTAATACGGCCAGCACCACCACGAACGGCAGGCGCTCGGCTTTCCTGGCGGCCCAAAATCAAATGCTGCTGACTTGTGGCACGACACGAACAAATGCCTGCACAAGTCTTCTGCCACCGTGTCCTTAATGCTGTTTCACAAGTGCTCCGGAAATATTTCGTCTCGGCGCACTATCAGTGCAGTCTCCAGATTTGACCTGCATTCAAAATCCAACGCATATTTTTTGCACTTAGCTTAAGCCCGGCATAAGAAGACCTCGCAAGCAACCCGGCAATTCCTGATACACGCGGAGCGGCCTGTGCTTAGATCAATCAACCCGAAGGAGACTCGAAATATGGACCGACTATTTGTAGACGCACTCCTACACATCGACGAAGAACTGGAGTCAAATAACGGTTACTTTCGGCTGCGTCTCACTAGCACCGGCGGACTCGTGCTCTACCGCGCACAACTGGGAATGGGGCATGCCATGTGGACGTCAGGCGGCGGTACTCATGCGAAGGCGTATGCCAAAATGCAGGCAGATGGCAGCTTCATCCTTCGCTCGGGGCGGAGTGCGCCGTATTGGTCAACACCCACTGCCGGGCACGCGGGCGCTTATATCGTCTTACAAGACAACGGTAACCTGGTTGTGCTCGATCCTACTGGGCCATTGCTTTGGCAGTCTTACACCGAGCAGGATATGCTTTCGCCGACGATCCGCTACGATGGTGAAGGTGGGTATACATACGATGAAACCTCTGAGTACTGGAAAGAGATGTGCAGAGCGTTTCCCTGCTTCTACGCGCTGCAGTGGCCGGGTTATGCCAGCGATATCTTCGAAGACGAGATCAACGGACAAGCCGTGGTGATTCAATTATGGAAAGGCTGGTGTCAGAAGTTTTTGGGCAGTACGTATTTTCCCGGTGGCATCGGCGCCGAAGTTGGCGTCTACCGCCGAATACCCGGAAAGGTTCGGCCTCCAGCGCTTTCTTTGCCTGCTTCGGACTTTGGAACACGGATTGCCAGTGGGTTGTCCACGCTTTCCGATAATGAACTGTGGTGGCCTGCTCCCGAATTGGGAGCCACGCTTGAATTCTCATTCATCAATCCGCTCAGTGGCGAGACCATCTTCTCGGCCGGCCCGGAAAAGAGCTACTGGCTCACAAAGTGGATGGAAGAACTCAGCTATCTGCAATACCAAAGTAACCATTCGACCCCGGCAAATCCGGCAGACTACATCCTAGAATACACGATTAACGGAAGGCGTCGCCGCCAGTGGCCGCCGGGGCAAAAGGACATCAATGACGAAACGCGGCCCGCGTGGATGCTGCTGCTCTCGTGAGCGATCAACTTGCCACACCCAGGCCGGTTAACACTGCGGCATCGCCGGCATTTCAAGAATTTACGTACAAAGGAGTAGAAAATGTTATTTGCAGGTTATTGTGTAGTTCTCGCTGCGGGTCCCACGGCGTCGGGGCCCACTGAGGTGAAAGTTCGCGCCGAAGCGGGTATGCCGTTTCAGGTGCCCGACTGCTTTTTCCTGAGCAAGGCAAACGTTTCGCGCGAGGTCTTGGCAACCGCGCTGGTGGCGATCACGACCGGCACCCACGTCTGGTGCGAGATTGCCACTCCCCAAACGCCGTACTCAGAATTAACAAGATTTGTTTTCGAGAAGTAGCAAGAAGGAGTTGCGGCCGGTATTCTGCCAAGCCGCAGACGTTATTGGCGCGTCGTTCCCCGCTCACGCTAGTGAGTTCGCGCTGTGCTCCGCGGATCTTCAGCCGATTCATTGCGCATCAACGCGCCGATCAGATTCATGAGTTTGTCCACGGAAGCTGGCGAGGCCTCGCGTCGGAAGACATTATCAATAAGACCGGCCGTTGCGCAGTAGAGGTCGGCTTTGTTAACCTAGAGCTTGGAGGAAGCGATCATGACAGGTACTGTTACGAAGTTCTCAAACGATGGCAACTGGCAAGCAGAGCTCTCCGCGTTTCACTTCGACTCGCCTATCTACAGGACGATTGGTGCCACGCTGAGCGTCAGGCACAAGGAGCTGCACCGAAATTTCTTCTGGGAGTCGTTCACGGTTAGTTGGGTCGATAAACCCGCACAAAGCTTGGGTGTCGTCGCAACCTTCGCTGGTATCCTCCCAAGCCTCTCGGCAGCGGTGGCATCTAGGTCGGCGCACGCAACGAATGCGTCATCGTGTGACTGCCGCCTTTGGTCGGTCGGAATCGGCGTTGGATTGAACGCCTCGGCAGGCACGGGCTTGCCAAGCCTGAGTGAAACCCCTTTCCCGCCGAGCGGCGGTGCATCACTGGAAGTGCGATCTGTTTCAGCGAGCGGCCAAGTCCTTCTCCCAAACGGTGAAACGCTCTCACTAGGGCCAGCAACCGCTTAAACCGCTGTTCATAATTAGCAGCGCCGTGCACACGGCTGCGTGGACACGGCCTTTGCCAAGAGGCCAAGCGATCTTAATGCATTTGCGGCTTTATTTACTTCTTTATGAAGTTCTTCGTATGTGAGAGATTTCGTGCTTCCTTCTTCCCCCTCCCAAACAATTGCTATTTGGGATCGTATAGTTAACGTTTGATATTTATCCACGCAGTTATGGACGAGATTCATCTTTCCATCCACGCACCATTTCGGGAACTGAATGCCATCGGAAAGATCAACCACTTTTGAATACGGTCGATAAAATTGAATATCGAGAAATTTCAAAACAGCGTCCGTGAACCATGCTACATCTTCAACAGACCTTTGCAAGAGAGCGTTGAAATCTTTAATAGCATGTTCGCGCGCTCAATATATTCGGATGTGGGATTCCAGACGATCTCACCGCGCAAACAGAACATCACGCTGTATGTACACGGCGGGTCGAAGAAGCAGGAAAGCCTGTTAAAAAAGCTTGGTAAATATTCGACCGGGAAAGGTTGTTTGTATATCAAGAAACGAAAAGATGTGGATACAAAGATGCTGAGGGAATTGGTAAAAGAATCAGCAAAGAAACCTGATCAATGAGCCTGCAAAAAGACCCGGAAGGTAATGAAAAAAAGTATCTGCATAAATTTGCAGATTTCAAAAACAAACGCGTCCTGGAGATAGGATGCGGTGAAGGGCGGATGACTTGGAAATACGCCTCCGCTGCGCGCATGACGATTGGACTAGACCCCGATCGCGATGCTTTGCGCGTCGCTCGCGCGGATTCACCCGCTGACTTGCGAGGACAGGTTCATTTTACAAACGCAAGCGCGCGAAATATTCCATTCGCGAAAGAGACCTTCGATATCGCCGTTCTCGCCTGGTCGCTCTGATGAATGGAACACGAGAGCATGGTCCATGCTCTGAATGAAATTCGAAGAATACTAAAGCCGGGCGGCAAATTGATCGACGTCCGCCCGCTCGAAGCAGGTTGGCCCGTTGAGATCGCGGCAGCTTCCGGTGTAGTGGAAGCGGGGCGTCTGGTCGACCTGCCAGTCGCGGTTGCGGACGATGAAGCAGCGTCTGCAGCGATGCGCGAAGTACAGTCACGCGGCTGGTTCGTCAAAGAACGCGAGGAACAGTTTTCCTTTTATTATTATTGGGACACTCCGTCAGAAATGAAAGAGTTCATGGAAACAGAATGGCAGGGGTTCGAGAAGCTGGAAGAAGGCGTGTTTAACACAGTAAAATCGATTTGGGCGCGTGCAAATGCGGACGCACAAGTACGGGTATCCGTAAAATTGCTCATCACAAGATGGGGATAAAGGTAGGATTGTATTAATTTCAGTCTGATCTATAATCGTCGACAATTAGAGGAGATGTATATGAACAGCAATAGTAGAATTATTTCAGCAATACTCATTCTTTGCCTCGCTGCCGTGGCATGTAACCTGCCCAGCAGCGGGCCGAACCAAGTCTCAACTGGTGACGCTACCTCTACATTCACACCCATCGCCTTGGATGCTGCAAGCCCAACAGCAACCACGGCCGCAGTTGCAGCATGCACGCCAAGCATTACCACCAATACAGATGCAAACGTCCGTAGTGGACCTGGGACTGTATATGGCGTTCTCGGTATCATTCCGGCAGGTGGTACTGCCCCAGTTGACGGAAAGAATGTCGATGGTACATGGTGGTACATCGAATTTGCCGGGAGCTTTGGGTGGATTGCAGGCAGTGTAACAACTGCATCTTGTATTCCGCCCACGCTGCCTGTGATCGCCGCACCGCCTACTCCGATCATTCCACCGACCAATACACCAGCACCTACTGTAGCCCCATCCATCACACCAACAGGCTCCTTTGTATTGCCCCTGCTGCCGCTTTTCCCACTCGTGGTATTGGCATTCGGTGATATTAAGATCGAGGAAATTTTCCTATCTGGTGGTGGAGAGGTTGTAGTTCGCGTTGCAGTTGACCCAGCCAGTTCATTAACCGGAAATTTCCAGTATAAAGTCTGGGTAGATGGAAGCCTCGAAGCTACCAACACAGCTGCATTGCCCGCCGGGAGCCAGGCTTTTTATAGCGGAGTAGTACTCGCTCCTGTCATCTTTGGACCGGACAAGGTCATTACAGTAAAAGTGGACACTGCAAATGCCATCGCTGAAACAAATGAGGGCAACAACGACTTGTCCGTCACGTGTACAACATTCCCGTTGGTATGCCCGTAAAAAGGGATTGCAAATCTGCATTCCGACTCTTCCATTAATTAGAAATGGTTCCACAAAAATTGACCGACTCGCGGCATTGAGTCGGTCAATTTGATTGAGTGAATTTAGAATCAGGTATGCTATACTTTGCAAATCATACAAAGTGAGGACAATTCATGTGTGACACTCTCATAGCCACCAAGCTTGCCACCTCCAACGGTGTCGCTGTCTTCGGAAAAAATTCGGACCGGCCGCCGAACGAGGGACAATATATCGCATACTTCCCGGCTGAAACACATTCGACCAACAGCCGCCTCAAATGCACATACATCGATATCCCACAAGCGCACAAGACTCATGCAGTCCTGCTTTCCAAACCATTCTGGATGTGGGGCGCAGAAATGGGAGTCAACGATCACGGACTGGTCATCGGCAACGAAGCGATCTTTTCCAAAGTCCCTGCGAACAAAGAGCCAGCACTGCTTGGCATGGATATGCTGCGCGCTGCGCTCGAACGTGCAGCCACCCCGCGTGAAGGCGTCCAAGTCATCATCGAACTGCTCGAGCAGTTCGGTCAGGGCGGCAACTGCACGTTCGGTGAAGAGCTTTATTATCACAACAGTTTCATCCTCGCCAACGCGGATGATGCCTGGGTGCTCGAAACTGTCGACAAGCAATGGGCTGCCCGACAGATTAAAGATGTGTATTCCATCTCCAACTGCCTGACGATCAAGGATCAATGGGATATCGCATCGGATAACCTCGTCGATCTCGCCGTGCAAAAGGGATACAGCAAATCGGCGCAGGGTTTTGATTTCGCAAACAGTTATTCAGATCTTATATTTACAAATTTTAGCAAAGGCCGCAAGCGCCGCGAGACGACCTATAGCGTGCTCGACGAACAAAGAGGCGAAGTCACTGTCGAATCCATGATGCGCACCTTGCGCCATCACGAGGATGAAAACTTCGATCCGCAATCCAGCGTCACCGAGGTGGATGTGTGCATGCATGCAGGTTTCGGCCCGATCCGCGTCAGCCAAAGCACCGCCTCGATGGTTGTTTATCTCGATAAAGACAACACGATCGTTTTTGCCACTGGGACATCTGCCCCATGCACGAGCATTTTCAAACCAATGTGGATGGACGCCTCACTTCCTAACCTAGGGCCTGCACCTGTTTCCACCTTCGACTCTGAATCCCTATATTGGACTCACGAACACCTGCATCGTGCCACCCTGCTTAACTATCCCGAGCGCATCAAAACCTATGCAGACGAACGCGACGAAATGGAATCAAAGTTCACGCAAGGCGCGCTGAACCTGCATACCGCCTCCGCCAAACAACGCGCGGACTTCACCGCGCAGTGCTTCAGCGAAAGCATCGCCGCCGAAGGCGAATGGCTTAAACGCGTGGACAAGATCCCAGTACGAAAGAAATTCTTTTCCACGATTGCATGGAATGGATTCAATAAAAAAGCTGCGATGAAGGTGTAAGTTTTGATCTTTCACCGTCTAATTTGCAAAATAACTGATTAGACGGTGACTGTCTATAAGCTATTCCCCTAACGGGGACGATGTGTTGGAAACGACTGTCTAAATACTAGCTAGGCTCTCGCATAAGAACATAAACGTTTGTAATCTTAGGAGTAAATTATGAACAAGATCGTTTTAATCACAGGTATGGCTGGTTCGGGTAAAAGCACAGTGGGGCGTTTGGTAGCTGAGCATTTTTCAAAGAGCATGCACATCCAGGTTGACCAGTTACGTGAAATGATGGTCAAAGGCATAGATGTTCCAAACCCGGAGGGATTTACAGAAGGAACATACCAACAATTCCAGTGGGCACGGACTGCGACGATCTTCATGGCGCAGTTATACGCCAGCCAGGGGGTGGATGTTGTGATTGATGATGTCTGTGTCCCCCCTAATTTTGCTGAACAGTATGCGGCGCTTTTCAAGAACCCAGCGGCGTATCGCGTTTTGCTGTTTCCCACAGCGCCCGCCTTGATCGAACGCGTGAAAAAGCGAGCTGGACCCTGAGATCATATATTGGTAGACGCTGTACCCATGGTCTATAGTTATCTTGAGCCGATGCCAAAAGACGGTTGGATCGTCTTGGACTCAAGCGATTGGACGATTGAGCAGACGGTTCATGAAGTTCTATCCCATATAGGCGCAGTTTCTGGCAGCACCAATAGTTAACGAGCTAACTTATACACTCATATAGCAATAAGTGCACCCAAACAAAGAGTGCGCTGGACGCTAGGGATTCTGCGCCATTTTCAAGCACTTTTCTAGCTTCGAGTTTTTCCTGCTCCCGGGCAGAATCCACGCCCGCCCCAGCGCTATGCTGCGCGATCCCACTCGGCTTCGCCTCGGGGACGATGTCGCAAACTGTTAGACGCTTCGAGGAAATGCAGTTGCTTTCTTGATAATGGTGTAATAAGTTTTATCATAAAAGAAATACATGCGGAGAAGCTATGACTCAAAATTCAATGCGAGAAGCCTCCATACCAAATCCTGCTCTTAAATCCTTTAGGGTGTTGATTGGAAACTGGAATACGACTGGAACACATGGCCTTATCCCAGATACTATTTTGCACGGTCGTACCTCGTTCGAATGGTTAGAGAACGGAGCGTTTTTGATGATGCGCTCGGAGATTGATGATCCTCGCTTTCCGAGCACCATCGCAATTTTTGGCAGTGACGATTCTGAAGAGGAATATTATATGCTCACCTACGATGAGCGTGGTGTTTCAAGAAAGCATGAAGTTACTCTGCGTGACAATATCTGGAAATGGTGGAGAAATGCGCCAGGTTTCTTCCAACGCTACGAAGGTACTATTGTAGATGGCGGCAATACTATAATTGGCAGGGGAGAGTTATCAAAAGATGGTTTATCCTGGGAGAAGGATCTCGACGTAACCTATAAGCGTGTGAACTAACCAATATGAAAGAATTCTCCATAGTGCATATGGTCGTTTGCTTCATTACGAACCAAAAAACAATTAGGGTAGTGCAAATCGTTGGACCACCAACAGCGTCATTATTAAGGAGAACCGGCGGATGGCGATCAATTCACCCAAACGAGGTATCCCCCAACCTGAGAAATCTGTCATAGAGTGGCTGCTTGCTTCTGACCCTTCAATCCGCTGGCAGGTGATGCAGGACCTGACCGATGCGTCCGCAGACGAGGTCACGGCCGAGCGCGCGAAGGTCGCAACGGAGGGCTGGGGCGCTTGGTTGCTTGCGTTGCAAGGGACCGACGGATCGTGGGTTGGCACGGCCTGGAACCACGGATGGGATTCCACGATGCACGTCCTGACACTGCTGCGCGAATTTGGTCTTGATCCCGGAAGCAGCGAGGCACGTCGAGCAGCAAGCCTAGTTCGCGACCACGTGAGGTGGAAGGGATGGGACTGGGACGGCACGTGGCGGGGACCGGAATTTGACGGCAATCCCTTCTTCGCGGGCGAGGTCGAGCCGTGTATCAACGGGCAGGTTGGAGCGGCCGGCGCCTACTTCGGACAGGAAATCCAGCGAATCCTCGATCTTCTGCTCGCTGAGCAGCTACCCGACGGCGGCTGGAACTGTGAGGCCTCCAACGGCTCAACGCGGTCGTCGTTCAATACCACGATCTGCGTGCTGGAAGCGTTGCTCCAATACGAACTGGCAGGCAGGACTAACGCCGCTATAACAGAGGCCCGGCTCCGAGGGCAGGAATATCTCCTCGAGCGTCGTCTCCTCCGTCGTCTATCTACCGGCGAAGTGATCGAGCGAGATCGGGAAGGCAGCACCGCATTTACCCACTTCGCCTTCCCAACTTGGTGGCACTACGACGTGCTGCGTGGGCTCGAGTACCTGCGCAAGGCCGGCTTTGCGCCAGACGAGCGCGTGGCTGAGGCAATAGGTTTGGTTGCATCGAAGCGCGATAGCGACGGCCGTTGGCCGCTCGAGACCCAGTACCCCGGCGAGATGCCGGTCGCGATGGACGAGAGCGAAGGCAAGCCCAGCCGCTGGAATACCCTGCGTGCCTTACGAGTGTTGAACTGGTACGATAGATACTCGGCAGGAGGCTAATGCAGACACGCATGTCTATTTGCTGCACCACAATTGACAAATCAGAACGTGTGTTCTAGAATGATATCGCATACTAATTCCATGAGGCGGCGATCAATAGCCCTCTCAAACCCCAGATTTAGGAGATGATCTATGAGCAACGTTATTGAAATTCCCAAGGCCTGGCCCAAGGGAATATTTGCGATCACCCTGTTTACTGAAAACCTTGAGCAGACTAAGGAGTTCTATCAGAAGGTCTTTGGCCTCCCGGTTGATTATGAAGATCCCAACTCCGCCGTATTCAAATTTGGCGGCACCTTGATCAACCTATTAAAGATTACAGAAGCCAATACGCTGATCGAACCTGCCAAAGTGGCGAATCAGGAGTCTGGAAGCCGGTTTGTGTTCACTATCAGTGTCGATGATGTGGATGCAATGTGTGCAGAGTTGGTCAGCCGCGGAGTGAAACTAGTGAACGGTCCAATGGATCGACCCTGGGGTATTCGTACTGCGAGTTTTATGGATCCCGCGGGATGCATCTGGGAGATTGCGAAATAATCTATCTCGAACCCAAACGCAGTCCGACGCAAATCGTTGAGACTGTCGAATAAGTGCAACTAAGAACACGGAAATGGGAATCGATAGGCAGAAAGCACCCTGTTCAACCATACGGGTGGGACGGGATGTTTATTATTGATCGATTTTTCATACCGAAGTGGGAATTAATTTTTCCACTTTAGGCTTTTTCGACAGCTTCGTTAGACTGCATCGAAGCCGGTCACTTGCACAACGACTCGATGGATGAGCATCATTGGCAACAACAATACGATGCAAAACAGCAAGCTTAATCCAAATAATGTAGCGACTGTGCCAAGAAGATCGTTCAGGGAAGGCGCAAGGTTGTTCAACATCCATGGGCCGGCACCGGCAAGCAGCGCCAGCGCAAACAAGACAACCGCCCACATCCCAAGTGGAAGCCAGGCATGACGATCTGCTTCAGATGGCACCATCGTGCT
>Ga0209131_1000495_pt1 | contig 28233 bp, 29 predicted proteins | sample GraSoi_2013_40cm_FD_185826 | JGI IMG/M metagenome (GOLD analysis project Ga0209131, IMG submission 185826) | Grasslands soil microbial communities from the Angelo Coastal Reserve, California, USA - Sample 9_17_2013_40cm (SPAdes) (version 2) | ecosystem: Environmental > Terrestrial > Soil >... | reverse complement strand
AGAGAGTTGCACAATTTCGGTGCAACGTAAGTCCTTTTAGAATCAACACTTATAAAAGTGTATCAAAACAAAGGGCTTTAACTCACTTTAGAATGAACTTATGAAAAACAGAAAAACAAGGGGGGGAGGGTCCAGTTATTGTTAACTAGAGATCCCAAGATCGCAGATTCCGGCCCCGCCGGAAAGGATTTCAACCCCGCTTGCCCTGAGCCCCGAAGGGCGGAGCATCCCGACGAAAGAATCGCTTCCTCTGCGTACGGCGTCTACCCCGACCCTGTCGGGGTGTTTCTGCGTTTAGTTCTCTTTCGGCTTTCGACTTAAAACCTACAACTTAAAACTTACAACCGCGAACTCCGCGCCGCACCCGCCCTACTCCCTCGGCCCTAATGACGCCAAACCGGAAGCTAACCCGCTACCTAGGCGCGGGAGCCAGATACGCTTGCCGATGGTCCACGCGATACGATGCAACAGCAGCGTTGAGAGCCGGGTCTTGCGAGAGGGAAACGCGGACCTCGATAGAATGCGCGCTACCGTCGAGCCCAGGTGGCGCAAATGCCAGGCTGTATTCATGACGGACGAGTTGCGCGATTTCCGCATACACAGAATTGAACTCGTTTTCCTTCGTTGGGAAATAGGCACGCCCGCCGGTTGATTCAGCCATCCGCTTCAGGAGCTGATCCGCTTCTTCAAACTGCTGCGCTATTTGCGTTGAATTTTTCGCGGGTGATTTCTTCTTGTTGACGGGCTTAGGGTTGTGCAATACGCCCGTCAATGAAACAGCGAGAAGCCGGACATCACTGGTATTTAGCTGCTGAAGCGCCGACGCTGTTTCATTCGACGCGGAGGTGTCCAAACCAGTGGAAAACAGAACGATGGTCTTCTTGCCCTGAACACTCGTGAGCCACTCGAGGACCTTCGAAACGCTGGAAGACAGATTGAGCGAGCCGAAGCCGAGATTGAAGCTCAATTGCTCAAGAGCAGCCGCCGCTGCTTGCTTGTCAGCGGTAAAATCGAGAATAGCCTGAGGCGCCTCCGCATACTTCACCACCGCGACGCGATCACCAGCGGACAAACCGCTGAGCAAGGAATAGGCGGCCCACACGTGGCTGCTCTCGAGAAGATAGACAGCCGGGCCGGCTTCGATGAGAAGAAGAACTTGTGCCGGTTCCTCGATGGTGGCGAAGCTGGTGAGTGGCTGCTCGATCCCGTTATCAAACATACTGAAGTTTTCGCGACGCAGGCCTTCCACGAAATGGCCACGCGAATCGGTGACGATCACTCCGACGTTGACGCGGTCAACGCTGACCTGAATCGTTTGCTTCGCCTGTTGCGGATTTTCCTCGGCCTCGGCGAAAGAACACACGCAGAGCACCGCGGGGAAGAGCAATATCGCCGGCAGAAGACGAAAAAAATTCATCGCTACGCTATTCAACCCACTGGTCCCAATGGATGCCCTTCGAGTCCTTCCACGAGACGCTCGAAGAATAATGCAGATGCCGCGCGAAGACTTGCGAGTTGATCTGCGCGAGCCAATCGGGGGCCGTGGACGGCACGGTATTTTTCGAAGAACTTACGGTTTTTGCGACAGGGCTCTTCTTCGCCTCTTCGATCCAACGATCCTTCAACGCCTGCCAATCGACTTTTTGAAAGTCGAAATAACTAAGACCATTGAGATTTTCGGCGAATTGGGCGCGGCGCGCCTGAAATTGCGGCACGGTGGCGAGGCCGGCGGCGGAAGCATGCGCGCGACTCGAAAGTACTTCACGAAGCGTTTCGATGCGATTGGCGCCCAGAATCATGTCTTGCGTGACCGCGAGATTGAAAAAATTCCACTGCGCGACGCCCGTGCCGGTCTGCTTCCCCCCAAGGGAGATTTTAAGGAAAGTAACTTCGCCTTCATTGCGCTCCGAAGTGAGCCGATCGCTGAATGCCGATCGAATGAGCTTGAGGGCCTCCGGTTTCTTTCGTATGCCAAAAAAATAGACTTGTTTCGTGGAGTCCATTGATGGGCTCGTTTGCATCGAAGCGAATTCTCCGGTGAGCAACCCAAGCGCGTCCGGCACAGGCATGCCGAGCCGCGACTGCGCGACAGTCTCGAATAAATCGGCGTTGCCCTGCTGAGCCTGGGGAAAAGCGGCGCGGGATACACGCTTCAGCGTATCGTAGATGCCCTGGAGATTGAGTTGCGTGGAGGTGTAAGAAACCGCATCTGCAGGCACGAATGAAAGAGAAGCCGGCGACGGCTGCCCGGCGGACCAGATGTCAAATGGCGTTCCGGTAGCAGCATCGCCCAGGATCGCCGCCTGCACGTGTGTTTTCGCGCCTTCGAACGAGATGTGGCCGCTGAGAGAGTGCATGGCGTCGAGCTTGGCAGCGTCGAGAAGCGGACGGACCTGGAGAGTTCCTGTTTTCGAATCAGCCGCAAGTTTTTCCAGGTCGGGAATGCGCAGAAAAAATTCGACCAAGCCGCCGCCCAGGTTCGCTTGCGCTTCCTGATACGCGGCGGATTGCGCCAGAGTTGCCGCTCCGGAAACCTTTCCATCGAGGCGGCTGAGTATTTCTTCCATGACGGATCGCTCACCGGCGCTGACGGCGCACTTGCCATGCTCGGCCCAATAGGTGGCGCCGCTTTTGCTTTCAGCCCTGAGGACCTGGACGCCTCCGATGGTGACCTGCGAGAGGAGAGGCGCTTCTTTTTCCGTAGCGCGCATCCCGAGAATCGCTTTCGAAAGCAGAGCTTCTTTTCCCGTGCGGTCATACACAAAAAACATGCCGTTCCAGACTGCCGGTTTTGCATCCGGAGCTGCATTCGAAACGGTTCGCTTTGCAGGCTCGCTCAGATAGCCGAGCGTGAATGAATTTTCAAGAAGCAGCGCGTATTCCTGAATCTCTTCCGCAGTCAGTTTTTCCTTTGGTGATTTCTCCGCCGAGGAACTAATCAGATTCGAAGCCATCGCCGAACGCACGGAAGCAAAATCAGGATCGTCCCAGAGCGCGAGGACGGAGTTTGCCTTTCTCGGTTCGGGGCCGGGGACACCGCGCCAGATCAGGTAGAACGCGGTGCGCGGGGACATTTGTGCGGGCCCGAGCGGAGCCTGCGCGCGCGCTGGATGCGAACCGGAGACAAAGAGGAGCGCGGCAATGGGTAAGAGGATTCTAATGCTCCGTGATTTCATCGGAGTGCTCCAAGACAACTAGCTAAGAGGAAAGGACTGACTTTTTAATGCTAACCCGGCGGGGGGAAGGACAGAAGCCCTGTCCCGCGCTGCGTTTCCAGAACGCGGAGCAGAGCTTCTTTGGAACCAAAATCGAAAATGCCATGTGGCTACGACTGTGCAACTAGGGTTTTGTAGGCGTGGCGCTGGACGCCGGGGTCGCGGCGGCGGTCGGAGGAGCGGCGGCACCGCCGTCCTTCGGGGTCGCCAGATAGCCGGTGATCTGATTCTTGCCGACGTCGAAAACGACGATTTCGTAAGGGGCCATGCGGGAGCTGCCTTTTACATAGAACTGAACGGGCTCGCCGGAAGTCTTGTCTTTCTTCTCGATGGTCTTGTCGTCAGCGATGACGGTCACGGTGTACTTTGCTTTTTTCGGATCCGTCTTGTTAAGAGACATCTGCACGGGGCCGACACGCTGGGGCGTCTTGGTTTTTTGCAGAGTGAACTCGTAATAGTTGCGGTCGCCGCGGCGCTTGAGATCTTCCAGGTCGTCACGATTGTGAGCGATGAGGCCGCTCATGACGTTCATGTCGCCCAAGCTGCGCTCGAGTTTACCTTTGGTGGCTTCCAGATCGGTCTTCGTGGCTTCGATGTCTTTCTTGGCGCCGCCGACTTCCGAGGCCACCGCGCCGATCTTTTCTTCGCTTTCCTTCTGGACCTGGCCGAGCTGCGCGGTGAGCTTCTGGTCGGACGATTGCTGTTCCTTGCGGATGGATTCGGCGCGGCTCTTGGCTTGCGCGAGCTCCGACTGCGTTAAGCCGACTCTCTGCGTGGTGATCTCCATCTTGCTCTTCAAGTCGGCGATTCGTGAATTCGCCTGGTCGAGCTGGGCGGAGAGAATTTTGTTCTGATCCTGCAGTTTGGCGAGGTCCTGGCTTAATCGGGACTGCATGGAATAGCCGGCAATGCCAATCACGGCCAGGGCGGCGATGACGACGCCAAACAGCACGGCGATCCACCGTGGTGTGCCCGTGGATTCGTAGTGGTAGGACTCCTGCGGGCTTGGTACGTTTGGAGAAATGCTCATTCCCCCTCCTCAGTGATCGGCGCCATCGTGAACGATGGTGCCGAAGGAGAATTATGGCTTGCAAATGCGAGTCTGTCCACCCGAGGGGGGAGAAGCAGCTGACAGTCGTAAGTTTACAGTTGTTAGTGAGGAGGGAAGAGAAAAGCTCGTGGTCGGTGCTCCGTGTCTGGCGGCGGTGCAACCGGGATGGAATGCCCACCGTCGCGACGAAAAGGGTGCGGAAGTGATTGATTATAAAATGGTTGTGAGGCGGCCATCGCGGGGGATGAATTCATCGCGGACAGCACCGTCCCTCATCGAGGGGGACCCTCGCGACTTAACGTTAGGAGGATACATGCAACGAGTATTTGGCCGATCCTGTTTTGCAGTGAAGAAAAATCCGGAAGGAATTCAACCGGCCACCTGCCTTACTCGTGCAGGACAACACTGAGGAGGGAGCTGTGGACCTGAAGTCCACCATTGTAATGAATGAAGCCCAGTTTCCTGAATTTGTTCATGAAAAAATTCACCCGCGATCGCGTTGTGCCAATCATTTCCGCCAGCATCTCCTGCGATACCTTGGGAAGCATCTTTTGAGGTTGGGGTTCCTTGCCGTAGCGAGCGAGCAGCAGAAGAGTCCGAGCCAGCCGTTTCTCGCTGGAATTGAAAAGCTGGTCGATCAAATCCTCTTCGATTCGGATGTTGCGCGAAAGCATATAAGACACGAAGCGGTCGGAGAAAGCATGTTCAGCGTGGAGCACGCGAATCATCTCGGTTTTTTCAATAACAAGTAAACTAGTGGGTGTAATCGCGGTCGCTGTCCCCATTCGAACAGACTGACCTGCCATGCCCCCCTCACCAAAAAAGTCACCTGGCCCCAGAATCGCCAGGACTGCTTCTTTGCCGACCTCATTTACGACGGAGAGCTTTACACCGCCTTTTTGAACGTACATCACACTTGTAGCGGGATCACCTTGAGAGTAGATCTTCTGCGATCTTCGATATTCCACAACTTTTCTGGCGACACCGGCAGAATCGAGAAAAGCTTGGGAATCGAAAGCGCGTTTCTGCGTGGATTTTTTCTTGGATATATTGCTTGGACTCGCGATTGTTTGCATAAAACCACCGCTTAACAGCAAGCCTATCATAAACATGGCGCTCAATAGCAAGAAAAATGATTGGGGGTGGTGCAGGTTGAAACGGCAGCTCCGCGGATAGTGTTCCAAAATGAATGGTACTACTTCTTTGAAAGCTCGCCCTTGAAATGACTTTCAATATCTTCACGACTAAGCGGGTTTCCCGCTTTGGCCAATACGACCGAATAGACGACCTCATTACCTGCAAGCTGAGCGGTGATAAACGCCCCGTCCACCGGCAAACGCGCGGGCAGGCCAGTACGGAAGAACTGCGCCAGGCCATGCTTCATTACCGGACGCTTTTTGATGAGCTAGTCGGAGTGCCAGAGATGGCCCGTGCGAAGGCAGCTTCCTAGGCGCGTATTACATCCGGCGAAGGCTTCAAGACACTGCCGGCAGAGTTGAGGCAAACGGAACAGTATTATTTCTTGCGTTTGAAGCGAGGGTGCACGGAGGGCCAGCGGGCGAAGATCGAGGTGGTGAGGCCGCCGCGGGGGGTGAATTCACCGCGGACGACGCACCACTCCGGGCGAACGGCGGCGACGATATCGTGGAGGATTTTGTTGACGGCGTTTTCGTAGAAGATGCCGAGGCTGCGGTAGGAGAGGAGATACATTTTCAGGGCTTTCAGCTCGATGCAGTCCTTCTTTGGCATGTATTGGATGGTGATAGTGCCGAAGTCGGGGAGACCGGTCTTGGGGCAGACGGAGGAGTATTCGGGAAAGCGCGTGGTAATGACGTAACCAGGAAATTGATTGGGCCAGGTCTCGAGTGCGGGCAGTTTTGTTTGGATGCCGGCGCGAGCGTGTTCTGCGGTGTAGTCGGGCATGAGTGCTCCTCGAGCTTATTGTATCGCGACGAGGGGCGGACTTTCTCTTGCGGAATTCCGCGCTTTTCGCCTACTCTTGGCGAGGAGAGAATCGATCGGCACCAGCTCGATAAGCTGCCCGGTTTGCCATAGTTCGGACAGCCGGCGTTCCAGACGCCGGTCGGTGCTGGATTATCTCTTCGGTTTCGTGGGCATCCTGCCGTGGCGCTGCGCATCCTGCGGGGCGCGATTTCACGCCCGCCTGATGCCATTTCGCACCTTCTTCTATGCCCATTGCGGGATTTGCGGCAATCTCGCATTGCGGCGCATCTCTGCCGCGCGTGTGCCGGGTGGGACAGCGATTCTCGGGAGAATCCTCGGGCTCCCGGCTTTGCGGTGCGAACCCTGCCGGCATAGGTTTTTTTCGATGAGACCGCTGCGACGGGAAGAGCGGCCCGTGGCGGCCGCGCAAGGCGAGTAATAATCCTCGACCAGACGATATCACTCGCTGTCGAAAGTGCAGTGCCTTGCAAGGAGAAACAAAATGAAGTCAGTAAGTCAAGGGAAGCTGAAAATCGACGCGAGAAGGATCACGAGTCGAGCAGAAAGAAGACAAGCGTCGTTAAAGCCATGAAGAAGCGGGTGAAGCTGTCCGATTCTTTTGCCAGAGCAGATCAACACGCATCAGCGCCGTTGGATCAAAACTTGGGATCGAATCGCAACTGCGGGCAGAAACCCGAGTTCGATGAAGGTCTTCGATAAATTCAAGCCAAAGGCCGCTTCTTTGTGAAGCATCGGCCTTATCGCGTTTCCCACCACCACCACCACCACCTCCTCCTCCTCCATCATCACGACTACCACATCGTCGTCATCATCGTCATCGTCGTCGTCATCATGGCCATCATGCATGCGTCGTCATCGTCGTCGGCTGGATTTCGGACGTGGTATGGGGCAGAGCGCGGTGGGTGGGTGGGGCGTGGCGGTGTGAGGGAGGCGTGGGCCGGGGCGCGTGGCGGGCGGGGCGCAGCGGAGATGATAACCGCTTAAGAGACGGCGTGGCGTGGATAAGGGCAGGGTGGGGTAAGAGATAGAGGAATAAAGGGATAAAAGGATTAGGATGGGTGGGGGTAGGATTTAGCTAGAATCGTGGTTTAGGGTATTGACAAATTATGACAAGTCTGTCATAAAGGAAGAGCTATGGCACCACATGAATTGAAGGCTGCTCGTCTAAAGAAGGGTTTGGTCCAGGCCCAAGCTGCGCAGTCTTTGGGTGTGTCGCAGTCGTATGTCAACCTGCTTGAAAACGGGAAAAGGCGCCTGACTCCTGAACTCGCTCGTCGGGTCGCCACGCTTTACGATCTCTCTCCTGAAACGCTGCCTGTCCCAGAAGAATTTGTTCCAACACACGCAAACGACCAGCGTTTAGCTGAGTTTCTGGCAAAACTCGGGTATCCGGGTTTTGCGTACATGCGAACTCACCTACCAAAGAAGAATCCCGACGAGGTTCTTCTAACGGCGTTAGGACAGGACAGACTCGAAGCCCGTGTCGCAGAAGCTCTCCCCTGGGTTGTGATGCATTATGGCCACGGCAGATCGAATTGGCTGGTCGAGCAGGCGAGGAAGTTTAACCTGCAAAATCGTTTGGGATTCGTCGTTAGTCTGGCACTTCAAGTTGTTGAAAGAGTCTCGGGCTCCGGTCAGGAAAGCGCCAGAGTACAGTCGCTTCGTGAACTCAGATCCAAGCTCGATGAGAGCCGGCTGGTAAAAGAGGACGTTTTTTATCGACCACCGCGGACTGACAGTGAGAAGCAGTGGCTTGTTCAAAACCGATCGGAAGAGGCGATGCATTGGAATCTGTTGACCGATTTGCGGCCGGAACATCTCCAATATGCCTCCTGATTCGCTTCCGACACCGTGGAAAGAGTTCCTATCCGAGATCGATGCAATGCTTGCGGAGCCGTTGAGCTTGCACTGCATCGGCGGCTTCGTTATTTGCTACTTCTATGGCCTGCCTCGTCCAACGGGAGATATCGAATACTATACGGCTGTACCCGCGAATCTCAATCTGATCGAAATGGCAGGGGAAGGCTCCGCACTCGCTCAGAAATGCAAAATTCGGCTGCACCATGTGGGCGTTACGAATCTACCAGAGGACTACACGGCAAGGTTGACCGAGATGTTTCCGGGGATGTTTAAGAACCTGCATCTGTATGCGCCCGATCCATATGATTTCATTCTGTCGAAATTGGAGCGGAACTCTGAGAAAGACCGAGACGACGTTGATTACATCTTCAAAACGCAGAACCTTAATACTCAGGCCGTCCGTGAGAGGTATGAAAAGGAATTAAGGCCGAAGACCCTGTCGAAAGAGACCTGGCACGACAACACGCTCAAGCTATGGATCGACATTTTCGAAACCGCAAAATGATCGGGAGCCTCGGAATGAAAAAGCTCCCATCTTAACATTCTAGTACCAGTACGCTATAGTCTTTGTGCGGCTCCATCCCGGAGCCTGGCACACAGCGGCCCATTTCGGGTCCGCATCGCGGAAATCGTAAGCAGTTAAATCCCAAAAATCTTTGCTTCCGCGAGAAGACGTGTGCCTTATGCCCATTCAAAAGCGATTTAAGAGACCTGTCGCTCCCGCTGTCGTAATCAGTGGCCCTCGTCTGCTTAGTCTCAAAGACGCAGCGGTCTACTTGGGAGCACACCTGTGGGCGGTCCGACAGATGGTCCGTGGCAGGGAACTGCCTTATGTTCAGATCGGACGAAAGCACCTCGTTGACAGGGTAGACCTCGACAAGTTCATTGAGCGCAACAAAGTCGGCGTAGCTGCGTGAATAATTCGGAAGGCCGTACTAAACTGGTATGGAGTTGTCGCGGACGTAATTCCCCGCTGCTGCTTCTGCTATCTCTTTCAATTTCTGTTTGTCGGGGTCAGTGTTTTTGATGCTCTCGAAGTGCGCTGCGGCGATACCTGCCTGGAACGAATCTCGGTCCACCTTCTTACCATTTATCTCAACGAACATCACGCCCTTCCTTGTGTTGGTAGCCCGGACGGGAATCGAACCCGTAGTCTCCGCCTTGAGAGGGCGGCGTGTTAAACCGATTACACTACCGGGCCACAGTGGACAGTCTATCGTGAAGCGGACTTTTCAGCAATCGTGCTTACCGTGGCGGTGTTGTACTGCCCCACCTTGATTAGCGCTTCTCTCACATCATCAGTGGTCTTGATGTTGTATCGTTCGAAGATGGCTTCCGTCTTGTGTCCTGTGATCTTCATTGCCGTGCGACGATCGACTCCAGCCTTTATGAGATTGCGAGCCGCGCTCCTGCGGAAATCGTGAGGCACAAGGCCGCTGTACTTTTTCGTCTTCTCGTCGAAGGTCCCGAGCCCGAGTTGGCAGCACGTCTTGTCCCAAGTCCATCGAAAGTTCTTGAAATTGAAAACAGGGTCAGTCGGTTTAGGAAAGGTCTTGCGCATCTTTCCGAGCAGGTTCGCTATCTCTTCCAAAGGTCCAGCTAAGGGAAGTGTCAGTGGATCGTCATTCTTCACGATCTCACCGGGCAACTCGATTTCGCTGCAATCCTTCGAAACCATGGACCAGGTTATTTTCTTGGCTGCTCCTGTGCGGCATCCGGTGTAATAAAGGAACGTCACCGTTGGTTGGAGATGTTCCGGCATGGCATCTCGCAGAGTGGCGAAGTCTTCGTGGTCGAGAAATCCTTTCCGTGACTTCGAATCCTTTGGCAGCACAAACGTTGGGATGTGGTTGTCCGTAATAAGGTCAAGGGCTTTCGCCTGATTGAACGCCGATCGGAGCCGTCCCGACTGGCGGCGAATCGTAGCGTCCGCATCACCTTCACGCCGGCGCCATTTTATGTATCCCTGAATTTTGGTAGCCGTGATATCCGTTACCGAGCAACGCTTGAAGAAGTGATCCAGCTTGTCAGCGCCGAGGAACGTCTCTTCCTTCTGTCCTTCATCCGTGAGCCTGGTGTATATCGAGGCCGGCTTGTGCTCCCGGTAGTAGTCCATCAAAATTGATTTCAGATCTTCGTAGCGGAGCTTCGAAACCTCAGACTGCAGGAGCCGATGGCCTTGGCTAACGTGGTTTCGAGCAGCCAGGAGTTCGCGGTATGCCTCCTCCGGATCGTTCGTCTTCGTGTTCACGAACTTCTGAGTAGATCCCTGGTAGAAAGCGTAGTAGAGAAACTTCGATCGAATCTTTTCGTCATCCGCGTTTGTCGAGTATCGGTACCGTGCCGCAGCGAGTGGGGTTTTTCGAACGCCGTGGCGGAAAGTGTTGATACGCAGTGATCTCCCAGCTACAATCCCGGTGTCTCAGCGACCAAACTCGGGAGCGCGATAGTCCCTGCTTGGTTCGGAACAAAATCCGCTCGGAAAGCAGGACGTAGATGAGCAGCCTCATCCCGCCTGTAAGCGCAGACAGACGGCACTGGTACAACACAGAAAAGAACACAGCGGCGCTAATCCAATCGGTCGTGAAGTCCCGCTCGCCAGACAAACTGTCCGGCGACGACGTTTGGAGCCTAATCACGCTGACGTGGATCACCGTTGGGAAAAAGCAAGTTTCTCCAAGTCACTGGAAGCGAATCAAGATTCCGGCGCTGGAAAATCTTTTTAACGAGAAGGCTACCCTCAACTCTGATTTGTCGGCGACGATTGATTCCACGAATCTCCCGCCTGCGGTCGCACAATTTGCGAAACGAGATACCGGGATGGTCAATTTTCGAGGCACATGGAGGAACTCCTCGCGCAAATGGTGCCAGCAAAACCGCGACGACCTGAGGAGCATCATTAGCGCTGCTTCGCAACTTCCGGCGAACGACCAAGCGCGATTCGATCTGGCGGGACGCATTGACAGATTGCCACCTGTGAAGTCGCCAAATCACAGAAGAGAAGTTGCGGCTGGGATTCTGCTGACGCCCCTAATTGCGTGTCTCGATCCAAAGAGTCGATTTCCGATCCTCAACGGACGTGAATCGGTAAATTCTTTGCTTCGAAAATTGCGCCTAGACCACGGCAGCCTCGCAGACCAAGCGGAAGGTCTTATTGGGATAATCGCGCAGAAGGATGCCTTCGCGCTGGATGTGATGAGCGAAGACGTGATCAAGCGCGTGCCGTTGCTGAAACGCTTGAGTAAGAACACAACGCCACAAAAGCTTCACGAGTCGCCCCTGCGAAACTACGACGAGGAGGAGCGCAGGGCTGTTCTCGCCAGCAAGACCGCCACATACAGGAAGCGGCACAACAGGATGACGACGGCTTTGAATCGTATTTTTGGTTCATTTAATCCCACAACGGAAACCAGCCCTGCCGGGCGCTGTGACGCGATCATCAAGGACTACGACGGTAGCCGTGATCTTTTGATCGAAGCAAAGCCCGATGCCGACAAGGGGTCTATTCGGATCGCCATCGGACAGCTATTCGACTATGCACGACACCGCTCGCGCCAGCCCGCCACAGACCTTGTCGTCTTAACCATTCCTAGCCCCGCGCCCGATTACGTTGATCTATTGAATGACCTCGGCATCACAGCCGTCTGGTTCGGCGATGAAAGTTGCGAGCGGATCGCCGGGGGGCAAGGCAAGACGTGGACGGCAATCGCCAACTCAATAGACGTGAAAGCAGCAGGGGCAAAAATGAAAACAGCAGCGGTCGCGCCGAATTGATTTCGATTATTTTTTAGACGGAGCAAATGCTGGGTGAAGATTAACGCGCAACTCCTCCACTGCTCGTGGTAGTTCGGGAATCGCGCTCAGTTCCCCTGTTCTCAACGTTCTCATCAAGTTCTGAAAATCGTGAATTGCAGAAACAAGGTCGAGGTAAGTGTCTTCGTCTCTGAGATTCATTCTTGCTGCGATATGGGCAGCGACTTCTCCTCGCGCATGAAAGGCAACGTTGTTTCGAAACTGCTGAAGTTTGTCATGCACGGCTTCCAGCGAAAGCTGGACTCTGATGATCTGAGCCTTGCGTTCTGGGAAGAGCGCGAAAAGACAATCAAAAGCATAGATTGCTCTTCCATCTCGGTCTGTCAAGCTGGCAAACCAACCTAAGAAGGATGTCCTCACCGTATCTTTCAAATCCTGCGCCGAAAAGGGAGAGTCGAGTGGAACCGCGATGACCTTGTCATGAAGAGCATTCAAAAGAAAATCGAGGCGGTTAATGTCCTCGGTGCGCAGGCGCAGAATGACATACTGCTCAATCGCTTCAGCGCGGGAGAGCGATTTTCTTGCACCCATCCAAAGCCCCTTCGATTTCTGCAATGTGAACCTCGCTTTGGAGATACGGGATGACCGTGCGGAACCTCGATCAGTATAGATTGGACTCCCCGACCTCGGCTGCTAGCTCGATTTTGTGCCGGAGCAGGAACCAGCCATGCTCGGCGGCGATGTTCAGTGCGTTCGCGGTGAACAGACTATCGTTTTCTCGGCAGCATTGGGGAACGGTGCAACGCTCACGCATCTGAGGCGACAGCCGATAGACCAGTCCCGGTATTGTTCGATTCTTCCAAGCCACGGTGCCCACGACCTTCATGCCGTGGCGTTTGTAGAATCGGCATGCGACCGCACGTAGGTCGCTTTCGAGAATCAGGTCAGCAACGCTCCAACGATGTTGACCCATTCCGCATCGCCGAGCCGCTGGCTATCACGTGGATTCGCGCAGCGTTATAATCGGATGGCACAAGGAGGACAGATGGCGGACATCAAGCGAATCAGCGTGCAACAAGCGTACGCAAAGACAAAGGCAAACCAAGCCCTACTAGTCTGCGCCTATGAGGACGAGGCGAAATGCCGGATGCTAAATCTGGACGGGTCTATATCCGTCGCCACCTTGCAGTCCCGGGCAGCGTCGCTGCCGAAGACACAGGAAATCATTTTCTATTGAGGTTGACCCGGCGAAGCGAGCGCTGTCGGTCAGGCAGCCAAATATCAGGCGCAGGGCTTTACGAACGTCGCGGTGCTACAGGGAGGTGTCGAAGCGTGGAAGGCGGCTGGTTATTCAATGGTCTGAAAAAATGAAAAAAGGAGCTTCATGAGCATTCCCAGCCCTGACCCTGCTAAGTACCCCTCTGTGTTTATTTCCTGTTGGGCTAACCACCCGCGAAGCTGGTCACAAACCCCTCCAACGCCTGTGAAACGCCCCAGCCGTCCCCAACCCCTCCCGGCAGCGAAATCGTTGTCGAATCGGCTTTCTAAGCGCCGTGCGCGTCCCACAAAGGAGAACGCGCTTCAGGCGGGCTCCTCAGCGGATTCGGTGCTCGGAGAGTTTGCGGGCGGCGTAAGCGAAAGTGGAGACTACTCCTCTGTGAGCCATTCGCGAACGAACGCAGGAACAATTACCCGATCTTTTTAGCCGCGTATTTGCGAACCCATGCGGTACCTTCCGTTGCGTTGCGCCTCAGGCAAAAATTTTTCTCGGCAAGCTTTAAGATGTCCAGAGACGAGGGGTAAATTATCGTTTTTGGGGAGTCGACTCGTAATCGTGTCGCACCAAGCGTCTGTCGAAGGAATTTGATCTCTAGGTTCTTTCGTTGTCGAACGCTTTGTAAATCATCCCAAAATACAGAATGAAACTGATAGGCATTCATTCCCACGATAAATCCCGCTGCGATTCCTTCGCCGCCGAATCCCCCAAGGCGACGAATATGCGGCTCAAGAGTGTCCGAATTGATGTTGTTCTCTTCCAAATTCTTTTGCTTTTGAAGCGGCGTGAGTATTGCGGCTGTGATTAGCTGTAGATAGATGTAGAGTTGTGGGGGACGAGCCACCTCCCCACGGATGTAATCTGTCACACGCAATAAGTATTCTCGATAGTAGCTCGACCAAATGCCCGTCCGGGCTGCGTTGTAGGAAAGCTTCAGCAGCCATCGTGCGAGTAGATCAAACTCACATCGAAACTCGATACGCTTGCCGGATTGTGGTATCGCGCTGAAATATTTGTCGTAAAGCTTCGAGCCATATTCATCTAGCTGCGAGAGAAACCCGTTGTTACATGCAGCGCAGACATCGGCCAGTGTGGTTTCGGTTGCTACTATTTTATTCCTGCCCTTGTCGCTCACGTTCGACAATAGAGCGCCATTTGTCTTGCTTTTCTCGCGAGAACAGATGAATCCCGGGAAAATATGCTCCCGAGTTAACTCTCGCTCCGCGCCACAGTATGCACAACGGCGATTCGACTGCATTTACGGTTGACCCTCCGAGGGCACTCTGCACTAGTATGCTAGATTAGGCACGTTCCCCCAATAATAGTACAAGCTGCCTATTCAGGCCTCCATTTACGGCGGCTATGTTCATCGTGAGGGGTATCGCTATGGAAAAGATCATTCAACACGTTACGGCAAAGGGCCTGAGTTCCACTCTAGCGGGATTCAATCTTTTCGACAGAATCCTTGATCGTTTTGCCACACGAGAGAGGATTAGGGTGATTGTTTCCAGTCCTGACTTTCGGGAATTGACCCTATTCTTTGGGTTGGTGACTTGGACTAAAGGCGCACGGAGGGAACTCTTGATCGAAGGTGGCCCGCGATTCTGCGAAGCTGCTCTCCGCGACATCGAGAAACATGGCACAGGAATTGAGATCGTTACCGCGCATCTCAGGCCACAAGTTCCGTGGTATCGACAATTGCTCGGCGGAGGCGAACGGGACGGACATGATTGACATCGAGAGAGATTACACAGCACAAAATAGACAGGATGATTGCAGCCGGGACAAACAAGTTCGATATTTTGAATTGGTCGAGAAACGAAAACAGTGTGGCCAATGCAAAGACCTGAAACTGACGAACCCGAGCAAATGCGACGAAGGGGTCTACGACATCCAAGGACACATTGGCCCGTGGACGCAGTGGCAGGGAAACCTGAACGCTGACTTAATGATTGTTGGGCAGGATTGGGGTAGCAAGGGCTATTACATCGAAAACGAAGGCGTTGAAAAAGACACGAATGCCACAAATCGGACAATCCGCGAACTTCTCTCGTCTATTGACATCCAAATCGCGCTACCGAACCTAGCCCAACGTGAATCGGCTGTTTTTTTTACTAACTCCATCTTGTGTCTACGCCCCGGCAACGGGCTGACTGGCCCAACCCCCCCGGCGAGCAGCTTCGATAATTGCTCGAAGAGTTTTCTTCGCCCACAGATCGAATTGGTGAATCCCAAGGTGGTGGTAACACTCGGCCACAAGGCATATTCATCCGTTCTTAAAGCTTACGACCGCAAGCCACATCCGCTGATGACTGCAGCAGTCGGGGAGATCATCCCTCTGGCGGGTCGCACATGCCTCATTCCAGTCTTTCATCCGGGCCACTACGGTTCACTGACACGCTCAATTCAAGAGCAAAAGAAGGACTGGCAACAGGTGAGGCGTGTCCTTAATGAGGTTCAAACGTCGTCGTAGCGGCAAATTGAAGATGCGAAACGTTCGCTGTTCATAGAAAAAGTCTTCACAATTCCGCATTTACAGATTTTGGTGACTTGGCGAACGCCGAACTAACCCGTGGTTCGGATCACGCCGATCCCAATCGCCTTGCGCTGGCGTTCCGGGTACTTCAGCCTTGCCTTCTCGGCTTGTTCCTTTGTCGCGAACGGTTTCGACAGCGGAGTGAATTCACGACCGACATACTTGAAAAGCAGCCACCGCTCGACGATTTTGGGCATGAGAATTTATAGGACGAGGTGGTCAGAGATGCGGGAAGTCACGTCTAGCGCACCTACCCTGTTATCACTCAACCCGCTCCCTTTGGCGTAGCGCCCCGAGACTGATAAATCTGATCTTCCGCTTCATCTTCGTCTGAACTGTCTCTCCCGTGTATCCAATCTTCCGGCGAATCCCCGGCCTGTGTCGCACGGAGAACTTGCCGAAACCGTTGAGCTTCAGCGTGAATCCGTCCGTGCCCAGATTGTTGAGCAGCGTCGTCTCTAAGCTCCCGATCACCGCGTTTACGACGTGCTCGGCTTCTTTCTTGGTTGGCAAAGCTAAAGAACGCTGAACTCTCTCGGTCAACTCGACGCGGCCCTCTATGCTCGCTCGCATGATATTTAGAATCCTTTCGCAGTAGGATCATAGTCTCTCGCGGATTTGTCCCAATTTGTCCCAAAAAATCCCCGAAAAAAGGGGTTGAATTCCCCCTGCGGATTCCGGGGGATGGTGATCAACGATTCCCGAACGATCCCCCTTCAAATGTGCAAAAAGGAAGTGGTCAAAATTCTGGACACGTTGTCTTTTTGTAAGTTGAACGTGCGGAAAAGCTAATGAAAACCCAGCTTTTTGGGCAAAATCCTACGGGCTGGAGCCTCGAATCCCGGTATCGCTACCAGCTCTGCCTGATGTTTTCATTTGACTTTGGTCTTCCGTCGCACAGGACTGCATCATCTTCCAATCTTGCAGGCGGATGAGCGTTCGGCGCTTGCGGCGGAGAGAGCGCGTTCGAAATAACGACGCCTTCGCGCAGGCTGGAGCGTTGTAATTCAAGCGCAACCGCGCCGATCCGCGTGGGGTCAGATGCAATTTCTTTGATTTTGTGTATCAGGTCTTTCGATTGACGGTCGGAAGTGCCACGCGATACCCTATGGCCGGGTTGGCGCGTCCATTGCCGCCCAAGAGTTTACCCCTGAGCTTGAGTCTTATCCCACTTTGAGGAGATTCATGTCGAACGAACTGCGTAACTTTCTTTCTCTATCGTACGACGAGCTGGAGCAGTTGAATCTGAAAGCCAAGGAGCAGCGTCAGAAACGAGTTGCCGCGCACAAGATTCAGGAAGAACGCATCAAGTATTTGACGGACGAAAAGCGGATCAAGGCCGTTACGGTGCTGTTCAGCGATCTGGAAGGCCGCCTGCACATGCTTGATTACGACAAGAAATTTCTGATCAAGAGCTGGGACAACCTGACGTTTGACGGCTCCTCGATCCGCGGATTCACGGCGCAACGCGAGAGTGACCTGCGGCTGGCGATGGATTGGGGCTCATTTTATTGGGCGCCCGCGGATGTGTTTGGATCCGGCAAGGTGCTGATCTTCGGTCATGTGATCGACAAAGATGGTTCGCCTTACTCGGCCGACATACGCGGAGTCCTAAAGGGCTACGCCGACAATCTCCACGAGAAAAAAGGCTACACGCTCAACGCCGCCAACGAAATCGAAGGATTCCTTTTCAAAGGCCAGAATGCGGAGCGAAGTTACAACGAAACCGGCAAATTCGAATACGTCAATACCGGCGGCTACTACCACTCACTTCCCGGCGATCCGCTCCGCACGTTTATCGATACTACCGCCGAAGTCCAGCGAGCCATGGCTTTCCAGAATGAGAAAGATCACCCGGAAGTCGCGCCCTCGCAATTCGAAATCAATTACGGCTACGGCGAAGTGGTCTCCGCCGCCGACCAGATCCAGCTCTACAAGCTGATTTGCCGCCAGGTGGCCACCAACATGGGGTTCACCGCCTGCTTCTTGCCGAAGCCTGTGGTCGGCGTCAACGGCAACGGCATGCACACCAACGTTTCGATCAGCAAGGACGGCAAAAATCTCTTCTGGGATCCCAAAGGCGAGGAGAAGCTCAGCAAGTTCGGTTGGGAGTTCGTGGATCGCATTCTTAGCCATGGCAACGATATCTGCTTGCTGATCAATTCCAGCGTCAACGCGTACCGCCGGCTCGACCCGCACTTCGAGGCGCCCAATCAGCTTAATGCTTCAGCGGTCAACCGCGGCGCCATGGTGCGCATCCCCATCGGCAACGAAAAGAGCATGCGCACGGAAGTGCGCGCCGTTGCTCCCGACTCCAACCCCTACATGGTCATGTATTCCATCTTCAAGACCGGCATCGACGGCGAGACCTCGAAAATCAAGAATCTGCGCTCCGCAGAGCGCTACCTCCCGGACAATATTTACACGGCGCTTGATAACTTCGAGAAAGCCGATTGGACCACCAAGCTCTTCGGTGCCGACGTCAAGGCTCGCTATGCCGAGTTGAAGCGCGCCGCTGCCGACCGCTGCCCGCGGGCTCTCGGCACGGTCGTCAAAGTGCCTGAAGTCCAGTTTCACCACGAGGTCTACAACCAGTTCCTCTGGAACCAGTTCTAAAAGAATTTTATCAACGTAGAATGGAACGCCAACAGTTTTTCCGGGGGCGTTTTCTTTTTTGCCGACGTTTTTGAGTTTCCCTCAAACGCTCTAAGAAACAAGTCGCAAGTTACGCGGTCTAGTTCGACCTAGTTCTTCTTCCCGAAAGAGCGGGAGGTGGTGACCGCTGCTCCTTCCGTCACGGTCACGGTCTGACCGGCGGTCCAGTTTGACCAGCGATCAACTTGACCACTGGGCCAGCGAATCTCGATCTCTTTGGCTCTTTCATTGTGCGCGAGTCCAAAGGTCAAAACGAGTTCGCTAGCGGAGAGGTAACTCGAGCCGCTGCGGAGCATCTGTGTCTGCGTTTCGCCGCCGGCGGTTAGTTTAACGGTCGCGCCGATGCCGTCACGATTGGATTTTGTGCCGATCAGTTTGATGCGCAAGCTGTGGTTCGATGCCGCGGCGCCTTGCGCTTCATTTCGGAACAGATAGACTGGGCCGCCATTCGTGGAGAGCAACAAATCCAACCGGCCATCATTATTGATATCGGCGTAAGCGGCGCCGCGTCCCACTCGGGGGGAAGCAAAGGCTTGTCCGAGTGACTTGGTGACTTCCTCAAACTTTCCCTTGCCGATATTGCGGAACAGATGCGGCGGCATGGCGTATTTCACGTTTGCCTGCACGCGCTGGATATCGGCATCGATGTGGCCGTTCGCCACGAGGACATCCGGCCAGCCGTCGAGGTCGTAATCGAAGAAAAAACAGCCGAATCCTAGCGTGAGGAGTGAAGCGCGGCCGATCTCCGAGCGCGGAGCTTCATCGACGAAGAGTCCCTTTCCTTCGTTGTGATAGAGCGAGAGCATCTGGTTCGCAAAATTGGTGATCAAGAGGCTGGGGAAGCCCGAGTGGTCGTAATCGGCCGCATCCACGCCCATGCCTGCGCGGGCAACGCCATCTTCGCTGAAAGCCACGCCCGCAACGACCGCCTTTTCGGCGAATGTGCCGTTGCAGTTGTTGCGATAAAGCTTGTTTGGCTGGGTATCATTCGAAAACAAGAGATCGGGCCAGCCGTCATTGTCGTAATCGAGCACGGCAATGCCGAGAGTTTTCGAAGTTGGGTCGCCGAGACCGGCTTTTTGCGTCACTTCTTCAAACGCGCCGTTGCCGCGATTGTGCCAGAGACGGACGGAAGTTCCTTTGTAGGATTCCGGAGTGCAATACGACTTGCTTTTTCCGTCGAGGGTGCAATACAGATCGGTTTCCGGCGTCCACTGGACATAATTGCCGACTACCAGATCTAGGTGGCCGTCTTTGTCATAGTCCACCCACGCGGCGCTGGTGCTGAATTCCTTGGGCCCCAGCAGGCCGGTTTTTTGCGTGACATCGGTGAACGTGCCATTGCCATTGTTGTGAAAAAGGCGGCTCTGGCCGTAGGCGGTGACGAAAAGATCGTCGAAGCCGTCGTTGTCGTAATCACCAACGGCCACGCCCATGCCGAACATTTCCACGTCCAGTCCCGCCTTGCGGGTTACGTCGGTGAACGTGCCGTCATGATTGTTGTGATAGAGCTTGGGTGTGGAGTGTTTCAGAACGTGGCCGGGCCAATCCATGCCGTTCACAAGAAAAATGTCCGGCCAGCCGTCGTTGTCATAGTCAATGAAGGCCACACCGGGTCCCATGGTTTCGGGGAGGAATTTCTTCCCGAAGGCGCCATGGTTGTGAACGAAGTGGATCCCGGCCTGTTGCGTGACATCACGGAACTGCACCGTTGAGGTTTCCGGCGCTGCTCCGATTCCTGTTTGTCCCACGAGAACTACCGCCAGCGCTAGAACTAGCATTGTTGAGAGCGAACGCTTCACCATTCCCCCAAGTGTCAGTCGCGGCCTACGCCGAGTGCATCAGCGGCGCGATTGATATAGTTAAACCAGGACGCGATCAGCGTGATCTGCAAAATGCCGCGATCGTCGAAACCAGCGGCGCGCAGGTCGTCGTGATCTTCCGGGCCGCATTTCGTCGCGTCTTTCGTCAGCTTCACCACGTAGTCCAGCATCGTGCGGTCCTGCTCGCTGATTGGCGCAGTCCGATAGTCCGTCCGCAGCGCATTGACCATCGTTTCATCCAGCGTGACCCGACGCAGAAACTCTGCGTGTGATTCGATTCAATAATGGCAGCGATTCGTTACAGAAACCATGGTGGCGATCATTTCATGCTGATGCCGCTTGAGAGGCAAATCCGGCGACATGAGCGCGCCAAACGTGCTGAAAGCATGGAAGAGCACGTCGGGGAGAAGCGTATGGCTCGCCACAATGCCGGAGGTTTCGCCGTCATTCACAGGATGGACGGGCGTAGCGTATTCGATGGGATAGAGCTTGCGCTGCGCTTCCATTGCGCCTTTGACGCGATCGTCTTCATCCATTCGGACAGTCTTGATCCAGGTCATTCTTCGAAGCTCCTTGCACCGGCTATCATCCGGAGAATTATTCCGAACCGCCGGGGCGGGTACGCTCCCTATTTACATTTTGCGCCGAGCCACGCGCAGCAACCGGCTTCTTGGCCTGCGCCGGCGTAAGCGCGACGCTGACGTGTTCGTGAATCGCTTGCCGCTCGTTATTGTCCTCGGGATGAGTTTGGCGGTAAGGCCCGGTGATTGCCTGCGCCGATTCATCGGCCTTGAACCGCAGATATCGCGCTTTGTGTTCGTTCGCTTTGGCGTCGTTGCCGAGGCCGTTGTAGCACAGCATCAGGTTGTAGTGTGCCTGAAGGTCTTCGGGATCGATCGAAAGTGTCTGTTCGAATTCCTTTACCGCATCGGCGTAGCGCTTCTCCAGAAACAGAACGCGGCCAAGTTCGTTGCGCACAACACGGTCGCGCGGGAACTGCGCGAGCACGATTTGCAAATGAGCGATCGCGTCGTCGTATTCGCCATCTTCCTTGAGGGCGCGCGCGTAAAAGAAATTCGTCCGCGCAAGCCGCGGGTTGATCGACAGGGATTTCTCCAGCACTTTTCGCGCGCCGGCAGTATCCCCCTCCTGCACCAAAACGCGGCCGATGTTGGTCCAGCCGTCGGGATTTTGCGGGTCCGCCTGTGTGATTTTCTCGAAGGCCGCGGCGGCGGCTTTCAAATCGCCCTGCAAGAAGAGCCCGATCCCGTAGTCGTTCCAGCGCGTCCAATCTTCTTTGGTGCTGGCTGTCTTGGGTTGGGTAGCGGCAGAAGTTCGCGGGAGAACCCGCAGAGTCTTGGTGTCCTCCGCAATGATGATGATGGGAAGATCGGGAATCGCCTTGAGGTTGCCGGACACCTTCGAAGTGTCGCCGGTGAAAACGAACTCACGGTCGTCGTAATCTGGCGTCGTCCCTGCCCCAGCGCGGTGAAGCTGCGCCGTTGTGTCCGCTTCGACGCCCGCGAACGAGAAATGCGTATTGAACCAGCTGAACTTCCGGTAGTTGAGGCGGGCATGCAATGTGATCTTGTCGCCCGCATTTTCCGGAATGTGAAGACGATAGTGCGCGGTGTCCGCCGCGCCCGGAGGGATCAGATGGACGTAGACAACGGAGCGAGTCGCCCAGGCGTTTCGTTTGTTGATGGGATTGCCGTGCCTATCGATCTGCAGCGAACGATAGAAGTGCGCGCCAGGCTCGACCCGACCTTTGCCATCGTCCTCCACTTTCCCGCTCCAGAAAATCACTTGGCCTTTTTCATCAGTGGCTTGCAGCTCAAGCCATACATCGAAGGCGTCAACCGTGCCGCCAGGGAAGAAATGCCCGACCTTGCGAGTGCGCACAACCACATCCACGCGAGCGTCATCGCCCCGGCGCACTGCCGCATCCGTGCGATCGATGGGAGCGGTGACGGGGCGGACTTCGCCGGCTGGGCCTTTCGGCAATGAAATATCAGATTCTTCGCCGACGGCGAAAGTCGTCGAGAGTTCCGGCTTTCCAATTTCGCTCCGTATGGGCGCGTTCGTTTCTTTCTCCGCGGGCGAGATCGCGAAAATATCGACGCTCAATTGTTTGTCCTGAAGAAACTTTTTGGCGAACTCAAATTGCGCCTGGTCCTGGTTCGCAGTGGGCACCGCCGTGTTCGCGCCGGGGAAGCGATGCGAATGCACCAGGCCATTGACGTTGCCGTCATCGCTCGAGGGCACTTGGGGCATATGGCAATCCGCGCAATTCATCGGCGACTTCGGGTAGTAGAAGGCGCGCGCGCCCTGCCCGGAAACGCCGCTGGCCTGCCAGTTGTCATATTCATTGAAGCCGCGAATCCACCGGTAATGATTCACCGGGATGTCCAGATGGACCTTGTGGCACGAAGAACAAAACTCCGCGGTGTCCGCGCGCATAAAGGGCTTCAGGAAAGTGCGGCGGTGCGGCTCGGGGTTCAGGCGAACCACGAAGTCGTGCAACCTGCGCACCAACGGATTCTCGCTGGCCGCCAGCTCGTGGAGCTTCGGGTACTCCAGGAAAAAATCGCCCTGGCCCATGGTGCTTTTCACTTCAACAATGCTGTGGCACATCAGGCAGCCGAGGCCGGCGCGAGCTTCCGGGCGATCAACGATCTGCTTGATAGGGGTATCGAACAAACCGCTGTAGAGCAGCGCGGGATCGTGGCAGCCCGCGCACCACTTCGAGGAACGCACGCCGGCGACTTCCTGCATGTACTCGATGCTCTTGCGGTACCACTGGTTGTTGAATGAGGAGAAATGGTGCATCGAGCTGTCCCACTGTTTGTAGATATCCGCATGGCAGCGCTGGCAGGCGTCGGATTTCATGAAGTACTTGGAGGGAATGTTGCCGCCATGTTTAGTTTGCGCGGAGCTGGGGAAGAACTTCCCCTGAGGGCCGTCACCTTCGCTGTCCATCGTGTCCGGGGGCATCAGCGGATTGGAGATGCGATTCGCGTTCTTCCAGGCGACTTCGCGCGTCCACCACGTTCCTGCAGCGATACCCGCCGTGAAGAGCGTCAGCGCGGCAAATCCCAAGCCGCGCCGGATGACGCCGTCGCCCAGCCACCCTTTTGAAAAGAGCCATGAGGTTGCCAGAAAAAGGGTGCCAAGAAGGCACAACGCAATATGCGCGTATAGCCATGGCTTCAGCCGAAGGGGCGTACCAATTTTGATCAACGCGATTCCGAGAAGCGCTCCCACACCCAGCGAGATCCAGCCCAGACGGGCCAGCAGTGATTCTTTGCGGAGCAACCGTACAACGTAAAAAAGGAGAAGAATCGTTAGGACGATTCCGATCGCGACATGGAACAATTCCACAACGAAGTAGGAGATCGTGGCCGAGGGATATCCGTACAGGTAAACCGCGCTGACGGTCAGCGCGGCAAGAATTCGTGATAACCACCGCTTTACAAAATCAATTTGCATCATCTCCACCTGTGTGCGCGGTTTGCGGTTATCAAAACTGCGGCCGGATGTTTAGATAACATCCGGCCGCGATTCAGTTTGGGGTGCCCCGAAGCGAGCCAGGATCTGGCGGAGCCGGAGGCGATGTTGCTAGTGGGCACACTTATATGTTTTAACGTGGAGGCTGGCAATAATGTAAAAGCATTAGAAACCGAGCTGAGCATCTATTCCCTTTGTTTCCATGCAGTTGTACGTTTTTCCGGCACGCAAATCATTGTATTCCTCCGTGCGCCCGCTGGGCCAGTCGATCACCACCCGATCGATTTTTTCACGCGAGCCGAGGCCAAACGTTACCGGCAACTCCGATTGAGAAAGGTAGCTGGAGCCCCCCCGGACCATCCTCGATTGCGTTTGCCCCTCGTAGAAAATGTGCACCGACGAGCCGATTGCATCGCAATTCGACTTCGTGCCCTTTAAGTGAAATCGAATGCTCCGATGTTGTGCCGTTTGATCGTTCCGGTATAAGTACGCTGGACCGTTGTTGGTGGTCATCAGGATGTCCAGATCCCCGTCGCGGTCGAAATCTCCGCAGGCCAGTCCCCGTCCAACTTTTGGAGTCTCAAACCCTCCTCCGGCCTCATCCGCGACATCACGAAACCTTCCGCCGCCCCGGTTCAGGAAGAGTTGCGGCGGTTGCGCGTATCCGGTGTTGCCGCGGATATTCCGGACAGTTTCATCGATGTGGCCATTGGCCACCGCCAGGTCCAGAGCGCCATCAAGATCCACGTCGAGGAACATGCACCCAAATCCGAGAGTGTTCCTGGATGCTGCCCCGATGCCGGATGCAATGGACACGTCGTCGAAAACTCCCGGAGCGGTGGCGCGATACAGACCGATCATTTCGTTGTCGAAGTTGGTGATGGCCACACCGGGTTTACCTGAACCATCGAAATCTCCGGTGTCGATGCCCATGCCGGCGCGCGCTTTTCCTTCCGTGCTAAACGCCAAGCCGGCCTCCACCGCGACATCCTTGAATTTCCCGTTCCTCAAATTGCGATAAAGCTTATTGGGCTGCGTATCGTTGGCTACCAGCAGGTCCGGCCAGCCGTCCTGGTCGTAGTCGAACATCGCTACTCCGAGAGATTTTGAGCTGCTGTCAAAAATGCCGCTGGTGGCGGTCACGTCTTCGAAAGTTCCGTTGCCGCGATTGTGGAAGAGCCAGCAGGTATCCCCGCGATACGCTTCCGGAGTGCAATACGATTTGTGCGAACCATCGAGGCTGCAGAAGACATCGTGCTCGGGGGACCAGCGCACGTAGTTGCATATAAAGAGATCCAGCAATCCATCCCGGTCAAAGTCAATCCACAGCGCGGAAGTGCTGAAGCCCTGGCGCCCGACGAGACCGCTCGCACGCGTGGCATCAACGAAAGTTCCTTTGCCGGTGTTGCGGAAAAGCCGGCTCTGCCCCACGCAAGTGATAAAAATGTCCGGAAGACCATCGTTGTTGTAGTCGCCCACGGCCACGCCCATTCCATACATCTCAACTTCGAGGCCAGCGCTCCGCGTCGCGTCCGTAAAGGTTCCGTTGCGGTTGTTCCGGTAGAGCCGCAGCGTGGATCGCTGGCGCTTGTGTCCGGGCCAGTCCATGCCGTTCACAAGCAGGATGTCTTGCCAGCCATCGCCGTCATAATCGAGGAACGCGCAGCCTGCGCCCAGGGTCTCGGGAAGCAATTTGCCGCCATAAGCGCCGCTGTTGTGCCGGAACTGGATACCGGCCGCGTTCGTAACATCGGTCAGACGGAATCCCAGGGAAGAGGCTGGATTAGCGAACGTCCAAGGTGGCGCCGCCGTGGTTAGTCCTGCGCCGATTGTCTTGAAAAGGAAGTCTCGCCGGTTCACGGCAGATTCACCAGACCATTTCGAATCGCGTAGACTACCAGCTCTGCCGTCTTGTGAATGCCGAGCGTGTCCATGATATTGGCGCGGTGGACCGCGACGGTGTTCGCGCTGAGATTCAAGTCCGCCGCGATTTCCTTGTTCGACTTCCCGGCCACGATGTGTTTCAGGATTTCCAGTTCGCGCGGCGTCAGTCCTCCGCCGCGCTCCCCTTTGAGGGCGTCGGGGCGGGAGACTTGCGGGTCCAGCACGATCATACCTACCGCGATGCTCTTCACGGCGCTGACCAGGTCGAGGTCCATGGCATTTTTCAGCACGTAGCCGCGCGCGCCCGCTTCGAGCGCTTGGCTTACCAGCGTTTCCTCGGAATGCATGCTCAACATCAGGATTCCCGCTTCCGGAAATTTTTCCAGGATTTTTCGTGTTGCTTCGATGCCGCTCAGTTCCGGCATCGCGCAGTCCATCACGGTGACTCTGGGCCGTAGCTCGCAGGCCAGGCGCACGGCTTCTTTACCGTCGCTGGCTTCTCCAACGACGGAGATATCCGGGTCATCTTCCAGCATGCGGCGGAATCCGCGGCGTACCAGCGCGTGATCGTCGGCCAGCAGAACCGTTATCTTAGGCGCCATTGGCATCCACTTTTATCCGGGGAATCTGGAGACGGACCTTGGTCCCACCTTGCGGCCGCGGCGAGATTGCCAACGTGCCGCCAATCAATTCGGCGCGTTCCCGCATGGCCACCAACCCTATCCCGCGTTGCATCTTTGCTGCCACGAAACCCTTGCCGTGATCTTCCACTTCGAGTTCCAGCGAATCCGGCAAGAACCTCAGCCAGATCCAGGCGTCGCTGGCTCCAGAATGCCGGCTCACGTTATTCAGCGCTTCCTGCAGCACGCGATAGATATGCACGCCCGCGGTCGTCTCCACGGGAAAGGACTGTCCCGTCTTCTCGTAATGCAGCGCCAGGCCAGTTTGCCGCCCCACCGTGGGAATATACCAGTCGAGAGTGCTCTCTAACCCTGCCTCATCGAGTAGCACGGGATGAAGCGCCTGGGAAAGCGTCCTGATATTGTTCAATGTTGATTGCGCGATCTCCTGCACCTCCTTCAGGTCATCGCGCAGGGGCGATCCTTCCGGGGCATGCTTGCCCGCGCGGCCCAGCATCGATCCGATCGCCGTCAGGACCTGCCCGAATTCATCGTGAAGTTCGCGGGAAATGTGCCGCAGTGCCGATTCCTGTGTCGAGATCAATTTCTGCGCCAAGTCGCTGCGCTGCTCGGAAAGCTCTGCCAGGCGCGCAAAAATCTGGCGGTTACTGCGAGTCAGGTACAAGCTCGTCAGAACAATGGCGATGAGCGTTGCGGCTAGAAAAATATAGAGCTGCCGCTGCACGCCATCGTAAATCTGAGCGATGCGCGAGGCGGCCTGCTCCTCGCCTTCGTTGTTCCCGACCAGCAGCCGTGAAACGGCGGTGCTGAGGGCCTGCTGCCGCGCCTGGAGCGACAGGCGAATCTGTTCCCGCGCCTCCGCATCCTTGCCGTTCTGCGCCAGCCCGAACATCCGGTTCACGGCGTCCCAGAACTGCGCTACCGCTTGAGAAAGAAACAGCCGCTGCTCCGGAGTGCGGTTGGCTCCGGCCAGGCTCTCTTCCAGTTTCAACCCGGTGTCCAAGTCCTGGTGAATACGTTCGAACTGCGCGGTCCATGCCGTCAGCGGATAAGGTTCCGTGGTGTCCAGCATGTCCCGCATGGCCAGCGCGATGGAATTGAGATCGTTCTGGACGCGCAATAGTTGGAGTGAGTCTTTCCGGTTTCGATCCACCATCTCGCTCTGAAGTTTTCGAAGCCCGGAGAGCTGAATGGTGATGTAGGACGCGTAAGCCAGCACGGCGGCCAGCGTGATCACCAGTCCCAGCAGCAGTCCGTTCGTGGGTGAGCGTTGCGAGGATGCGGCATTCTGCACGGGCTAAGAATACCTCACGCCGCCGTTTGACGGCGGAGCAGAAGCACCAGGCAAATCAGGGTAGTCGCGCAGACCAGCGGCACGAGCAATCCTACGCGCAAGCTCCCGGAATATTTGGAGACTGCTCCGATCAACCCAGGGCCTGCAGATCCTCCGAGAGACGCCAGTGCAAAGAGGATGCCCCCAATATGTTTCGCGCGCGCTCCGTACCATCGCGAGAGCCAGGCAATGTAAATGGGGTAGACACTCGCGCATCCCAGGCCGGCCAGGAAGACCGCCACGGTGGCAACTGGTAGAGATCTGGATGCGATCAACAATGCCGTTGCTGCCGCCGCCAGACTCAGAGCGCCCAGCACCATTTTTCTCTCGTGCAGGCGCCGCAGAACGAACGGTGCGGCGCCGCGCCCGGATGTGAGGCCCGCATAGAAAAACATCGGCGCCAGCGTGGTCATGCCAGTAATGCCATTCGCCAGCCGCTTGGCATACTCTGCGGACCAGATGCCGATGCCGTTTTCCATCGCTACATAAATGAAAAACATTGCGGCCAGCGCAATCGTGACTCCCAATCCGATTGCAGGGGATGCTGCTGGGGCCGTACTCGCATCCTTTTCGTGTTTCTGCACACCGAAGGAGACGAACAACAGGCCCAGCATGAGAATTCCACCAAAGATTGCAGTGCCCGTCAGCAGGCTAGCCAGCCCGTTGTGTTTCAGCGCCAGGGCGATCAATGGGGAACAGGCCATCGCTCCCGCGCCCCACGCAAAATTGAGCTG
>Ga0209131_1000493_pt1 | contig 28424 bp, 22 predicted proteins | sample GraSoi_2013_40cm_FD_185826 | JGI IMG/M metagenome (GOLD analysis project Ga0209131, IMG submission 185826) | Grasslands soil microbial communities from the Angelo Coastal Reserve, California, USA - Sample 9_17_2013_40cm (SPAdes) (version 2) | ecosystem: Environmental > Terrestrial > Soil >... | reverse complement strand
GTCTTCTGCAGATATTTTTTTATTCCCATCTCGATTCGAAGGAATGCCGAATTCTGTATTAGAAGCCATGGGATATGGTCTCCCGGTAATTGCTACAGATGTTCAGGGAGTAGATGAGCTGATCAGAAATGGTCAAAACGGGATTATTGTGCCTGTGAATGATCCTCGCGCCATTTCCGATGCGATTTTGCGTCTTCTGAAAAACCCCGAAGAGCGACAACGACTTGGAAGAGCTGCTCAAGAAACTATTAAAAATGAATATACTCTGAATAAAATGTGTATCCAATATGAAAAATTATTGACTGCTAAAGAAAGCAGGTTTTCGTGAATAAGCAGGCGCTTCAGGCAAACCTTCCGGAATCTATATTATTTGTATTAATCACCTATATAATCTATCGAGCATGCTTGGAGTTCTATAATATTACTTGGGGTACTGGATTCTGGTGGGGAGAGTTTTCCTTAAAATGGGGAATTGCCTTCATCCTGTTTTTAATATTTTGCATATTCTGTTTATTTGCACTATGGTTTGCTCTGTGGCGAAACCCCGAAACTACTTCTTACATCAACTCACTGACTGAATTTCGTACTCAAATGGGATTCGTCCGCTATCTGGCTATGATAATTGTGCTTGTTTTGCCAATTTGGCTTTTGCAATACTCATATTGGGGGGTAGTTTTTAGTAAACCTTACATGCGTTTGTTAATCTGGTTGATTACAATAATTTTTCTAGCCTTCTTTATTACGAGTAACAAGGATCGAATATTGACCTGGTCCGGATTTATAGCGGCTGTTTTTTTTGCGGCTGTGGCCTTCTCTTTGGCAGTTCCCCTCATAAGTGTAACCAATTATCCGTTTTCTCTAGGATGGTCCGAGGGAAATCGAATGTGGGATTACTCATTATTATTTGGCAGCAATCATTACAACTATTTACATGAAAAACCTCCTGTAGCCTACCTTGACCTCGGAAGGCAGTTGGGCGGTGGCTTGCCCTTTGTATTCCCCGATTTGACAATCTTTCAGGAGCGTCTTTGGTTGGCGTTAATGATGATTGTTCCTTATATTTTGCTTGGCGGGATGGCATTTTCCCTTAATGCACGAAACTCAAAGTGGCTTGCTTTTCTTGGCGGGTTATGGGCCTGGATGTTTCTTGGTATGGGTCCAATTCACGCTCCGTTATTATGGAGTGCTATATTAGTGGCACTTGCCTGGCGTAGGCCATTGTGGTTCGCTGTTCCGCTCATCATTATCTCGGCTTATATTACAACGATAAGTCGATCCACGTGGGTTTTTGCACCGGCGATGTGGATAGGTGTGCTGGAACTGGGTTCTGCGTCGCTGGACCAATTTCATATTCAGTCGAAAACGTGGTGGCGCGCCATTACATTGGTTTTTGCAGGTCTGGTAGGTGGGCCTTTCTCATCTACTTTGCTTGGACTCGGAAATTGGCTGATAGCTTTCTTTGGAGATGGCGCCGCGACAAGTGGGATGCCAGCGATATCTCCCGGTAGTGTAACCATATCTTCTGTAGCTACACAAGTAACTAATCAACCATTACTATGGTATAGGCTTCTGCCCAACGCAACCTACGGTAACGGTATATTGCTTGGTTTGCTTATTGCAACTGCCCCATTAATCGTGGTGCTGGTGCACCTATATGTAGTGCGCGTTTGGGTTCTGAATTTTTGGCAAAAGCTTGTCATCCTCTTTTCGCTGTTTGCCTTTCTTATAGTTGGTTTGATAGTCAGTACCAAGATCGGTGGGGGCGGCGATCTTCATAACATGGATATGTTTCTGATAGGATTGATGTTTTCTGCTGCATTGGCATGGAGAGCTGGAGGATACAAATGGATTGGAGAAATTGAAGACTCTCCACAATCGATACGGTTTGTATTCCTGCTGTTGATCGCGTTACCGGCCTTTGGACCCTTGATCACCATGCGCCCATTATCTTTTGATGGGGATACACAATGGCTTGCAACACTTGCAGATGCCAAGACGCCAAAAGCTCTGGGGTTATTGCCCTCTAACGTGAAGACAGAGTCTATGCTTGAGACCTTAAGGCAATATGTTCAGAATGCTCAGACTCGTGGCGAAATATTGTTTATGGATCAACGCCAATTATTGACATTTGGCTACGTTCAGGATGTGACTTTGGTATCGGAGTATGAGAAGAAGTTAATGATGGATAAGGCATTGAGCAGTGATGCGACTTATTTCAAACCGTTCTATCGTGACCTGGCGGCACATCGCTTTTCCCTGATCATTAGCGACCCCTTGCGTACTCCAATCAAAGATAGCGATTATCAATTTGGCGAAGAAAACAACGCCTGGGTAAAATGGATTTCTGACCCTGTCCTTTGTTATTATGAACCAACCTTAACAATACCTGAATTTCGACTTCAGTTGTTGGTTCCAAAGGAAAATCCCTCAGATTGTTCGCAATTCCAGCAGTAGAGGAGATGCAGGTGAATTTTGTTTATTTGATTCCCAGGCTAGTCCGGCATTTTATGCCTGAGACGTTAGCTCGCTATCTTCTTAAACGTAGGTGGCTGATTCAGCCAGGGCTTGAGTCTAATGATCCAATAGGTGCAGCGAATCGTTATATTCAAATACTTGCAAACTATAAAATTTCTATCCAGGGCAAACGGATTCTAGTGTTTGGATATGGAGGTCGACTGGCAATCGGTGTGGAATTGCTCAAGCGCGGAGCTGCGCATGTTGTGCTATGCGATCATTTCATTTCGTTGGATCATGAGCGAAATCAGCAGCTCTTGCCGCAGTATGAGAATTATCTTATTGAGGATGGGGGCTTGATTAAGCCGCGCGCGGAATTCATTACTCTTCTGCATGGTGATATTCGTGACCTCGCAATTCAAAAGGAGGTTCTTCTGGTGGATTGTGTTCTAAGTAACTCTGTCTACGAGCATCTTCACGATGTGGATGGCATCACTCATGCATTGGCTGGTTTGACGGTTCCAAATGGTGTTCATCTTCACTTTGTTGATTTGCGCGATCACTATTTCAAATATCCCTTTGAGATGCTCACGTACTCTAGTCGCATCTGGACATCCTTTCTTAACCCCACCAGCAATTTGAATCGATTTCGTTTATTGGATTACAAAAATATATTTGAACGATATTTTCAAAGGGTAGAGATTGATGTGATTGAAAGGCTGGAAAAAGAATTTGAAGCCATACACTCGCGTGTTCGCCCTGAGTTTCTCAGTGGTGATATCGCTGTCGATTCTGTGTCTTTGATTCAAATATTTACTGAAAAACCGGGCATCGCCGCTCTCTCATGATTCCTAAAGTTTACAAACCCAAACCGTTTCTCCTGCGTACTTATTTACTCCTCGCAGCTCTTGAGAATCTTGCAGCCTTGTTATATTTGGCTTGGATCCCATCAGATTCAAAAAACGCAATGATTTTAGGTTACTCGCCTATGCGTCTTGCTATGATTAGCGGGATGAGTATAGCTTTTCTTATTATTTGTTCAGCCCTAGTATGGTTGATGGTTTTCCTCCCGGGCATGGAGAAGACCATAAAATTGGTAGATCATGCTTTAACCAACAAAACAACTTACGACTGGATCATTTATATTTCTGTTTTTATTTTAATTTTTGGGGCCATCATTTTACTTCTTCCCGTGGAAAGACTTCAAGGCATAATTTATGTAGTTCAGCGTCTTGTTCCAGTGATTATCTGGACAATGGCCCTTTCCTTACAGACTTTGATCGGTCTATTCATTTGGCGCGGAGAAAAATTATATTGGGATAATATCATTCAGCAGGCACAGATGTTCCGCATTTCTTGGATGGTTTTTGCGTTTTTCTTATTACTGGCGGGATGGATTATATGGAGTCGAATTGGCTTGGATCCTGATAGGAGCGGTTGGTATTCTCCCGGAACGCCTTTGCTTTTTAGCCAGGTTATTTTGTCTTGGATTCTTGGCATGAGTTTCGCTTTTTGGGAAAGACCAATTGAACGATTATTTTCTAATTTGAAATACTGGAAGACGAAACTCACTTTAGATGTGGCCTTGAGTATGTTTTTATGGCTGGTTGCTGGTCTTGTATGGTGGACGCAGCCCATGAATAAATGGAGTTATTTTACTTCCACCCCTACACCTCCTAATTTTGAATATTATCCATATTCTGACGCGGCGATCTATGATGAAGCATCACAAGGCCTCTTGATAGGCATAAGTAGGAAAGCCAGTGTAATGCTTCGACCGCTCTATACCTTTTTTCTTGCTTTGCTCCATACACTAGGCGGTCAAAATTATAATAGAGTGGCTTTGTTGCAAATACTTGTTCTTGCGACAATCCCTGCGTTTATTTATTTGATCGGATCAAAACTGGGGAATCGTCCGGCCGGAATAATTGCTGCACTGTTAAGTATCTTGCGGGAGAAAAATTCGATAGCACTCACCAACATCATTGAAGTTTCTCATACAAAATTGCTGCTGTCAGACGTTCCTGCGATGGCATTGATGTTATTGTTTGTTTATAGCCTAATCAAATGGCTCCAAATGCCAAACCAAGTAAACTACCGTGGTATTTTTGCAGGCGCTGCACTTGGACTGGTGGTGCTGGTACGTAGTCAAGCGCAATTGCTGGTCCCGGTGATATTGATAATTTTGATGCTCGTGGACCAATTCCAATGGAGAATGATTTTTCAAAAATCCACTCTTTTTATTATTGGATTGATGGTCGTGATAATTCCATGGGTCGGGAGGAATTATCTGGTTTCAGGGAATGCAGCAGTTGAAAACCCTGAATTCTATATCCGTATCCTGGCTAGCGGGTATGTCCATTCTCAAGATGAAATCGAGATGTTGCCAGGAGAAAATCCTGATGAATATTATGATCGGATGAAAAGCCAGATCGTTAAATTTGTCATTGATAATCCCGGTGAGGTCGCGCGATTCTACGCCTCTCATTATTTTCATAACGAAATATACTCAGTTATATACCTGCCATTAACATTTAAATTCGATTCTCTATATTCGTACGTTGGGAAGCTGATGTTTTGGAAGGACCCGTCGAAGAACTTGTCTGGCGGCTCGCTGATAATGTTTTTGCTGAATCTTGCGGTTATTTCTGTTGGAATTGGAACTGCATTTCGCCATCTAAAGTGGATTGGCTTAATTCCCTTGTTAATCCACCTTGGCTATAATCTTAGTGTTGTGCCAATGCGTCTTTCGGGCTGGCGATTTATTCTTCCTGTGGATTGGGTAGTTTTGCTTTATTATAGTATTGGCCTATCGATATTAAGTATGACGATTCGCTCAATCTTCATCGGGAAAGACAAATATACTGATTTTGAAAAGAGTGTAAAAGCTAGTGAGTCCAAGCTCGCGTCTCAAAAAAACCTTGAACCTAACTTTAAGATGATATCTTTGGCTCTGATAGCCTCAATGTTGTTCGGATTATCTATGCCATTTATTGAAACAGTGACCCCACTGCGATACCCTGAGTTAAGGCAGGATCAGATTATTCGTGAATCCTTTTCAGATCAAACTCTATTAAGCGACGGAAGCACGTTGTTAAGTTCAGACATCTTGTCCTTCCTGAAGACCCAAAATGGATCTGTGATTTTATATGGACGTGCTTTATATCCCAGTTATTATAAAATGGGCGAGTTTTGGGGGGATCAAAATCCGGCCCTTATGGCAGCAAGCGAATATAATCGCCTCCAGTTCAAATTGATTGGCCCAATGCAGGGATTTGTTTTTATTCCACTTTCTCAACCTCCTGAATTTTTTCCACATGCTTCAGATGTTCTCGTGATTGGCTGTTCATCAGGGTATAGTATTAAAGCTTTGTTGATAAAGATCGAAGGCCAGAAAGATTTATTGATGGCCTCCCCGTGGTATGGATTAAGCTGCTCTGCACTTGAATAAAATTGGAGTAGGATGTTAACGAAATTCTCAGATTTTTTAGGCCGGCACGAAAAATTTATTCCATTATTATTATTTCTTTTGTTCCTGGCGGTTTCCATCCCAGGTGCAAATTGGGGAGTTCCAGCGCTTTGGAATCCGGACGAGATGGTCTGGCGTGTCGATGGGGCTTTACGGGGAGATATTATCTTCGATGAGACGGAACCCGATTTTAATTATCCCTCATTACCAAAGTATGTAATGTTTGCAATAGGGGAGATCGTTTATGGATTGGGATATTCCAATTCTATATTCTTTATTTCTGCCAGAGTATTTTCCGCAATATTGGGTGCAGCAGGTGGCGCACTGATATACCACTTGGCGCGAACTATAGGCGCGCGCGTTTCCACGTCTGCGTTGGCTGGATTGCTTTATGTTGCAAGTGGTGTAGCGGCTGCTAATGGTCGATTTGCCCATAATGATCTGTACTTGCAGCTATTTTCCATTCTTTGTATTTATTGGGCAATCAAATATCAATTTACAAAATCGAGATTGTGGATTTATGCATCTTTTTTTGCAGTTGGCTTAGCGGCTTCGAGCAAATTTACTGGCGGTAGTCTTTTGCTTGTACCTTTATTCGTTTTTGTGGTGATGAATTGGGGCGATATAAAAAAGGACTGGCTTCAGTCGTTTGAAATTTTATTTATTGGCGGTGTTCTCAGCTTTGGTGGTTACGCACTTGGTACACCGAAAGCCATCTTGTGGATGGCGTATTATTTCAAGCGCGTAATTCCTGCGCTTGAGCGCTATCCACAATATGGACAGAATTCTGGGAGCCCAATCGGATTATATGGTCAATGGACCGTTTTTGAACAAGCTGTGGGGACGTTTGCTTATTATCTTTTTCTGATCTGCTTTCTTTGGTTTGTGATCAAATTGATCTTATGGTATTTTGGAAAAACACAGATGGAAGAAAGACAGGCGCAGGCAATTCTGATCTTGATAGTCACTTTGCTCATTTTTGACCTGCCCTTCATGATCTCGATTAATTACATCCCGCGCTACTTTATTCCGTTTGTGCCATTTCTATCCATTCTTGGCGCGTTGTTTGTAACGGAAATTTATGATTTGGCAAAGAATCGAAATTTGAATTTTGTGTCTGTGAGTATCATTATCTTGCTTACCGTGGGGATTTCTTATTCTCTTTTGCGGTTAGTGAGTACAGCTTTGCTTTTTATGAATGATGCTCGTATGCCGGCTGGTGAATATATCGCGACATTGCCAGGTAAAGATAAGACTATTGAATACACTCTATACCCCCCTATAGTTAGCAAAAAACAATTCGCCAAAGCGCACAACTACCCGATATTTTTCTTAAAGTATCCGGGTGATGTTGTTCCTACAGGAGGAAGATTCGAATATAACCAGGGTGAACAAGGATTGATCGATCGCGAGGTGGATTATCTGGTAATTGACACGTTTACCTATTCAAGGTTTTACAACGATTCTATTTGTAAGACTAATCCTGTCGAGTGTGGTTTTTTCAAACGCTTGCTGGCAGGTGAAGTTAGCACTTTTCATTTATTAAAAGAATTTAGTTATACATTGCCGCCCTATTTGCCAAACGTATCCATATCGGCGGTCAATCCCGAGATCCGTATTTACGAACGTGTTCAATAAGCCTCGCGGTAAATCACTTAATAAAATTCCCGACCTCATATACTGCTCCCGCAATCGGGGGGGTGCTTTTCATCTGAATTACATGGCCCTTTGCGAAAGCCTTGCGTGCCGCATTTGCTATTTCTTTTTCGGTGGAAAAATGCTCATCTCGGATGTTATGACCAAGCATGCGAAACATGAACACCATAAAGGGCTTTTCAACCGGCGTACCATACACCACTTGCCCGCCCGGTTTAAGCACACGCCATGCCTCTTGGAAAGCCTGTTCCAGCTCAATTGGCTTTAGATGCTCCAGTATACTGATCATTAGAACTGTGTCGAAAAATTTATCTGGATACGGCATTTTTGTTACATCCCCTTTTTCGAGGAATAGTGGAATGCCCATCGGCTCAAAAACAGATTTGACTGCGTGAATGTCCGCTGTCAGGTCAATGCCATGGATCTCTCTATACTGATCATGTAAGTTGGGGAAAGCCAACCCGGTTCCAAATCCGACCTCGAGCACGCGCTCCCCACCTGTACATTCGTCTAACGCCAACTCTACTCGTCGACAGTACATCCTGCCAAACATCGGCCAGTAATAATATTTGATCGGGTCATATTGATTAACGCCTTTATATGTTTCAGCAGGTAATAGTTTTAACTTGGCAGTCATGAAAATTCCTCAATCGAATGCGTATTCTTTAGATCGAATGATACTGTATCCATCAAATATGTTTTTTGCTTGATGCTTATTGATAACTGCATGATTTTACCTGAATATTCGGCTTTCGGTTGGAATACTATTTTCCCAAATATTTATCAAGGTTATAATCTGTTTTGATTTTTAGATCAAAACAGATTATCAAGGCGGAAAGTTTGCGCAGCCGTGGACTTTCTTGATTCTTGACAGATCATTTGAACACTGGAGCTTTCATGCCATGCTTATTAGGCTCTTCCAATCAAAGTAAATGGAATACTCTTTTTGCTTTATGGATACTACATGGGCTCTTTGCTTTTTGGCAACTCTTGACTTTGCCTTCTGAAAATCACGCTTTTATTTTGGGATTATCTCCTCAGCGCATTCTGACAATTCTATTAGTGCTATTTTGGGTTTTTCTTAATTTTGGAATGATTGTTATTAAGCCAAAAGGTGTTATATGGTTGGAAGCTCAGTTACAAAATGCCAATTCGAGAGATTTAGTTTTCATAATTGCTTCCCTGGTCGTGCTTTTTCGGGCCTGGCTGGCAGTCTTGATGAGTTTATTTAGAGGGCCGTTAATTCTTCAATATGTTGGATATCTTGATCGACTTCTGCCGGCCGTTAATTTAATAAGCTATGTGTGTTTGGAAATTTTGATATTGGTATTGTTTAGCGCGCTTCGTGAAAAAGAATCTTTTCAGAGATTCTCTCGCCTTCTTATCAAAATCACGATTGTTTTAGCTTCATTATGTCTGGTTGCCGGTCTTATCTCTTTCACAGGATTAGGCATAGCTCCGGTAAATAAGGGTGATTGGTCACGCGGTTTGCCAGCCGTACCTCTCCTTGAGTGGCAAATCATTCTGGCTTGTTTTGTTTGTCTTGGGGTGGTCGTTTTTGAATCTAGGGACAAAATAATAAATATAGCTTATCTCGATGGGTGGATTTGTCTGGCAATATGGCTATTTGCTGCTGGTCTTTGGCTTAGCCAGCCGATCATCCCGAATGCTTCTGCACTTAAACCCCGTGAACCAAACTTTGAGATATACCCGTTTATCGATGCCCAAGTATATGACCAGTACGCTCAATCTGTATTAATTGGAAATGGATTTGGTACTGATGAAATTCCACAACGTCCTCTTTATATAGTTTTTCTAACATTTGTTCACAAATTGGTTGGACAGAATTATCGCAATGTAATTGCTTTTCAATCGTTGGTTTTGGCTATATTTCCTGTATTGCTTTACTTGTTTGGCAAGGAGTTCTTTGGACGCCCTGTTGGCGTCTCAATTGCCTTATTGGCAATATTGCGCGATTACACTTCGAATATTGTTTCCCCGTTTACAGGCAACCTAAGCTATTCCAAACTCTATCTTTCTGAATTGCCCACTGCAATGTTGCTGGTCCTGTTTTTGTGGATTGGGTTGCGCTGGATCAAGTTTGGATTTCCCGCATTTTTAGGATTTTTAATGGGAGGATTTTTGGGTGTGGCTATGTTAATTCGCACTCAGGTGGCTGTAGCATTGCCAGTGATCCTTCTTTTTGCTATTATTGTTCAGCCCAAAAAGACTTTGTCTATCATCAAGGGGGCGTTATTGGCATTAATTGTAATTGTTATAGTTATTAGTCCATGGCTTGTGCGAAACTGGAATATTACTGGGAAATTTATTTTTGATAATCCGGGATCTCAAATTGCAAACCTTGCCTTGCGATATAGTAGATTAAACGGAATTGAACCTGACATTATGCCGTTATCTGGCGAATCCAGTTTTGCCTACAACGAGCGTTTGAAGAAAATTGCGCTGGATTCGTTCTCATCTAACCCGCGCGGAGTGATTTTAGGAATAATCAATTCCTTCCTAAACCATGCTGTAAATAATATTCTTTTATTTCCACTTAGAAACAATATTAAAGGTTTTCGCGAACTTTGGGCCCCCACAGATGCTTTTTGGGAAAAGTGGGAAGGTAGGCCAACTGTATTTCAAAGTTTGTTACTCATATTTTATATCGTCCTCTTTGGTCTTGGCCTGACCACAGCGTGGCATCGAAATGGCTGGCTGGGATTTTTGCCCCTTGCTCTTAATCTCGTCTACAACTTGTGGACATCCCTTGCTTTGTTGTCGGGGCAGAGGTTCATGTTAACCATGGATTGGTCAATTTATCTTTATTATGTGATAGGCATTTTTGCTTTGTTGAGTGGTTTTCTGTTTTTTCTTGAGAATGGGCGCGAGTTTATTCTTAAATGGTACAAATCTAATCCATTCTTAATAACTCAATCAACTGTAGAAGTAACATGGAGACAATACCTGCTGGCAGGCTTTTTGTTTTTGGCAGTTGGCGCTTCCCTTCCATTAACTGAAAAGATTTTTCCGAAAAGATATCCACTGATTGCTCAAGATCAAATATTGAAAGGCTTATTGGTTAATCAGGTACTTGATCAATCTGCGATCAGCTCTGTGTGCTTGCAAAAGGTTGCGGGTCAAAATGAACTGAGTATTGTACAGGGCAGGGCGCTGTATCCGCGTTATTATGCCTCGGGTGATGGGGAAGGATTTACCGATTCTGTCGGTTATAAAGCTGTAGATGAAGGCAGGCTAGTGTTTGAAATGGTTGGACAGGTTAATAACCGAATTATTTTTCCAATAGCTCAATCACCAGATTTTTTCCCTAACGCGGCCGACACCACTATTTTCTTGGATAAGGCCGGCGTCCCACGGTTTCTATTCATTAAACAAGGAAGTGTTGAAAGGTTTTATGTTTCCAATTCTTTTGACTACTCCTTGTGTAAATAGCGGACGTGATCAGATCAAACAAACTTAATTCTGCGCGCTGCAAAGGCCACCATCCTCAACAGCAATAACCCGTGTTTCCAGCGTGAGATGTTGGTTGTGCCATAGGTACGTTCGCGGTAGCGAATAGGCAGGTCCACGATCTTGAGGTTGAGCTTCGCTGCGCCAAAGATTAGGTCAAAATCTCCAAAGGGATCGAAATCTCCAAAATAGGAGCGATTCGCGGCGATCTTTTCATAATCTTCACGCCATAATACCTTTGTTCCGCATAATGTGTCTTTAACAGATTGACCTAGCATCCAGGAGAAGGCTATGCTGAATAATTTGTTGCCAATGAAGTTCAAGGTACGCATTGCTTCTTTTTCCATGGGATATACCAAACGGACCCCATTGATGAATTCACCTTTGCCAGAAGCAATCGCTTCATAAAAACGCGGCAGGTCTTCGGGCGGAACAGTTAAATCTGCGTCGAGGATCATCAGGATATCCCCTTTGGCTTTCTCGAAGCCAAGCCGAATCGCATCAGCCTTGCCGATGCCCGTTTGTCGTAGAAGCAAACTGTGTGTCTGTGGGTGAAGCGCTATTTCCTTTTCAATGGTTTCGTAGGTATTGTCACGCGAGTGCCCTTCAACAAAGATCAATTCAGTTTCACGTCCCATTTTGGGAACGCGCTCGAAAATAGACTTGATGTTCCCGGCCTCATTGCGCGCCGCAATTACAACAGAGACGCTTGGTTCTTTAACCGGCTGTGGCAGTGGGCGTGCAATCACGAAGTTAGAAAGTGCAAAGTCGCGAAAGGGCCAGAATTTGACGAGAAAATAATTTGCGAATCCACCAAGGGGGAGAGGCCATAAAATTTCTCGTGATGCGCGAATGTTTTCAAAACCTGCGAGACGAAGCATATTATCAATATCTTCGGGAGTAAGCCAGTTCTGGTCAAGCAATCGTGTCGCCAGATTTAGACTTTGTGCGAAGAGTAGTGGGATTTGCCATACCTGGCTATAGAAGTTAAGAATGATACGGGTATGAGATGTACATAACCTGCGTGTTTGAGCGAGTGCCCGTTGTACATCCCACAGGTCGTTGACAGTATCTGAAAAGATAATGAAATCGAATTCGCCTTCAATATCGAATAGGTCGTGGGCATCGACCTGAAGATACTCGAACTTGGGATGATGTTCTTTCGCCCGCATGATCATTTCCGGCGAGAAATCAATGCCGACTCCTTGGGAAGGTTGCAACTGTGCAAGTAGTTCGCCCATGCCACAACCGATCTCAAGTACACGTTGATTTGCAGGAACCAAGAAATGGTAGATTTCAACTAGCCTGTAGTGATACCACTTTCCTAGTCCACGCCAGTTATCGCGCTTTTGCGCGACCGAGTCCCAGTGTGTTATACGGGTTTGTTGATAGACTTCACCAGCCAGATCAAATAGAGAAGGGATATTCATAGCTGCATGATTTTACCTGATTTAATTTGATGCCCCAGAACTAGCCATCTATTGATATTCCCCGGATAAATTAGAGGTGAAGGCCCGATCTTTATATATGTTATAATTCAGTGACTGAATTTTGGATTATAAAATATATGGAATCAACAAACGAGGAAATCCGCGAACTCTCCCTGCTCGAGCAGATTGAGAGCGACCCAAATGTGAACCAATCCACACTTGCCACGCAGCTTGGCGTGGCAGTTGGAACGGTGAACTGGCATTTAAAACGCCTTATTGCAAAGGGCGCTGTGAAGGTGGCACGTGCTGAGCGCAAGAAATTGCGTTATATCATTACGCCCGAGGGGTTGGCTTTACGTGCTCGTCTGGCAATCGACTATGTGGAGCGTTCATTTTCCGTATATCGAAGGACGCGCCAGCGTGTAAAGGAGCATATCGTTGCAATTCGCCGCGCTGGATATGATCGCGTGCGGATCATTGGTTCAGGGGATGTTGCCGATATTTGCAAATTGACCTGTCTTGAACAGGGTATTTCAGTTGTGAGTGAAAAATCTGCGCCGGCATTTGTTCTGGAGGGATATAAAGTGAAATTGGAAGGACTAAAATAATGGATCGCCATGTATTGATCACGGGTGGCGCAGGATATATTGGTTCAATCCTGACCTCAGAATTGCTTCGCATTAATTATAAAGTCACTGTTATTGACTCTCTTCTGTTCGGCGGTGAGGCCATTGTCCCGTTTTTGCATCATCCCAATTTTCATTTCATCAAAGCAGACGTGACAGAAGGTCGAACTGTGCGTGATGCCATCAAGCACGACTGGCAGAAACCGGATGCAGTTGTCCATCTCGCCGCGATTGTGGGATTTCCGGCTTGTCAGGCAGTGGGGAAGCAAGTTGCCTGGAAATACAATGTCGAGGCGACGAAGATGGCCTTCGAACAAGCAGCAGATTTAGGCGTGAAGCGATTCGTGTTTTCATCGACTTACAGCAACTATGGTCTGTCAAAAGATGGTAAGCCGGTTACAGAGGAATCCCCGTTAAATCCACAATCCTTATACGCGGAGACCAAGATTGCTTCTGAAGAATTTTTGTTGTCACAAAAAGATGCATCTTGCGCGCCATTGTTATTCAGATTTGCAACGTTATATGGAATTTCTCCTCGAACCCGGTTTGACTTGATCGTGAATCAATTTGTATTGGACGCATATACCAAGAGGCAATTATTGATTTATCAGCGCGGATATTCGCGCTCTTTCGTCCATGTGCAGGATGTGATGCATGGGATTGTTATGGGTTTGGAAGCAGATGAGCAAAAAGTGCGCGGACAGGTTTTCAATCTCGGAACCGATAACGGCAACTATACCAAAGACCAAATCGTGAATCTGGTTTTGAAGCGCATCCCTGAGACTACTGTCGAATATAAGGATATGTCTTTTGGCGGTGATATGCGTGATATTACTGTATCGTTTGAAAAGATCAAACGGGTGCTCGGATTTAACACAACATTGGATGTAGACGATGGGGTCCGCGAAGTTTTGTTTGCATTGAAGACGGGCTTGATCAAAGACCCGATGAACGATCGGTATAGAAACGCACAATTTATTGTGCAATAATTGGAGGAATATGGCAGAAGACTTCTGGAAAGATAAGCGGGTGATCGTTACGGGCGGCGGAGGCTTCCTCGGCTCGTTTGTGATCGAAGAACTAAAAGAACGTGGAGCGACAGATATTTTCATTCCGCGTAAAAAAGATTACGACCTGACACAACGCAACGTAATTGAGCGTTTATATGATGATGGATTGAAGGGTATTGACCAAAAGAACGTAATTGTCATTCATCTTGCCGCAAATGTAGGCGGGATTGGAGCGAACCGTGAACATCCCGCCGAATTTTTTTACGATAACCTGATGATGGGTGTAGAGTTAATGCATCAGGCTTGGAAACGCGGCGTCGGAAAGTTTGTCGCAACAGGGACTGTGTGTGCTTATCCAAAGTTTACGCCGGTCCCATTCAAAGAAGATGACTTGTGGATGGGCTATCCTGAAGAGACCAATGCTCCTTATGGCCTTGCCAAGAAGATGATGCTGGTACAAGCACAATCTTATCGTCAGCAATATGGATTTAACGCTATTTTTCTTTTGCCTGTAAATTTATATGGTCCGTATGATAATTTTAACTTGCAATCTTCCCATGTCATTCCTGCATTGATCCGTAAAGCTGTGGAAGCAGGCGAGCGCGGCGACAAGGAATTGCAGGTCTGGGGAGATGGTTCTCCAACGCGCGAATTTTTGTATGTAGAAGACGCCGCCGACGGTATTGTGACTGCCGCTGAAAAATATGACGGTGACCTACCTGTCAATCTTGGTTCTGGATATGAAATCTCGATCAAAGATCTAAGCGAGATGATCGTGAAAATGACAGGTTTTAATGGCAAGTTGGCTTGGCAGACCGATAAACCTAATGGTCAACCTCGGCGAGGCCTCGATGTTTCACGTGCAAAGGAACTATTTGACTGGAGCGCGCAGGTTTCCTTCGAAGAGGGTATGCGCAAGACGATCGATTGGTTTAAGGCCAATCGAGAAAAAATTAAATAAGTTGCAGCCCGAACTTAAGTTCGCAATCTGAGAAAAATGACTGAAATCATAAAACATGAGCCAACTACTGTTTATATCAAGCCTCCCAAGGGCCTGGCTGCGTTAAATCTACGCGATTTGTGGATTTATCGCGAGCTGGTCTTCTTCATGATCTGGCGCGATATAAAAGTTCGATATAAGCAAACTCTGCTTGGTGCATTGTGGGCGATCATCCAACCTGTATTGACGATGCTTGTATTTACCTTTTTGTTCGGCAAGATAGCGAAAGTTTCGTCAGATGGGATTCCGTATCCCATTTTCTCCTACACGGCACTTTTGCCCTGGGGGTTGTTCGTTGGGGCACTTAATCAGGCGAGCCGTTCGCTCACCTCGAATCACAATATGATCACGAAAATTTATTTTCCACGGCTGATCCTGCCGGTCGCCTCTGTCTTGGGTGGTTTGGTGGATTTTGCAATCGCGTTTGTTGTATTGATTGGTTTGATGGTCTATTACAGCGTAACTCCTTCATGGGCTAGCTTGTGGACTCTGCCACTCTTCTTGCTTCTTGCTATCATAGCTGCATTGGGAGTCTCGCTCTGGCTCTCCGCCATTAACGTTCAGTATCGCGATGTAAATTACGCACTCCCGTTTTTAACCCAGTTCTGGCTGTTCATCACGCCAGTGGCTTATTCGTCCAAAGTGATTTCTGAAAAATGGCAGTTGGCTTATTCAATGAATCCGATGGCCGGGGTAGTCAATGGTTTTCGCTGGGCACTGCTTGGCTCGGGCAGTGGTCCCGACGCCTCCTTATGGGTTTCAGTTGCAATTTCTTTTCTTATTCTTTTTAGCGGGTTGATCTATTTCCGGAATATGGAAAAGACATTCGCGGACACAATTTAATTATGGCGATAGCGATCAGCGTAAAAAACCTTGGCAAGCGATATCGTATTGGTGCGGCGCAGACCAAATTCAAGTATGGAATGTTGCGCGAAGTGCTCGTGGATGTGGCCATGACCCCCGTTCGTATTTATAAGGGACTCACAGGTAAGGCCGTGCGCGGCACAAGCAGCTCCTCTTCCTTTTGGGCGCTGAAGGATATTTCTTTCGATGTGGAAGAAGGAAAAGTTCTTGGGATCGTGGGGCGGAACGGGGCCGGCAAAAGTACATTACTAAAGATACTCTCGCGTGTGACTGAGCCAACGGAAGGGACAGTCTCTGTGCGTGGACGCGTTGGATCGCTTCTCGAAGTGGGCACGGGCTTTCATCCCGAGTTGACCGGTCGTGAAAATATTTTTATGAATGGTGCCATTCTGGGCATGAAAAATGCCGAGATCGAATCCAAATTTGATGAAATTGTTGACTTCTCTGAGGTCAGTCAATTTATCGATACGCCGGTCAAGCGTTATTCATCCGGGATGTATCTGCGGCTTGCATTTGCAGTCGCTGCGCATCTCGAACCTGAAATCCTTGTGGTGGATGAAGTGCTTGCGGTGGGTGACGCTGAATTCCAGCGCAAATGTCTCGGCAAAATGGGTGATGTGGCGCAACAAGGCCGAACGGTTCTCTTTGTTAGCCACAACATGTCTGCCATCTTACGGCTAACTCAAGAAGCAATTGTTTTGAATAAGGGTCAATTGCTGATGCGTGGACCAACACAAGAAGCTGTTGACTATTATCTTTCATCGGGTCAGGCGCAGGCAGGCGAGCGGATTTGGGACGTGCACGAGATTCCAGCTTCGAGTGCTCCATTTAGACCGATCAGTTTGAAGGTCAAGGACAGAAGCGGGAAGGTAGTTGATACTATTCGCTCGACAGAGCCAGTCTATATCGAGTTTGAATATCAACTCGATGCGCCGATTACAGGTCTGCGAATCGGTTTTTATCTAAGCACGATGCGCGGTGAATATGTGCTCACGTCGTTCGATACAGATGACCCGCAAATGTTCGATCAATTTGATTCGCGCAAGTCAGGGCATTATATAAGCTGCGCTGAGATCCCTGCTGATATTTTTAACGAAGGCCGTTATGGTCTCGGCGTAAATGCGAGTTCGTTCGGTGTGCGCCGTTATTTTATGGATGAAAACGCGCTTGCATTCAACGTGGATATTTCCGGCGCGCCAGGCACGCAATGGCTGGAGCCGCGCGTCGGCCCTGTTCGCCCGCGCCTTGAATGGAAGATCGAGAAGCTGGTTTAGTGGCAACCAAATCTGTTCTTAAAAACTTTCTGGGCGATCTGCCTCTTACTGCTGAAATCGATTGGATGCTTCGGCAGAAGAATCGCGCGCGCAAAGATCATTTCAATCTGGATCGTTTAGGTAAATCATTACCGGCCGCGCGTGCAGTGGTTGAATCCATTGCAAAATATGCAAAGCCCGGCAAGAATGTTTTGTTCTTCGCCACGCTTCATTATTGGGTCGAACAATCTGCTTATCTTGGGTTGGTTCTGGCGGGACTCGGACACAAAGTTACCTTATTGACATTGCCCTATTCTGAGTGGCACAAGCAAAAGGATAATTTTACGCAACGGCAGCGCGTGCTTCATACACGTGATGCGCTTTCGTCTTTGCCTCCTCTGATTGAACACGTCTCCATGCTGGACCTCAAACCGGTTACTGCTCTGCCGGATAGAATCAAATCTGATATTGAAGAGATCTCACTCTGGGACTCGCAATATACCTTGATGCGTGAAGAAGTAAATATGAACAATGCAAGTGATCGCGCATTATATGACCTGCGAATTCAGCGCAACACATTTGCTGCCAAAGCCGCCTTCGAATGGATGCAAACCAAAAAGCCTGACGTAGTTTTGATTCCCAATGGCTTAATTTTAGAGATGGGGATCGTCTTCCGTGTTGCGAGATATTTGAATATCGATGCGGTCACTTATGAGTTCAACGACCAGCGTGAACAGATCTGGCTGGCGCAAAATTCATCCATCATGCAGCAGGATACAGATTATCTTGTTGAGACGCGTTGCGGCTTGCCAATAACAGATGAAATGTTTGAGCGTGTAGCAGATTTGGAAAATGCCCGTCGCGGTGCTCGCGTATGGGGAAAATCCAAACGCTTGTGGCAATATATTTCCTCACAGGGCGCGCAAGAGACGCACAAAATTTTGAACTTGGATGATCGTCCTGTGGTCATGCTGGCTGCGAATGTCCTTGGCGACAGCCTCACTCTTGGACGTGACATTTTCGCCGCTTCGATGACAGAATGGATCACGAAGACCGTTCAATATTTTGCAAAGCGAACCGATGTTCAATTGGTGATCCGTATTCATCCCGGCGAGAAACTTGTTCCACAAGCAAAATCCATGGGGACGGTTGTGCGCGAGGCTTTGCCCGAAATCCCGAGTCATATTCATATTATTGGCGCGCTGGATAATATCAATACTTATGACTTGATCGAAATCGCTGATGTTGGGCTGGCATACACGACCACTGTTGGACTGGAAACTGCGATGAACGGCCGTCCTGTCATTTCCTGCGGGCAAACCCATTATCGTGGACGCGGCTTCACCCTTGATCCGAACTCATGGGATGAGTATTACGCCACACTTGAGAAAGTCCTGGCAGATATCCCTGCTTATCGATTGGATGAAAAGCAAATCGAATTTGCCTGGAATTATGCATATCGATTCTTCTTCGAATATCCACGTCCATTTCCCTGGCGCTTGATGAATTTCTGGGACGATTTGGAAGTTTGGCCTTTGGAGAAAGTGCTGAGCAAAGAGGGGATGACCCATTTTGGAGATACATTCAAGTTCCTGGTCGGCGAACCGTTTACATGGACACAGCAATGAGCGAGAACACCAAACAGAAGGTTCGAGAATTTTATGACCAGGTCGGTTGGCAGCAGGAAGATGATGGTCATTATCAAAATGCGCGTTATGAAGACCTGCGGCCCGTTTCACGTGAATACATCCATAAGACACGTCTGCGTGTGATGAATGGACTTGTCCCGACGGGCAAATTTATTCTAGATGCAGGTTCTGGTCCGGTGCAATATGAGGAATACAAAATCTATTCGCGTGGATATAAAAAACGCGTTTGTTTGGATATTTCCATTCAAGCATTGAAGGAAGCGCGCATGAGGATTGGTGAGCATGGACTATTCGTCGTAGGCGATCTGGCGAATCTACCGTTCAAAAAAGAATCCTTTGACGGCGCAGTCTCCATGCATGCAATCCATCATTTGGCTTTGTCGGAACACCCGCGCGCATATGGAGAGATCCATCGCGTACTTGCAAATGGACGAACCGCCGCCATTGTCAACGGCTGGCATGAACCGCTCTTGAGTCGGATGGCAGAGCCCTTGATCGGCCTGATGCGAAGGATTTCGGGACGTTCTGCGAAAAGGAAAAAGGAATGGCTGAACGAAGAAGATCCAGCCGGGACCTTTGTCCAAAAGATGACTCCGAAATGGCTCAAGCGTGAGATCGGCTCGAGAATGAGTATTGAGATCAAGCCCTGGCGCAGTATGAGTACGCGTTTATTGCGCTGGTTTGTGCGTCCGTTTGGTGGGCAATTCTTCCTGCGAGTTGTCTTCTGGCTTGAAGACTCCTTTCCCAGGTTTTTTGCAGAGAACGGGCAATATCCGTTGATCGTGATAAAGAAATAAAAAATGCTCCTGAAGAAAAAACCTTTGCTTGAAGCTGTCCTGTTGCTGATGATCTCTGCCCTTGTTTATCTTCCAAACCTCGGCAGGTTGTCGTATTTTAAAGATGACTGGTATTACATGTATGATGGGTTGATCGCGGGCGCCAAGGTATTTCATCCCATGTTCAGCATTGACCGCCCGGCACGAGGGTATTTCTTTGAGATCTATTACTCATTGTTTGGACCATATCCGCTTCCGTATCATATCGGCGCGTTTGTCTGGCGCGCGCTTGCGGTCGTTGCTGCTTTGTGGTTGTTCAATATCCTTTGGCCAAAACAGAGAAGCTTTGTATTTTTTGCAGTTTTACTTTTTGCGATTTACCCGGGATATTATTGGTGGGTAGGCGCCATAGAATACCAGCCGATGATCGCGAGCCTGGCCTTGCAGGTATTTTCTATTGCATTGACTTTGAAAGCAATAGAAACATCAGATCGCGTACCTAAAATTATCTATGCAATAGGAGCCATTCTGACCGGCTGGATTTATATTGCGCTGGTGGATTACGCCATTGGTGCCGAAGCATTTCGTTTCCTTTGTGCATATATATTTGTTAATCGAGACGATCAATTTTCTACAATATCGAAGAAAGTCTTTGTGGCTATAAAAGTGTCGAGTTGGAATTTGCTAATTCCATTTGGTTTCATTCTTTGGCGGACCTTCTTTTTCAATAATGAACGTAAGGCTACGGATGTTGGCCTTCAATTAAGCGCATTTTTCAGCTCTCCAGTTTCAACAGGTACAGTGTGGTTTTTGCAATCTTTTAACAGCCTTCTGAACTTAAGTGTGTTGGCATGGACAGCCCAGTTTCAGCGGTTTATCTTCGGGATGCGCTTGCGCGATATCGCTTTCGCCTTATGTATAGCTGGTTTTGTTGTTCTGATGGTTATCCTCGCCGAGAGATTTCTCCGAGAGGATAATGATTCGGTCTCTGAATCAAAGGCCATGGTCAATAACGAAGCGCTCCTGATCGGCATCCTAGGAATGATATTCGGCATTTTGCCCGTGATCCTGGCGAATCGCTATATTAATCTTGAAGGCTATTCTCATTATGCTCTGCCATCGTCGATGGCAGCCGCAGTCACATTAATGGGCTTTGTTTATACTCTTGCCTCCAGGCAGGTTCGTTTAGTAAGTTTATATGCGGTCATTGTCTTTGCCTCTCTGGCTCATTATGGGATTTCAGCTAGCGCATTGGACGAGGAAAATGCCATCAAGAAATTCTGGTGGCAGGCTGGTTGGCGAATCCCTGCGCTTCGAGCCGGGGCTACTTTGGTTATTAATTATCCCTCGGGAAATATTGGCGATGACGGTAACGGTGTGATGGAAGCCCCAAACATGATCTACTTCCCACAGCCCAATGCGGATATTCCTGTTCATTACAATATTTCCGCGATCACACTGAATAATGCAAATCTGAAAGACGTCTTGGTAGGCAAATTGTTTCAACAATCTGAATATCGCAGTCATAGTGTTGACTATGATTACAGCAATTTGCTGGTATTCAGCCAGCCATCTTCCACTTCATGCGTACATGTGATTAATGGACAGCAACCGCTTATTTCCGTCTTTGATCCCGGTAATATCGTTCTGGCTGCTCCTTCTTCGAATATTGAAAATGTGATTGTCGACTCGAAATCGTTCACTCCTCCAGACTTTGCCTTTGGAAAGGAGCCTGAGCATAAGTGGTGTTTTTACTATGAAAAGGCAGAATTAGCTCTGCAGGCAGGGAACTGGACGGAAGCTGCCTCTCTTGGTGAGCAAGCTATTCGTCTTAACTTTCATCCCGAAGATCAATCTGAATGGCTGCCCTTTCTCGAGGCTTATGCGATCACCGGCAATGCACAAAGGGTAAAGCAGACCGCGCCCAAGATCAATCTAGAAAAATCATTGAGGTTGCAAGCTTGTAACATGTTGACGAATATTAAAGTATCTCTGACGCCTGAAGTTCGCGAATTGATCTCTGCGCAGTATTGTAGAAATGCTGAATAAGATGTCAAAGTTCACAGATCAGCAGTATCTAACGACGGATCAATATGGAGATGCAAGTAATCTAAACGCGCGTATTACGATACACAAACGTTTTAGCACGAATCCATATGGCTGGTCTAATTGGGTCTTTGATACACTTGGTCGATTGCCGATGGACGCGAAAATCCTGGAGTTGGGTTGTGGTTCTGCTGAGATGTGGGTAAATGTTGCAGAAAAAATCCCTGTGAATTGGAATATCACCTTGAGTGATCTCTCGCCGGGAATGTTGGACGCGGCCTGGCGTAATTTGGTTGTGACCGGTCGTAAATTCAAATTTGAACAAATTGACGCTCAGTCCATCCCGTACAAAGACAAGGCTTTTGATTCTGTAATAGCCAATCATATGTTGTACCATGTGCCGGATCGTCCAAAAGCGTTGGGTGAGATCAAGCGTGTGCTAAAGGATGATGGTTGTTTGATCGCAACAACGATTGGCAATAATCACATGCGGGAGATGAATGACTGGTTAACGCGTGTCAGTAAGGGTAAAGTGACGGATATGTTTTCTCTGGTATTCACGCTTGAAAATGGATTCGAGCAATTAAAACCCTTCTTTTCCACAGTTGATCGTTCTCGTTATAATGATAATTTACGCGTGACTGAAATCGAGCCCGTGATCGCCTATATCCGCTCGATGATAAGGATGGCGGATCTACCAGAAGATGAGCTTGAAATTTTAAGAAAAGAATTAAGTGCAATTCTGGAAAGAGATGACGAAATCTTTGTTACGAAAGACTCAGGCTTGTTCAAGGCCATGAAACAGGAGAATTTATGAACTGGAAAGATCAGGTTGTGCTTATCACAGGCGGAACAGGCTCATTCGGCAAGAAGTTCACCAAAATCCTGCTGGACGAAAAACAACCAAAGAAAGTGATTATCTTCAGCCGCGACGAATTGAAGCAGCATGAAATGCAGGTTGGTGGATATAGCCAGGAGAACCTGCGTTATTTCATTGGCGATATTCGCGATCGTGAGCGTCTTTTACGCGCCATGCATGGCGTGGATATTGTCGTCCATGCCGCGGCGCTCAAGCAGGTGCCAGCCTGTGAATACAATCCAATGGAAGCGATCAAGACCAATATCATGGGCACGGCCAATGTGGTGGAAGCCGCCCTTGATGCCGGCGTGAAAAAGGTCATGACGATCAGTACCGATAAAGCTGTCAGTCCCGCAAATCTATACGGAGCTACCAAACTTGCTGCAGAGAAGCTGACCATTCAAAGTAATGCATATGCCGCAGGCTCAGCCACCAGATACTCGTGCGTCCGATACGGGAACGTTGTCGGTTCACGCGGCTCGGTAGTGCCATTATTCCTTAAACAGCGCAGCAATGGAAAGATCACGATCACAGATGACCGCATGACGCGTTTCTGGCTTTCGCTTGATCAGGGTGTACGGTTTGTGATCACCTGTATCGAACAAATGGAGGGTGGTGAGGTCTTTATCCCAAAGATCCCCAGTACGAAAGTGACTGATCTAGCGCGCGCGATTGCACCCAAAGCCGAATTGGATATCATCGGTATTCGCCCGGGCGAGAAATTGCATGAGATGCTTATCTCTCAAGATGAAGCGCGTCATACCGTCGAGCTTGATAAAATGTTCGTGGTCCAGCCAGCAGAAGCGATATGGTTCGGATATTCATGGCAGACCAAGGGGAAATCGTTGAACGAAGGTTTTTACTATTCCAGTGACAACAACACGGAATGGCTTGATGTCGAAGGCATTAAGAAATATATAGCGCCGTTTGAAGAGTTGTTCGTGCATGGCAAGCTCGAAGGATAGCAAAAACTATGGCCCGGATTCTTATCACTGGCGTTAGCGGTCTGCTCGGTCTCAATCTTGCCCAGGAGAAAATGGATACACACGAAGTGATCGGGGTGGATCGTAGCAAATTGACGAAAGCACCGTTCAAGGTCTTGAAAATGGATCTGCTGAACCCGGGTGCAGTGGATTCCATTCTAGACTCAGCGGAACCCAACTGGGTGGTTAATTGCGCTGCACTTGCAGATATCGATGCCTGCGAGGAGGCTCCTGAGCTTTCACGCCTTCTCAACACAGACCTGCCTGCACAGTTGGCAAGGGCCTGTTTCAAGCGAGGCATTCGATTGGTACATCTTTCGACGGATGCAATATTTGACGGCCAAAGGGATGGATTTAATTCAGAATTGGATGTGCCCAACCCACGAGGCGTTTATGCAAAAACAAAACTCGATGGAGAGCGTGCAGTTCTGACTGAGGACCCGAATGCAATTGTTGCACGTGTTAATTTTTACGGATGGAGTCTTGGCGGAAATCGCAGTCTTGCGGAATTTTTCTTTAATAACTTGACGAACAATAAGAGTATGAGCGGATTCACAGATGCGATCTTTTGCCCAATGTTGGTCAATGATACAGCGCGCGTTCTGGTCCGCATGTTACAAAAAGGATTAAGCGGCTTGTATCACATTGTAGGGCCACAAGCCATGAGCAAGTATCAGTTTGGGATTGAGGTTGCGCGCAAGTTTGGCTTGAAAGAGGGCCAAATTTCGCCGCGTTCGATTCACACGTCCAATCTGACCGTAAAACGCTCGCACAATCTATCTCTCTCTACAAATAAGGTGGTTATGGACTTGGGCACGCCTCTCCCCGAGTTTTCCACAGGATTGAACGAATTTTTCGCACAGTATGAACAGGGCTATCCACAGAAAATTCGCAGTTATCAACAATAAGCTCACTCTCCACTCCGGGTTATCCACAGGGATTTCGTCGAAAAGGGGTGGTTTTCCACAAGATCCTCACAATTATTGGGTGAAATACGGCTTTTCCGCTGGAGTTATCCACATGTTAAAGGCAGTTATCCACAGGAAATTACCATGAAAAATTTGCTTAAATTGGAAGAATTGCTATTACTTGGGCTTTCCATCTTTCTCTTTTCGGGATTGGAGTATGCCTGGTGGTGGTACGTGATTCTGTTTTTGGCGCCCGATCTTAGCATGATCGGCTATGTGTGGAATCCACGCGTTGGCTCCTGGACCTATAACTTGGTGCATCACAAAGGGATCGCAGCTGGGCTTTATATTTTGGGTTCCCTGCTTGCGATCCCGGTTTTACAGTTTGCAGGGACTCTCTTATTGGGTCATTCGAGCTTTGACCGTATCTTTGGCTACGGCCTGAAATATTCAGATGCATTCGAGCATACACATCTCGGGATGATTGGCAAGTCCGGTTAATATGGTATAGAGGTCATCATGGAAATCAAATTTGGAAAACATACCATCGGTTTAAACCATCCAACATATTTCATAGCAGATATTGCCGCGAATCATGACGGCGACATGGGACGTGCAAAAAGACTCATTCGCCTCGCGCAGGAAGCCGGTGCGGACGCTGCCAAATTCCAGAATTTTGACGCACCTAAGATCGTTTCCGATTACGGTTTTAAAGCCATGAACGGTGGACAGGTGAGTCATCAGGCAACATGGAAGAAATCCGTGTTTGAAGTGTATAAAGGCGCGTCTATTCCATTTGATTGGTCCATGACCTTGGTCGAGGAATGTAATGAAGTGGGCATCGACTACTTCTCCTCACCATACGATTTTGAAGCGATCGATTTTCTCGATCAATACGTGGAAGTCTACAAAGCCGGCTCCGGGGAGATCGATTGGATCGAAGCCCTGGAACGCATGGCTGCTAAAGGCAAACCGTTTTTTGTCGCCACAGGTGCATCCACAATCGGCGAAGTCCAAAAGGCAGTTCATGCCATCTTGAAAATAAACAAACAGTTGGTCTTGATGCAGTGCAATACCAACTATACTGCCAGCCAGGAGAATTACGATCATCTCCATATCAATGTCTTAAAGACCTACGCCACCATGTTTCCCGATGTGATTTTAGGATTATCCGATCACACCCATTCGGTTGCCCCGGTTCTTGGCGCAGTAACTTTAGGTGCACGCGTGATCGAACGTCACTTTACTGATAGCAATGACCGCGAGGGCCCGGATCATAAGTTCGCGATGAACCCGGAAAACTGGGCAAAGATGGTCGAAGAGACGCGCTTACTCGAACGCTCGTTGGGCAGCCCGGATAAATTTATTGCGGGCAATGAGCTGGATACACAAATTGTACAGCGTCGTTGTTTGCGTGCAGCACGCGACATCAAAGCAGGAGAGGTCTTCACTCGTGACATGATCGATGTGTTACGCCCAGCAACGCCGGGTGCGATCAAACCAGATCAAATCCAAAATGCGATCGGTACGAAGGCATTAAAAGATATGCCACTTGGCAAAGAACTTCGCTGGACAGATCTCGGTGCGTAGAGCGCTGAAGTTCAGACGTTCTATCGTCATGACGCTAGCATGCGAATTATTTATTTCTCTTTGGGTTACACCACACACGATCATCGCTTCTTGAAGGCCATTTCAGAGGCAGGGCATGAGGTATTTTATGTTCGCTTGGGAAGCAATACGCGACAGATCGAAAGCCGCCCCGTGCCTGCGAATGTTCAACAGGTTTTATGGAAAGGTGGACGTGGCCCATTTCGCTGGAGAAACCTTTTGAAATTGATCCTAGACTTTCGACGTTTGACTCGCGAAATCAAACCTGATCTCATCCACGCCGGGCCGATTCAGACTTGTGCATTTATTTCGATCTTAAGCGGGTTTCGCCCTGTGCTTGCCATGTCGTGGGGTTTTGATTTGATGGAAGATATATATAAAAGTAAATGGATGGAATGGGTGACCGGTTATACATTGAAGCGTTCGACATTTTTTACCAGCGACGCGAAAGTCACTCGCGATAAAGCAGTTGCTTATGGAATGGATCCAGAGAAGACGGTTGTCTTTCCATGGGGGGTCGATCTTGAACATTTCAATTTTCAGCCCTTTGAAAGCGAGACTTCGAAAACCTTCACCCTGTTTTGTAATCGTTCCTGGGAAGCAAGATATGGTGTGGATGTGCTTGCCCGCGCTTTTGTCAAAGTGGCTGAGCAAAAAGAAAATGTTGACTTGATTCTCCTGGGCGGGGGTACACAGGGAAATCAGATTCGTCAGATATTGCAAAGTGGCGGAGTCATGGATAGAGTTACCTTTGGCGGGCAAGTTTCCCAAACAGATTTGCCGCGTTGGTATCATATGGCTGACCTGTATATCTCGCCTTCGCACGTGGATGGTTCCTCCGTTTCGTTGATGGAAGCATTAGCCTGTGGGTTGCCTTGTTTGGTATCGGACATTCCCGCGAACAAAGAATGGGTGACTGAGGGCGAGAACGGTTGGTTATTCCCTGATGGTGACTCGAACACGCTCGCAGAGAAAATTTTAGCGGCAATGAGTCAAAGAGATAAATTGCCTGAGATCGGCCGCGCAAGTCGGAGGTCTGCAGAGAAACGAGCGGATTGGAAAAAGAATTCTGAAGCATTGATGAATGTTTATCGAAGTATTGTTGAAGGAAATTAATATGCTTAGTTATCAGGAATTGTTGGATGGTTTTCGACAAATCAATATCAAGCAGGGTGATACGATCGTTGTACACACGTCGTATAAATCACTGGGCGGTGTGGAAGGGGGCGTGGATGCGGTCATCGACGCGATGCGCGAGCTAGTCGGTAAAAATGGAACGGTGCTGTTTCCCGCCTTTAACTTTCAATCGTGGACCGAGACTCATTATTTCGATGTCATGGAGACGCCGTCGAAGATGGGTATGATTACGGAGCAGGCGCGCCTCAGGCAGGACGCGAAACGGACCCCGCATCCAATCTATTCCTTCTCTGTTTTGGGTCCACGCGCCGAAGAGTTTTCAAAGACCGAGGATGTGGAAGCCTATGGGCCGAAGTCTGTGTTTGCATTATTTCATAAACTGAACGCAACCATCATCAGCATTGGGCTCGATTTCAACAATTCATTTTCGATGCATCATTATATTGAATACAATGTGGGTTGCGATTATCGGCGGGTGAAGGAGTTCGCCGGGATATATATGGGCTATGATCGCAAGCCGCAGATCAAAAAATATTCAATGTTCGTGCGGTTGAACGATCGCGTGAAAACATATATTGTGCCGGGGATGAATGAATTACTTGCATCAGGCATAATAAAAGAAGTACAAGTCGGCGCCGCAAAAGTGCATTACCTGACCGCCAACGAGTTTTACGATAATATGTCCGTGATCGTGCGCGAACATCCTGAGAAATTGCATTACATTGAAGAGCCAAAATATTAAGAGGTAATCATGAAGTCTTACACGTCTCTCAAATCCATTCTCGCCGAGTTTTATCCACTTCACCGAACCCTGGCGTCTGATGATCAAGACAAGACCCTTGAAATCATCGGTTCTTACATGCCTGATTCAACCAACTATACGATCGAGACCTACACACCTCTCGAACAAGCCTGGACCTGGAAAGTGCCGGAGCGATATGTTGTGCATGAAGCCTATCTCGAAATTGAAGGTGGCGAAAGAATTATTGACTTTAAGAATAATCCGCTTCATATTGTTTCTTATTCGCTGCCGATTGACGGGACATTTACTTTTGAAGAACTCCAACCTCATTTACATTTCAATGAAAAACGTCCGCATACCATTCCGTGGGTGTTCAAATATTATGATCGCATGTGGGGATTCTGTTTATCGAAGAATGTATTCGATAAACTGCCGCGCGACCGAAGGTATCGAGCTGTCATCAAATCTGAATTCATTACGGAC
>Ga0209131_1000492_pt1 | contig 28438 bp, 31 predicted proteins | sample GraSoi_2013_40cm_FD_185826 | JGI IMG/M metagenome (GOLD analysis project Ga0209131, IMG submission 185826) | Grasslands soil microbial communities from the Angelo Coastal Reserve, California, USA - Sample 9_17_2013_40cm (SPAdes) (version 2) | ecosystem: Environmental > Terrestrial > Soil >... | reverse complement strand
GGTTATCTCGAGGCTCGCCGAATCGCCGAAGAGAAGCCGCAGCCGTTCGCGCAGGTTGGTGAGGCCCACGCCGCCGCGCGTCGTGGGCGCGAAGCCCACGCCGCTGTCGGCGATCTCCACCATGACCCTGCCGCCCTCGCGCCGCGCGCGCATCGTGACTTCGCCGCCCTCGACCTTGGGCTCCAGCCCATGGCGGATCGCGTTCTCGACCAGCGGCTGCAGCAACAGGGACGGCAGCGCGTAGGACTCGAGATCAGGTGGCACGTCCACCGAGTAGCGCAGCCTTCCTTCCATGCGCACCTGCAGGACCTCGAGGTAGGAGGCGATCAGTTCGCGTTCCGCGCCGAGCGTGGTCGATTCCATGCGCGTGGCGCCCAGCGATGCGCGCAGGAACCGGATGAAGCTCTCCAGCATGCGCCGCGCCTTCGCCGGATCCGGGTCGATGAGGCTCGTCACGTTGGCGAGCGTGTTGAAGAGGAAATGCGGCTCGATCTGCGCCTGCAGCGCGCGCAGGTTGGCGAGCACCGCCTCGCGCTCGATGCGTTCGGTGCGCGCCTTCTCGCGCTCGAGCTCCACCTCGGCGCTCGCGCGCCGCGCGAGCAGGTACAGCACGACCGACATGACGATCGAGATGAAGACGCTTCCACCCGTCATCGTGGCGAGCATCCCGGGGTTACGCAGCCAGTTGATGAACATCGACGGGTCGAGCACGAGCGAGACGATGCCGAAGCCGAGCAACAATCCCGCGGTGCTCACGAACGAGTAGTAGAAGGTCTTCGCGATCCAGCCGGAGCGGCGCACCCATGCGTCGATGCGCAGGAGCCCCCCCAGCTCGAAGAGCGCGTGGATCGAATAGCCGATGGACTGAGCGACGAGCTGGTTCCACACGAAGTACTCGAGCGTGCGGCTGCGCGGGGACACCGTCATCGCCATCAGCCAGAACACGATGCCGAGCACGGCGCTCCAGATGAACGTGTAGATCACGTCGCGCACGATGCCCGGCTTGTAGCGCCGGAATACCGGGAAGACCTCGAGCGGGTGGTAGTCGCCCGCCTCCCTCTTGCAGGCGTCGTCGGCGACGGACATCGATTTCGGGGTGGCCATGGCAGCGGCCAATGCTACCTTTCCTGCGCTCACGGGTGCCGGGAAAGGTACTCGCGGACCTTGCGATCCTCCCAGCCCGCACCGAACACGCCGCCGAAGGCGAAGACGCTCAAGGCGTGGGCGAGAAGTCCGATGCCCCAGCCGAACGCGGGCCAGATCCACCAGACCTTGACCGTTCCTCCCAGGTAGTTGAGGGCGGCCAGGCCGGCGTTCACGAACAGGTACACGAGCAGGTGGACATAGAAGCCGCGCACTTTGCAGGCGTAGCGGCGCGCTTCGCGGTAGCGGGGGTGCTGGGTGATGTCCTCCATGGCGGGGCCTCCGGGCGTCGGTGATGGCTGGACTCTAGGGGGAGCCGGCCACGCCCGTCCGCCGCCTTGCGACGAATGGTCGCCGGCAGTCGCCACCTGTAGAATTTCGATGGGCCGCGGGTGTAGCTCAATGGCAGAGCAGAAGCTTCCCAAGCTTACGACGAGGGTTCGATTCCCTTCACCCGCTCCATTGGCGTAGACTGGCATGGGGGCTGACAGGACCCCCGGGATTTCATCCCTCCAAGACGGTGCCCCGTCCAACTCCTGCGACGCTCGCCATGCGAGCGTGGGCACCCACAAGTTCTTGGAGGAATCCATGCAGTACACCCTCACCCCGATTCACTGCCGTCCCTGGACGCTGGTCGGCCTGTCGCTGAAGCTCACCGAATCGCACTACGAGAACAACTACGGCGGCGCGGTTCGCCGGTTGAATGCGATCACGGAGCAGCTCGCGGCGCTGGATCCGATGAAAGCGCCGCCCGCGTTGTACAACGCCCTCAAGCGCGAGGAGCTGGTCGCGCTCAATTCGAGCCTTCTCCACGAGCTCTACTTCGCATGCCTGGGCGGTGACGGCCAGGCCTCGGGCGAGCTGGTTGAAGCGCTCGCGCGCGATTTCGGCTCGTTCGATCGCTGGCGCTCGGAGTTCATCGCCATGGGCAACGCCCTGGGCGGCGGATCCGGCTGGGTCGTGCTCACCTACGTGCCGCGCGACAAGCGGCTCGTGAACCAGTACGCCGCCGACCACACGATGACGATTGCGGGCGGCGTTCCCATCATCGCGCTCGACATGTACGAGCACGCCTATCACATCGACTTCGGTGCGAACGTGAAGGCATACGTCGGCACATTCATGCGCAACCTCGACTGGAAGGCGGCCTGCGAACGTTATGCCGACGCGCTGCAGGCGGCCGCACCTCGTCCGCTCGTGCAGCCCGAGTTCGCGCATATCCCGTCGGTTCCCGTCGAGGAAGTGAAGGCGATGATCGACTCGGGGCAGAACGTCCAGATCGTCGATGCGCGGCCGGCATTCTCCGCGTCGCGCCAGGGCGAGGTCATGGAAGGCGCCACGTGGCGCGATCCCGACCGTGTGCAGGAGTGGATCAAGGAGCTGTCGAAGTCCGACCCGGTCGTGGTCTATTGCGTCTACGGTTTCCACGTGGGCTGTCGTGTGACGGGCGTGCTGCGCGACGCGGGCTTCGATGCACGCTACATGGAGGGCGGCCATTCGGCGCTGAAAGCGCTGGGAAGCAAGACGCGCATCCTGGCGTAGTCCGGTCCGACTACCGGACCGAACCGGGGTCGTCGCCCGCTACACTCACGGGCGATGACCTCCTTCGCATCGCGCATCGTGAAGTGGCAGCGCGCCCATGGTCGCCACGGCCTGCCGTGGCAGGGCACGCGCGACGCCTATCGAATCTGGCTGTCGGAAATCATGCTGCAGCAGACGCAGGTTGCGACCGTGACCGCCTACTACGAGCGATTCCTGGCGCGGTTTCCCACGGTGTCCGACCTTGCGGCCGCAGATGAGGACGACGTGATGAAGCTCTGGAGCGGGCTGGGCTACTACGCCCGCGCACGCAACGCGCATCGCGCGGCTCGCGACGTCGTGGAGCGTTTCGGCGGCGTCTTTCCCGCCACGTTCGATGCGCTCGTCACTCTACCGGGCGTGGGTCGCTCCACCGCATCGGCGATCGCGGCGTTCTCGTCGGGCGAGCGCCGCGCGATCCTCGACGGCAACGTGCGGCGCGTGCTCGCGCGTCACGCGGGCATCGCCGGCGATCCGTCGGGCGCTTCGGTGCAGGCGGCGTTGTGGGCCGCGGCCGAATCACGCCTGCCTCGCAAGGACATCGAGACGTACACGCAAGGCATGATGGATCTGGGCGCCGACGCCTGCCTGTCGCGCGATCCCCGCTGCCTGCTGTGCCCCGTGAGCGCCGATTGCGTCGCGCGGATCGCGGATCGCATCGCCGAGCTCCCGGGACGAAAGCCGCGCGCGGCCGTGCGCCGCCGGCGCATCGCGATGCTCGTCGTGCTGCGCGGGCGCGAGGTGCTCCTGGAAAAGCGCGCCCGATCGGGGATCTGGGGCGGACTGTGGTCGCTGCCCGAGGCCGATGCCGACGAAGCGCCTGCCACCGCGCTCGAACGCGACTGGGGACTTGTCGCCGCTGAAGCCCAGCCGCTCGCGCCATTCCTGCATGCGTTCACGCATTTCACGCTCGAAGTGGCGCCGTGGCACATTCGCCTGGCACCCACCGCCTCCCGCACACCGCCAGCCGCCGACCGCCGTTCGATGTGGTTGCCGCTGAGCGAAGTGAAGGGGGCGGCGTTGCCCTCGCCGGTGAAGAAGATGCTGTCGTCCCTGCCTGGATTCCTGCCTTCGCAGGAATGACCTACACCAGCTTCTGCTGCTGCAGGAAGCGGTGGAGGATGGCGAGGCGCGCCGCGGCATCGGTGAGTTCGAGGAGCTTCTGCTTCACGTCGGTGCGCAGCGGCAGGATCTCCGCGAGGCGAAATCCCACCCACGACGCGTCCTCGAAGCGATACGGCTGCACGAAGCGCTCCGAGCCGATCTGCGGGATCACCTTGCGCAGGAACTGCGCGCTCTCGGCCAGGCCCGGCGCGTCCGTCACTTGCGCTTCCGGATGGAGGTCCTCGATGCGCCCCACGACGAGCCCCTGCTTGTTCACTTCGGTGGAGACGATGCGAAAGCGCTCGAGGCCTTCCGAGCGCACCTTGAGAATGCCCAGCTCCTCGACATCGCACTCGGCGATCTTCGCGAGGCACCCCACCGGCTCGGGCACGGCGGGCGCACCCACCTCCGCGCCTTCGCGAATGAGGCACACGCCGAAGGGCGTGCCCTCCTTCAGGCAATCCTTCGCCATCTCGACGTAGCGCACCTCGAATATCTTCAGCGGCAATACGCCGCCGGGGAAGAGAACGGTGCCGAGTGGAAAGATGGGAACGCCTTTCCGCCGACCGCCGACCGCCCACCGCGCACCGCTCATTTCAGGTCGCGGTGCCTCAACACCACCTGGTGCTCGCCGCCGAATCTCTCCGCGAGCTGCTCGGCGATGTACACCGAGCGATGCCGCCCGCCGGTGCAGCCGATCGCCACGGTGATCGAGGCGCGCTGGTCGAGGATGAACTTCGGCAGCCAGCGCTGCAGGAAGCGCTGGATGTCCTCGATGAAGAGGTCGGCCTGCGTCTCGCGCTCGAGGTAGGCGACGACATCGGCGTCGCGCCCGGTCTGCGGGCGAAGCTGCGAATCGTAATGCGGGTTGGGCAGCACGCAGCGCGCGTCGAAGACAAAGTCCGCGTCGAGCGGCACGCCGCCCTTGAAGCCGAACGATTCGAATGTGAGCACCAGGCGCTGGCGGTCGGTGACGACGAGGTCCTGCACCCAGCCGCGAAGCTGCGAGGGCAAGAGCGCGCTGGTGTCGATGCGGTGCCCGATCTCGGCGAGCCATGCGAGCACGCGGCGCTCTTCGGCGATCGCCTCGGCGAGCGCCTGGCCCTGGCGCGCGAGGGGATGCGGTCGGCGCGTTTCGGAGAAGCGGCGCACGAGGCTCTCGTCGTTGCTGTCGAGGAAGATCACGCGCACGTCGTGGCCGCGCTTGCCGAGCTCCTCCACGATCTGGGGCAGGCGCCCGAGGCTTTCGCGGCTGCGCGCATCCGCGCTGATCGCGACCTTCGGCTCGCCGCGCGAGCCCGCGTAATCCACGAGCGTGAGGATCAGGTCCGCGGGAAGGTTGTCCACCGCGAAGAAGTGCGAATCCTCGAGCGCGCGCAGCGCCACGCTCTTGCCGGAGCCCGACACGCCCGAGAGCAGCACCACCTGCATCAGGACTCCTCGCCGCGCATCGCTTCCTCCTGGCGCTTGATGAATTCCGCCGTGGAGTTGATGCCGCGTGTGATGAGGATGTGGTTGCGCACCGCCGCTTCCACCAGCACGGCGAGGTTGCGCCCCGGCGCCACGGCGAGCGTGACGGTGGGGATCTCGACGCCGAGGATGTCCTGCGTGCCCGCGCGCGTGGCGAGGCGATCCTTCGGCTCCAGCCCCGACTCGAAAGGCTCGAGTTGCACGATGAGGCGCAGCGCCTTGCGCGGGCGCACCGCGGTCTCGCCGAAGATCGATCGGATGTTGAGCACGCCCAGGCCCCGCACCTCGAGGAAATCGCGCAGCATCTGCGGGCAGCGCCCCTGGATCGTCTCGGGGCCGATTTGCTGCAGCTCCACGACGTCGTCGGCGACCAGGCCATGGCCGCGCGAGATGAGCTCGAGCGCGAGCTCGCTCTTGCCGATGGAGGAGTCTCCCGTGATGAGCACGCCGATCTCGAGCACGTCGAGCATCACGCCGTGGATCGTCGTCACCTCGCCCAGCTCCTGCTGCATGTACGGGCGCAGCACGTTGATCACGTGCTGGCTCGCCTCCTCGGATGCGATCACCGGGACGCCCGCGCGGTTGGCGCAGGCCGCAAGCTCCGCGGGCGCCGCGGCGCCGTCGGCCACGATGATGGCGACGATGTCGCTCCTGCAGACCCCTTCGAGCGCCTGGCGCCTCACGGCCGGATCGAGCTTGTCGATGTAATCCACCTCGCGGCGCCCGAGCACCTGCGCGAGCAGCGGATGGATCAGGTTCAGGTGGCCGATGAGGCCCACGCCGGGCTTGCGCAGCATCTCGCCGGTGAACTCGCGCCCGGCGCCGGACTCTCCCGCGGCCCAGGAAAGCCCGAGCCGCGCGCGGCGGTCGTCAAACAGCTGCCGTACGCTGAGCCGGGGCATAGGGCGACCACTCGGTGATCAACCGGTGGGCGGCCTGGATGTCGGGAGTTGCGGCGAGTGCCTCGCGAAGCGCGCCGTCGCTGAACATCTGTGCCAGCTCCGAGAGGAGCTCGAGGTGCGTCTCGTTGGCGTGCTCCGGCACGAGCATCGCGAACACCAGGTTCACGGGCTGGCCGTCGGGAGACTCGAAGGCGATCGGCGCCGAGGTGCGTACGAACGCGCACACCGGCTCCTTCAGCGTCTTGATGCGGCCGTGCGGTATTGCAACACCGTATCCCAACCCCGTGGAGCCCAGCTTCTCGCGATCGAAGAGCGCGTCGAATACCCGCGAGCGGGGAATCTGCCGCGAGTTCTCGAAGAGCAGGCCGATCTGCTCGAACAGGCGCTTCTTGCTGCTCACGTCGAGGTCGAGCAGGACGTGGTTGAGCGGCAGCAGTCGCGACACCAGGTTCATCGGGGCGGGATTCTATTCCAATTGGTCGGTCTGCGTGATCCTCTTGATCGCCTGGGGATGGCGCGGCTGGAAGCGCTCCTTGTGCTTCAGCACCTGGCGGTCGAGCTTGTCGATGAGCACGTCGATGGCGGCGTACATGTCCGCGTCGCTCGCCTGCACGTGGATGTCCTTGCCGGAGAGGTGCACGTTCGCCTCGATCCTCTGGTCGAGCTTTTCCACCGTCACGATCACGTTCACGTCGATCACGTGGTCGAAATGCCGGTTGATTCGCGTGAGCTTGTGCGTGACGTAGTCGCGGATGGCGGTGGTGATCTCGACGTGGTGTCCGGTGAGGTGCAGGTTCATCTGGTGCTCCTTCTCGCGGCTTGCGGCCGCCCTTGTCAGATCGACTTGCGGAGGTTGGCCGGCTGGATGTGCATCGCCTCGCGGTACTTGGCGACGGTCCTGCGGGCCACCTGGATGCCTTGCTGGGCCAGGATGTCGGAGATGCGATGGTCGGAGAGCGGTTTTCTCCCGTCTTCCGCGGCGACGAGCTGCTTGATCAGCGCACGGATGGCGGTCGCGGAGCAGGCGCCCCCCGTGTCGGTGGAAACGTGGCTGCCGAAGAAATACTTGAGCTCGAAGATGCCGCGCGGCGTGAGCATGTATTTCTGCGTGGTCACGCGCGAGATCGTGGACTCGTGCAGGCCCACGGCCTCGGCGATCTCGCGCAGCACGAGCGGGCGCATGGCGACCTCGCCGTGCTCGAAGAAGTTCTTCTGGCGATCGACGATCGACTGCGTGACGCGCAGGATCGTGTCGAAGCGCTGCTGGACGTTCTTGATGAGCCAGCGCGCCTCCTGCAGCTGCCCGGCCAGGTGCTTGCCGCCGTTCTCGCGCGAGGCCTGCAGGATGTCCGCGTACATCTTGTTGATGCGAAGGCGCGGCATCGCTTCGCGATTGAGCGACGCGCCCCAGCGCCCGCCGACCTTTCGCACGACGACGTCGGGGACGACGTAGCGCACATCGCCGGTGCCGAATGCGCGCCCCGGCTTGGGGTCCAGCGTGAGCACGAGCGAGCGGATGTCGCGCAGCTCGTCCTCGGACACGGCGAGCAGGCGCTTCAGCTTGTTGAAGTCGCGCGCGGCGAGCACGTCGAGGTGCCGGGTCACGAGCTCGATGGCGTCGTCGCGGTGCGGCGTCGCTTCGGGCATCGCGCGCAATTGCAGCTCGAGGCATTCGGCGATGTCGCGTGCGCCCACACCCGTGGGCTCGAGGTTCTGCACGTGCTTCAGCGCGATCTGCAGGTCCTCGATCTCGATGTCGGGCATCGCGGCGACGGCGGCTGCGCGAAGCTCCTCGAGGTCCTGCTTGAGGTAGCCCTCCTCGTCGAGGTGGCCGATGACCATCGCGGCGATGCGCTTGTCGCGCTCGGTGAGGCCCACCAGCGCGAGCTGGGATTCGAGATGTTCGGCGAGCGTGGGCTCCGCGGCGGCGAACTGCGTGAAGTCGTCGCGGCCATCGTCCTCGCGGCGCGAGGCGCCGGTGCCGACGTGCTCGTCGCCGAAGCCGTGCTCGTAGGCGAGGTTCGCGGGCTCCTCGCGCGAGTCGGAGCGGGCGATCTCCTCGCGCTCGCCTTCCTGGCGAAGCGTCTCTCCCGCGGGCGCGGTGCCGTTCACCGGTGCGGCGATCGTCTCGTCGGGGGGACCCAGGTCGGAGCGCTCGAGCAGCGGGTTCTCGGCGAGGTAGCGCTCCAGCTCCTGGTTCAGCTCAATGGTCGACAGCTGTAGCAGCCGGATCGACTGTTGCAGCTGCGGAGTGAGCGTGAGGTGCTGCGATAGCTTTAGCTGGAGGCTGTGCTTCATGTCGGGGCCCCCGGAGGAACCGACAGTCCGCTAGAGGCGGAAGTTCTCCCCGAGGTACACCTTTCGGACCGCTTCATTATAGATGATCTCCTGCGGCTTCCCGAAGGCGAGGACCGCGCCCTGGTTGATGATGTAGGCGTGGTCGCAGATCCCCAGTGTCTCACGCACGTTGTGGTCCGTGATGAGCACGCCGATTCCCCTTTCCTTCAGGAACCGGATGATCTGCTGGATGTCGAGCACGGCGATCGGGTCCACGCCGGCGAACGGCTCGTCCAGCAGGATGAAGCGCGGGTTCGTCGCGAGCGCGCGCGCGATTTCCACGCGGCGGCGCTCGCCTCCCGAGAGCGCGATCGCGGGGCTCGCGCGCAGGTGGCCTATGTGCAGGTCGTCGAGAAGTCCCTCCAGCCGCCCTTCGATCTCCTCGCGCTCCACGCCCTGCAGCTCCAGCACCGCCTGGATGTTCTGCGCGACGGTGAGCTTGCGGAAGATCGACGCTTCCTGCGGAAGATACGAAAGCCCCAGGCGCGAGCGGCGGAAGATCGGCAGGTGCGTGAGGTCGCGCCCGTCGAGCGTGACCGCCCCCGCATCGATGGAAGATACGAAAGCCCCAGGCGCGAGCGGCGGAAGATCGGCAGGTGCGTGAGGTCGCGCCCGTCGAGCGTGACCGCCCCCGCATCGATCGGCACGAGCCCCAGGATCATGTAGAAGCACGTGGTCTTGCCGGCGCCGTTGGGACCGAGCAGCCCCACGACTTCGCCGCTTTCCACGGTGAGCGAAACGTCCTGCACCACGGTGCGCTTGCGGTAGCGCTTCATCAGCCCCTCGGCGCGCAGCACCGATGGACTGGGCTCGGGCTTGACGAGCGTGAGGCGCTGCGCGCCGGTGGTCGCGGCGTGCACGCTATTGCGATCCGGCGTCGGGCTTCAGCTCGAGCGGCGGCGGCGACTTCGTGGCAGCGCCCTTCTCGTCGCGCTTGGGCGGCATGATGATCACTTTCACGCGCCCGGTGTTGCCCGGCGTCGCGGTCCCGGCCGGCGCCCCGGTGACCTCGGCAACGTCGCGGCGCATGTCGTACGTGATGAATTCGCCGGTGAGCTCGTCGTTGTTGCGCTTCACGCGCGCGCGGTTGAAGAGCTTGAGGACGTCGTTGCGGTCGTCGAATTCCGCGCGATCGGCGAAGCCTTCGATCCACTCGTCCACGTTGTCGCGCTTCTGGCGGAAGGTCACCGGCGCGCCGTTCGCGACGTAGTACTGGTGCTTGTCCTTGTCCTCGCGCACCGTGACCTTGTTCGCGGTCATCCGCATGGTGCCCTGCGTGATCACGACGTTGCCGTCGAAGACGAGCGTCTTCTGCGCGTCGTCGGCGATGGCGCGGTCGCCGGCCACGACGATCTGCTTTTCGCGGTCCGCGCGTTCCGCGAGCGCGGCCGACGCGCTCGCCGCGAGGAGGCAGGCCGTGATGACGTGTCGACGATTCATTTGCGTGCCGGCTGGTATGTGGCGACCACGCGGTCCAGCCGCATGGTGCGCGCGCGATTGTCGATTTCCAGTCCCTGGGCGACTGCATGACCCGTGGCGCTGTCCATTGTCACCTCGGTGTCGGTGCGCGCGATCCCGGCATCCGGAATGACGAGCAGCTTCGCCGTCGTGATGCGTGCCGCGTCGATCTTGGCATCCGCGTCGCGCACGATCACGACGTTGCCCTCGATGAGGACGCGTTCTCCGCCCTGCTCGAGGCGGCCGTTGTCGGCTGTGATCATCATCCGGGGTTGCTTCGGCTCGTACGCCTCGACCTTCACCGTCTCGAGAAGCGCCGAATCGTCGTCGGGGTAATGTACCATCTTCCTCGCGGCGAGCGTGTAGAGGACGCGGCCGTCGTCGCCGAGCTTGCGCGCGCTGAAATTCTCGACGATGAGGTCGGGATCGTGGCGCCGCGAGCCGTCCGCCCTCGCGTCGGGCGCCTGCACCAGCTGGTTCAGCCACAGCGTGAGCGCCACCAGCAGCGAGAGCGCCGTGAGCGGCAGCCACGAAGTGGGCCGCATTATTTTCCCTGCGCGCGGATCACGAGATCGGCGAGCTCCCGGATCGCGCCGCGACCGCCGTGCGCCTTCGTCACGTAGTGCGCCGACGACCTGACCGCTTCCACCCCGTTCGACGGAGCAACGGCGAGCCCGCAGCGCTTCATCACCGCGAGATCCTGGATGTCGTCGCCCATGAACGAGCAGGCGCTCTCCGCGAGCTTCAGCTTCTTCACGAGCGCTTCGAATGCGGGAACCTTGTCGTCGCCGGTTCCCTGGATCACGTGCGCGATGGCGAGCTCCTTCGCCCGCTTGGCGACCATCGCGGACTTGCGCCCCGAAAGGATGGCGGTGGCGATGCCGGCCTTCTGCAGCAGCCTCAGGCCGTTCCCGTCCTGGATGTTGAACGCCTTCATCGCCTCGCCGCGCGGGCCGAACCAGAGCGTGCCGTCGGTCATCACACCGTCCACGTCGAAGATGGCGAGGCGCACGCCCCGCGCGCGCTGCAGGACGTCTTCGTTCACGCTAGACGACCTTCGCGGCGAGCAGGTCGTGGAAGGTGATGGCGCCCACGAGCTTGCCGCCGGACACCACCGGGATGCGCCCGCCGAGGCTCTTCTGCTCGAGGACCTGCGCGGCTTGCGCCGCGAGGCGCTCGGGCGCGATGCTGGTGAAGTTGCGGATCATCACGTCGCCCACCGTGAGGCCCTTCACGCCGTCGCGCTTCTCGAGCGTGCGGCGCAGGTCGCCGTCGGTGAAGATGCCCAGGAGCCGGTCGTCGGCGTCGACGACACAGGTCATGCCGATGCCCTTCCTCGACATCTCGTCGAGCGCCGTGGGCAGGAGCGCATCGCCGGCGCGGTTGCGCGGAAGCTGGTCGCCCTTGCGCATGATGTCCGAGACGTGGACCAGCAGGCGCCGCCCCAGCGCGCCGCCCGGATGGTGCTGCGCGAAGTCGTCGGTCGCGAAGCCGCGCGCGTCGAGGAGGGCCACCGCGAGCGCATCGCCGAGCGCCAGCGTCGCGGTGGTGCTTGCCGTGGGCGCGAGGTTGAGCGGGCACGCTTCCTTCTCGACCCGCGCGTCGAGGTGGACGTCGGCCTCGCGCGCGAGCGTCGAGTCCGCGCGGCCGGTGATCGCGATCACCTTCGCGCCGCGTCGCTTGATGAGCGGCAGGATGCGGCCGATCTCGTCGGATTCGCCCGAATACGAGATCGCGAGCACCACGTCGTCCGCGGTGATCATGCCCAGGTCGCCGTGGCTCGCCTCGGCCGGGTGCATGAAGAAGGCGGGCGTGCCCGTGGACGCGAACGTGGAAGCGATCTTGTTGCCGACGTGGCCGGACTTGCCCATGCCGGTGACCACCACGCGTCCCTTGGTCTCGAGAATCAGGCGATGGGCGGCGAGGAATTGCTCGCCCAGGCGCGCCTTGAGGTCGCGCACCGCGTCGGCCTCGATGTCGAGCACCCCGCGCGCGAGCTCGAGGAAGTGCTCCGCGTCGGCGACCTGGTGCGGTTGTAGTAGATTGGTCACGCGGGAAATTATAAACCTCCGACACTCGACGCCGAGGCATTCCAGGGATGCACGACGCCCTTCCCGTAGCGCTCATCCTCCTCGCCTCCGCCGTCGCGGTGGTGGTGCTGTTCCGCCAGCTTTCGATGCCGGCGATCCTGGGCTATGTGCTCGTGGGCGCGCTCGTGGGCCCGAACGCGCTGGGACTCGTCGCCGACACCGAGGCGCAACGCTTCCTCGGCGAGCTGGGCGTGGTGTTCCTCATGTTCTCCGTGGGCCTGGAGTTCAGCCTGCCGCAGCTCACCGCGATGCGCCGCAACGTGCTCGGCTTCGGCGGCTCGCAGGTGGCCGCGGTGATGGCGCTCGGCGTGGCCGCGTGCGTGGCCCTGGGCCTTACGTGGCGCCAGGGCCTCATCGTGGGCGGCGTCCTCGCGATGTCGTCCACCGCGATCATCTCGAAGACGCTCTCCGAGCGCATGCAGCTTTCGAGCGAATACGGGCGCCAGGTCATGGGCGTGCTGCTGTTCCAGGACCTCGCGGTGATCCCGCTGCTGGTCCTCATCCCCGCGCTGGCGCTCCCCGGCGATGCGATCGCGGGGACGATCACCGTGGCGCTCATCAAGGCTGGGGTCGTGCTCGCGATCGTGCTCTATGTGGGCCAGCGCGTGATGCGCCCGCTCTTCGACCTCGTCGCGCGCCAGAAGTCCTCGGAGCTCTTCGTGATCTTCGTGCTGCTGGTGACGCTGCTCCTCGCGTGGATCACCGAGCAGGCGGGACTTTCGCTCGTGCTGGGCGCCTTCCTCGCCGGCATGCTCATCTCCGAGACCGAGTACCGCTACCAGGTCGCCGACTACATCAAGCCGTTCCGCGATCTCCTGCTGGGGCTTTTCTTCGTCACGATCGGCATGCTGCTCGACTCGCGAGAGCTGATGCGCCACCTCGGGGCCGTGCTGTCCCTCTTCGGAATGCTGCTCGCGGGCAAGTTCTTCCTGATCTTCGTGCTGGCGCGCATGTTCGGGATCGCAAGGCCCGCGGCGCTGCGCGCCTCCCTCACGCTCGCGCCTGCGGGCGAGTTCGGCTTCGTGCTGCTGGCCCTCGCGCAGCGCGACAGCGCGCTGCCGCAGGCAACCGCGCAGGTGGTGCTGGGCGCCACGCTCCTGTCGATGCTCGCCACGCCGCTCATCCTCGCGCGCACCGAGCGGATCGTCCTCTACTTCGTCGAGAGCGAATGGACCGAGCGCGCGGTGGCGCTGCACCAGCTCGCCGTGAAGGCCATGTCCACGCGCGGCCACGTGATCGTGTGCGGCTACGGGCGCAGCGGCCAGGCGCTCGCGCACTTCCTCGAGCGCGAGAAGCTGGCGCTCATCGCGCTCGATTCGGATCCCGAGCGCGTGCGCGAGGCGGCGGCGGCGGGCGAATCGGTGGTATTCGGCGACGCGTCGCGCCGCGAGGTATTGATCGCTGCGGCGCTGTCGCGCGCGAGCGCGGTGGTGGTGAGCTTCGCCGACACGCCCAAGGCGCTCGCGATCCTCGCGCACGTGCACGAGCTGCGTCCCGAGCTTCCCGTCATCGTGCGCACGTTCGACGACACGGACGTCGCGCGGCTGAAGGCGGCGGGCGCGGCGGAAGTCGTGGCCGAGGTGGTGGAGGGCTCCCTCATGCTCGCCACGCAGACGATGATGCAGCTGGGGCTTCCGCTCAATCGCGTGCTGCGCCGGCTACGAGACGTGCGCCAGGAGCGCTACAGCTCGATGGGCGGATTCTTTCCCGGCGTCACCGACCAGGAGAGCGATGCCGACGCGCCGATCCTTCGCACCATCCTCATCGGTCCCGATGCCGCGGCGGTCGGCAAGACGCTCGGCGCCCTCAACCTCGCGATGATGGAAGTCACGGTGACCGCGGTGCGCCGCAAGGGCGAGCGCGAGATCAATCCTTCGCCGGATACGCGGCTCGCGGCGGGCGACGTTCTCGTGCTGCTGGGCACGCAGGGCCGCCTCGCGCGCGCGGAGATCCGCGTGCTGCAGGGCTGAAAAGAAAAAGGCCCGCGGGAAGCGGGCCTTCGAGTGAAGCGGGGAAAACCCTAGAACGTCATGCAGACGGTGTAGGGAAGGGCTTCGTCGATCGACCCGGTCGCGACGGCGACGCCGGCGCCCGAGCTGTCGAGGATGGCGCGCATCGAGCCCGTCTCGGTCTTGCCGTCGTCCATCTGGATGTCGAGCTGCTTGGCGAACTTGCCCAGGATGCCCTTCGAGCACACCTGGTAGGTTCCCGTCATGCCCGTGATCCAGATCTGCGCCGTGGTCGTGCTGCTCACGCCGAGGATGCCCGACACCGCGTTCTTCGGCACGTACTCGGCGTCGCTGAGGACAGTGGGTCCCGCCGCGAGATTGGCGAGGCGAACATGGCGCCAGAACATGAACGACTCGTCGGTCGCGGTCGTGCTGTTCCACTGGCCATCGATCACGCCGTTGCCGTTGCCGTTGTCGGCGACCGCTCCGCCGGGCAGATGCGTCTGCGCCGCGGGATCGTCGCCAGGCAGCGCCTTGAACTTGTCCTGGTATGCGTAGATGTACGTGGGGATCACGCGGAAGTCGTTCGCGAGGTTCTTCACCTTCGCGCTGTTGATCAATTCCTGGCCCTTGAGGATGCCGCCCAGGAGCAAGCCGATGATGACCAGAACGATGGCGATCTCGACCAGTGTGAAGCCCGATTGCTGCGATCTCATTGTCCTTCTCCGTCCGTTGTCTGGCGCCCTTGGGGGCGTCGGTACCCACCATAGTGCAAGCGGCATGCCACAAGCAATAAGTTACTGTTTTTCAGTATTATTCGGCTAATGCTGGACTTCGGAAGGGGGTTTGCGGCCCCTCGGTTGTCCAGCCTTTCGACAACCGCTGTCGGCGCGCCGACACGAGGAGCACATGGCCTTCCAGTCCACAGCCGCCCAGCGCCTGGCCACCTCGGTGGCCGCGCGCCGGCGCTGGATCGTGTTCACGATGCTCCTCGCGCTGCACGCGGCGCTCGTCTCCACGCCGGGCGGCGAGTTCCAGCGCACGTGGCTGCTGGTGCACTTCGGCTTCTTCCTGCTGTGGCAGCCGTTCATCGCGGCCGAGCGCGAGATCGAGCTCTTCTCGGGCGTGCTGCTGTTCGTGATCACCACCGTCACGATCTACTTCCTCGCCGGCTGGATGATCGTCGCGTGGCTGCTGATCCTGCTGGGCATCCTCGGCGGGCGCGTGTTCACGGTCCACGGCGCGCAGAGCAATCGCTTCTACCTCGTGGCCTTCGGCTACGTGCTCGCGATCCTCCTCGTGCGCGCGGTGCCCGTCCTCGTGCTCGACGTGGACGTTCCAAACGAGATCACCCAGCTTGCGTCCATCGTGTTGCCGATCATGCTGCTGGCGCTCGCCTTCCTCCCCATGGGTGCGCCCGAGGAGGATTCGCGGCAGGTGTTCGATTTCTTCTACGCGGTGCTCGTCTTCCAGCTGGGCGTGGTGCTCGTGCTGGGCTCGATCGCCTTCATGCGGGTAGCCGAGGAGCACTACTTCACGTCGGTCGCGCTCACGGTGCTCGGTTTCGGCATCGCGCTCTTCGTGCTCGCGGCATTGTGGAACCCGGTGCGCGGCTTCGGCGGATTGCGGACCTACTTCTCGCGCTACCTCCTTTCGGTCGGCATGCCCTTCGAGATGTGGATGCGCGGCATCGCGGAGCTCGCCGAGCGCGAATCCGACTCGCAGCGCTTCCTCGAGCAGGCGTTCGCCGAGATCGCGGCGCTGCCGTGGATGCGCGGCGTCCAATGGAAATCGCCGGACGGCGACGGCGGCCGCGGCGCCTACGACGGTTACGCGACGCGGTTCGCCTCTCACCAGCTGGAAATCGTGTTCCACACCGAGGTGAGCCTGTCGCCCGCGCTCTTCCTGCACATGCGGCTCCTCGCGCAGGTCGTGGGCGAGTTCTACGAGGGCAAGCGGCGCGAGGGAGCGCTCAGGCGCAACTCCTACCTGCAGGCCGTGCACGAGACGGGCGCGCGCCTCACGCACGACGTGAAGAACCTGCTGCAGTCGATCTACACTCTCACGTCGGTGGCGCCGTCCGGGCCCGACGACCGCTACGGCGAGCTGCTGCAGCGCCAGCTTCCCCAGATCTCCAGGCGGCTGCGCGGGACGCTGGAGAAGCTGCGCACGCCGGAAGTGGGCGCGCGCGAGTTGCCGGTTCCCGCATCGCAGTGGTGGAGCGACCTTCGATCCTCGCTCGAGGGCTCGGGCATCGCGCTCGAGGGACGCATCGACGCCGACCGTGAAATCCCCTCGACGCTCTTCGACAGCTTCGTCGAGAACGCGCTCGACAACGCGCGGGCCAAGTCGGCCGGCGAGCCCGGCATCGAGGTGTCGGTGCGCTTCGAATGCGCGCCGGACGCGGCGCGCCTCGCGGTGAGCGATACCGGCACCGCGATCGCCGCGCCCGTGGAGCGCAGGCTCTTCCGCGAGCCGATCGAGCGTGGGAGCGGATTGGGAATCGGCCTCTACCAGGCCGCGCGCCAGGCGCAGCAGGCGGGCTACCGCGTGGAGCTCGCGCGCAACGTCCCGGGCGACGTGTGCATCGCCCTTTCGAGCGAGCCCTCAGCCCGGTAGGGCGCGAGCCGCCTCTTCCAGCCCTTCGCGCCAGTCGCCCAGGCGCACTCCGAAGACGTTCTCGAGCTTGGCGTTGGAGAGCACCGAGTTCTTCGGACGCCGGGCCGGTGTCGGATAGTCCGCCGTGCGGATCGCCAGCAGCTTCGGCATCCGAAAGGCATCGCCCAGCCTGCGCTTGCGCGTATCGAAGATCGCGCCGGCGAACCCAAGCCAGGTGGTCTGTCCGGAAGCCGTCGCGTGGTAGGTCCCGGAATGCTCCTGCTGCGCTTCGAGGAGCTCGACCGTGGCGCGTGCGATCTGCAGGCTCGACGTGGGCGCGCCGTGCTGGTCGTCGACGACGCGCAATTCGTCGCGCTCCGCCACCAGGCGCAGCATCGTGAGCATGAAGTTGCGGCCACGAGGAGCATAGATCCAGCTCGTGCGCAGGATCAGGTGGCGCCCGCCCACGGCGGCCACCGCGCGCTCGCCTTCGAGCTTGGTGCGGCCGTAGGCCGAGAGCGGGTTCGTCGCATCCGTCTCCATGTACGGCCGGTCCATCTCGCCGTCGAAGACGTAGTCGGTGGAGTAGTGGATGAGGAGGGCGCCGGCGCGCTTCGCCTCCTCGGCGAGGATGCCGGGCGCAACGCCATTCACCGCACGCGCGCGATCTTCCTCGCTCTCCGCGCGATCGACTGCCGTATATGCGGCGGCGTTCACGATGACATCGGGCCGCGCCTCGCGCACGTTCCTGCGGATGTCGTCGGGCTTTTCGAGGTCGAGGTCCGCGCGCGAGCGCGCCGTGACCTCGGCGTGCCCCTGGAGGAGCCGCGCCACGTCGGCGCCCACCTGGCCGAGCGCGCCTGTCACCAGCACTCGCATCTAGGGAAACGTCTCCGCGGATGCGAGCGGCGTGCCCGCGGCGTCCTTGGGCTTCAGCACCGGAGCGCCCTCGAGCGGCCACTCGACGCCGACCGCCGGGTCGTTCCAGAGGAGTGTCCTCTCGTGCTCGGGCGCGTAGTAGTCGGTCGTCTTGTACAGGAATTCCGCGATGTCCGACAGCACGAGGAAGCCGTGCGCGAAGCCTTCGGGAACCCACATCATGCGGCGGTTCTGCGCGGACAGCCGCTCGCCGACCCAGCGGCCGAACGTGGGCGAGGAGCGGCGCAGGTCCACGACGACGTCGAACACCTCACCCGCGACCACGCGCACGAGCTTTCCCTGCGGCTGGCGTACCTGGTAGTGCAGGCCGCGCAACACGCCGCGCGCGGAGACGGAATGGTTGTCCTGCACGAAGTCCACGTCGCGGCCCGCGAGCTTCGAGAACGCGCGCCGGTTCCAGCTTTCGAAGAACGCGCCGCGCGCATCACCGAACACCGCGGGCTCGACGACGAGGACCTGCGCGATCGCGGTGGGAATCGCCTTCACGCTAGAACACCCGGTCCTTGAGGACGCCGATGAGGTACTGGCCGTACGAATTCTTCTTCATCGGGTCGGCGAGGCGCTCGAGCTGCGCGGCGTCGATGTAGCCCATGCGGAATGCGATCTCCTCGGGACACGCGATCTTGAGCCCCTGGCGCCGCTCGATCGTCTCGATGAAGTGCGCCGCCTCCAGCAGGCTCTCGTGCGTGCCGGTGTCGAGCCATGCGGTGCCGCGGCCCATCGTCTCGACGGCGAGCTCATCCGCTTCGAGATAGCGGCGGTTCACGTCCGTGATCTCGAGCTCGCCGCGTGCGGAGGGCTTCAGGCTCGCGGCGATCTCCACCACGCGCGGATCGTAGAAATAGAGCCCGGTCACCGCGTAGCGCGACTTGGGCGCCTTCGGTTTCTCCTCGATCGAGACCGCGCGGCCCTTCGCATCGAACTCGACCACGCCGTAGCGCTCCGGATCCTTCACCGGGTAGGCGAACACGGTCGCGCCCTTTGTTGCCGCGTTGGCGCGCTGCAGCGATGCGGCGAGGTCGTGGCCGTGGAAGATGTTGTCGCCCAGGATGAGGCAGCTGGGCTTGCCGCCCACGAAGTCGCGCCCGACGATGAACGCCTGGGCGAGGCCCTCGGGGCGCGGCTGCACCGTGTACGAGACGTCGAGCCCCCATTCGCGTCCGTCGCCCAGCAGCTCGCGGCGGCGAGGATGATGCCCTTGCGTGCGCTCATGTCGTCCTCAGGGAGGCGTAGTGGGTCTCGATCCAGCGGCGGTACTCGCCGCTCTTCACCTGCGCCACCCATTGCGCGTGGTCGAGGTACCAGCCGACGGTCTTCGCCAATCCCGTCTCGAAGCTCTCGCGCGGCTTCCATCCCAGCTCGTCGCGAATCTTCGACGCGTCGATGGCGTAGCGGCGGTCGTGCCCGGGACGGTCGGCCACGCTCGTGATCAGTTTCTCGTAGCCGCCTTCGCGCGGGCGAAGCTGCTTCAGCGTGCCGCAGATGGCGCTCACGACATCGATGTTGCGCCGCTCGGCATTGCCGCCGATGTTGTAGACCTCGCCGGGCCGCCCGCGCGCGAGCACAGCGCGGATCGCCTCGCAGTGGTCCTTCACGTACAGCCAGTCGCGCACCTGGCGCCCGTCGCCATAGACGGGCAGCGCCTTGCCTTCGAGCGCGTTGGAGATCATGAGCGGGATGAGCTTCTCCGGGAATTGGTACGGCCCGTAGTTGTTGGAGCAGTTGGTTGTGAGCACGGGCATCCCGTAAGTGTGCCGATAGGCGCGCACCAGATGGTCGGATGCGGCTTTCGAGGCTGAGTAGGGACTGTTGGGAGCGTACGGCGTCGTTTCCGTGAACGCGGGGTCGGATTCCGAGAGCGAGCCGTATACCTCGTCGGTGGAGACGTGCAGGAAGCGGAAGGCGGACTTCGCATCGGCCGCAAGGCCGGTCCAGTGCGCGCGCGCGGTTTCCAGCAGCTCGAATGTCCCCACGACGTTGGTCTGCACGAAGGCGGCCGGCCCGTGGATCGAGCGGTCCACGTGGCTTTCCGCCGCGAAATGGACGACGGCGCGGGGCTTGCGCTCGGCGAAGAGCTTCGCGAGGAGCGCGGCGTCGACGACGTCGCCCTTCACGAACACATGGCGCGCATCGCCCGCGAGCGTGGCGAGGTTCGCCATGTTGCCCGCGTAGGTGAGCTTGTCCAGGTTCACCACCGGCTCGTCCTCGTTCGCGATCCAGTCGAGGACGAAGTTCGAGCCGATGAAACCGGCACCACCGGTGACCAGGATCATCGGATTGACGCTTGGAGGCGTGTCGCAGCTTTTCGGGAGCGCCATTTAAGCCTTCCCGGTGGCCCTGCGTTCGTTGCGGCGCCGGCCGCTGAGCCCTTCGCTCTGGTCGCGTCTCGCGGCAACCCGGCGCACGCTGCGCGGCGTGCCCTGGGACTTCGTCGTGGACACGCAAGGCCTCATGAAGAGCGCGGTGGTGGCCCGTTTCGCTCGCGCTCCCGCATTCGGCCCCGACAAGGCGAGCGCCCGCGAGCGAACGGCCTCGCGTTTCTACGACGTGAAGCTTCCCGTGCCGCGCACGCTGCACGCGGTGGAGCGCAATCGCCGGCTGGTGGCGCAGGTGTTCGGTTATTCGCTCGACAGTTCCGCCGACTACGGGCTCGTCGCGCCACCCACGCCGCCCGCCTGGGCGCCGCAAGCGCCGTATACCGTCTTCCTGCACGCCGCGAGCCGCGCCTCGAAGCGCTGGCCCGAGGACCACTGGATCGCGCTCGGACGCGAGGCGAACGCGGCGGGATTGGACGTCGTGCTGCCGGCGGGCACGCCCGAAGAGCGCGCGGCTTCGCAGCGCATCGCGAAGGGCATCGAGCGCGCGCTCGCCGCGCCGGACATGGACCTCGCGGTCGCGGCGGCCCTTCTCGCGCACGCGCGCGTCGTCGCCGGCGTCGATACGGGGCTCACGCATCTTGCCGCGGCGCTGGGTGTTCCCACGGTGGGCCTCTACGTGGCCACGCGTCCCGAGCTCACCGGATTGCATGCGGCCGATGCCGTGAACGTGGGGGGCTCGGGTCGCGCGCCCACGGTGGAAGAGGCGCTCACCGCGTTCAATAGATGATGCGCGTCCTCTACGCGTTGCTGTGGATCGTCGCGGTCCCCTTCGTGCTCGCGCGGCTCGCGTGGCGCTCGCGCAAGCAGCCGGGCTACCTCGAGAATCTCGGCGAGCGCTTCGGCTCGTATCCCCCGGTGAAGCCCGGCCCGTACATCTGGATCCACGCGGTGTCGGTCGGCGAGACCCGCGCCGCGCTGCCGCTGGTCGAGGCGCTGAAGGAGCGTCACCCCTCGCACAACATCCTCGTCACGAACATGACGCCCACGGGGCGCGCCACGAGCCGCGAACTCTTCGCCGATCGGGTGGAACGCGCATGGCTTCCCTACGATCTGGGATTCGCAGTGCGGCGCTTCCTCGCGCACTACCGCCCGGAAATGGGGATCGTGCTCGAGACGGAGGTCTGGCCGCGCCTGTTCGAGGAAGCCGCGCGCGCCGGCATCCCGGTGATGCTCGCCAACGGACGGTTATCGCAACGCTCCGCCGATCGCTACGCGCGCGCACCCGCGCTCGCGCGCTGGGCCTTCTCGAACCTCGCGGGCGTCGCGGCGCAGAGCGACGACGATGCGCGGCGCTTTTCGAGCATCGGCGCGACGGCGCCGGCGGTGACCGGCAACGTGAAGTTCGACCTCGCGATCCCCGATGAGATGACGGTTCGCGGCGAGCGCTTCCGCGAGCGTTTCGGCGCCGGGCGCACGGTGTGGGTCGCGGGCAGCACGCGCGACGGCGAGGAAGCGCTCCTGCTCGATGCGTTCCAGAAGGCGGCACTTGCGCCGGATGTGCTGCTCGTCCTCGTGCCCCGCCACCCGCAGCGCTTCGACGAAGTCGCGCGCCTCGTGCAATCGCGCGGCCTGGTACTCGCGCGCCGCAGCGAGGAGCTGGCACTTCCCGCCGCGACGCGCGTGCTGCTGGGCGACTCTATGGGAGAGATGCTTGCGTATTACTTCGCGGCCGACGTCGTCATCATGGGAGGCAGCCTCCTCGACTTCGGCGGCCAGAACCTCATCGAGGCATGCGCGCTCGGTCGCCCCGTGATCGTGGGCCCGCACACGTACAACTTCTCGGAGGCCGCGGACGGCGCGATCGCCGCAGGCGCGGCACTGCGCGTGGCCGATGCGGATGCCGCGCTCGCGGCGGCGGCAAGCCTGGATGCGGCGAGGCGGCGCGACATGGGACGGCGGGCAGCCGCGTTCGTCGAGGCGCATCGCGGCGCGGTGCGCCGCCTGGTGGACTGGATCGAGTCGACCGCCGCTTCGAGCCGGCGGTAGCGCTCAGGTGCCGCCGTGCTGCAGCGTGCGGTTGACCGCCTCGATGTCGGCGTCGTTCAGCGTCCCCGTCGCGGCCTTCAGGCGCAGCGTCGAGAGCAGGTAGTTGTAGCGTGCCTGCTGCAGGTCGCGCCGCGACTGGAAGACCGACTGCTGCGCGTTCAGCACGTCCACGCTCGTGCGCACGCCCACGTCGCGGCCGAGGATCGTCGAATCGAGCTGGCTCTTGGTGGACGTGAGCGCCTGCTCGAGCGCGCGCACCAGGGCGATTCCGGAAGTCACGTTGAGGAAGCTCACGCGCACGTTCTGCGCCACGGTGCGGCGCGTGTTCTCCAGGTCCTGCTCGGCCCTCGTGCGGTTGGCGAGCGCCTCGCGCACGCGCGACTGGATGAGGCCGCCGGAATAGAGCGGGATCGAGAGCACCACGCCCACCGAGGTGGAGTTGGTGACGGGGCCGATGATGCCCGGCGCGGCGTTGGAGGGGTTGTCGGCGTAAGTGTAGTTGCCCGACAGATCCAGGGTCGGCAGGTGCCCGGCGCGCTGGCGCGCCACCTCGTCGGAGAAGAAATCGAAGTTCGCCTTGGCCGAGACGATGGTGAAGCTCGAGTCTTCGGACGTGCGGACCCACGCCTCGATGTCGTTGGGTTCCGGCGGCGCGAGCTCGAGGGGCTCGCGCACCGGCGCGAGGTATGCCGGCAGCTTGCCCAGCAGGACCTGCAGCGCGCGCCGCTTGGTCTCCAGGTCGTTCTTGTCGGCGATCTCCTTCGCGACCGCTTGGTCGTAGCGCGCCTGCGCTTCCAGCGTGTCGACGATGGTGGCGGTGCCGACTTCGAAGTTGCGCTTGGCCTGGGCGAGCTGCTGGTCGATCGCGGTCTTCTGCGTCTCGGACAGCGCCACGTTGTCCTGCGCGAGGAGCACGTCGAAGTAGGCCTGCGCGACCCGCAGCCCCAGGTCCTGCACGGAGTTCGCGAGGTTGGCCTCGGCCTGCAACACCTGGTACTTCGCCTGGCCGATCGCGATCCAGTTCTGCAGGCGGACGATCGGCTGCGAGAGCGACACCGCGTACGTCTTCGTGTTGTATGTCCGGTCTTGGGCGATCTGGAAGTCGACGTCGTTGCGGAACCAGGACGCCGTGCCGGAGAGCAGCGGCAGGTAGCCCGCGCGGGCCTGGGGCAGCTTCTCGATCGTGGCCTGGTAGATGGCGCGGTTGGACTGGTAGACCGGGTCGCTCACCTGCGCGTCGCGATAGACGCCGATCAGGTCGACCGCGCCGGCATTTGTGGCGGCGGTGAAGGCCAGCGCGAGGGTCAGGCGTTGCAATCTCATCTTGGAACCTTGTGGTGTCGTGTAAGGGCGCCTTCAGGCGCGCTGGATCGGTATGACGGCGCGCGCAGGCCTCGCGGATTCGCCGTCAGAAGCGGAAGCGGGCCGGCTGCGCCGCGTTGACCAGCGGCTTGACCATCGTCTCGAAGAACTCCGTGTGCTGGAACGCACCCGCGACGGGCTGTCGCACCAGCACGGCTTTCATCACGGGTGGATCGCCCACCACCGCGAAGAGCCTTCCGCCCGGCGCCAGCCGGTCGAGGAAAGCCTGCGGCAGGACAGGCGTCGAGCCCGTGAGCACGATCACGTCGAACGCGGATTCGGCGAGCGGCGCGCGGCTGCTATCGCCCTGCAGCAGCGTCACGTTGCGGATGCCCGCGGCGCGCAGGCTTGCGGCGGCGCGTTGCTGCAGGTCGGCGTGGATCTCGGCGCTGGTCACGTGGCGCGCGCGGCTCGCGAGCAACGCCGCGAGGTAGCCCGAGCCGGTGCCGACCTCGTAGACGTTCTCGGAGGGCTCGAGCTCCAGCTCCTGGAGGATGCGCGCCTCCATCTTGGGCTGCATCATCCGCTCGCCGTGGCCCAGCGGGATCTCCAGGTCGGCGAAGGCGAGCGCGCGGTGTTCGGGCGGCACGAAATCCTCGCGTCGCACCTTGAAGAGCAGGTCGAGCACCTGCGGATCCAGCACTTCCCACGTGCGGATCTGCTGCTCGATCATGTTGAAGCGCGCTTGCTCGATGTTCATTGAAACCCGGTGGACGGTAAGCGGTAGACGGTGGGCGGCAGCACCGGAGCCGAGGGGCGAATTGTATCAAAGGGGTTACCGTTCACCTTCCACCTTTCACCTTTCATCTAGTCCAGCGTGGTCTGGTAGCGCTTCAGCGCGACGGCGGAAACCACCAGCAGGATGAGTGCCAGCGGCCACACGTTCTGGGCGATCTCGCCCATGCCCGAGCCCTTGAGCAGGATGCTTCGCACGATGCGCAGGAAATGGGTGAGCGGGAAGACCTCGCCCAGCGCCTGCGCCCAGCCGGGCATGCCGCGGAACGGGAACATGAACCCCGACAGCAGCAGCGACGGCAGGAAGAAGAACATCGTCATCTGCATCGCCTGCATCTGGCTCTTGGCAAGCGTCGAGAACGTGAAGCCGATGGCGAGGTTCGCGGCGATGAAGAGGATGAGCACCGTCGACAGCAGCACGAGACTACCCAGCATCGGGACATCGAAGAGGAACTTCGCCGCGGTGAGGATCACCACGACCTGCACGTACCCCACCACGACGTACGGCACGATCTTGCCGAGCATCACCTCGAGGGGGCGCACCGGCGTGGCGAGCAGGTTCTCCATCGTGCCGCGCTCGCGCTCGCGCGTCATGGCGATGGAGGTGATCATGACCATCGTCATGGTGAGCACGACGCCCATGAGGCCGGGCACGATGTTGTACTGCGTTATGCCTTCCGGGTTGTAGTGCTTGTGGACGCGGATCTCGAACGGCGCGGGCTGCGCCTTCAGCGCCGCGAGCGAGCCGGTGAGGTCGTGGTCCAGGCCCGTGATGCCAATCTGCTGCAGCGCCCCGATCGCGTTGCTGGTGGCCGCCGGGTCGGTCGCGTCGGCCTCGAGCAGCACGACGCCGCGCTCGCCGCGCTGGATCTTGCGCGAGAAATCCTCGGGAATCTGGATCACGAACTGCACGCGTCCCAGCACCAGTAGGCGGTCGGCCTCGTCGACGGTGGCGGGCGTGGCGACCACCTTGTAGTAGCCCGTGTTCTCCAGCGCGCGCACGAGCGAGCGCGAGAACGGGCTCGACTCCGCGCTCACGACCGCGGCCGGAAGCCCCTTCGGGTCCATGTTGATGGCGTAGCCGAACAGCACGAGCTGCATCACCGGCACGCCGATCATCATCGCGAAGGTGAGCCGGTCGCGGCGCATCTGCACGAATTCCTTGACGAGCACGGCGACGAAGCGATGCAGGGTGAACATGGAGTCACGCACCCTTCGCATCCGGCCGCGCGGACTCGCCCAGCCCGCGCATCAGGTGGATGAAGACGTCTTCGAGCGTGGGCTCCACCTCGTGCGCCTGGAGGCCCGCCCGCGACGAAACCTTGCCCACGGCGCGCTCGATCGCGTCGCGGTCGGTTCCGCTCACGTGCAGCGCGGTGCCGAAGGGCGCCACCATCTCGACGCCCGGCGAGGTGCGGAGCTCGGCGGCCGCGTCCATGATCCGCTCGCCCTCGAGTTCCCACGTCGCGAGCTTCGCCTGGTCGATCACCTCGCGGATCGTGCCGTGAGCGAGGAGCTTTCCGTAGGCGATATAGGCAAGCGCGTGGCAGCGCTCCGCCTCGTCCATGTAATGCGTGCTCACGAGCACGGTGATGCCCTGGTGCGCGAGCTCGTGGATATGGTCCCAGAAATCGCGCCGCGCGCCCGGATCGACGCCCGCGGTGGGCTCGTCGAGGAGCAGCAGCTTCGGCTCGTGGATGAGGCACGCGGCGAGCGCGAGGCGTTGCTTCCATCCGCCGGACAGCGTGCCCGCGAGCTGCGACTTGCGCGAGGTGAGCCCGAGGTTCGAGAGCGAATCGGCGACGCGGCGCTTGCGATCGGGCATCTCGTACATGCGCGCGACGAAGTCCAGGTTCTCCTCGATGGAGAGGTCTTCGTACAGGCTGAACCTCTGCGTCATGTAGCCGACCTCGCGCTTGATGACCTTCGCATCCGTCGAGATGTCGTGGCCGAGCACCACGCCCGTGCCCTCGTCGGGCGTGAGCAATCCGCAGATCATGCGGATCGTTGTGGTCTTACCGCTCCCGTTGGGCCCCAGGAAGCCGTAGATCGCGCCCTTCGGGACCTCCATCGAGAAATGGTCCACCACGACCTTGTCGCCGAAGCGCTTGGTGAGGCCTTCGACCTTGATCGCCATCTCGGTGGACGCGTTCATGGGATCTTCACGTCCACCGGCATGCCCGGATGAAGCCTCGACGCATCCTGCGTCTCGGGCCGCGCCTCCACGAGGAAGACCAGCTTCGCGCGGCTGTCCTTGCTGTAGATGACGGGCGGGGTGAACTCCGCCTGGGGTGCCACGAACGACACGGTGGCCTCCAGCGCACTTCCGCACGCATCGCACGCGACCGAGACTTTCTGTCCCACCTTCACGGCGCCGAGCTGCGGCTCGGGCACGAAGAAGCGCACCTTCACGTTGGCAGGCGGCAGGATCGCCACGACGGGAGAGCCCGCGGGGACCCACTCGCCCTTCACGAAGAGCGTATCGGTCACGGTGCCGGCCACGGTGGAGGCCACCGTCTTCTGGCGCAGCTTCCAGTCGGCCTGTGCGAGGGATTGCTTCGCGGCGGCCGCTTCTCGGTGACGGTGCCGGCCACCGTGGAAGCCACCGTCTTCTGGCGCAGCTTCCAGTCGGCCTGCGCGAGCGATTGCTTCGCGGCGGCCGCCTCCGCTTCGGCGGCGCGGATCTCGTCGGGACGCGCGCCCGACTGCACCGTGGCCAGGTCGTTCTGCATCTGATCGACCTTCTTGCGGTCGCTGTCGCGCTGGCTGCGCGCCTCGTCGGCCTTGCTCTGGCTCACGAATCCCTTCGACACCAGGTCGAGCTGCCGGCGCCAATCCCTCTCGGAAAGCCCCGCCGCCACCTCGGCCTGCGCAAGCTGTGCGCGCGACGATTCGATCTCGGTCGGGCGCTTGCCCTTCCTCAGGTCCTCGAGCTGCGCGCTCGCCTTGCGAAGGCGCTCCTCGGCCTCGCGGCGCGCGGCGTCCTCGTTTTCGGCCTCGAGCGCGAAGAGTGCCGCGCCGGGCGCGACCTGCGCTCCGCGCGCCGTGTCGAGGGACACGAGCGTCCCGGCGAAGGGTGCGGCCACGCGGACGTATTCGCCTTCGACATAGCCCTGCATCGCCGATGGCTGCTTGTCGCCGCACCCGGACAGGGCGAGCCCGAGCGCCACTGCCGCCAGGGTCAATGAACGTTTCATGCCGCGCCTCTTTTCTTCGTTGTTCGTTTCGCCGCAGCCGGCATGTCCGGCGCGAGCGCCTTCAGGGCGAGATCGATGCGTTGGTCTATGCCGGCATCGGACAGGAAGCACTTCTCGATCACGCGTGCCGTTGGCGCCGTGAGCGCGCCGCCTTCCAGCATCGCGCCGCCCAGCACGATTGGCATCACCAGGCTTCCGCCGCACAGGCCGATCACCTGCGGGAACGGGATGTCGACCAGGAGGCCCTTCTTCTGTCCCTCGTTCACGAGGAGCTGCAGGACGCCGAGGTGCCGGGGCATGTTGTCGCGAAGGAATTGCCGCGCGCATTGTTCCCCGGAAAGCGCATCGATGAGCAGGCGCGAGAGAAACGGCCGGTTGTCGCGGGCGAAGCGGCCCAGCACGCGAAGCGCATTGCGCAGGCTCACCCCCGGATCGCGGTCACGCGCGACGTGCAGCGTGAGCGTGTGGAACATCTCCTCGTACGCCTGCTGCATCAAGGCGCGCAGGAACGCATCGCGCGATTTGAAGTGGTAATGGAACATGCCGAGGTTCACGCCGGCGGCCTCGGCCACTTCGCGCACCGACATGCCTGCGCAGCCTCGCGCCGGATAAAGCTCGCGCCCGGCTGCGAGCAGCGCGCGATCGAGGTTCCGGGAAGGACGAGGCATGGCGTAACTATACGATCGTATAATAACGCTGTCAAGGCCCCCCGGCGCTATACTTTGGCCGTACGCAGGGGTCCGGGTTCTCCCGGTGAGAAACACCCTCTGAACCTGATCCGGGTCATGCCGGCGTAGGGAGCGTCGCGGAATCCCCTTCCGCCCTCCTTGCGCCCTCGAAGGAGATGCAATGAACGCCAATCCCAAGTTCCTCGCCACATCGGCACAAGTCGACGAGGCCGCCATCCGGCCGCTGCCGCGCTCGCGCAAGGTCTACATCGAGGGCTCGCGCGCGGACATCCGCGTGCCGATGCGCGAGATCTCGCAAACGGATACGCCTGCGGCTTTCGGCGCCGAGAGGAATCCGCCGGTGTGCGTCTACGACACGAGCGGCCCGTACAGCGACCCGCAGGCGAAGATCGACATCCGTTCCGGCCTTGCGGCGCTGCGCGAGCGCTGGATCGAGGAACGCGGCGACACGGAGTTGCTCGCCGGGCCCACGTCGAGCTACGGCCGGGAGCGGCTCGCCGATTCGAAGCTCGCCGAGCTGCGC
>Ga0209131_1000490_pt1 | contig 28539 bp, 25 predicted proteins | sample GraSoi_2013_40cm_FD_185826 | JGI IMG/M metagenome (GOLD analysis project Ga0209131, IMG submission 185826) | Grasslands soil microbial communities from the Angelo Coastal Reserve, California, USA - Sample 9_17_2013_40cm (SPAdes) (version 2) | ecosystem: Environmental > Terrestrial > Soil >... | reverse complement strand
GGTTACCGCCCTGCACCGTGAACCAGAGCCGTCCCCTCGCGTCGAAGATCGGCGTGTGCGGATCGCGCGCATCCGCCTCCGGCATCGGGTATTCCTTCACGCTGCCCGTCGCCGGATCGAGGGCGCCGACGTACGCCGCGGAATTCGCGGTGAACCAGATGCGTCCGCGGTCGTCCTCGATGAGGCCGTGCGGTCCCGACTTCGGAGTCTTGAGCGCGTATTCGCGAAACTCGCCGGTGCGCGGATCGAGCCTTCCCAGCGTGTTGTTGAACTGGCCCGTGTACCAGAGGGCCCCGTCGCGCGACATGAGCGGATCGTGAGGGCGCGCGCCGGGCGAGGGCAACGTCCATTCGGCGATCTCCACGCGGGCCGGCCCTTCGACCCTGATTGCGGCGGGCCGCGGCTTCTCGGGATAGTGCTGCGCGAGATAAGAGACGAGCGTGGCTGCCTCGGCCTCGCTGAATGCGGCGCCGACGTTCCTCATCATGTCGAGGACGTTGCGCCATTCGGTGGCGGAGTAGCCGGCGCCCGTGACGCGCGAAAGCTCGTGGCACTGCGTGCACCTCGCGGTGACGAGCTTCGCTCCATCGCCGTCCGGAAGCGGTTGCGCGAATGCCGTGGCGCTCGCGAGCGTCGCGGCCACTGCGATGCGTGCCCTCATGGCTTTACTCCTTCAGCAAGGGTATCTCGCTCGCCTTCGGTCCCTTCTTCATCGAGGAGACGTAGGCGTAGATGTCCGCGAGGTCCTGGTCGCCCACCAGCTCCTTAGGATAGCGCGGCATCTGCTCACGGGGGTGGCGCACCTGCTGCACGAAGCCTTCCCACGGCCAGACGTCGTACGCGATCCGCGGGCCCGAGCCGCGGTCGCCACCCTGGCCGGCGCTGCCGTGGCACGTGTAGCACATGTTCTTCATGAACGCCGCCTTGCCGCGCGCCGCGTCGCCGGAAGGCGCTTCGGCGTGGGCCGAGATCGCGAACGCGCCGGCGAAGGCGGCGCCGAGCAGCTTCAGTCTCATGTGTCTTCCTCCTCCTGTTCGGTGATCGCGGCGGCCGGGTCCCTGCGCGAAGATACACGACGTTCCGCGAGCGAGACCACGCCGCCGGCCAGCAGGAACGCGCCGTTCGCCCAGAATACCGGCCAGAGGCCGAAGGCCGAACCGATGCCGCCGAAGACGACCGGCACCACGATCTGGGTGAGCTTGTTCACGGTGAGCCGCATGCCGAGCGCCTCGCCCGATCGACCCGCGGGCGCATGGTTGTACGTGAGGATGATCGTGAGCGGCTGCGCGCAACCCAGGCCGATGCCGAGCAGGAAAGCGACCAGTGCCAGCAGCATGGCTTGCGAGACGAACGGCACCAGAAAGTAGGTAATCCCGGCCATGAAGAGCGACGCGGTGAGCACGCCCACCTCGCCCAGGTGGCGCGTGGCGCGATGCATCCCCATGCGCACGATGAACGCCGCCACGGCGTAGCTCGACATCACCAGGCCGATGGTGGAGGCCGAAAGGTCGATCGAGCGCCCGTACACCGGGAAATAGAAGGTGAAGAGCTCGATTCCGGTGAGCGTGACGCCGCTCATGATGAGCGTGCGCCTGAGGCCCGCGTCGCGAAGCATGGCCATGGAGCCGCCGGACTTTCCGTCGCGCGCAGGGATCTCGCGTGCGGGAACGACCTTCGGGTAGGCAAGGATGATCGCCGCCGGCATCAGCGCCACGCCCGCGAGGAGCCAATGTGTGGGCATGAAGCCCCAGCCGTCGATGGAGAATCCGGCGAGCGAGGGCCCGATGAATGCGGAGATCGAAGCGCCGAGCGCGAAGGTCGCGAAGTTGCGCGTGCGCGCTTCGCCCGCGCCGTACGCGCCGATGAGGTTGTGGATCGAGACGTGGAAGAAGATGTGGCCCAGGCCCACCAGCGTCGCGCATGCCATGAGCGCGGGCAATCCGCTGCCTGCGAGCGGCACCAGCAGTCCCAGCGCCAGCATCACCGAGCCGCCCACGATGGGCTTCGTCACCCCGATTCGATCCGAGATCCTTCCCGCGTAGACCGCGAGCACGAGCGGGAAGGCGGCGAAGAGTGCCGCGAGCACGCCCACCTGGAACGGAGTGGCTCCGAGATCGAGCGCGGAGAGCGATACGAGCATCTTGGCGCCGCGCATGCTCACGCCCTGCAGCAGCGACAGCGAAACGGCGATGTAGACGAGCAATTTTTCTCTTGTTCCGTCGCGAAGAACGCGGGTCCGTCGGGGTCGCTTGAGTATACTGGCCCGATGTCGGTTGGACGCAACGATCCGTGTCCGTGTGGCAGCGGAAAAAAGTACAAGAAGTGCCACGGAGCGGTGATAGCCATCGCGCCCGCGGCGGCGAAGCGCGCCTGCGGGGAGTGCACCGCATGCTGCGACGGATGGGTAGCCGCCGTGATCGAGGGCCACGAGATGAAGCCGGGCACGCCGTGCTACTTCCGCGGCGACGGCTGCTGCACCATCTACGAGCGCCGCCCGAAATATCCCTGCCGCGATTTCACCTGCGGCTGGCTCGCCGAGGGCAGTCCGTTCCCCGATGACTGGCGTCCCGATCAGCTCGGCGTGATGATCATCCCGATGCGCTGGCGCGGGCGCGAGGCGTACGTGTTGCGTTCCGTTGGCCGCGACCCCGACGAGGCGGTGCTCGCATGGATGCGCGAGTTCTGCGAGCGCACGCAGAGCCCGTTCTTCTACGAGATCGCCGGCGAGCGCTTCGGCTTCGGCCCACCGGAGTTCCAGAGCGAAATGGCCGAGCGCGTCGCGCGCGGGGAGGCGCTGTGGGGACAGAGCACCAAGCGCTAGTCGAAATACCCCGAGTCGATGAAGCGCAGCCACAACGTGCCGACGACCTTGATCGACTGTTGCGTGAACAGATAATGGTGCATGCCCTCGAGGCGCGCGACGCGATACTTGCGCGCGTAGGGCTCCATCACTTCGCGATGCGCGTCCACGGTTCGCGGCGGGATCGCCTCGTCGCGCGTGCCATTCATGTCGAGGATGGCGATCCTCTTCAGCTCCACGGGCGGGAAACTCGGCTCCATCATGTCCTTCACGAACTGGGCGAAACCCGTCTCGCGGTAGGAGCGCGGCAGGAAGTCCGATAGCCAGAGGCGCGTCGCGACATCGGCGAGCGCCGCCGCGCCGAACTGCATCATCGGGTCCTCGCCGCTCTTGAAGCGCGGGCCCTTCTGCGCGTTCTTCCACCATGCGTCGCGCGTCGCCGAGTCGAGATCCTTCGTGTAGTAGGTGAAGTCGTCGAGCCCGCGCTCGCGCACGCGCAGGGCCGACTGCGCATACGGCTGGTTGAAATCACCCGATTTCGCGCGGCGATAGACATACGCGAGACCCGTGCTGCTCGTGCCCCAGCCGAGATAGCCGTCGGGCGGCAGGTACTTGGCGAGCGGATAAAGAAACGCGCCGCCCGTGGACATTCCCCAGTAGAGGACGAAGTGCTCGTTGCGTTGCGCCGGAGGAATCGCGCGCTCGATGGCGAGCTGGTATCCGGCGAGGAATGTGGAGGGTGTGGCGGCGAGCATCTGGTCGTAGAGCGCGCTGCCCGCCCTGGGAATGCGATAGACGGCGCTGTCGCCGCTCGCCGCGCCCTGGAGGCCCGAGGACTTCACCTCGTAGTCGGCGCTGCTCCAGTGGGCCTTCTGCTTGCGGCTGAACATCGGCATACGCGACTCGAGGGGCACGCCTTCCCACGATCCGTCGGGCGCGAGGAAATTCCAGCGCCCGACGCGGGTGAGCGCGACGAAGGTCACCCCGCGGCGCGCGAGCCACACACCGGGACCTTCCTTTCCTTCGGGCGTCTCGAGGAAGTCGCCCGCGTATTCGCTGCCGGGCTCGCCGCCCACGACGACGAGCTTGCGCCCCGCGTGCAGCCGCGGCTTGTCGGGCGCGAGGATCACCACGACCTGGGTGAAGTCCTGGCCGAACGAGTTGAAGTCGATGGACTCGACGCGCTTCGTGTAGGTCGTCGTCGCCGGGAATTCGTCCCCGGCGGCGATGGCGGCGAGCGAGTCCATCGGCACCGTTTCGCGATCGGCGGGAAGCGCGGCGAGCAGGGTGGCGAAGAGGATTTCTTTCATGTGGAACGACGGCCCCGAGAGAGGACAGACCCCTTGGATCGGGACATAATTTACGCACCTAACGGAGGTCCGCAATGCCCCAGGTCATCGAATTCACTTTGAATGGCGAGCGCGCGCGTGTCGAGGCCGAGCCCAACACGCCGCTCCTCTATGTGCTGCGCAACGACCTGGGATCGCTCGCGCCGAAGTTCGGTTGCGGGCTCGGGCAATGCGGCGCGTGCACGGTGCACCTGGATGGGACCGCGATCCGCTCGTGCGCGACTCCGGTCTCGAGTGCGGCGAACGCGAAGGTCACCACGCTGCAGGGCCTCGCGCCGATGCCGGGCACGCTGCACGCGGTGCAGCAGGCCTTCATCGACGAGCAGGCGGCGCAGTGCGGCTACTGCATCAACGGCTGGATCATGACGGCGGCGGCACTCCTGGAATCGAACCCGCGCGCCACCGACGAGGACATCCGCAAGGGATTGTCCGGGCTCAAGTGTCGTTGCGGAACGCACATGAGCATCCTTCGCGCGGTGAAGCTCGCGGCCGGCCGCATGGCCGCCGAGAGAAAGGCATAGGGGGCCGCCATGGACGAATTCGTCACGACGCAACGCGGCACGACGCGGCGCGATTTCCTCAAGGCGGGCGGCGCGCTCGTCGTCTCGTTCTCGGTGCCCGGATGCGCGGTGGACGGCGCCGCGCGTTCGGCCGCGGCGCTGCCCGTGGCGGGCGCCGCGTGGCCGGCCACCGTCGACGGCAACGCGCTCGACTCGTGGCTTCGCATCGGCGCCGACGGCAGCGTCACCGCGTCGGTGGGCAAGATCGAGGCGGGCATGGGCATCTCGACCGCGTTCACGCAGGTCGTGGCCGAGGAGCTCGACGTGCCGATCGGTCGCGTGACGATCGTGATGGGAGACACCGCGACCACCGTGGACCAGCGTGGCACCGGCGGCTCCAACGGGATCATGGACGGCGGCTCGGCCCTTCGACGCGCGGCCGCGGAAGGGCGAGCCGCGCTTCTTTCGCTGGCGTCCGCTCGGCTCGGCGTCCCCGCGGCCGAGCTTCGGGTGCGCGACGGCGTCGTTTACGCGGCGAACGATGAATCGAAGCGTGTTTCCTACGGCGAGCTCATCGGCGGGCGCACTTTCGACGTCAGGGTTTCGGACAAGCCGAAGTTCAAGGACGCACGCGACTACCGCGTGATGGGGCAACCGGTCCCGCGGCTGGACATCCCGCCGAAGGTCGTGGGCGAATACCGCTACATCGGGGACTTCAGCATGCCCGGGATGCTGCATGCGCGCGTGGTGCGCCCGCCGGAAGCGGGCGCGAGTGTCGTGTCGATCGACGAGTCCGCGAAGCTTCCCGGGCTGGTGCGCGTCGTGCGCCGCGGAAATTTCGTGGCCGTCGTGTGCGAGCGTGAAGAGCAGGCGATCGAGGCCGCGAGCAAGCTGCGCGTCGAGTGGTCGAAGCCCGCGCCGATGTTCTGGACCGGATACGACGGGCTCTACGAGCTGCTGAGAACGGAAAAGCCCCGGGTGACGAAGGAGGAGGGCGGCAGGGGCGACGTGGAGGCGGCGCTGAAGATGGGCGCGCGCGTGGTCGAGGCGCGTTACGAATATCCGTTCCAGTCGCACGCGTCGATGGGCCCCGCGTGCGCCGTGGCCGACGTGCGCGACGGCGGTGCCGTCGTGTGGTTCGGCGGGCAGAAACCGTATCCCATGCGTCATGCGCTCGCCGACCTGCTGAAGCTTCCCGCGGAAAAAGTGCGCGTGGTGTGGATGCCGGGTCCGGGATCGTATGGAATGAACGACGCCGATGATTGCGCGGCCGACGCTGCGCTCATCGCGCAGGCCGTGGGCCGGCCCGTACGCGTGCAATACATGCGCGCGGATGGAACCGGGTGGGACCCGAAGGGGCCGCCGGTCACATTCCGCATGCGCGCCGGTGTATCCAGCGACAACTCGGTTTTCGCGTGGGACTACGAAGCGCGCGGATTCTCGGGACGCGTTCGCAACAACGGCACCGAGCAGGCAGGCGATACGCTCGCCGGGCAGCTCGCCGGCGGCTTCAAGGCGAAGAATTCCGACTGGCCGCAATTTCCCGCCGAGTCGTACGGCTTCCCGAACGTGCGCAAGGTGAGCCACACGATCGATTGGAATCGTTCCATGCCCACGGGACTGCGCACCGCGCACCTTCGCGATCCGGACGGCATGTCCACCTGCTTCGCTTCCGAGTCCTTCGCCGACGAGCTCGCCTACGCGACGAAGATGGATCCGGTCGAATTCCGGCTGCGCTACATCACCGACGCGCGCGAGGCCGCCGCGGTGAAGGCCGTCGCCGGGAAAGCCGGCTGGGAGAAACGCGTTGGGCCGAACCCGCGCTCCGGGCGCATCGCCACGGGTCGCGGCATCGCGTACGCGCCGCGCAACCGTTCCGTGGTGGCGATCGTCGCCAGCGTCGAGGTGGATCTGCAGACGGGGCAATATCGCGTGACGCGCTTCACCTGTGCGCACGACTGCGGCTTCGTGGTGAATCCCTCCAACCTGCGCGGCACCATCGAGGCGAACCTCATCCAGGCCATGAGCCGCGCGCGCCACGAAGCGGTTCGCTTCGACGAGAAGCGCGTGTTGTCGGTGGACTGGATCACGTACCCGATCGTGGACATGACCGAAGTGCCCGATGCGATCGACCTCGTCATTCTCAATAACCGGCCCGAGGCGAGGTCCCTGGGCGCGGGCGAGCCGGCCTCGCGGCCGGTGGCCGCGGCGATCGCCAACGCGCTCTTCGACGCGACGGGCGTTCGCCTGCGGCGCTGCCCGCTCACTCCGGAGTCGTTGCTGGCGGGTCTAAAGGCCTGAGGAACATTGCAGCGAGGTGTTTCATTGAACGGACTCCGGCGAAATAGGCCGGATGAATCATGCGCGGGCGGATGTTGCTTCCCGCGGCATATAAGCACGGGCTGAAACGCTCCAAAATAATTGACACCGACGCGCATTCATCTGTAGCGTCAGTCCGGCGTTACTCGCCGCATCGACAAACTACTTGGAGGCGCACCAATGAAGCGACTGACCCCAGTTGCCGCCGCTGCATTCGCCCTGGCCACAAGCCTCGGGGTGACAGCGGCATTCGGTAAAGATTACGTCATCATCACCAAGGGACAGGGCGTGGGAAGCACGAACCTGGACCAGGCCGTCGCAGCTGCGGGCGGCACGCTCACGGGAAGGCAGCAGGACATCGGCGTCGCCTTCGCGAGCTCGGACAGTGCCGGCTTCGCCGCAACGCTGATCAGTGACTCGCGCGTGCAGAATGTCGTCGAGGACGTGATCATTCCGTGGATCGATCCCGCCGCTGTCGTGGGCGACGCGGAATCGGTCGCGGCTGTCCCGGCCGAGCCGCGCCAGGCGCTGCAGTGGAACCTGAAGGCGATCCGCGCGGACCTCGCGCACAACAATGGCGACCTTGGCTGCGGCGTGAAAAGGGCGCGCGTGGCCGTCGTCGACCAAGGCGTGTATCCCACGCACATCGACCTCGCGGCCAACCTGAACACGGGCCTCAGCAAGTCGTTCGTTCCCACCGAGCCGGGCTTCGCGTTCGTGGTTCCGGCGGGAGCGACGGGCCCCGTGTTCAGCCATGGAACGCACGTCTCCGGCATCATCGCCGCGCCCATCAATGGCATCGGCATCGCCGGCGTGGCGCCGTGCGCGGAAATCGTGAACGTGAAGGTGCTCCAGTCCAGCAACGGAAGCGGCGCGTTCTCCTGGGTCATCAACGGCATCATGTACGCCGCGGGACCCACCGTGCAGGCCGACGTCATCAACATGAGCCTGGGCGCCACGTTCGACCGCATCAACCAGGGCGGCGGCGGCGCGGGATCTCTCATTTCGGCATTGAACCGCGCGGTGAACTTCGCCACGCAACAAGGCACGCTGGTCGTGAGCGCGGCCGGCAACGAGGCCGTCAACCTCGACTCGCGTCTGTGGTCCGTTCCGGCGCAATCGGGTAACGGCATCGCGGTTTCGGCGCTGGCGCCGCAGGGCTACTTCAGCCCGTTCGGCAGCACCAACACCGACCTGCCGGCTTCGTACACCAACATCGGCCGCTCCGTCGTGGGCATCGCGGCTCCCGGTGGCGATTCCGCCTATCCGGGCAACGAGAACTGCACCGTGGCCGGCATCACGCGCGCGTGCTGGATCTTCGACCTGGTCTTCGCGCCGGGCGCGGTGTTCGGTGGCGCGAGCTTCTCGTTCTTCGCCGCGGGCACATCGATGGCCGCTCCGCACGTTTCGGGCGTGGCCGCGCTGATTGTGGGCAAGTACGGCAAGATGTCGCCGGCGCAGCTCACCGCGCGCCTCGAGAATTCCGCGGTGGACATCCTCAAGCCGGGCGCGGACGACTTCACCGGCAAGGGACGCCTCGACGCGGTGAACGCGCTGCAGTAGTGCAATTGGTGTCTGACACCTTGCAAATAAAAAACGGGAGCCTCGGCTCCCGTTTTTTTGGGTCCCCGCCGTCCGTCACTCCGCTTTCAACTTCGCGTCCTTCGCGACCTTCGCCCAGATGGCCGCTTCCTTCTTCAGGTGCAGGCCGAGTTCCTCGGGCGTCATGGTGTCGGCCTCCAGCCCGCGTTCCTGCAGCTGCTTCACCACCTCGGGTTTCCTGAGGACCGCGTTGATCTCGCGATTGAGGCGATCGACGATCACTTTCGGCGTGCCCTTGGGCGCCACGAGTGAATACCAGGTCGTCACGACGTAGCCCGGCACGGTCTCTTGAATAGTCGCCAGCTCGGGGACCTCCGCGGAGCGCTTGGCGCTGGAGACGCCCAGCGCGCGCAGCTTGCCCGCGCGCACGTGCCCCAGCATCGAGGGCAGCGCGTTGAACATGTACTGCACGTTGCCCGCGAGGAGATCCGTCACGCCCGGCGCGCTTCCCTTGTACGGCACTTCCACCGCGTCGATGCCCGCCATCTGGTTGAAGAGGAATGCCCCGAGTCCCTGCGTCGTGAACGACCCGAGCGAGGCGAAGTTGAGCGAGCCCGGCTTCGATTTCGCGAGCGCGATGAATTCCTTCAGGTCCTTCGCCGGCACGCTCGGGTGGACCACGAGGATGAGCGGCGTGAACCCGAACATCGCGACCGGCGCGAAGTCGGATAGCGCGTCATACGTCGCGGCCTTCATGCCGATCGGGGCCACGACGAACACCGGCGTCGCGATGCCCAGCGTGTAGCCGTCGGGATCGGAGCGTTTCACCGCACCCATGCCGATGGTGTTGCTTCCTCCGCCCTGGTTCTCGACGATCACGGGCTGCTTGAGCCGCTCGCCGAGCTGCTGCCCCACCAGCCGCGCGAGGAGGTCAGCGCCGCCGCCCGCGGCGTAGGGGACCACGATCCGGATCGGTTTGTTCGGGTAATCGCCCTGGGCCCAGGCGGGGGCGGCGAGCCATGAGGCAAGGACGCAAATCGCGGCGAGCGCCGTGCTACGAATTCGAAGGGTCGTCGTCATGTTGGTGTGTGTGCGTATGGCGATGCGGCGCGTGGCCGTGATCGTGGTCGTGCATCAGGTCCTTCGGGACATCGGGGAACATCTCGCGCGCGGTCGGAGCGCGTCCGCCGGCCCACTCGACGCCGCCTTTCTTGCGCGCGGCCCCGAAGAAATCGTCCCACGTGAGCTTTCCAGGATCGCGCGCCACCTCGAGGCGTTGGGCAAGCGCGGCGAGCACGAGTTTGCGGATTCGCCGGCCGTCCCAGCCTTCGCAAAGCTTCGCAAGCTCCGCGATGCGCGGGGAATCCTTCGACATGGGCTCGAGGACCGGCCATTGCACGGCGAGCTCGCGGATGGCGCTCTCGAGGATGGCGCCGATGGTCTCCACGTCCGGGAGCGAGAAGCGCATCACGAGGTCGGCGCGCGACAGGAACGCGCTATCCACCGCCTCGATGAAGTTCGTGGTGGTGACGAAGAGCACCGAGGGCAGCTTCTTCGCGATCTCGTCGATCCCCAGGAGCACGGCGTCGGTCGCGCGATGCACATCCACGGGGTTCGCCTCGAAGGATGCAGCCGAGCGGCTCACGGCGAAGCTTTCCACCTCGTCGATGAGCACGACCGTGAACGGGCGCCGCGCGGCGATCTCGGGAACCGTTTCCGCGAGCAGGCGCGTCACGTTGCGCTGGCTCTCGCCCAGCATGTCGCTCGGGAACGCGTGCGGGTTGACCTCGGCGAGCGTCGTCGCGCCTTCTCGCGCGAGCGCGAGTGCTGCGACCTGCGCGAGTCCGCGCGCCATCGTGGTCTTGCCCGTGCCCGGCGGTCCCGCAAGGACGATCAGTCCGTGCGGCAATCCCGACAGCATCGACAGGCGCCGTCCATGCTGCAGCACGAGCAGCGCCTGCGCGAGGAGGCGCTCCTTCACCTCGCGCGGCACGATGATCGCGTCCCAGTCGCGGTCGTGATGCTCCGCGGGCAGGACGTGCATCGAGAGCACGCCGGGCGGAAGGGCGGTCTTTCCGTCCATCACTCGGGCCGCTTGTCGTCCGGCCACTGGATCTGCGACAGCTCCTGCATCGACACGAGCGTGTCCTCCGCTTCCTCGAAGAGCACCATGGGATCCATCAGCGCGCGCATGGTCTCGAGGATCGAGTCGAACATGTGGATGCGCACGAGGCGGCACTGGTTCTTCGGGTCGTCGTTGAAATGCTGGTGCCAGAGGAAGTGGTCGACCACGATGAGGTCGCCCTTCTTCCAGCGGTGATGCTCGCCCCGGTCGGGCGCCGTGCCCATGAAGCTGTGGCCGTGTCCCTCGACCACGTACAGCCACGCCTCGCCCGGGTGCCGGTGCAGCGACTGCGTCTTGCCGGGCGCGAACTGGATCATCACCTGTGTGAGGCCCGAGGCCTCGTTGCCGATGGCGCGATCGTTCAGGAACTTGGTGCGCGTGCCGCGCGGGGTGGCGAGGATCTCCTGCTCGTCGTACGGCGTGTGGATGCGCCCGGAGCGGCGCTTCTTCGCCTCGACGTCGAGGCGGCGCAGGCGCCGTGCGTAGGGATCGTCCCCCGTGATGCCGCAGGAATACTTCGGCTTCGCGGGAAGCTCGGCGAAGGGCGTCTGCCCCGCGTCCTCGATGAGGCTCATGCCGAGCGTCCAGAGCGTGGGCTCCGACGAGTAGCTCATGAAGCGTCCCGGCTTGACGCCGTCGTTGCCGTGGCGGTGCCAGCTCCATGCAGGAATGTGGATCGCATCCCACGCCTTCCAGTCGTAGCGCACGCCGTCGACTTCGGTCCAGCCGCTGCCCTCCACGATGTAGAGGATCGCGTCCCACGAATGGCGGTGGATGGTGGTGGTCACGCCCGGGTCGACTTCGTGCACGAGGGCATCCAGGCATCGAGTGGGGCGCTCGCCGTCCCAGCCCATGTACACCCCGGTGCGCAATCCGCGCGCCGTCTTTTCGAGCTTCACATCCTCCTTGCGGATCACGGACTGGCGATAGTTGCGCCATTCCTCGATGAATTCCTTCCGGCGCTTCTTCTGGATGTGGTAGTGGGTCGTCGTGGTTTGGGTCTTGGTGGGCATGGAGCGGCGGGCCGTAGGCGGTGGGCGGTAAGCGGGTGGGCCGAAAGGCATTTCCATGGATCGGGACGCCATTCCCGGCCCCGGAACGTTCTGCTATGAAGAACAGTGTTCCGTTTTGTTGCCCGCCGGACGATTCAAACATAGAATGTCGGCGTCGGTCAATTTGGGTCCCGGTCCCGCCTTGAGATTCCCCCTCGCCGTCCTCGTGTCCCTTTTCGCGTCCCTCGCCCTCGCGCAGTCCGCGCAGAAGAACGAGGAAGTGTTCCGTCATCGCGGTGCCGATCGCGACGCGAAGCTCGTGGAGCGCGCCCGCCAGGAAGGCACGGTCGTGCTGTACACGTCCCTCGCGCCCACGGAATCGAAACCGCTCGCCGACGCGTTCGAGAAGAAGTACGGCGTGAAGGTGGAGCTCTGGCGCGCGCTCTCCGACAAGGTCGTGCAGCGCGTCGTCACGGAGGCGCAGGGCAACCGCCACACCGTGGACGTCGTCGAGACCAACGGCCCCGAGATGGAAGCGATCGCGCAGGAGAAGCTCCTCGCCGAGGTGTATTCGCCCTACCTCGCCGACCTCCCGGCCGACGGCATCCCGCCGCATCGCACGTGGTTCCCCGATCGCCTGAATTTCTTCGTCGTCGGCTACAACACGCAGAAGGTCCAGCGCTCCGAGATTCCGGCGACCTACGAAGGCTTCCTCGATCCGAAATGGAAAGGCCGCATCGGCATCGAGGCCACCGACAGCGAGTGGATGGCGGCCATCGTGAAGAAATGGGGCGAGGCGAAGGGCATGGACTACTTCCGCAAGCTGGCCGCGATGAAGCCCGACATGCGCAAGGGCCACGTGCTCCTCGCGCAGCTCGTGGCCACGGGGGAGGTCCCCGTCGGCCTCACCATGTACAACGCCAACATCGAGTCGCTCAAGAAGAAGGGCGCGCCGATCGATTTCGTGCCGGTGCAGCCGGTGATCGCGCGCCCGCAGGGCATCGGTGTGGCCAGGAGCGCGCCGCATCCCAACGCCGCGCTCCTCTTCGTGGACTTCGTGCTCTCGCCGGAAGGCCAGAAGCTCTACGAATCCATGGGTCGCGTGCCCGCCAGCACGAAGGTGAAGAGCGCGCTCAACAATTTCCCCTTCGTGATGACCGATCCCGACATCGTCCTCAGGGAATCCCAGAAGTGGGAAGTCCTCTGGAACGAGCTCTTCCTCTCCAAATGAACGAACTTCCCACGCACTGGCTGTCCCTCATCGCCGTCGTCTTCCTGCTGGGGCTCAAGCACGGCCTGGATCCCGACCATCTCGCCGCCATCGACGGGCTCACGCGCTTCAACGCGCAGCGCCGGCCGCGCCTTTCGCGCTGGTCGGGATTGCTCTTCTCGGCGGGACACGGCGTCGTGGTGACCTCGGTGGCGATCCTGGTCGCGACCGTCGCCACCGAATGGCACGCGCCGCAATGGCTCGAACACGCGGGCGCGTGGATCTCGATTGCGTTCCTGGCGTTGCTGGGCATCGCGAACCTCGCGGCGGTCGCGCGCACGCCGCGCGACCAGGTGGTGCGGGCCGCGGGCCTGCGCAGCCGGCTCTTCGAGCGCCTCGCGCGCGCGGAGCATCCGGTGCTGGTCGCGGCCGTGGGCGCGGCCTTCGCCATCTCCTTCGACACCATCAGCCAGGCGGTGCTCTTCTCGATCACCGGTTCCAATCTCGCGGGCTGGCTCTTCGCGGCCCTGCTGGGCCTCATCTTCACCGGCGGCATGATCGCGACCGATGCGCTGAACGGCCTGTGGGTGAGCCATCTCGTCCGGCGCGCGGACGCGCGCGCAGCAGCAGCCTCGCGTCTCATGAGCGCGGCCGTCGGAATCACATCGCTCGCCATCGCCGCGCTCGCGACGGCGCGGCAGGTGCTGCCGGGCCTGGATGCGAGCGTCGAGGCGTGGGGGCTCGCGCTCAGCGCGGGAGTGGTCGTCGCGGTGGCCGCGTCCTATGCGGCCGCCATGCGCATGGTGGCGCGGGCATGAAGAGGGACCTTCCCATGGACAAGCTCAAGAAACCGAAGCCGCGCCGCATGCGGCTTTCATCGGTCGCAAACGCGATCCGCCTCACCAAGACGTTCTCCGAGCAGGATGCCGAGATGGGCATCAGCGCGCTCGCGACGCGCCTGGGGCTCGCCAAGAGCACGGTGCATCGCCTCGCGACCACGCTCGTCGAGTACGACATCCTCGAGCAGAACCGCGAGAGCGGGAAATACCGCCTCGGGCTGGCACTCTTCGAGCTGGGCACGCTCGTTCGCCGCAAGATGGACGCGGCCTCCGGAGCGCAGGAGCAGATCCACGCGCTCTCCGATGCGACCGGCGAGACCGTGCAGCTCGCGATCCTCGATCATTTGTCCGTCCTGTACATCCGCGTTCGCGAGAGCCGCCAGGCAGTGCGCATGTCGCAGGGCCTGGGCTCGCGCGCGCCCGCGCATTGCACCGGCGTGGGCAAGGCGCTGCTCGCGTTCCAGCCGCCGGAGATCGTCCAGCAGGTGATCGACAACGGCCTCAGGCAATACACCGAGCACACGATCATCGACGGCGAGGCGCTCAGGGCCGAGCTCGCCCTGATCCGCCAGAAGGGCTACGCGCTCGACGACGAGGAGATCGAAGTGGGCCTGCGTTGCGTCGCCGCGCCCATTCGCGACCACAGCGGCCATGTCGCCGCAGCCATCTCCGTCGCCGCGCCGGTGCAACGCATGAGCAAGAAAAACGTGCTCACGACGATTCCGTCGGTGGTCTCGGCCGCGGAAGCCATCTCGCGGCGGCTGGGCTACCTTCCGTCCCTTTCCAGCGGCGCGCACCTGGCGGAGTGATGCGCCGAATCAAGGTCGAGGGCGGCCCCGACTACGGTTGCGAGCAGGACGACACGCTGCTGCGCGCGGGGTTGCGCGCGGGGCTGGGCATGCCCTACGAGTGCAACGCGGGCTCGTGCGGGACTTGCAAGGTGGAGCTCGTCGAAGGACAGATCACGTCGCTGCGCCCGGACGCGCCCGGCCTCGCCGAGCGCGATCGCGCGAAGAACCGCGTGCTCGCTTGCCAGGCACGGCCCGGCACGGATTGCAGGATCAAGGTGCGGCTGCGCGCGGAGAACGTGCCCGTTCACCGGCCGGCAAGGTTTTCGGCGATCCTCGCCGGCACGCGCAGCCTCACGCACGACATGCGCGAGTTCACCTTCAAGGCGAAGCGCTCGCCCGGATTCCTGCCAGGGCAGTACGCGCTCTTCTACCTGCCGGGGCTCGAAGCGCCACGCACGTACTCCATGTCGAACATCGACGACGGCAGCGGCACGTGGCAGTTCATCGTGCGCCGTGTGCCGGGTGGGACGGGCACCGTGACGCTCTTCGACAGGGTCGCGATCGGCGACGAGATCACGCTCGACGGGCCGTATGGGCTCGCGTACCTGCGGCCCGACAGCCCGCGCGACCTGGTGCTGATCGGCGGCGGCTCGGGTCTTGCGCCCATGCTCTCGCTCGCGCGGGGCGCGGTCGGCGAGCCGCGCCTCGACGGGCGCAGGATCCATGTCTTCTACGGCGCGCGTACGACACGCGACCTGTGCGGCGCCGCCGAGCTCGAGGCGTTGCCCGGCTTCGGCAGCCGGATCACCTTCACGCCCGTGCTGTCGCACCACGGGGACGATTCCGTCGAGACGTGGGATGGAGCGAAGGGTTTCGTGCACGAGATCGCGCGCGATTTCGTGGGCGAGCGCTGGCCCGAGTTCGAGTACTACTTCGCCGGACCGCCTCCGATGGCCGAGGCCGTCCAGAAGATGTTGATCGAGAAGCGCGTTCCCTATCCGCAAGTGCACTTCGATTCCTTCTACTGATGTCGAAAAAGCTGAGGCTTTCGCTGGGGTGCTGGAACTACGACCGCACGCGGGCGCTGCAGGATGGGCGCGTGCAGCCGGACGGCATCGACCTCACGTACCTCGACATGCCGGTGGAGGAGACGTTCTTCCGGATGCTGCGCCACCAGGAGTTCGACGTGGCGGAGCTGTCGCTGTCCTCGTACACGGTCTCTCTCTTCAAGGAGAAGAAGAACTTCATCGCGATTCCGGTTTTCCCGTCGCGCTTCTTCCGCCACTCGTGCATCTACGTGAACGCGAACGCGGGCATCCGCGATCCGAAGGACCTCATCGGCAGGAAGGTCGGCAATCCCGAGTACCAGATGACCGCGCCGGTCTGGATCCGCGGAATCCTGCAGGACGAGTATGGCGTGCCGGTGGATTCGGTCACCTATCACACGGGTGGGGAGGAAGAGCCCAACCGTTCCGAGAAGCTGAAGCTCGACCTTCCGCCGAACATCAAGGTGAAACCGATCGGCCCGAAGGACACGCTGGCGGCGATGCTGCGTGAGGGCTCCATCGATGCCTTCTATACCGCCCGCATGCCCTCCACGTACCACTCGGGCGGCGGCAAGGTGAAGCGCCTCTTCGAGAACTATGTGGAGGTGGAGCAGGCCTATTACAGGAAGACCCGCATCTTCCCGATCATGCACACGGTGGCCATCAAGCGAAGCGTCTACGAGAAGAATCCGTGGGTCGCCATGTCGCTCTACAAGGCCTTCGTCCAGGCGCAGCGCCACACCTACGACGACTTGTACGTGACGGCGGCGCTGAAGACGATGCTGCCGTGGCTCACGAAGCACGTGGAGGATGCCCGCGCCCTGATGGGCGACGATTTCTGGCCGTACGGCTTCGAGCCCAACCGCAAGACGCTCGAGACGTTCCTGCGCTACCACCACGAGCAGGGACTGTCGAGGACGCTCCTGAAGCCCGACGAGCTCTTCGCCCCCGAAACCCTCGAGAGCTTCAAGATCTGATGGCCGAGCCGATCGGACAGAAGAAGCATTCGCTCGCCGATCATTTAATGGGCGAGGGGGGGCTGCACGTCCACGCCGAGGGCGACTACGACCACGATCACGACCACGACGACCTCGGCGACCACGACCTCGAGAACGATGCGCTGTGGCAGCAGGACCACCTGCAGCTCGTTTCCGTCGGCATCGACATCGGATCGTCGGGAACGCAGGTGATCTTTTCGCGCGTGTACATGAGGCGCATGGGCGAGGCGCTCACCAGCCGCTACTACGTGGTGAAGCGCGAGACGCTCCACCAATCGCCGGTCGTGCTCACTCCGTATCAAAGCGAGACGCGCATCGACGAGCGCGCGGTGGGCGACATCGTCGATGAGGCCTACGAGAAGGCGGGCATCCACCCGGACAACATCGATACCGGCGCCGTGATCCTCACGGGCGAAGCGCTGCGCCGCGAGAACGCGAGGGCGATCGCCGACGTGCTCGCGGACATGGGCGGCGAGTTCGTCTGCGCCGCCGCGGGGCACCACATGGAATCGCTGCTGGCCGCCTATGGCTCGGGCGCGGCAAAGGCCTCGCACGATTTGCAGCAGCCGGTGCTCAATGTCGACATCGGCGGGGGCACGACCAAGCTCGCGCTGGTGGAAAACGGCCGCGTGGTGCATACGGCGGCGATCCACATCGGCGGGCGATTGATCGTGGTCGACGACGGCGTCGTCACGCGCCTCGATCCCACCGGAAAGCAGCTCGCGAAGAACGCGGGGTTCGACTGGAACCTGGGCAGCCACGTGGGTCCCGCCGATCTCGATCGCGTCGCCGAATGGATGGCCGACGCGCTCGTGGCCGCGCTTACGCAGGATAAGCCGGGCGAGGCGGTCGATGCGCTGTGGCTCACGGATCCGCTCGAGCCCGTCGAGGGCATCGCGGGCGCGATGTTCTCCGGCGGCGTCGCCGAATACGTGTACGACCGCGAGAGCCGGGATTTCGGCGACCTGGGGCTTCGCCTCGGCCGCGCGATCCGCCGCCGCGTCGACGCGAAGAAGCTGCCCTGGGCGCTGCTTGCTGCCGGCGAATGCATCCGCGCCACCGCGATCGGCGCCTCGGAATACAGCGTGCAGATCTCGGGCAACACGGTCTACGTCTCCAATCCCGCGCAACTGCTGCCGCGCAAGAACCTGCAGGTGCTGCAGCCCGACGTCTCGCTCGAAGGCGACGTCGACGCCGCCCGCGTCGCGCAGGCGATCCGTCGCCACTTCCAGGCGTTCGACCTGAAGGAAGGCGAGGCCGAAGTGGCACTCGCGTTCCGATGGTCGGGCCCTCCGGCCTTCGCGCGGCTGTCCGCGCTCGCGCAGGGCATCGTCGAAGCGCTGCCGGTCACGCTCATGGAAGCCAGGCCCTTGTTCCTCGTGCTCGATGGCGACATCGCGCACTCGCTGGGCGCGCTGCTGAAGGAAGAGTGGAACGTCGCCTCCGACGTCCTCGTGATCGACGGCATCTCGCTCTGGGACTTCGATTACGTCGACCTGGGCCGCGTGCGCATGCCTTCGTACACCGTGCCCGTCACGATCAAGTCGCTGGTTTTCAGCGAGGACCCTCGCGGCCCGGACCTGCGCCGCCACGAACACTCGCACGGACACGACCACGAGCACGGCCCCGGACATCACCACCATCACGACGGCCATGGACACGCCCGCCGCAGCGCTTGAGCTGAAGCAACAGCTCGCCGACGCGCTCTCGATGTTCGAGTGCGCGGAGGTGATCGACTTCAACGGCCACATGAGCTGCCGGCTGCCGGGCACGCCGCACATCCTCATCAATGCCGGAAGATCGGTTCGAAGCCAACTCACCGCGAACGACATCATCGCGATCGACATGGACGGCAAGCCCGTCGGCCACGACGTGGTGCCGCCGATGGAATTCCACCTGCACACCGGGATCTACCGCCGCCGCCCGGACGTGAACGCCGTCGCGCACACGCATCCGCTGTGGTCCACGCTCTTCAGCATGACGGGCGAGCGCGTGCAGCCGGTGACGATGCAGGCGGCCGTCATGGGCCCCATCCGACTCTTCGACAAGACGGCATCCATCAACGAGAAGAAGCTGGGCGAGGAGCTTGCCGAGGCGCTCGGCCTCGACCGCGTGATCATGCTGAAGTCGCACGGCGCGGCGATCGCGGGCGCGGATATCGTCGAGGCGTTCGTGCTCGGCATCTATCTCGAGGAGACGGCGCGGCGGCAGTACATGGCCCGCGCGCTCGGCACGCCTTACGCGCTCAGCGCGGCGGAGGTCGACAAGATCGGCGCGAACCTGCGCAAGCCGCATTTATTGCGAAAGGTGTGGGACTACCACCACGCCAAATTGAGGCCCGCAAAATCGCAATGAGGGCCGAAATCCCTGCGTAGGCAGGGGTCCAGTCAGATAAACTGAATATCTCTATGCAGACCGACGTTCTACATAAAGGAACAGCCATTTTCGGCGGGGGCGCACCCCGCGAGCGGCGCCGCTTCGAGTGGGGCTGGATCGTCATCGCCCTGTGCGTTGCGATCACGGTCTACATCGCGCTCATCCCGCTGGGCTTCCTCATCTGGCAGAGCTTCTTCACGCCCCAGACCGCCGACAAGGCGGCGCAATTCACGTTCGGCAACTACGCCGAGGCGTACGGCAGCCCCGAGACCGCGCGGCTCTTCTGGAACTCGGTCCAGTTCGCCATCGGCACTTCGTGCTTCTCCTTCATCGTCGGCACGGCGCTCGCATGGATGAACGAGCGCACCAACACGCCCTTCAAGAACCTGTTCTTCGCGCTGTCGATCATCCCGCTCATCATTCCGGGCATCCTCTTCACCGTCGCGTGGATCCTGCTCGCGAGCCCGAAGATCGGGATCATCAACCTGGTGCTGAAGAACGGGCTCGGGTTCGAGAACCACCTCTTCGACATCTACTCGCTCTGGGGAATGATCTGGGTGGACGGACTGCACTACTCGCCCATGGCGTTCCTCCTCATGTCCGCGGGCTTCCGCGCGATGGACCCCGCGCTCGAGGAGAGCGCGATGATGAGCGGGGCCAACATCTTCCAGGTCGCGTGGCGCGTGACGCTTCGCCTTTCGTGGCCGGCGATCTTCGCCACCATGCTCATCCTCTTCGTGCGCGCCCTCGAGTCGTTCGAGGTGCCGGCGCTCCTCGGGCTTCCGGTGGGCATCCAGGTGTTCACTTCGTCGATCTACCAGGCGGTGCACCGGTATCCGAGCCAGGTGGGGCTCGCATCGGCGTACGCCGTGATCCTGCTCGCCATCACGACCGTGGGCGTGTATTTCCAGTCGCGCCTGTCCTCGCGCGGCTCGAAGTACGCGACGATGACAGGGAAGGGATTCCGGCCGCGGCAGATCGACCTGGGACCATGGCGCTGGGTGACGGCCTCGATCTTCATCGTCTACTTCATGCTGATCGTCGTGCTGCCCTTCGCGGTGCTGCTGTGGTCGTCGTTCCAGAAGTTCTACTCGGTGCCGTCGTGGCACGCGCTGCAGAACCTCACGCTCGACCCATACCGCTTCATCCTCACCTATCCGAACCTCACGCGCTCGGTGGTGAACAGCCTGCTGCTCGCGTTCGGCAGCGCGACCTTGATCATGCTGGTGACCTCGGTGATCTGCTGGATCGTCGTGAAGACGAAGCTTCCGGGGCGCTGGCTCCTGGACAACATCGCGTCGCTGCCGATGGTGTTCCCGGGCCTCGTGCTGGGCCTCGCGATCATGATCTTCTACCTGAACTTCGATATCGGCATCTACGGCACGATCTGGATCATGTTCATCGCGTACATCACGCGCTTCATGCCCTACGGCCTGCGCTACAACACGACCTCGATGCTGCAGATCCACAAGGAGCTCGAGGAATCGGCGGCGATGAGCGGCGCATCGTGGGGGACCACCTTCCGGCGCATCATCCTGCCGCTCCTGAAGCCGGGCCTGGTCGCCGGATGGATCTACGTGATGATCGTTTCGATCCGGGAGCTGTCGAGCTCGATCCTGCTCTACAGCCCGGGCACGGAAGTGGTCTCGATCGTGATCTGGGAGCTATGGGAGAACGGGCAGTACGTTGAGCTTTCCGCGCTCGGCGTGATGTTCATCCTGGCGCTCTTCGTGCTGGTGATGCTGGCGCAGTGGCTGGGCAAGAAATTCGGAGTGAAGGAATAGGCATGCTGAGAGTTGAAGGTCTCTACACCGAATATCCGAACGACAGGGGCGAGATCGTGAAGGCCGCCCAGGACGTGACGTTCACCGTCCCCGAGGGCAAGCTCTTCACGTTGCTCGGCCCCAGCGGCTGCGGCAAGACGACGACGCTGCGCTCGATCGCGGGGCTGGAGAAGCCGCGCGTGGGCGAGATCGCGGTGAAGGACCGCGTGGTGTACTCGTCGTCGAAGGGCGTGTTCGTGGCGCCCAACCGCCGCGGCTTCGGCATGGTGTTCCAGTCCTACGCCATCTGGCCGCACATGTCGGTGTTCGAGAACGCGGCCTTCCCGCTGCAGGTGGGCGAGAAGAGATACTCGAGGGTCGAGCTGCGCGAGAAGGTGATGCGCGTCCTCACAGCCACGCAACTCGACCATCTCGCCGACCGCGAGTCGACCAAGCTGTCCGGCGGGCAGCAGCAACGCCTGGCACTCGCGCGTGCCCTGGTGATGGAGCCGGAGTTGCTCCTGCTGGACGAACCCCTTTCCAACCTCGACGCGAAGCTGCGCGAGCGCATGCGCTTCGAGCTGAAGCGCCTCCAGCGCGAGCTGCGCATCACCACCATCTACGTGACCCACGACCAGAGCGAGGCGCTCGCGTTGTCGCACGAGATCGCGGTCATGAACGAGGGCCGCATCCAGCAGATCGGCAGCCCGCGCGATGTGTACGAGCGGCCCGCGAACCCCTTCGTCGCGGATTTCGTCGGCAGCACCAATTTCCTCGATGGCGCCGTGCTCGGGCCCGATTCCGGCGAAGGTCTCTACCGCGTGCGAACGGAAATCGGCGACCTCACCGTCCTCGCCACGGAGCGCCTGGCCGCGCAGGACAAGGTCCTGGTATCGGTTCGCCCCGAGGACGTGGAGCTGAACGAGTCGAAACCGGGCACCGACCGCAATGTGTGGCAGGGCCTCGTGGACCAGAAAGTCTTCCTGGGCGAGGTCGTGGACTTCCAGGTGAAGCTCGGCACCCGCACCCTGCTTTCGCGGCAGCATCCGTCGCTGCGCACGCCCATCGGAAATCCCATCTTCATCCAGCTCGACCCCGAGAAGTGCGTCGCGCTAAAGGCCGCCTGAACATGCAGAAGAAACACGACAAGGCAGTACGCATCAAGACCGCGACCCGGACCTCGAAGTACCCGGTGAGCCCGACGAGGGACCGCTGGGCTTCCGACGTCATCGTCGACCTGATGCACATGTACGACCTGCCGCACGCCTCGCTCAACCCGGGCGCGAGCTACCGCGGACTGCACGACTCCATCGTGAACTACGGCCAGAACCGGCCGACGATGATGCTGTGCCAGCACGAGGAGACCGCGGTGCAGATCGCGCACGGCTACGCCAAGGCCACGGGCAAGCCGATGATCGCGATCCTGCACAACCTCGTGGGCCTGCTCCACGCGAACATGGCGATCTACTACGCCTACATCGACCGGGCGCCCGTGTTCATCGTGGGCGCCACGGGCCCCATGGACGAGACCAAGCGCCGCCCGCGCATCGACTGGATCCACACCGCGCAGGGGCAGGGCGAAGCGGTGCGCCAGTACACGAAGTGGGACTACCAGCCGCACACCATCGACGGCGTTCCCGAATCGTTCGCGCGCGCCTACGGGGTGATGATGACGCAGCCGCAGGGCCCGGTTTACATGATCTACGACGCATGGCTGCAGGAGCAGAAGCTCGAGCACGAGGTGAAGCTTCCGCCACCCGATGCCGTGAAGGTCCCTTCGCGCCTGGGCCCGGATCCGCAGTCACTCGCGAAGGCCGCGGAGATGATCGCAGCCGCCGAGCATCCCGTGATCATCGCGGAGTACGTCGGGCGCGACCACGAGGCGTTCCACTCGCTCGTGGAGCTCGCCGAGACGGCCGGCATCCCGGTGCACGACCTCAACGGCCGCCTCAACTTCCCGAGCCGCCACCCGCTCAACGCCTCGCTCACCAAGGATCATTTCCGCGATGCGGACCTCGTGATCTGCATGGATGCGCGCGACTGGGAGAAGCCCACCACGGAGCTGGTGAGCACCACGCGCAGCCTCACGTCCGTGGTTCCCCCGGGCGCCAAGTGGATCGAGATCGGCTTCGGCGACCTGGAGCTTTCCTCGTGGGCGCTGGATTACCAGCGCATGAACCACGCCGACCTGCGCGTGATGGCCGACACGACGATCGCCATCCCGATGCTCACGCAACTGCTGAACGCGCGCATCGCGAAGGACAAGAAGCTCCAGTCGAGGATCAAGTCGCGCGTGGCGGAAGTGTCTCGGAAGACCGACGCGCGGCGCAAGAAGTGGGCGCAGCTCGCGAAGGAAGACTGGGATGCTTCTCCCATCACGCTGCCGCGCCTCGCCTGCGAAGTCTGGAACCAGATAAAGAACGAAGACTGGGTGCTCACCGCCGGCACGCTCGAGGACTGGACGCGCAAGCTCTGGAACTTCGACCAGCCGCACCGCCATCCGGGCAGGTCGCTCGGCACCTCGACGCAGATCGGCATCTCCATTGGCGTGGCGCTTGCGAACCGCGACGAGAAGCGCCTCGTGGTGGACATGCAGCCCGACGGCGACCTGATGTTCGACGCGGGTGCGCTATGGACCGCGGCCAAGCACCGCATCCCGTTCCTCGTCGTCATGTACAACAACCGCGCGTACTACAACGACTGGGAACACCAGATCCGCATGGCGAAGCTGCGCGGCACGCCGGTCGAGCGCGCGCACATCGGAATGGACATGACGGATCCGGACCCGGACTTCGGCAAGCTCGCGCAGTCCATGGGTTGGTACGGCGAGGGCCCGATCGACGATCCGAAGAAGATCGCGGCGGCACTGAAGCGCGCCATCGCGAAGGTGAAGTCCGGGCGGCCCGCCCTCATCGACACCCTCACGCAGAAACGATGAACGCGCGCGACGCCACGATCCGCAAGGTGGGTTTCATCGGCGCCGGCCGCATGGGCCAGCCGATGATCGGCCACGTCGCGCGCAAGGGCTTCGACGTGGCGGTGTACGACATCGACCCCGCGAGGCGCGCGCAGGTGGAACAGCGGGGCGGCCATTGGCAGGCGAGCCTCGATGCGCTCGCGCGCGACCGCCAGGCGATCCTCATCTGTGTCGGCTACGACCGGGAATTGCGCGAGCTCTTCTCCGCGCAGGGCGGCCTGAAGGACGTGAGCGCCGGCACGATCGTCGCGATCCTGTCCACCGTGCATCCGAAGACGGTGACGGAACTGGCGGCGATCGCGGCCCAGCGCGGCGTGCACGTGGTCGATTCGACCGTCTGCCGTGGCGGCAAAGCGGCCGATGAGGGAACGCTGCTTTCCTTCGTCGGCGGGGACGCCGCCGTGGTCGAGCGCCTGAAGCCCGTTCTCGCCGCCTACTCCGCCGACATCGTTCACACAGGCGCGGTCGGCACCGCGCAGGTGGCGAAGGCCGCGAACAACATGATCATGTGGTCCTGCCTCATCGCCAACCACGAGGCCCTGGCACTCGCGCAGCGCTACGGAATGGATCCGGAGAAGCTGCGCGAGGCGCTCCTGATGTCGAGCGCCGACAACTCGGTGCTGCGCAAGTGGCGCGAGAACACGATGGCCTGGGCCGAGGACGACATGGAAATCGTCCAGGCGATGGCCGCGGAGAAGGGCATGGGCCTGCCGCAGGCGGGACTGAACCGCGAGATCCTGCGCACGCTCAAACCGAAACGATTCAAGCTCGACGAATACGGCCGCTAGGAGGTCCCATGGGCAATATGGAAGCACCGAGCAAGACCATTCCCGAAATATCGACGCCGGGGCAGCAGGCGGCGACCGAATCGCATTACCACTCGAAGAAGGACCGCATCTTTGTCCGCGGCATCCAGGGCCAGTACAGCCTGAAGGACGAGTTGAAGCGCCTTCGCGACATGCCGCGCGTGCGCAGGGCCGTGGACATCAAATTCCGCGACGGCCCGCAGACCTACAGCCGCCACTACGTGGAGCCGAAGGACGGGATCACGCAGACGTTCCACCTGCACATGGAGGAATACGGTCCCGGCGGCCACAGCCAGAAGCACGGCCACGTGAACGAGGCCGCGTTCTACATCCTCGACGGCGAGGGCTACGAGATCCACGATGGCATCCGCTACGACTGGAAGGCGGGCGACATCGCCATCGTTCACAACAACTGCGTGCACCAGCACTTCAACGCGAGCCCCACGAAGCCCGCGCGCGCGCTGGTGATCAAGACCAAGCCCATGTACATGTTCATGAACATGCTGTTCCAGACGCAGGTGGAACCGCGTCCCACGGAACCCGCGCCCGGCCCCGAAGCCGCCGCGTTCCGCGCACGCGAGGGCGAGACCGATTTCAATCACGATTCCACGAAATAGGAGCGAACGATGGCCTGGGGTGAATCGAAGACATGGATGAAGGGCACTGCGAACCAGGCCCTTTACAAGGCGCTGCTGGAAGACGCGGCGCAGGCTCCCGCGCGAAACGCGAAGCGCAAGAAAGTGCTGCATCCCGAGGACATGCCGTGGGAGCTGTCGCGCCACGGCCTGCTCAAGCACCTGATGAACGAGGGCATGAATACGCGCATGGAAACGGTGGATGCGTACATGCTCGTCATTCCGCCGGGCAGCCGCTCGGGCAAGCACCGCCAGCTCGCCGAGGAATGCCTCTACGTGGTCGAGGGCCGCGGCTACGACATCCACGTCGATTACGACGTGGAGATCACCGACACGTACCACTGGTCCCCGCAGAATGAGCAGAAGCGCTACGAGTGGGAAGCGGGAGACGTGATCTACATCCCGCCGAACACGGCGACCCAGCACTTCAACTCGGATCCGGACCGTCCGGTGCGCCTCATCTCCGCGGTGAACCGCATCTACAAGGCGTGCGGCCTGAACGACCTCGAGCAGCTGGAGGACGCCCCGGAGTACCGGCCCGGCGTGACGGTGACCCCGGAGCTCGTGCAGCAGTTCCTGACCGGGAAAATCAAGCAGCCGGCGTAAATAGTGAGGCGTAGCGGCTTTCGGTTGCAGCGGGAACGTCGTTGGAACGGACGCCGGGCGCCGCTCAACGCCGCGGGCGATAACGTGATCAAGGAAATGACATGGCTGTAGCGAACGAACTGAAGACAGCGCAGGTTTCCGAGGAGATGGCAAGGAAGTTCGCCACCGAGAAGGAAACGCCATACACGAAGTGGGTGAAGGACCAGGGCCTCGAGATCCAGAGCGCGATCTACCAGCTCGACCTGCACGCAGTGGTACTCAAGGATTGGCCCGCCCGCGGCGGCAAGGGCGTGTTCCTCAACCACGATGCGTCACGCACTTCCAACGACGCGTATGTGTGCGAGATTGCGCCGGGCGGGGAGCTGGCACCTCGCCGCCAGCTCTTCGAGGAGATGGTCTACGTCCTCGACGGCCGCGGCTCCACGTCCGTGTGGAACGACAAGGGGGCGAAGATCACCTTCGAGTGGAAGAAGGGCGCGATCTTCGCGATCCCGCTGAACACCTCGCACCAGCACTTCAACGCCTCCGGCAAGGAGCCCGCGCGCTTCGTTTCCGTCACCAACGCGCCGGCCATCATCAACGCGTTCGGCGACCTCGAGTTCGTCTTCGGCACGAGGTACGATTTTCGCGACCGCTTCTCGGGCGAGCCCGACTATTTCGCCAACAAGGGCGAGCAGAAGGGCCTGCTGCTGGATACGAACTTCGTGGCCGATGCCATCAACCTGACGCTCATCGCGGCCAAGGAGCGCGGGGCCGGGGGCGGGCACATCCGCTTCAACATGGCCAAGGGCTCGATGAACAGCCACATCTCCCAGTTTCCCGTGGGGACCTACAAGAAAGCCCATGCCCACGGACCCGGCGCCTACGTGATCGTGATGAACGGGGAGGGGTTCAGCCTCATGTGGCCCGAGGGCGAGAAGCCCCGCCGCTACGACTGGAAGGAAGGCACCCTCATCACTCCGCCCAACATGTGGTTCCACCAGCACTTCAACACGGGCACCACGCCCGCGCGCTACCTTGCGTTCAAGCAGGAAGGCGTTGCCATCCGCAACGCCCAGGGCGTGCCCAAGGCGTGGATCAGCAAGAGGATCGGCGGCGACCAGATCGACTATGCCGACGAGTCGGCCGAAGTGCGCCAGATGTTCGCCGAGGCGCTCGCCAAGCACGGCCTGAAATCGCGCATGGAAGAGGCCTATCGCAACGAGCTTGCCGAACTCCCGCCCAAGGTTTCCCAGGCCGCCTGACCCTGGTGTTTCCGCATGGGGGAAAGACTGGATTGGGAACGACCGTTTTCGGGTGTCGCGAAGGCGCCACAAAGTGGTGATTTGGGCCTTTTTTGCCTTGACGACAGGTACGCCCCCCGATACGCTTGCCCCGTTCCGGGTAAGAGTTTGATATTCCACATATAAGAACCAACGGAGGCATCGGAGAATGAACAAGAAGGCTCTCGTCTTGGCGATCGGTGCAGCGCTCGCAATTCCCTACGCCTATGCGCAGAAAGGCGGCGGCAAAGGCAGCGGAGACATCGAGGCTGATCCCGATTCCGTCGTAGTTCTTTACGGCAAGATCTATCCCGAGCTGGTGCGCCAGCGCGGCAAGGATCCCACGCCCGCGAGTTGCACCATCGCGAGTGGTTGCCTCGCGACGTTCGCTCAAGCGGCGACCGGAACCAACCCGATCATCACCCGCAACGAGATGGAGTCCTCGAACTCGCGCTTCGGCGTGCGCGGCTATGAGAAGCTGGGCGGCGGATTGCGCGCCACCTGGCAGCTCGAGACACAGTTCCTGGTCGATTCGAACACCAGCGCCTTCGCGCAGCGCGATTCGTGGGTAGGCCTGCAGCACGACCGCTGGGGCACGGTGAAGCTCGGCCGCTTCGATACCCCGTTCAAGGAATACGGCGACGACATCTCCTTCCTGGGCATCTCCAGCGGCAACTTCGTTTCCACGAGCAGCCTGCTGCGATTCTTCGGTGTCGGCCAGGGCAGCTCCTCGGCGCGCTTCCACGAGCGCCGCATCAATGCCGTGCAGTACGAGTCGCCGAGCTGGCCGCTCAACTTCAAGGTGCAATACTCCACCAACGAGACCGACACGTCGGCGCGCCATCCGCACGTCTGGTCGTTCGGCGCAGGCTACGAGTGGGGCAACCTCAAGATTCTCGCCGGCCACGAAATCCACTGGGACCTTCTCGGCCTGTCGGCCAACGTGGGCACCGCGGCGATGAGCAACAGCAGCATCGCAGCCGCGCGATCCAAGGATCGTGCCTCCGAAATCGCGATCGTCTACAAGCTGGGCATCCACGACCTCGAGGCCGACTACGAGTGGCACGAGTGGAAGGAATTCGGCCAGCCGGGCAGCACGCCGCTCACCGCGCTCGGCAAGGTCGGCAACTACAAGAACAACTCGTACCTGCTCAACTGGCAGGCGCGCTGGTCGCCCAAGTTCCGCACGCAGGTCCACTACGTGCATGCCACCGCCGGCGAATGTTCGCGCACCTTCATCCTCACGTCTGCCCCGTGCATCACCGACGGCCTGGATGGCAAGCAGCTCTCGGTCGGTGCGGCGTACTACTTCTCGCGCAAGACCTACCTGTTCTTCCTGTGGCAGCAGCTGAAGAACGGCAAGTCGGCGGTGTTCGCGAGCGGCACGCAAGCGCCGGCCACGGGCGAGGACGTGACGCAGGTCGCGATCGGGATGAACACCACGTTCTGACGCGGTTCGCAGGACGGCGCCCCGCGGGGGCGCCGCGCAATCAGGTCGTATCGCGGGCGCCCTGGGCGCCCGCGTTTTTTTCCGGGCCCCGATAGAGGGTCGCAATGACGGAGGAGCAAATGCAGTCGTCCCATCGTCCCGGCCGCAGGGTCT
>Ga0209131_1000489_pt1 | contig 28580 bp, 24 predicted proteins | sample GraSoi_2013_40cm_FD_185826 | JGI IMG/M metagenome (GOLD analysis project Ga0209131, IMG submission 185826) | Grasslands soil microbial communities from the Angelo Coastal Reserve, California, USA - Sample 9_17_2013_40cm (SPAdes) (version 2) | ecosystem: Environmental > Terrestrial > Soil >... | reverse complement strand
CGCGTGCTGGCGAATGGCGCTTGGGGATTTGCCTCCACGGACCGGCTGACTCGTGACGGCGTAGCGGCTTGCGCGGCGCAGGCGGTTTCGATCGCGAAGGCTTCGGCGCTGGCGAAGCGCGAAGACGTGGTAATGGCGCCGGAGAATGCGTACGTGGACAGTTGGCAGAGCCCGTTTCTCAAAGATCCGTTCGAAATCCCGCTGGAAACGCAATTGGCGCTGCTGCTTGCGGCGGATGCGGAGATGCGGCGCGTTAAGGGCGTGACGCTCACTGAGACGGACATGCAGTTTCGGAAGATTGATTCGTGGTTTGCGTCAAGCATCGGGTCGCGGATTCATCAGCGGAAAGTGATTACCGGCTGCGGGATTGTGGCCACTTCGTTTCAAGGCGACGAAATTCAGAAGCGGTCGTATCCGAACAGTTTTGGAGGGCAGCACGCGCTGCAAGGGTATGAGTTGGTGGAGTCGCTGGATTTGCTGAAACATGCGCCGGTGATTGCGGAAGAAGCGGTGGCATTGCACTCGGCGGCGCAGTGCCCGCAAAAAACGGGTACGCTGATTTTGGGCGGCAGCCAGTTGGGTTTGCAGATTCATGAATCGGTGGGGCATCCGATTGAGCTGGATCGCGTGCTGGGACAGGAAGCGAATTTCGCGGGCACGAGTTTTCTTACACTCGATCAGCTCAACAAGCTTCGCTACGCCTCGGACATCGTGAACGTGGTGGCCGACGCGAGGGTCGATCATGGACAGGGGCTGGGGACGTTTGCCTATGATGATGAAGGTGTGCCGGCGCAGTGCACGGACATCATCAAGGCTGGGCAGTTTCGCGGATATCTTTCAAATCGCGAGACGGCGCACCTAATCGGGCTCAATCGCTCTTCCGGTACCATGCGCACGGAAAGCTGGAATCGGCTGCCGATTATTCGGATGACCAATATCAGTTTGCTGCCGGGAACCTGGTCATTCGACGACCTGATAGCAGATACGGATGACGGGATTCTGATGGAGACGAATCGCTCCTGGTCCATCGATGATCGCCGGTATCAATTCCAGTTTTCAACAGAGATTGGCTGGGAGATCAAGGGCGGGAAGCGCGGGCGGATGTTGAAGAATCCGAGCTATAGCGGAATCACGACAGAGTTCTGGAATTCGTGCGATGCGATCTGCAAGCGCGAGCATTGGACGCTGTGGGGCACGCCGAACTGCGGGAAAGGACAGCCGATGCAGACCATGGGGACTGGCCACGGAGCATCGCCTTCGAGGTTTCGCAACGTGCGGATTGGGGCGGCGTTTTCCAAACAATGAGCGCGGCGCGCAAATCCAGTGCGGGGGCAGCCAGCGCAAAGGGCGCCGCTACGGAGCGCGAGCTTCGGGGCATCATCGATACCGTGCTGCGGCTGGCTAAATCCATTGGCGTTGAGGAGACGGAAGTCCACGTCGATGAAACGATCAGCGCGCTGACACGCTTTGCCAATAACGGCATTCACCAAAACGTGGCAGAGCATACCGTGAATGTGTCGGTGCGAACGCAGGTGGACCAGCGCACCGCGCGCGCCACGACGAATCGCATAGATGAAGACTCGCTGCGTGCGGCCATCGAGGCGTCTCTTTCTTTGGCGCATAGCCAGCCGAAAAACCCACTTTTGTTGCCGATGCCTGGAAAGCAGCGCTACCGCAGGGTCAACCGTTTCATCAAGCAGACCGCGGCGCTGACGCCGGAGGATCGCGCGCGTGCAGTGCGGCGGGCTTGCGATCTGGCGGTCAAGAAGGGCCAGACGGCCGCGGGCATTTTCTCGAGCGCGCAGTCGCACAGCGCGATGGGGAATTCACGCGGCCTGTTTGCGGCGTATCGCGACACGCACGCGGTGTTTTCCATCACCATGCAGGAAGGCTCGGCCGCGAGCTGGGCGAAGGAAAACGCTGCGGACGTTTCGCACATCGATCCCCAACGATTGGCGGAACGCGCGAGCGACAAGGCGCACCGGGCCGTTGATGCCCGGGAGCTTGCGCCGGGCCGGTACACAGTAATTTTGGAACCAGCCGCGGTGCTCGACCTTGTGGGCTTTCTCTTTTATGACTTTGCGGCAACGGCTGTGCAGGACAAGCGGTCTTGCTTCAACGAGCGCATGGGCAAGCAGGTGTTCGGGAACAACATCAGCATCGTGGATGACGTCTACCATCCATTGCAACTTGGTGCTCCCTACGATGGCGAAGGCAGCCCGCGGCAGCGAGTCCTGCTGGTGGATCGCGGGGTGCCGAAGAATTTAGTGTATTCGCGGGCTTCAGCGAAAGTGACGAAGAAGAAGCCCACCGGCCACGGCTTCATGCCGCCGAACGAATACGGCGAAGCGCCGATGAACCTGGTTTTTTCGGGCGGCAAGCGTTCGCTGGAGGAAATGATTGCGTCGACCGAGCGGGGGTTGCTGGTGACGCGGCTGTGGTACATCCGCGAGGTCGACCCCTACGAAAAAATCATGACCGGGATGACGCGGGACGGGCTGTTCTCGGTGGAAAAAGGGCAGGTGACTTCGGCGGCGCGCAATTTCCGGTTTAATCAGTCGATCCTGGAGATGCTGTGCAATGTGGAGATGATGGGGCCCGCGGTGCGCGCAACGGGCGAAGAAGCGTTCGAGATGGTCGTGCCCGCCATGAAAATTCGCGACTTTCACTTCTCGGAAGTCACAAAGTTTTAATCTCTCTTTTTTTCAAGAAGGCAGCTTACTTCGACACCGGGGCCAAATAAGGGCGTTCCACGACCGTAGCTCGCCGGGACGGAAGCTCGCTTTCGTCGATGCGATCCAGAATCCGAAGCGGGATGCCCATTTCCTTGCAAGCCTCTACGCCAGCGTCGTTGAAATACAGAAACACAAGAAACTGGCCCTGCTGCTTGTATTTCGTTCTGGCTACTGAGCCTTGGGTGTCTGTTTCGATAGTCGTATAGACCAAGATTCTTTCCGCGTATCGAAAGTTGCTCTTGGTCATCCGAGTGTCGAGCGTCTTAGTTAAGCGCACATGGGGCAGCGAACCTGACGAAACTTCATCTAAGGTCAAACCCACTACCGAAAACATGTCTATCCTCTGCGCGCTGATTTCGCGCACTGCCGGTGTCCTCAAGGTTGATTGGGCCGCGTGTTACAACAATCTTCCCGCAAATCAGTGTCGTATATGTCTGTTGATCTCAATTGTTCCGAAAGGGTTACTCATCGTTAGATTGACCTGCTGCATTGAGCTCGTGCGCCGCACGACCGGTAGGACCACAGAAACTATTGATTCAATGTGGTTTATTGCCGACTGTCGGTTGCGCGTGGGGCTCCACGAGGAGACATGCCTGGGCCGTACGGGCTCGATTCGATGGCGGCCGGCTTTCACCTCACGAGCGACCCACAAAATTCGATTTGTCGAATGCAAATTCTGCGTTGTACAAGCAGGGCCTCCGCGTTCGATAAACAACTATGTGCCCGCACCCCAATTGGGGGCACCCGGACCACGACGCGTGCGGAACCGGCTTTATTGCGCGCCTGGGCGGCGCGCCCAATCACGACATCATTGAGCATGCCCTGACGGCGCTTGAGCGTTTGACGCACCGCGGGGGTGTCGACGCGGATGGCGCCAGCGGCGACGGCGCAGGGCTGCTGACCTCGATACCAGAGGCTTTCTTTCGGGCGAGGGCGCAGGAGCAGGGAATTGAGCTTTCGGAGGTGTTCGGGCTGGGTTTTGCGTTCTTTCCTGGCGGGTCGGCGGCTGATGCCCGGGCGGCTGTAGAAGCTGCTGCGGACGTGGAGCGCCTGCGGGTAGTTGGCTGGCGGCGCGTTCCGGTGAACACCAATTCGTTGGGGCGGATGGCGCTCGAGACGATGCCGGAAGCCTGGCAGTTCTTCGTCGAGCCATTTCATCCGGCGCGCGGGGCGTCACGGTTTGAGTGGCGACTGGCGCTGCTGCGCAAGCGCGCCGAGTCTTTGCTGCCGGAGCGCTGCTACATCTGCTCGCTTTCTTCGCAGACCGTCGTGTACAAGGGCCTGCTGACACCGTGGCAGTTTCCGCAATTCTACGAAGACCTGCGGAACCCGTCCTTTGCGACAACGTTTGCCGTCTTTCACCAGCGGTATTCGACCAACACGCAGCCGTCATGGCATCTGGCGCAGCCATTCCGGTACGTGGCGCACAACGGCGAGATCAACACGATTGTTTCCAATCGCCGGTGGTTGCGCGCGAAAGAACGGGAGATTCGCGCGAAGCTGACCGCCGGCCCGTGGCTGCGGCTTCTCGAAGAAAACGTCAGCGATTCGGCGAGCTTCGACAATGGCTTCGAGTTGAAATTGCTGGAAGGATTTTCCGCGGATGCCGCCATGCTGTCGATGGTTCCGCCCGCGTTTGAGAATGATCCCCTGCTCTCGCGGGATGTTCGGGCTGCGCTGGCGTCTTTGTCCCAGCACGGCGAGCCGTGGGACGGCCCAGCTGCGCTGGTTTTCTCCGACGGGCAGTTTGTGGGCGCGAAGCTGGATCGCAACGGATTGCGGCCGCTGCGTTACACGCTGACACACGATGGGCTGCTTATCGCGGGGTCCGAAGTAGGAATCATCGACTTGGATGAGTCGCGCATCGCAGAACGCCAGCGGCTCGGACCGGGCGAAATGATTCTGGCGAATCCCGCGACGGGAACTGTTTTTCGTTATCGCGAGATCCTGAAGCGGCTGGCTACGCTGCAATCGCGCAACTCGATGCCAGTGGTGCGGCAGGTCAGTGTCTCTGGAGCTGCGGCGGCTGTGAGCGTGGAGCGTCCGGAACGCATGGCCGCGGCGGCGGGCTGGACGGAAGACCAATTCAAAATTCTGTTTTCGCCGTTGGTGCAAGGGCACGAAGCGAACTGGAGCATGGGAGACGACGCGCCACCGGCGTTTCTTTCTAACTTGCCGCGCACGCTGTGGGATTACTGTAAACAGCGTTTCGCGCAGGTGACCAACCCGCCAATCGATCCCCTGCGCGAATCGCATGTGATGTCGCTTGCCGTGCATCTTAAGAACGGGATCGTGTTGCCCAGTCCCCTAATTGGCGCGGCGCAGCTCGCCGAGCTTTCTACGACATTCGGTCCTGTACAGAACATCGACTTTACTTTTTCCGCCCCAAATGAAGTTCCGGGCGCGCGCTGCAGTTTGGCTCAGTTGACTACCCCTCTGAGCGGCAGCGGGCGTCCGGGGCTTCTCCTCCTTTCGGACCGCGGCATCAGCAGTGAACGCGCGGCGCTCCCGGCGCTGCTGGCCACCGCGGCGGTATGGAAGGCGATGGTTCGCGAAGGTTTGTGGGACGTGCCGCTGATCGTGGAATCGGCGCAGGTTTTCGATACGCATCACATTGCTTTGCTGGTGGCTGCGGGCGCGAGTGCGGTGGTGCCGTATCTTGCGGAGCAGTTCGCGGAATCGTTGGAGGCCGGCGGGACGGAGCGAATGCGCGCGGCGATCAACGCGGGTTTGCTAAAAGTTCTAGCGCGCATGGGAGTCTCGACGCTGGCGAGCTATCGCAACAGCCATCTGTTTGAGATTGTCGGGCTTTCGGAAGAGGTCTGCGCCGAGTTTTTCGAGGATGCCGCCGATTTTCCCGGACAGAAGAGCCTGGACGATCTGCTTGGCGATTATTTGCGCATGCACCGCGCGGCGTTTTCGGGTGCTGCCGTCGAACTGGCGGACGCGGGGTTGTATCGCTTCCGAAAGGGCGCGGAGCTGCACGCTAATTCGCCGGAAATTGTGCGGCGCATGCATGCGCACGTGCGCGCGCCGGATGCTGGGAAATTTTCCGCTTTCGAGGAACTGGCGGAGAGCCAGGGCACGGTGTTTCTGCGCGACCTGCTGGAGACGGTGCCGGCGCCCCCGGTTGCGTTGGAGGAAGTTGAGCCGATCGATGCGATTGTGCGGCGATTCAGCACACAAGCGATGTCGCTCGGATCGCTTAGCCTTGAAGCGCATCGGACTCTTGCGCTGGCGATGAACTCGCTTGGCGGGCGCAGCAACACAGGAGAGGGCGGCGAGGATCCTTCGCTGTATCGTCGCGAGCCGCATGCGGCGAACAAAATCAAGCAGGTGGCTTCGGGGCGGTTTGGCGTTACGGCGGACTACCTGGTGCACGCGCAGGAACTCGAAATAAAAATGGCGCAGGGGTCGAAGCCAGGAGAAGGCGGGCAGCTACCGGCGCGCAAGGTTACGGAATATATCGCGCGCATTCGGCATGCGACGCCGGGCACGCCGCTGATTTCTCCGCCTCCGCACCACGATATTTACAGCATCGAGGATTTGGCGCAGTTAATTCACGATTTGCGCACGGTGAATCCGCGAGCGCGCATTGGCGTGAAGCTGGTTTCGGGGTCGGGCGTGGGTATTATCGCCGCAGGCGTGGCGAAAGCGGGCGCGGACGTCATCACGATCAGCGGGCACAATGGCGGGACGGGATCTTCGCCGCTTACATCGATCAAGAATACGGGCTTGCCGTGGGAAATTGGTTTGCGCGAAACGCATGACACACTGGTTCGCGCGGGCCTCCGTTCACGTCTCTCTCTCCGCGTGGACGGAGGCCTGAAATTTTCTCGGGACGTTTTGATTGCGGCGATTCTCGGCGCGGACGAATTTGGATTTGGTACGGCGTCGCTGCTGGCGATAGGTTGCGTGATGGCGCGGCAGTGCCATCTGAACACGTGCCCGGTGGGAATTGCCACGCAAGACGAAAAGCTGCGGCTGCGCTTCAATGGCAAGCCGGAGATGGTGGTGGCTTATTTTCGCGCGTTGGCAGAGGAAGTGCGCAAGAAAATGGCGGAGCTCGGAGAGCTTCGAGGATGGTATGACCGGTTGGGAACGCGGTCGGGAATGGATGCGTTTTTGGTAGTACCGATTTCGCAGGCACGGCGGGTGGCGCCGCAGCAGGTTCCGACCGATCATTCCGCCGCGCTTGAGGATTCGCTGCACTTCAATAATGCGATCGCGCCGCAAACCGAGGCGCAGCCGATTCACAATTCCGATCGCAGCGTGGGCACGGGACTGAGCGGGGAATTAATGCGGCGGCGGGCGCGGGACTACTGCCTCGATCAGGAGTTTACGCAGGCGTTCACGGGGTCGGCAGGGCAAAGCTTTGGCGCGTTCCTTGCGGACGGTGTGACGTTGAAATTGTCTGGCGAAGCGAACGACTACGTAGGCAAAGGGCTTTCCGGCGGAACGATTGCGATATCCGCGGGCTCGGCGGCTTCGCGCCGTGGCGATGTGCTTGCCGGAAACACCGTGCTTTATGGCGCGACTTCGGGGCAACTGTTCCTCGCCGGTAGAGCGGGGGAGCGCTTTGGCGTTCGCAACAGCGGGGCGCTGGCCGTTGTGGAAGGTGTTGGCCAGCACGGCTGCGAATACATGACGGGCGGAGTGGTCCTGGTCCTTGGACCGCTCGGACTAAATTTTGGCTCCGGAATGACGGGCGGACTGGCGTACGTTTTGCGCGCAGAGGCCGAGGATGTTCTGCACCGTGAATTCGTGGCGCTGGCGGATATCGAGCCTGAGGAGCAGTCGTGGCTACGGCGCGCGTTGGAAGCGCATCAGCAATTCACTGCGAGCCCGCGCGCGGCGCGTTTGTTGTCGAAGAAAGGGGCGCTGCCGCTCGTTCGGGTGCAGCCCGTGCATTTCCAGGGCACGATCGCGGACACCTGGAAGCCAGTGCTGGAGCATTTGCAACGTGTACAACAGGGCGAACCCTTGCTTGTTGGGCCGGAGCTTCCGGTAATCTCACAGGCAGCGCTGCATGCCTAGAAAGAGAATTACGACCGCACACGACGCATCGATTCCGCTATAATCCACGTCGAGCGATTTACTTATGGATTTCGACCAACTTGCTACATTTGTCTACGTTGCCAAGCTGAAGAGTTTTTCGCGCGCGGGGCAAAAAGTGTTCCGCTCGCAATCCGCGGTCAGCGCGCAGATACGGCAGTTGGAGCAGGCTTATCACGCGCGGCTGCTAGATCGCTCGGCAAAATCCGTGGAGCTGACACCGGCCGGGGAAGTGCTATTCGAGTACGCGGAGAAGTTGCTGCGGCTGCGCGATGAGTCTGTGCAGCTGGTTGCGGATCGCGGCAACGTGGTGCAGGGTCCGGTGGTGTTCGGCGCCAACGAGGCAACCTGCCTGTATCTTTTGCCGGATATTTTTGCGGAGTTTCAGCGGCGATTTCCGCTGGTGCACATCAGTATTTACCGGAATTTCAGCCATAAAATATTGCAGCGTGTGGAAGATGGCTCGATCGACGTCGGCATAGTTACTTTGCCGACGAAATCGCCGAACCTGAAAGTCCACCATATTCATCGCGACCGTTTGCGGTTTATGGTCAGCACGCGAAACCCGCTGGCGCAGCGGTCGAAGTTGACGCTGGAGGAAGTGGCCTCGCAGCCGCTGATTTTTCCGCGTACCGGTTTCACCCGGCAGGTGCTCGACAAATTGTTCAGGCCGTATCGATCGCGGATTCACGTCACCATGGAACTGCCCAGCATCGGGATGATCAAGCGCTTTGTGGGAGCAGATGCGGGCGTTTCGTTCATCAGCGAAAGTTTTGCGAAGGACCAGGTAAAAGCGGGTGAAGTGAAGCTGCTCAACGTGGAAGGTGTCGACCTGTATCGCGAGCTTGGGCTTGTGTACCGGCGAGACCGCAGTCTTCCGCGCGCCGCGCAGGCGCTCATCGCGCTGATTCGCGAGTACCGCAAGTCGTCCGACCACTCCTCCGCGGATTCCGACTAAAAGCAAAGTGGAAGAAGCCGAGAGTGAGCTAGTGCTGTCTGGAATTTACCTTTTAACTTCGGGGATGTCGAAATTGAGACTGCCGATGGCCTTGGCGATCACATTTTCCTGGATTTGGATTAAATCGCTATCTGCGTAGGTCATGCCGAGGACGGTGAAAATGTCGCCGGCACGGCTAATCACTACCAGCGTGCCGGACCAATCGTGCTCGTCGGCCTTGCCCCCATAGCGAAACTCCACGGCCGGCGATCCGCCGACAACCGTCTTGCGCTGCGAAACGCGCTGATAATTTTCGTAGATGTCGCGCAGCCGCTTTTCAACCGTTACCGCCGCCGAGTCCAGCGGCTCCTTTGTTTTCTCGCGGCCTACCACCATCAGCGTAGATTCGTTTGATGTGCCCATGGCAACGATCGCGTTCGGGAGGGCATTGCGTGCGTCGTCGAGAAGTTGCCAGCTCGGCGCTTTGTACATCCGGAATCCGTGGGTGTAATTCGTGTAGAGATTGCCCTGTACGTCCTCGCGGATTGCCGGGACTTCCGGCTCTTTCGGCAGCGCGGGCTGCGCGGCTGTGGGGGGAAGAGCCGCGTTGGCTGCGGCGGGGGAGCCTTTTAGCGCCGGCGCGGCGGGTTCGCCAGTTGGCGCATTTGCGGGAAGCTCCGGCTTTACTGTGGTGCTGGTGATCTTTCCCGCCGGCTTGTCGGTCTTGTCCCGCTTGGCGGCGCTTGGGACGCTTGCCTTCGCGCTGGCATTGCTGGCAGAAGGCGTTGAGTCCGTTGCCGAGGCAACGGCGGCTTCGGGCTTGGGCTGCGCATTCGTGCTATTTTTGGCTGAATCTACACTTTTCGGGGCGGGCTGCGCCTCGGAACTCGCCGGGGCGCTAGGGATGATCGAGGCAATCTTGTCTTTCTCGACCAGCACATATCCAAAGTCGGTTTTGACCTTAAACATGTTTTCTTCGTAGGCGACGATTACACCGTAGAGCTTCTTGCCGTCCTTTAGTCGGATTTCATCGGCCGAGCCGGGTATGGCCGCGAGGAGCACGCCGCAAATTACCGCTAACAAGAAGCTGCGGTTGAAGAAGACGCCCATACTCCGAGTATGTGCCTGGCCATGTGCTGCCGCAACAGGGTCGGCGAGCATGTGTCCGCCCTATTACGTGGCTTTTTGGCTGCCGCTGGAGGGCCGGATTGGCATCGGCCGGGTGGGGCCAAGGGCGCGATTTTCAAACGGCTGGCGGCCCGGGAGAGCCCAAAGGCAATGGAGCCGCCAGTCGTTTCCCGTTTCCTCTACCATGCGCAATTATAGCGAATAAAAAGCGAAAGTCAAGAACCTTCGCATGACCTAATCACCCGATTCTAATTGTGCTGGTGGAACCGCGCGCGGCTCCGAAAAGGTTGGCGCCAGCCCTGTTGCTTCCAATCAACGCACTGCGCATCAAATCTGCGAACTTCCGTGAATCATCGCGCACGAGGAGCCCCCATGACTGCATCCACTCACTACCAGGCGATTGTGATTGGCTCAGGGCAAGGAGGTACTCCTCTTTGTAGAGTATTGGCGGAGGCGGGGCTTCGGACGGCGCTTATTGAGCGAAGCCACATAGGCGGAACCTGCGTCAATGAGGGCTGCACGCCCACAAAGACGATGGTGGCGAGTGGGCGCGTTGCGTACCTCGCTCGCAGGGGCAAGGACTACGGCGTGCATACCGGCGACGTTCGCATCGATATGCAGCGGGTGCGCCAGCGCAAGCGCGAGATTGTCGATAGCTTTCGCAATGGCAGCAAACGGCGCCTGGAAAAGACGGCCAATCTCGACCTGATCTTCGGAGAAGCGAGCTTCACCGGCCCCAAGAGCGTGAGCGTCCGCTTGAAGGATGGGGCGCAACGCACGCTTTCCGCGGATCGCATTTTCATCAACGCCGGGGCGCGCCCATCAGTACCCAACGTGGAGGGCCTCAAGGACGTGCCATTTCTCGACAGCACTTCGATCATGGAGCTGGAGTCTGTTCCCGAGCATTTGCTGGTGGTCGGCGGCGGTTACGTTGGCCTGGAATTCGGGCAACTGTTCCGGCGGCTCGGCAGCCGGGTGACCATCGTCCAGTCCGCGGCGCAATTGTTACTGCGTGAAGATGCGGACGTTGCCGAAGAAGTACGGGCCATCCTAAAGCAAGACGGGATCGAAGTGCTGCTGAACGCCAGAACGGAACGCGTCGTTAAATCGGGCGGACAAATTCAACTGACAGCGCGGGTCGACAAGGAACCGCTCATCGTTCAAGGTTCCCACCTGTTAGTCGCAACGGGCCGCACACCAAATACCGACGGCCTGAATGTCAGCGCAGCTGGAATTGCCACAGACAAGCGCGGCTTCATCAAGGTAAACGGAAAACTGGAAACCAACGTCGAGGGCATCTACGCGCTCGGAGACATAAAGGGCGGGCCGGCGTTCACACATATTTCGTACGACGATTTCCGCATTCTGCGCACGAACCTGATCGAGAAGGGAAGCGTCACAACCGAAAATCGTTTCGTTCCTTACACGGTTTTCATCGATCCGCAGCTCGGGCGCGTGGGCATAACGGAAGCGCAGGCGCGCACGCAAAACAGAAAAATTCGCGTCGCCAAAATGCCCATGACCTATGTTGCCCGCGCGCTCGAAGTTGATGAGAGCCGCGGCTTCATAAAGGCCATCGTGGACGCCGAGAGCAATCAAATTCTTGGGGCCGCCATTCTGGGGATTGAGGGCGGCGAAATCATGGCCCTGCTGGAAGTGGCGATGATGGGCCGTCTGCCATTCACGACCCTGCAGGAAGGCATTTTCGCTCATCCGACGCTGGCCGAATCCTTAAACAACCTTTTCAACCATTTTGTCTAGCGATGGCTCCCTGGCCCGGCGCGGCTCTTTCGCGTATCCGAGCGGCCGTGTGCTACCTTTTTCTGCATTACCGCTCATCTTCCCGTGCGTAAGGCCATTCTTGAACGCCAGACCTATGAGGCTCCCGCCGAGGGCCGCGAGGGCAAAGTACGGCTGGACTTCAACGAAAATACCGCCGGTTGCTCGGCCGCAGTCATTCGCGCCCTCGGGAAGGTGTCTCCCAAGCAGCTCGCCATGTATCCCGAATACCAGCGCGGCACTGCGCGGCTCGCGCGCCATTTTGGCGTCCAGATCAAGGAACTGCTGCTCACCAACGGCGGCGATGACGCGCTGCGCGTGTTCTTCGACACTTTTGTGGAATCGGGTTCCAGCATCCTGATTTGCGAGCCAACTTTTCCAATGTATCGCTATTACGGGGAAATCGCGGGAGCCCGGGTCGAAGCGCACCGGTACGGCCCCAACATGGAATTCCCGATGTCGGACATTCTTGCGGCGCTGCGAAAGAAGCCTCGCGTGCTGTTCATCTGCAATCCGAATAATCCGACGGGAACGCTGCTGCAGGTTGGCGAGGTCGAGAAAATTTTGCGGGCGGCGACCAACACCGCCGTCGTGATCGACGAGGCCTACGCCGAATTTTCCGGAACCACACTCGTCCCGTACATTGGTAAATACCCGCATTTGTTTATCACGCGGACGTTCTCCAAGGCTGCGGGGCTCGCCGCTCTGCGGCTTGGCGCGGTCATCGCGGGCGCGAAGTCGCTGTCTTATCTGCGGCGTGCGATGCCGCCCTTTCCCGTGAATTTGGCCGCGCTGGTGGCGGCGGAAGCCGCAGTCCGCGATAGCGGCGCTATCCGCCGCTATGCGCGTGGAATTCGGCGTATCCGAGGCTGGTTTGAAGCAGAGCTGCGCAATTTGGGCGTCAGGAGTTTCCCCAGCGCGGGGAATTTTCTGCTGGCCAATTTCGGACCGCAGGGCCCGCGGTTGTTTCACCGGCTGGAACGCGAGGGGATTCTGCTGCGCGAGCGCACCAAGGACCTCGGCCCGGGATTTGTGCGCATCACCATCGGCACGCAAGCGGAAATGGAATTGTTGCTGAAGAAAATGAAGCGGCTGGGATTTAGCGCAGATACGCGTCGGTGACGTATTGCTGCACCATGCGCTGCGTATTGAAAAACGATCCGTTGATGGCAATCGCGTGCTGCATCACGCTCAAATAGCGCGCCCGCTCTTTGTAGAACATGGGCAGGATTATATTTTCCAGCTTGGCGTACAGCGATTGCGCCTCGCTAGCATTGTCCATCTCGATTGGGGTGGCTCCCGGCACGTGCGGCTCGCCGATGGACCATCCGGTGATTCCTTCGATGTGCCCTTCCACCCACCAGCCATCCAGAATGCTCAGACTGGGCACGCCATTCAGCGCCGCTTTCATTCCGCTCGTTCCGGAAGCTTCCAGCGGGTATTGCGGTGTGTTCAGCCATAAATCCACGCCAGAAGTGATTTGCCCGCCGACCTGGAGGTTGTATTCGTCGAGAAACACGATGGGCACGGCTTTGCGCAGAGCCTTCTTGGCTTGAAAAATTTTGCGGATGATGTCCTTGCCGCCGCTATCGTGCGGATGTGCCTTGCCGGCATACACAATCTGAAATTTTCCGGCGCTTTTGGCAATCTGGCGCAGGCGGTCCAGGTCGGAAAGAATTAAGTCCGCGCGTTTGTATCCCGTGGCGCGGCGCGCGAAGCCGATGGTGAACGCTTCGGGGTCCAGGGCCAAACCCGTTTTCTTGCGCACAGTTTCAAAAAGCTCGTGCTTCGCAATTAAATGCGAGGACCAGACTTCCTCCGGCGGGAGTCCGAGCGCGGTACGCAAGCTGTAATTGTCCTCGCGCCAGGAGGGGATGCAGCGGTCAAATAGCTCCTGGAACGCCGGTGAAGCCCAGGTAGCGGCGTGGACGCCATTCGTGATCGCTTCGATAGGCACCTGCGGAAACATTTTGCGCGAGGTTTCTCCGTGCAGCTTGGCGACGCCGTTGACGTAGGTGCTCAGGCTCAGAGCCAGGTACGTCATGTTCAACGAGGCTCCGGCCAGTGCGGCTTCCTGCAAATCTGGGAAATCGCGCTCCGCTTGCAGCACGCGCTTCATGAGGTCGGCCGAAGAGGCATCCTTCAGGTCGAAAAAGCCATTCTGGTCCGGGAAAACCCGCGTCAAATATTCCATCGGAAAGCGGTCGTGCCCGGCGGGAACGGGTGTGTGGGTGGTAAAAACGCACTTGCTCCGGACCTTTTCGATGTCTTCGCCGCGGATTGACGTTCGGCCCGCTTTTTCTGCTTCTTCCCCCAGTAGCTCGAGGGAAAGCAGGGCCGCGTGCCCCTCGTTCATGTGATAGCGCGTCAAGTCGTTATAGCCCAGCGCGCGCAGTATGCGTACCCCGCCGATGCCCAGCAGCACTTCCTGGCAGAGGCGATAGTAGGCATCGCCACCATACAAGCTTCCGGTCAGACTACGGTCAAGTTCAGCGTTGCTCGGCAAATCAGCGTCCAGAAAGTAGACAGGCACTTCAAAGCCGCGCACCCCCTTAACGGTGTAACGCCATGCGCGCAGCTCGATACGGCGATTTTCCAAAGGCACGGACACCCGTACATCCTCCTCCGTGAGAAAATCCTCGGGGCGCCAGGCGACCGGCTCCTCCGTCTGCGTGCCATCCTCCGCAAGCCGCTGCGAAAAGTATCCTTTGCGATACAGAAGAGATACCGCCACCATCGGCAGGCGAATATCCGCAGCCGCTCGAATGGTGTCGCCCGCCAGGACGCCGAGACCGCCACTGTAGCTGGGCATGGCGTTCTCCAGCGCAATCTCCATGGAAAAATAGGCAACAAAACGCTTGGGTGAATTGAACTGTGTCGCCATCTTCCTCGACACTCCGGGGACCCCGACCTCACTCGCCGTGACCAAAAATCACACCTCGTCGAATTACATATTGTCGGGGAGAACCCTGACCGCGCGCAAGCAATCCACACGCGACGGTTGCCATACTAGGTGATGGTGCCGTTTTGCTACTCACTTTCCTGTATCTGGCGTCCTTTTCGCCTGCCATCAGCGTCTAATTTCTGACTCCCCAGCAGCGCGGCCACATGCCAAGCCCAACGCGCAGCGAGCCGGTTTATTTGCACTCTCACAGAGGATTCCATGCTTGCGTCGACTATGATCTACTTCAACAAGAACCAGGAAGAAGTGGCCCGGGTCACCTTCGATGGGAACGATGTGCCCGGATGGTGTATCAGATCCAAAGGCGAACCCAGCTTCAAGCGCAAGTTCGCGGCTCAGCGCGAAGCCTGCGCCGTTTGGCTTCGGGAATTTGACCCAGAAACCGGCAGGCTGCGCTCAAGAACTCAAAAGAAGGAGCTCTCCAACGCCAACTAACCCGCCCGGCTGACGCTTGTGCGCAATGTCCCAAGGTCACGCAGCCGTCGTTGAACCGTCCGTCTCCCTGCGACACGGGCGATTTCATCTCAGGGGAGGGCGATGGCTTGGCGTTATAGGCGTTCCGGCGCTGGCGTTGACGGCGATTGGTTTGGTTCTGCTGGCCCGCCACTGGCCGTTCTCCCGCCAGCGCGTGGTCGAAGCACTGCAAGATGACTTCCACGGCGCGGTAACCTTCAGCCGTTTTCATAAGACGTTCTTGCCCCATCCGGGTTGCGTGGCCGAGGGCGTTACTCTGGTGCGACCTGGCGCTCCCGAGGGTTCACCGCCGTTCGCCTCCGCGGATAAATTCTTCATCCGTGCTCACTACGTCGATCTCCTGCTGCGCCCCGGGTTTGTGTCGCACATAGAGCTCCAGGGTTTGCAGATTCACATTCCGGCGCGAGGGTCAACTACTGCCGTGGCGGCGGACCAAAGTCCCTCGTCGACCCGCGTGGGGGAAGTGGTTGCCAACAATGCGCTGTTGGAAATCGCCCGCAAAGCCGGCAAGCCGCTGCGATTTGAGATTCACACGCTGACCCTCGATTCGGTCAGTCGCAAAGCCGGATTTGGTTACGACGTCGCCTTCCTCAACGCGCTGCCACCCGGCGAAATCCAATCGCGCGGCCATTTCGGCCCGTGGAACTCCACCGACCCGGGCCAGACGCCTGTGTCCGGCACCTACAAGTTCGAGCACGCTTACCTCGGCGTCTTTCGTGGCATCGACGGGGTGCTGACCTCGCACGACAATTTCGGGGGAACACTGGCCCAGGTCGAAACACATGGCTCGGTGGACATTCCCGATTTCAAGGTTCGCCGTGCGGCGCGCCGCGCTCCGATCGAAAGCCGTTTTCACTCGTTCGTCAACGCGCTCAATGGCGATGTTCGCCTCGAGCATGTGGACACCGCGGTAGTAAAAACAAACGTTCTGTCTCGGGGCGCCGTCGAGGGGTTTCCCGGCCGGCACGGTAAAGTTACGGTTCTCGATTCAAACGTCCGCGATGGCCGCATCCAGGACATCTTGCGGCTTTTCATCAAGGAGCCCCGCTCGCCCATTGTGGGCATCGTCAGCTTTCGCGCGCACGTCACCATTCCGCCGGAGGGGCGCCCGTTTGAGCAGGAAGTAATACTCGTCGGCGATTTCGGCATTGACGAGGGGCGCTTCACCAAAACTGAGACGCAGAAAAAAGTGGAAGGCCTCAGCGAGCGTGCGCAAGGCAAGAAGGCCGACGAAAAAGACAAAAGCCAGGGAGACGACGAGGAGGATGACGAGGATTCCTCGCGCGTGATTTCGGGCCTGAAAGGGCACGTGGTGTTGAAAGATGGCGTGGCCACGCTCACGAATATCTCTTTCAGTGTTCCCGGCGCCGTCGCTTACATGCACGGAACCTTCAACCTGCTGAACGAACGGATTGATTTTCACGGTGTGCTGAAAACGGACGCGGAATTCTCCAAAGTTGGAGGTGGCGGAATCAAGTCCATCTTCCTGAAACCTTTCGACGCCATTTTCAAGAAGGACCCGAAAGGCGCGGAGATTCCGGTGAAATTAACGGGGACGTATGCGCACCCACAGCCGGGCCTGGAGATTACTGGCGGCAAAAAGGCGGAAAAGCCGGGAAAATAGGGTCAGGCGCAGGTTGGATCAGGGGATGGTAACGATGGCGGGATGAAGCTCCCATATCGTGGCCACTTGGGCGGAGCCGCGCGAGTGATCGAAGTCCTCGAACGCCATGCCCAGCACCTGAGCAGGCAAGGCTTGCGGCAGCTCTCCACCGTGCTGCGAATCCAGCCGAAATCCGTGCTTTGCGAGCTGTGCTTGTGCCATTTGGCGGGCGCTGCAATATTCGCTATCCACCGGCGTCTCGACAATGACACGAGGCGCATTTTTGTCCGCCGTCTGGGAAATTTCGAAGTGCACGTCGCAGTCAGCGGCATTCACACTGGCCTCCTGCACGAAGGCGTTCGCGATGTGAAAGACTTGGAGTTCACGTCCAGTCCGCGGAGCGTCCGGCGCCACGAAGGCGTCCTGTGTCCAACTCAAAATAGTGTCGACTCCGATTTCTTGGGCGGCGACAGTAGGGATGGCTACGTGCTTGGCGATGTGGCGAAAGTCGGCGATGTCCGGCTCAATCGGGAGGCACTTGCACAGATCTTCGGGAGTCGGCTGCAAAACTCCGTAATTGCTTCCGTTGCACGAGCCGATGCCAAACCATAGAACGATGGCGCTGCCAAGCCATAAAGCTGTTTGGATCCGAAGACGCACTTGCTGGTTAGATGCCAAGCGGGCGCGGGAAGGCTATCCCGGCGCGCCTGAGCAAGATCAATTTCGGAGAGGGGCGGGTAGCGAAAGGATGGACTAGCGTTGCGGCATGTAATCAGTTTCGCCGCTGGCGGTTTTGCGCCAGGCCGATTCGGGTCCGTTGGGGCGCGCCGTGTAACTTCTTTCGTGCTGTCTTCTTCTGTAATGCTCCTGAAAGCCTGGCAGCACTCCTTCCATCAGGCTGCCCAACCTGCTGCCCGCGACGGCCAGCACAGCGGCGCGAATGTCGCCCCAAGTCGTTGACGCCTTTTTCTCCCATTCCTGTGCCTTCGGTTTGCTTAGTTGCTCGGAAGGCTGCGATTCGCGTCTCTCTCGGTCGCGCGACCATCGCCTTGAGGAGCGGTGCGACGTGTGCCCTCCACGGAACAGCATCGACAAGAGTAAGCCGCCGCCAAATGCTAGGCCCATCATGGTCATGGGCCGCCGATCAAACTGCGCGCGCCAATCCACCGCCGTTTTTACTTTTTGTTGCAACTCGTGGATGTTTTCGCCCAGCTCGTTGCGCTTTTCGTAGATATGGCGCTCTATCTGATCTGGTGTTTCGCCCATTGGACGTTCTCCTTCACGGTCTCGATTGTTTTCTCCGGGGCCTTCACTTGCTTAAACCGCTTTCGTCCGATGCTTACTAGAACCATGGAAGTGATCAGTACTGTGACACCCACAATCAGCGACGCCAGCCACGCGTCCATCACCGTGGACAAAGCATGAACAATTGCCAGCAGGAGGAAGCCGAATCCATATAGCGCCAGAAGCGCGCCGATACCCAGTGGTACAGCGGAACGCAACGCTTTCGCCGTTTCTTCGTGGATTTCAACTTTCGCCAGTCGAAATTCGGAACGAAAGATTTCCTGGATATTCCCGACGATGTCTTGCAGAACTTCCGTCATGGACCTGCCGTTCTGCAAATTTTGCATGGCCATAACGCTGTCCCCTCCGCTCCTCAGTCGCCGTTGCGGAGAGCGCGGCCTGCGAAGAAGCCCACGACCGCGGCAGCAGCGAGTGCTTGCCCCGGATAACGCCGTACCAAACCCTCAAGGTCTTCCATCATGGCCCGGGCGTCGTGGTCACGGAGATAATCGGCTGCAGCGTGCATTTTGTTTGCCGTGGCGTGCGCCGCGTTCGATGCCGTGGAAGCTAAGCGATCTCCCCCTTCGTGGAGCGCCGAAGCCGTGCTGTCAAGGGTGCTGGCCGTGCGCACTCGCTGTTCGTCGAGCTTGTCGCCGGCTTTTCTTCCCAAGTCCGCGACGGTTTCTTTTATTTGCGCCGCTTTCTGGCTGGCATGCTCTGTCACTCGCGTTACGTCGCCCGCAGAGTCTCGTCCTTGTGCGTCCATTTCTTTTTCCCTTCCTTTGCGCTGAATTTATGCCTTCTTGCCCACCGCGCACGTCGTCCCCACCGTGCACTTCGTCCGATCTTGCGCTCCCTAGAAGACTATTGATTGTGGCCGGCAGCCATCCGGCAAATGCTCCAGTTCTCGGGGCGCTTCACCCGAGCACGTCTTAGAGGCCCCCGCGGGATTCTCAGTTCAATGCCGTTAGCTTCAGGCTTGAATCTGGTAGACTGTGCGCGCTTTGTCGCATAGCACACGACGACGCTTTCTCGCGCAGTCCGCCCTCGCCGCGGCGGGAGTTTCGCTGTGCCCTCGGTGCGCCTTTTCCGCAGACAGCGGCCCCCATGTTCAATTTCCCAGCGAGGCTCGGGAGCGGGTTGCCATCGCGTCGTATCCGTTCCGAGACTTCATTTTGGGTTCGGGTGACGCCGCTTCGGCGCAGAAGATGGATCTAAAGGACTTCGCTGCTCATTGTGGCGAGAAATTCAATGTCCGCAAGATTGAGCCGTGGAATCGGCACTTCCGCTCCACGGATGCAAAGTACCTGGAGGCATTTCGCGGCTCTATTGAAAAGACGGGCGGCACGGTTGTGAACATCGCTGTCGACGGCGACCACAGCCTATATGCCGCGGATGCTTCGGAGCGCGACCAGGCAGTAGCCTTCAGCAAGAAGTGGATCGACGTCGCGGTGGCGATTGGCTCGCCCAGCGTGCGGACGAACATAGCCGAAGCCAAAGATTCCAAGCCGGACCTGGACCGCGCCGCGGAGAGCCTAAAGCGCATGGTCGAATACGCCGCTACAAAAAATGTCGTCGCGTACCTGGAAAACGACAACGCCGTCACCGAAGATCCTTTCTTCCTGGTGCAGCTGATTGAAAAGGTGAACAGCCCCTGGCTACACTCCAATCCCGACTTCTGCAATACCTTGGCAGCGGGCCGGGAGGAATACGCCTACAAAGGCATCGCCGCCATGTTCCAGCACGCTTACGGCATCTGCCATGTCAAGGACATGGAGACCAACGAAAAGGGCGAAGTGTTCCGGGTCGACATGGCCAAAACGTTCGGAATCCTCAAGCGCGCCAACTATCGCGGGTACTGCTCCATGGAATTTGACACTCACAGCGACCCCTATCCCGGAACCGCCGCGCTGATAGCACAGACCCTGCAGTATCTCGGTTCACGTGCATAAAATGGCGTCGCTACATGTGCAGGTTCGCTTGCCGCGACGGTTTAGGATTTTTGCCAGCGTGAAGGTCGCCGTTGCGTTCAAAAAGCTGAGGCGTCGGCAGGACGCTGGGCTTTTATTAGCGCCAGAACTTCGGCGTGCCGGCCCATGGCACGGGCGCCCACTTTGGTGCAGCACAGCGCGGCGCAGGAATTGGCGAAGAGAGCGGAGTTAGGGAGATCCCAGCCTTGCAGAAGGCCAAACGAGAGGCCGCCCATGAAGGCGTCCCCGGCACCGGTGCTGTCCACGACGCTGACGTTGAAAGCGGGAACGTGGTCCATGGTGTTGGCACTAGCGAGGAGTGAGCCTTCCGCGCCCATCGTCACGGCTACAATTTGGGGGCCGAGAGCGAGCAGCTTGGCGGCCATTTTTTCATAGTCGGTCTCGCCGGTGATTTCCCGGGCCGCCGCCTTGCACGGCTTCAGAACATCTACCAGTTGCAATGCTTCGAGCAGATCGTTTTCGGAGCCAAGCTGGGCCTGAGCAAAATAACTGGGCGCAACATCAAGATCGAAGATCACGCGGACGCCGGCTTCGCGCGCGATACGCATTCCCTCGCGGATAGGTGGCAGAGGAAGCTGCGAGGCTTCCGTGTGAAAGTGCCTGGCCTTGACAATGTGCGCGGCAAAGCGCGTGCGCACCTGCTCCGCGCTCAATTTGCCGTTCACATTAGGAAACATGTAGATGCACCGCTCGCCCTGAGCATCGACGGGAATCCACGTGAAAGTAGATTTTTCTCCGGCGATAACTTCGATTCCGGAAAGATCGAGGCCGTCTTCCGCAAAGGCGCGCGTAATCAAGCGGCCACTCTCGTCGTCCCCGATCAGGCCGAGCCAGCCTGCTTTGGCTCCGAGACGCGCCACTTGCGTAAGGTTATTGCCCGTGACGCCGCCGGCGTGAATTTCGATGCGCTCGGCGTTGATTTTTTCCTCGGGTCCGAGCAAGCGCGGGACGATGGCGAAGTAATCGATGCCGCAACTTCCGATTCCTACGACCGTAGTCATGGAGGGCAAAGTATAAGAGTTAAAGGTCTAAGAGCAAGAGTTGAATTTCTGATATCTCGCACTTTCACTTTTGTGCTGCTGCACTTCCCCTCGGCTATAATCTGGCGCGTGAAAACCATTCTCGAAGGCATTCGCGTGATTGAGCTTACCGAGGCGCTTGCCGGTCCCTACTGCGCGATGCTGCTGGGCGACTTTGGCGCGGACGTGATCAAAGTGGAGCGCCCAGGCACCGGAGATCAGGCACGCGGCTGGGGACCGCCGTTCGTGGGCGGGGAGTCCGCCTACTTTTTAGCGGCGAACCGAAACAAGCGCTCGATCGCCCTCAACTATGATGACGCGCACGATGCGGAAATTCTGCGGCGGCTGATCGCATCGGCGGATGTGTTTCTCAGCAATCAGCCGTCGCTCGATTCGTTGCGGAGGCGCGGGCTCGATCCGGAAACCGTTCGTTCGAAATATCCGCGGCTGATCTATTGCAGCATCACCGGATACGGCTTCAGCGGACCCAAAGCGGGTCGCCCTGGCTACGACATTTTGGCGCAGGCGGAATCCGGATTGATGAGCTTCACGGGCGAGCCGGAGGGCGGCCCGATGCGTTATCCAATCGCTATTGCGGACATGACCTGCGGGATGTACGCGGCGATGGGCATTTTGGGCGCGCTGTTTGCGCGCGAAAAGACGGGCCTAGGGCAATTTTTGGACATGGCGCTTTTCGACTCTCAGCTTACGTGGTTGGCCAATGCGGGCAGCAGCTACCTGAATGCCAATGCGGAACCTCGACGATGGGGAAACGCGCATCCGAACATCGTGCCATACCAGGTGTTTCGGGGACGCGACGAGAAATACTTTGTCGTCGGAGTAGGCACAGAAGGGCTGTGGAAGAAATTCGTGGACGTGTTGCAGGCCCAGGCGTCGCTCGGCAAGGACGCGCGGTTCACAAGCAACCCGTTGCGCATCGAGCACCGTGTGGAATTGGTGGCGCTGTTGCAGGAGCGTTTCGATGCGGAACCGCGAGACGCGTGGCTGGAGCGTCTTGCGAAGGCTGGCATTCCTGCGGCGCCGATCAACGGAGTACCAGAGGCGTTGCGCGACCCGCAGGCATTGGCTCGAGGATTGATTGTGCAAATTGAGCACCCGGCTTTGCGCGAGGTTCGCAGCATCGCAAATCCGGTCAGGTTTTCGGATATGCCGGTGAGTTATCGTTTGCCTCCGCCGATGTTGGGAGAGCACACGGCCGAGATTTTGCACAGTCTTGGGGCTGGTTCTTAGGTCGCAGTCGTCGGTTCTTAAGTCAGCGATAGGTGGCCAAGAGTTCGCCGTTTTCGATTCTTAGGTCGGAAATTTCTCGGGGCAGCTTTAGCTTTTCGCGATTTTCCGGCGACTCCATCATTTTTTGTACTGCCGTCTCCAGCGCCGATTGGGGAATCGGCAACGAACCGAAATGACCGCTCACCGGCTCGAAGCGCAGATATCCGTTGGCGGCAGTAAGGCGACCTTCGAGCTGTAGGGTCATGTCTTTGCCGTGGAAATTGAAGACCACGTAGGCGCGGACGCGATCTTCGACAAGTTCGACCTTTACATCGCGCACGGAGGAGCGAACTTGCTCGATTTGCTCAGCGGGAGTGCCGGACGGCGTGGGGAGATTGGAGTTGGCATCGCCGGTGGGAGTGGTGTTCGGCGCAGTCTTCGCTGGAGCGGTGGGAGAAATGTCCAGATGCGAAGCGAGATACGAGTTCAATTCGGTCTGATCCAGGCGAAGCGTCCCAGACTGGCCGCTGGCCACGGCTCGTTCCACGGCTTCGACTTTCTGTTCGACGCGGGCCGCCGCCTGCGGGCTGGTGACGATGACCGGGGGAGGCGCAGCGTGAAAAACCATCAGCAAGGTGATAATTGCCGCGGCGTAAGTGGTCCAGCGGATGACGCGGAACGCGATGCGCCAGGGACTCAGCTTGCGCGGCGCCAGATCATCGGAGCGCTGACCGCTGCTGGGGGTGGCCGGGGCATTCATAAATGCGGCTCCTTGCGGGGCGAAGCAGGATCCTCACCTTATGCAAACGTAGAAGGTTGAAGTGTTTACCACAAGAGAGAGCCGGCGAAGGCGCGACCAAACGGATAAGCCCGGAAACGAATTTGCGAATGGGTCGTCTACAGCTATAGCGGCGCGCGACATAGTTGGGTTTTAGGAGCGCGACGGGAGAGGTTACGATGAGAAAAGTTTTGCTCGTTTGCGGTTTCGCGCTGGCAAGTGTTTGCCTGGTTTTCTTCTCGCGGGCAGCGGGCCAGGCGCAAATCGTCGCGCCGCAATTTACGGCGGACGGAAAACTGTTGCGGCCAGAAGGGTATCGAAAATGGGTGTACGTCTCGTCGGGATACGGTATGAGCTACAGCCAGAGTCCGGACGGGATGCAGATGTTCACCAATGTTTTCGTAACGCCCGCCGCGTATGACTACTTTGTGGCCAACGGCAAGTGGCTGGACAAGACCATGTTCGTCCTCGAGGTCTATGGGTCGACGTCGCGCGGCTCGATCAACAAGCATGGCAGCTATCAAACGGAGTTTTCAGGCTTGGACGTGGAAGTGAAGGACGAAAGGCGCTTCGCGGATAGGTGGGCATACTTCAATTTCGACGGCGCGACCAAAGCAGCAAGCGCGGACTCACCCAGCAAGAACGACTGTTGGAAGTGCCACGAGCAGAATGCCGCGGTGGAGCATTCGTTTGTGCAGTTTTATCCGGAGCTGCTGAAAATTGCTTGGGCGAAGGGGACAATCAAGGCTGGAGTGCGATTGGATGAGTGAATTCTTGGCCAGAGGCGCCATGGGGCAAATCTTGGAAGGGCAAACAGCGATTGTGACGGGAGCGGGAAGCGCGGACGGCATCGGATTTGCGATTGCCCGAAGGCTGCTGCGCGACGGCGCGCAGATCGCAATCACCTCCACGACCGAGCGCATTCACGAGCGCGCGCGGGAATTGGACGCGAGCGGCAAGAACGTTGTGGCGGTTGTCGCGGACTTGACCGAGGAAGGCGGGGCGCTCCGGATCGTCGAAATGGTGATGAAGCGGAGCGGCCGGATCGACGTGCTGGTGAACAACGCGGGGATGGCGCAGACGGGGCGCCCGGTCGAGGGGAAGACCTTGCGCGAGAGTTCGTACGCGGATTGGCAGCGGCAGATTGAGATCACGCTGCACACTGCCTTCTTGATGACACGCGCCGTACTACCGGTGATGACGCAGAGAAAATACGGGCGCATCGTGAATGTGTCTTCGGTAACCGGGCCGCTGGTGAGCAATCGCGGGTCGGCCGCGTATGGGGCGGCCAAGGCGGCGATGGACGGCATGATGCGGGCAGTAGCGCTGGAGACCGCGCTCGACGGAATCACGATCAACGCGGTAGCGCCGGGATGGATTGCAACAGCCTCGTCGACCGAAGCGGAACGCATTGCAGGATTGCATACACCCGTGGGGCGCGCGGGGACGCCTGACGAAGTTGCGGCGGCGGTGTGCTTCCTGGCTTCGCCGGCGGCTTCGTACATCACGGGGCAATCTTTGGTCGTAGACGGCGGGAACATTCTGCAAGAAAACAAATCAGTCTGATTCTGAAACTCTTCCGAGGTCCTGTCTTGCTGGAAGTGCGAGCCTGCTACACACTTACTTCCAGCTCTGACCTGTTCGCATTTTCTCGGAGGACCTTGATGCGCCGTGCTTTTTCCTTTCTTGTGCTGTTTGTGCTTCCCATTTTTGCCACTGCGCAAGAACCAGCTACTCCGCAAGGCGAGTCTCGGACCCCGGCGAAGCAGCGCCTGAAGATTGGCGTGGCCCTGGAGGGCGGTGGTGCGTTGGGGCTCGCGCACATTGGCGTGCTGCAGTGGTTCGAGGAGCAACACGTTCCGGTGGACTTCGTCGCGGGCACCAGCATGGGCGGACTGGTCGGAGGCTTTTATGCAACAGGACTCAGTCCGGAGGCGATGAAGAATTTGATCGAGAGACTCGATTGGGATGAGATCCTGCGCGACCGCACGCATTATGAGGATTTGTCGTTCTTGCGGAAGCAGGATCAGCGCGCGTATCCGAATTCGCTGGTGCTGGGATTACGGAAGGGTTTGTATCTGCCTGCCGGGCTCAATGCGGGTCACCAGATCGGGTTGCTGATCGATCGCGAGACGCTTCCTTACTTTGGATTGCCGTCGTTTGACGCGCTGCCGGTGCCGTTTCGCGCGGTGGCCACGGATTTGGTGAGCGCAAAGCAATTTGTGTTCAAGGACGGGTCGCTCGCGGAGGCCCTGCGCGCCACGATGTCGATCCCTGGGGCGTTTACGCCCGTGCACGACGGGCAGCGTGTGTACGTCGATGGGGGATTGGTGAACAATTTGCCCACCGACGTGGTGCGGCAGATGGGTGCGGATATCGTGATTGCGGTGCACCTTGAAACGCAGCCGCCGGAGGCAGGAAATATTCAGTCCCTGGTGAGCGTGCTTGAGCAATCCGTCCGAGCGGTCATTTCGGAGAGCGAAGTGCGCGGGCTGGCGCAGGCCGATGCTGTCGTGTCCGTGCCGCTCGGGCATTTTCTGATGCGCGATTTCAGCAAGAACGGTCCCATCATGCAGGCGGGATACGACGCGGCTAAAGGAAAATCGAAATTGCTGGCCGGGTTTGCGCTGGACGATGCCGGCTGGAATGAATATGTGCGTGAGCGCGACAGTCGCAAGCGGACGACTACTGCCGTGCCGCAATTCATTAAGGTGCAGGGGACCAGCGCGGCGGCGCAGGAGGATATTCGGCGCTACCTGAAGAATTTCGTCGGGAAGCCCCTTGACGCAGAAAAGCTGGACCCGGCGCTGACGCAACTGACCGGCGGCGGGCGTTACGACACGCTGAATTACCGCATCGTGGAGCGTGACGGGAGGCAGGGCCTGCTAATCGTCGTGAAGGAAAAAGATTTTGCCCCGCCGACACTGCAGCCCGCCTTTGAAGTGGACGGGTCGGAAGCGGGGGACATTGAGTTCACGCTGGGCACGCGATTGACGCTGATGGACGTCGCGGGATTCCGATCGGAGTGGCGCACGGATTTCCTGTTCGGGAATACGTATGGAGTGTCGAGCGAGCTGTATCGACCGTTCAGGGCGGAGAGTAAGTGGTTTGTTGCGCCGCACGCCAGCGCCAGCGACAGCACCTTCCAGATTTATGCGAAGAATGATCCGCTGGCGGATTATCGGTTTTACCGGACGAGTATCGGGGCGGACCTTGGTTACACATTCAGCCGCTTCAGCGAAGTGCGCGTGGGCTACGACGTGGGGAGCCTCAGCACGAAATTGCGCCTGGGCACGCCTCAAATTCCAATGGTGGATGGTCGCGTAGGTGCGGCGCACATGCGTTATTTAATGGACCACGCGGATGATCCGGTGATTCCACGGCGTGGCTTCCGCGTGGAGTCGAATTTTCATTGGTTTGACACCAGCCCCGGTGCCACGAGTTCGTTTCCGGTGTTAGATATGCGGATCGAGTTTTTTCAGCCCGTGTCGCGAGCCGCATCCTTTTTCTTGAGCAGCGAAGGCGGCAGCACGTTTGGTTCGAGAAACACGGGCGTCCCGCAATTTTCCCTTGGCGGACCTGGGCGCTTGAGCGCTTACGGCGTGAATGAGTTGTTCGGAAACCAGTATTATTTGTTTCGAGGCGGATACTTGCATGAGCTTGTATCGCTCCCGCCGTTCGTGGGCAAGAAAGTTTACGCGGTCGGGTCCTACGAAGCGGGCAAGGTGTACGGAGCTGTGAATGAAAGCAGATTTCCGAATGACTTCGCTGCGGGTGTCTTGGCCGAGACGGCGCTTGGACCGTTTTTTGTCGGCGGCAGCGTCGGAGATAGCAGCCACCACAAATGGTTTTTTCAGCTGGGCCGCGTGTTTTAGATATTTGAATCTTTGGAGCGAGATTGCGAATCTGATAGCACGGTGCCACCAATGCAGCGACGATTCTGGAGGACGCGATGAGCGAAAAAGTCCGCAAGAATGAGGCAGAGTGGAAGAAGGAATTAACGTCAAATCAGTATTTTGTCACCAGGCAGAAGGGGACTGAGCCTCCGTTTACGGGGGAATATGAGGACACGGAAAGCGCAGGAACGTACAAGTGCGTGTGCTGCGGTCAGCCGCTCTTTCGGTCGGAGACAAAGTACCATTCGGGATCGGGCTGGCCCAGTTTTTATGCCCCGGCCGATAAGGAAGCCGTGGCGGCCAAGAGCGATACCACCCACGGAATGACACGCACGGAGGTTAAGTGCAGCCGCTGCGAAGCGCACCTGGGTCATGTGTTCGACGACGGACCGCGGCCGACCGGACTAAGGTACTGCATTAATTCGGCGGCGCTCAAACTGGATGAGGACAAAAAATAAGGCGCGCCCTCGGAAAGCGGCGCGCCGGGAAATGTTTTGAAAAATGTGGATTAGGCTGCCGTGACGCAGGAGCACGCAACCAGTTCGGCTACGCGATCGCGATCTCGCTCCCACACTCCCAAGAGCAAAACCTTCGTGCCAGTGGGATATTTGAACACGTAAAAAACGTTTTCTGCGCCATCCATCTCAAAAAAGCCCGGGCGCCGAGGATCCGGACGCGATGGCGCGCCGGAATTGAGGAGCAGGCGCAATTCCGCGACCTGCTCCGGGGTATGGTTCCGGAGGTCTTCAAGAAGAGGCGGCTGTTTTGTGAACTGTATGGTCATGATGTTTTTCCGCCGCATATAGCTTAGCTCTGGCCTCATAGATAAAGACGCAAAACCTGCGGAAAAGTTTCATCAGGAGCAACTTTTTGGCTGGCAGTTGTCGGTGTCAAACCGGTGTCTTTGCGTCTGTATTTGGGCATTTGACGCGCAAATCGGCCAGCCGGGCGAGCCAGTAAGAAGCAATATTTTCGCTTAGGGATTTCCATAAACATCTTTACGCCCATAGACATCTTTACGACGCCCGCGCCAACGGAGATCTTGCAGAATGGTTTCTTTCCTCACGTCGTTATGATACATTGCACGTTACTCTCTGGGCTGGTACTTGCGGCGATTTGGGTTCCCTGCGATAGTGCCGCAGACCTGCTCCAGTACAGGAAGACTTCATGAAAACAGCGCCAAAAAAGCCGAGAGCCAAGGCTGACTTCGAGAAAGACCGCCGCCGCAAGCACCATCACTATTTAGTGACCGTCTTCTATGAAGACGGGGAAAAGTTCGGGCGCGTGTACACCGACAAAGACAAGGCTTCGCGCTTTGCGGAACGCCAGCGTCGCTCGCCGGTCGTAAAGGCGGCGCGCATCAGCCAAGTCTCGTAAACGGCAGCCTCGGATCAGGAAGCCTTGTAACGGCGGAGCTTGTGGCAAACGGCGGCGCGTGTTATAAAATGAAGAAGTTGAAGTCGGGCGGCCTTAGTATAGTGGTAGTACGGAACCTTGCCAAGGTTCAGGTGTCGGTTCGATTCCGATAGGCCGCTCCATAAAATCAATAACTTACGCAGCCGCTTCGTTTTCCATGTTTTCCAATCGAGTGGAAAACGCTAAGGCTACGTCCTCTGGCGGTATCTCTCCTGTATAAAGCCGCGTCATCGTAGCGGATGAATGTCCCATCTGCTGACGGATGACGGCGGGATTTATGCCAGCTAGTTCCC
>Ga0209131_1000488_pt1 | contig 28581 bp, 16 predicted proteins | sample GraSoi_2013_40cm_FD_185826 | JGI IMG/M metagenome (GOLD analysis project Ga0209131, IMG submission 185826) | Grasslands soil microbial communities from the Angelo Coastal Reserve, California, USA - Sample 9_17_2013_40cm (SPAdes) (version 2) | ecosystem: Environmental > Terrestrial > Soil >... | reverse complement strand
CAACTCATCGAGCGATACATCCACGCAATCCGCCCTTGTGGGTCAGGAACAGAAGCCGCGCGAGCGGAAAGTAAGGGAATAATCCAGGGCCGCCATGAATATCTCTAATTTCTTTATCAAGCGGCCCATCTTTGCTGCGGTAATTTCCATCATCATTTTTGTCATTGGAGCAATCGCATATTTTCGCCTTCCTTTGAGCGAGTATCCGGAGGTCGTACCGCCCACTGTCGTGGTACGCACGAATTACCCCGGCGCAAATCCCACGGTCATTGCGGACACCGTGGCCTCCCCTCTGGAACAGCAGATCAATGGCGTCGAAGGCATGCTCTACATGTTTTCGCAAGCCACAGCGGACGGCGTGATGACTCTGACGATCACGTTCGGGCTGGGCACCGACCTCGACAAAGCGCAAGTCCAGGTGCAGAACCGCGTATCGCAGGCGCTGCCGCGATTGCCGCAGGAAGTCCAGCGACTCGGCGTAACGACGGAAAAAACCTCACCGGACTTGCTAATGGTTGTGCACCTGGAATCTCCGGACAACCGTTACGACATGTTGTACCTGGCCAATCTGGCCATTCTCCAAGTGAAGGACGAGTTGGGCCGGCTCCCTGGGGTCGGCAACGTACAGGTCTTCGGCGCAGGCGATTTCAGCATGCGCGTATGGCTCAACCCAAACAAATTGGCCTCGCACAACTTGACGGCAACGGACGTGGTTCAGGCGATTCGCGAGCAAAACGTGCAGGTTGCGGCGGGTGTGCTTGGCGCTCCGCCGACAAATACAGGAAGCACAGCGTTTCAATTGCTTGTAAACACGCAGGGGCGCCTCACGACCGAGGAAGAATTCAGCAACATCATTGTGCGCGCCGCTAAGGATGGCCAGATTACGCGCATCCGCGATCTGGGGCGTGTCGAACTGGGTTCCAGCACATACGCACTGCGAAGTTTGCTGGACAACAAGCCCGCTGCAGCTCTTCCAATTTCGCAACGGCCTGGTTCGAACGCGCTGCAAACGTCGCAACAGGTACGCGACACGATGGAACGTCTCAAGAAATCATTTCCGCAAGGCGTGGACTACAAAATCGCCTACGACCCGACGGTCTTCGTGCGCGAATCGATTCAAGCGGTCGGACATACCTTTGTTGAAGCGCTGATCTTGGTCGTGATTGTGGTGTTGGTCTTCCTCCAAACATGGAGGGCGTCCATCATTCCTCTTTTGGCGCTTCCGGTCTCGCTGGTTGGAACGTTCTCGATCATGCTGGCGCTCGGCTTTTCGCTCAATACACTGTCGCTGTTTGGGCTGGTGCTGGCCATCGGGATCGTGGTGGACGATGCGATCGTCGTTGTTGAGAACGTGGAGCGAAATATCGCGCTAGGACACGAACCCCACGAAGCTACGCGCCGCGCGATGGAAGAAGTCAGCGGGCCGATCGTGGCAATCGCTTTGGTGTTGTGCGCGGTTTTTATTCCCACAGCGTTCATTGTGGGGCTTTCAGGACAGTTCTACAAACAGTTCGCGTTGACCATCGCTATCTCCACGGTGATTTCGGCGTTCAACTCGCTCACGCTGAGTCCGGCGCTCGCAGCGCTTCTTTTGAAAGCTCATGATGCCAAGAAGGATCGTTTCACCCGAGCCATCGATTTTGCATTTGGCTGGTTTTTCAAGCTGTTTAACCGGTTCTTTGGCCGCGCATCGGGCGGGTATGGAAAGCTCGTCACGCACACGCTACGGTCGAGTGTGATCGCTGTTGTGGTTTATGCTGGCCTGATCGGGCTGACGATTCTTGGATTCTCGCGCGTGCCCACAGGATTTGTTCCCACGCAGGATAAGGGATATCTCGTGTCGTTCGCGCAATTGCCGAATGGCGCGACACTCGATCGCACGGAAGATGTCATTCGCAAGATGTCCGACATCGCGATGAAACATCCGGGAGTGCAGAACGCCGTTGCCTTTCCTGGGTTATCGATCAACGGCTTCACTAACAGCCCAAATTCCGGAATTGTGTTCGCTACATTGAAACCTTCGGAGGAGCGAAACTCTCCTGAGCTCTCCGCGAATGCCATCGCAGCAGATCTAAACAAACAATACGGGTCCATCCAAGAGGCTTTCATCGCAATTTTCCCTCCGCCGCCGGTTCAAGGATTGGGCACGGTGGCCGGTTTCAAACTGTACATTGAGGATCGCGCTGGCATGGGCTTGGAATCGCTTTATAAGGAGACGACTTCCACGCTGCAGAAGGGCAACCAGGCACCGGGACTCGTGGGAGTGTTCTCGAGCTTCGACATCAACGTGCCGCAAATCGATTCGCACGTGGACCGCGAAAAGGCGAAAACCTACGGGATTCCCCTCAGCGACGTGTTCGACACCATGCAGGTTTACCTAGGTTCGCTTTATGTAAACGACTTCAACCGCTTTGGGAGAACCTACCAGGTAAACGTGCAGGCGGAGTCGCCGTATCGGCTGCACCCGGAAGATATCAGTCACCTCCGGACAAGAAACCTGGCAGGAGAAATGATTCCGCTGGGATCGGTGGTCACGGTCAAGCCGATTTACGGCCCGGACCGCGTTATGCACTACAACGGATTTCCAGCGGCGGAAATTAATGGGGCGGCCGCACCGGGATTCAGCACGGGCCAATCGGAAGCTGCGATCGCCAAAGTTCTTGACGATCAATTGCCAAACGGAATGAAATATGAATGGACCGAGCTCACCTACCAGAAAATTCTTGCCGGCAACACGATGGTATATATTTTTCCCCTTTCTGTTTTCCTCGTGTACCTAGTGCTTGCCGCTCAGTACGAAAGCTGGTCGTTACCTCTTGTAATTATCCTGATTGTTCCGATGACTCTGTTTTCCGCAATCGCCGGCGTCTGGCTGCTGAATGGAGACAATAACGTCTTCACCCAGATCAGTTTGATTGTTCTCGTCGGGCTGGCCTGCAAGAACGCCATCCTTATCGTGGAGTTTGCCAGAGAGAAACAGCTTCAGGAGGGGATGAACAGAGTCGATGCGGTGCTCGAAGCGTGCCGGTTACGTTTGCGGCCAATTTTGATGACGTCTCTCGCGTTCACCATGGGCGTCATTCCTTTGGTGCTGTCTACCGGAGCCGGCTCAGAAATGCGTCGTGCCATTGGGGTTGCGGTATTTTTCGGGATGCTTGGCGTCACGGCGTTTGGGTTGGTGCTGACGCCGGTCTTTTACGTCCTAGTTCAAAGATTGGTTGAAGGGCGCGAGATCAAGAAATCAGCACAAAGCGCAGGCCTTTCCTCTGCGACTTCGGTGGAGGCATAAGTTTATGACCTCGCGCTTTCGCAAGACCGTCCCGCCCCTCCTCGCCATGCTGCTGGCCACTGGGTGCGCAGTCGGTCCCCATTACAAACCACCGAAGTCCGAAGGGGTGAAATACCATGCAGCCGACTCGAACCTAGTAACGGAACAGCCATTCAATACCCGCTGGTGGAACCAGTTTGAAGATCCAGTCCTTGACTCGCTCGTTGATCGATGCCTGTCATCGAACAACAGCATTCGAATCGCCCGTGCCAGGCTCGCCGAATCTCGCGCCATCTTCGATGAAAGAAAGCTGGATCGCTTTCCGACCGTACCAGTCACCGCGTCTTATACGCACAGCAAGGAACAGATTCCCGGCTTCGGTGACCAGCGCCGCAGAATCAATAACTTTACAGCCGGGTTCGATGCTTTCTGGGAAGCGGACCTGTTCGGAAGGGTTGGCCATGGAATCGCGGCATCTCGCGCCGAGAACCAAGCGTTCGAAGCCGACCTCCACGACGTGCAGGTCAGCGTGGTTGCTGAACTCGCTCGCAACTACTTCGAGCTGCGGGGCGCACAGTGGCGCCTTGCAGTCGCCGTACGCAGCCTTACCAACCAGCGCGAGACGCTGCGGCTGACGCAACTGCGACGCGACGCAGGTGTCGGTGAAGAGCAGGATGTAGCCAGCGCCGCTGCCCGCGTAGCAGCCATTGAGTCCACTATCCCCTCCTTCGAGTTTGATGTGTCCCGCGCAGAATATCGATTGGCGGTGCTCACCGGGACGCGCCCCGGCGAACTCAACGCGGACCTCGCGCCGCGCAACTATCCGGCAATCGCGAAGGCTCTCCCCATCGGAAACCCGGGCGAACTGTTGCAGCGCCGGCCCGATGTGCGTTCCGCTGAGCGAAGGTTGGCTGCGGCTACCGAACGCCAAGGAGTTGCGGTCGCGAGTCTCTTTCCCCAAGTCAGTGTTTCCGGATTTGTTGGTTTTATAGCGGGGCGCGGAAGCCTTTTTTTCACCGGAGACTCACGGGCATGGTCCGTGTCGCCTGGGCTGTCGTGGTCGGCGTTCGATCTGGGCCGGGCGCGCGCTCGCGTCCGCGGCTCGAGCGCCGCTACCGAAGAAACGCTGGCTTTCTATGAAGACACCGTGCTCCGAGCACTTGAGGAAACGGAAACTGCACTCGCGAACTACCATGCACAGCAGGCACGACTCATCAAATTGAACGATCAGGCTCGCGAGAGCAAGCGTGCCGCCGACATCGCTCGTTTGCGCTACCGCGAAGGAGTGGTTGATTTTCTTTCGTTGCTGGATGCCGAGCGGACCCAGTTGCAAGCCGAAGATGCGGTAGCCGAAAGCGAAAAAGATGTCTATGTGGCGGTAATCGCCCTTTACAAAGCTCTGGGAGGAGTACCGAGCTAACAGGCGGCGGCTACAAAGCTCGCTGTTTTTCCAGACATGCCTGCGTGCTTTTGCAAGCGAAGCGAGCGGGCCTGTGCGAAGATTCAAGGCCATGGCTGCGCGGATTGCGATACACGGCGAGGGGATTGCAGCATGCTGCTGCGCAATGTTGTTGCGCGAACAGGGGAGACCGCTTGGGCCTGCTCAAGCATGGCGACCGCGATTGCCTGCGGTCTTGATCAGCGATGGAACGCAGGCGCTGCTGCGTGAAATCTTCCAAAATGAAAAACTGTTTGAGGGCCTGCCAGAAATTCGCAAGCGAGTTGTGGCTTGGAATGGAGTGGAGGCGGAGACCTTTCCTCATTCTGCGGTGATCGTGAGAGAGCAGGTGATTTGGGAGTGTTTGCGGGCACGTCTTCCGGCCTCGAGTAGCGATGCACCGGACGATGCCGAGTGGAACATCTTCACCTCGAAGGTTCCAGAAGAGCTAGCGCCGGAATGGCGTTTTGGTTCGCGGGTGGCAAGCGTTGCGGAAGTGACACTTCGCGAGTCGGCGGAACGGGATGCGTGCTGGGCGGAATCAGTGGAGAGTGGTTGGCTGTTTCTGATTGCGACTGGAAATGGAAAAGGGTCGCTCATCTGCACCGGAGGCGAACCCGGTTCGTTGCTGAAGGGCAGCCGGCTGGTTTGCGCACAGATCGAGATCCTGAGTGGCGAAGCGGAGGCCGCTCAGTTCCCCGCTTATCCGCGGACGCTGTCGAAATTGCACGGAACCGATTGGATTGCTTGCGGAACAGCAGCAATGTTTTTCGACCCCCTGTCGGGAGAAGGGACAGGAGCGGCGGTGCGCGAGTCCATCCTGGCAGCAGCGACGGCCCGGGCCCTTCTCCGTGGAGATGACGCGGACGAGGTGCTGGCGGAGTTTTCACTGCGGATGAGGCTAGGCTTCTTGAGGCACCTGGAGATATGCCGAAAGTTTTATCAGATCAAGAGCAAAGCGCCGTTCTGGAGTAAGGAATTGGCGATGTTGGATGACGGAATTTCCTGGGTGAGACAAGAAATCGGCGAGAAGCCGGCACCGCGGTACCAATTGGTGGATTTTGATTTGGTGCGGCTTTAGTAGAGGTCAAAGGCGCTGGCCACGCTTGGCGCGCTACAGTTACTTGCACGAAACGCTTCGCAAAGACGTGGCGAGGTTCGCTGCTCTCACACTCTACGCTTCTACACTTTGACAATCTGGCAGCGCATTGGCCAAAGTGGACTCCCAATCTTGCGAGGGGCGCGCGGCTGGCCAAATGCGGGCGAGAGCCGCTGTGACGTGGGCTACCGCGAAGCTGACGCCGTGGAGGTTACGATCGTGAGGGACACCAGGAATTTCACGGGGATACGGTGAGGCGGAGAATATGATTTTTGCTGAGCTTAAGGCAGCCGATTCGGAAAACGTGCCGGGCCTGACGACGTGAATCACATCCTTGCCGGTCGTGTTCGGAACGACCGCGATTACGCCCGGGAGGCAGCCGGGTAGAGCCAATGTGCCGTTGATACCGTGGGCGGAGACGATAGCTCTGCCGCAGGCGCGGATGCGGCGGACGGCGTATTCGAACTCACTACGGTGGGCGGAATTGGCAGTACCGAGGCTGAGATTGATGATGTCGATTTCATTTTGAAGGCACCAATCGATGGCGCGAATGACCGTGTCACGATTTGTGGCGAGAGTGCGATCGAATACTTTCACCGCAATCAGCTGCGCTTCCGGCGCTTGCTGGTGGAGCAATGCGGCGATGGCAGTGCCGTGGCCGAGGCCATCTTCGTAGCCGGGCGTCTCGCGGTTCGTACCGATGGTGACGCCCCCGGCGATGTTGCCTACGTGAGGGTGTGTGGAGTTGACGCCGGTGTCAATCATGCCGATGCGGACCGGCGCAGTCATACGGCCTCCGGAATGGGACTTCGCGCAATTTGAAAGTGGTGTCCCAGCCCTCCTTGCACATAAAGCAGCTCGCGGGGAATTCCTTCCTGAACGATCCGGCCATTCTCCAGGACGACAATTTTGTCCGCTTTTTCCGCGAGAGACATGCGATGCGTGATGAGGATCACCGTGCGGCCGGCGAACGCGTCGGAAAGCGCATTGGCAATGCTGCTTTCGGAAACGGGGTCGAGCGCGGAGGTTGGCTCGTCCATGACGAGAACGGAAGGATCGCGGAGAAGAGCGCGGGCGAGAGCAATGCGCTGTCGCTCGCCGGCGGACATGGTGCTGCCCCGCTCGCCGATGATGGTGTCGTAAGCTTCGGGCAGCGAGGCGATGAAGGAATCAATGGCGGCGTTCCGAGCGCAGGTGCGAATTTCGTCCAAGGTGGCGCCAGGTTTTCCATAGGCGATGTTTTCGCGGACGGAGGCGCGGAAAAGATAGGGGGTTTGCTCGACCAGGGCGACGTCACGGCGAAGATCGCTGAGGCGCAAAGTTCGGACATCGTGGCCGTCGATGGTTACGGCGCCAGAATCGGGATCGTAGAAGCGAAGGACTAAGTCCGCGAGAGTGGATTTCCCCGCACCGCTTGCGCCAACCACGGCACAGATAGACCCAGCGGGAATACGAAAAGAGACGTCTTCGAGAACGGAGATATCCGGTGAAAAGCGGAAGCGAACGTGATCGAAGGAAATTTCGCCGCGGAGTTTGCCGCACGGTGCGGCGCTCGGGGACTCCTGTACTTCTACAGGCGTGTCGAAGAGTTCGAAGACGCGGCCGAGGGAAACGCCGCCGGTTACGAGATTTGTGTAAGTGCCGAGCAGGGTTTGCACCGGCGAGAGCAGGCGTATGTGGTAAGCCGTGAAGGCGACCAAGCCGCCGATGGTGAGGCGCCCATCAATGACGAGCTTGCCGCCGTAGAGAAAAACGATGGCGCTCGAAACGGTTAGGACAGACCCGGGAAGGGCGCCGCCGAGGAAGGACATCCACTGCATGGAAAGCAGGGAGCGGATGAAATTGGAATTGCGACGGCGGAATTCCTGTGTTTCCCGCTGCTCGTTAACGGTAGCGACAACGAGACGCATACCAAGGATGGATTCGATTAGGAAGCTGCCCAGCTCTGAGCTGCGCTCGCGCATGGTCTTTGCTTCTGCTGCAAGGCGATGCTGATAGTGGCGAAGGGCAAAGATACTGAGCGGCAGGAGCGCGACGCCGACGAGGAACAAGCGCCAGTTGAGGGAGATCATGATGGCGATGCTACCGACGAAAAAGAGAAGGTTGGAGAGGAGAGACAGCAAGGTGTCGGCACAGATGCGCTGGACCTCGCCAATGTCGTTGTTGATGCGGGAGACGATGTCGCCGAGTTTGCTTTTGGCGAAAAAACGCGGCGAAAGCTTCTGCAGATGCCGGTAAACCGCGAGACGCATGTCGAACAGGCACTCGGCGGAGAGGCGGACGTAAAGATAACTGGAGCAGATATTGAGCGCAAAACCGGCGATGGTTACGCCGACCATCAACGCGGCGATGGTCCAGAGGGCGCGAAGATTGTGGCGAACGAGAGCGTCGTCAATCAGGAGGCGGGAGATGTAAGGCTGCGCGAGACCCACAGCGGTGGAGAACAACCCCAGGGCGGCGACGAGCGCAAGCCTTCCCCAATACGGCGAAACGAACGCAAGCGCACGCCGATATTGAGCGAACGGGATGTTCGTGGCGCTAGGCGGCACGGCTCGTCCCGAGATTCTTCCCGGCGCGCTGTTGCGCGCATGCCGAGTAGCGGAATTTTGATGGCACGAGCATCAGTTAGCCTGAGTCAACGCTAGAACTGCATACGCCGTGGCGGCGTCGCTCATGAAGAGCCAGCCGTCGGCGGAGGGATCGCGCTGCTTGTTCAAGGAATACGCCGGCCAGAGGCCCTGCCCCTTGTCCTGGTTGGAGGCGAGCCAGGATAGGGCTCTGCGCACTTGAGGACTGCGGCGAGAGGGACCAGTCTGCTCCAAGGCAAATGCGATCGTGCTGGTGGCGTAGCCGTCGCTTTTCGTTTCCAGCGGAGTGCCATCTTCGCGTCTCCACGGGCCGACGAGAGAAGAAAGGCTCCAGCCGCCGTCAGGCTGCTGAAGGGAGAGGAGTTTCGAGGTCAGGGAATTTTGCTGCTCCGGAGTCAGAATGCCCGGAAGTTTCGTGGACGCCCAGAGGAGTATGACGCGATTGTTTAGCGACTGCGTCTCGTAGCCGCGCTGCAGGTACTCGCTGAGCAATTGCAAGCCAGGCTGAATTTCTGGCGACGAGCGATAGTCGTTCGGAGCCGCGGCAACAGCAATGGCCGCGAGCGTGGCTCCATAGAATTGCGAGTCGTCAGCCTCCCAGGGTTCCAAATGGAAGTTCAGCCAGGACCAGGCTCCCCTTTTCTCGCCGGTTTTCTGCTGCAAGGCCCACATGCTGGCGAACGCCTTGGCCGCCGCCGGACGCAGGGAGGGTTCTTGCGTTTCGTACGAAGCGAGGATGAGAGCGTTGAGGACTGACTCTGTACCGCGCGATTGCGCCGTTTTCATGGCTCCAAATTTTTCGTCGTTGTAAAAGGGCCCAAGCGCGTCCCAAAGCAATGCGCGTTTCTGAACATTCTCAAGGATCTTGTGCTCGTTGGGACAAAGGGAGGGCTGCGCAAGCGCGGAACGCAGAGCGGAGCGAGCCAGCAGATAGGGGACGACGGTGTGGCAGGAGACGCAAAAAGTGTCGTGGTCTCGCGCGGCCTTGGGCCAGTGCATCCACCAAGTTTGGCGAGCATCGAGATAGTTAGCGGCGGCCTGTTTACTCCAGACAGCTGGCGCAGGTTCATCGCTCGCAGCGCGAAAGGAAGCGCCCGTGAGCGCGGCGACGAGACACGCACCAAAACCGATTACTCTTCGCTTGGCGTTCATTGGCACCTCGGCATCATCATCAGCGCACCAGAGAGGGAGAGTTATTACTGGCAGCCGGCGCAGACGCGGAGGGAGAGGCAAGCGGCAGAACGACTAGATTGGTAGTCATGTCGCCGGGGACGTCGACATCGCTGCGCTGCTCGAACGTGGCGGCGTCATAGACTGTGATCTGGTAGCCGGCACCGTAAATGAGGAGCTTGGTGCCGTCGGCAGAGAGACCGAAGGAGAAGCGCGTCCGACCGTCGAATTCGCGGCTGCGGATAAGTTTGCGCGAGGGGATATCGAAGGCCCAGAACTCGCAACGGCGGTTGCCGGGATCGCCGGTGATGGAGACGGTATAGCCGGTTTTGCGGTTGGGCGTGAGGAAGAGTGGAGTCATCGTGCCAGTGCCCGGGGCAGGAGCTATAGGAGTGAAGTCGAATGAGAGATTGGAGAGGTCGACGGTACCAATGCCGAAGACTCGCCGGTGAATGATCACGTCAGCTGTATTGAAGACACTGGTGATTTTTCCGGGGAGCTCGTTGGGATCATCAAGCAGATTGACCGATAAATTCTCCATGTCGGGTACTTGCGGTTTGGCGAGATCAATTTTCTTGACGAGCCTGAACTCCGACGTATCGAAGACGAGGATATTTTCGCGAAAGAGGTACAGGAGTTTACCGTCGGGTGAGAGTTTTATGGTGGTACGGAAGCCAAAGGTGCCTTCGTCCGGAGGAAAGGCGGCAGTGCGAGTGATTTTTTTTGCGGCAAGGTCGATGACGATGAACTTCGGAGGATCGACATCGTAGTGGTCCATCTTTTTCGAAATGATGGTGGCGATGGCGAAGAGGTAATTGCCGGTGGGATCGGGAGCGAGACCGACAAGGCGGACATTTTGATTGTCATGATTGAGAGTGAAAGAAGAGAGAAGCTTGCGGGTGGCAACGTCGATGGTGACGATGGCGTTGTCGTTCAGCGTCGACGCGTAGATTTTACTTTTATCGGGAGACAGGATCAGCGTGCGTGGGACATCGCTCTTGAGGTCGATGTTGTCTACGATTTTCTCCTGAGCGGAGTCGAAAACAACGAGGTGATGCGGCCAGGTGCCGAAAAAGATCAGTTGGCTGGAAGTGTCCGTTGCGCGAGTGAATTTTGCGGTCAGCAGAAGTGCGAGACACGCAAGGATAAAGCGCGAAACGTGAGTCAGCATCGAGCGTCCAATCTTGAGTCGACGTCGCGGCGCGAGTGAGGTGAGGCGTGACATTCCTCAGTGGACCACTGCAGAGTTCGTTTCAGACGATGCCAAACGAGCCATCGCCGCGGGCCCAGGCATGACGATAATATTGCTGGTCATATCGCCGGGCAAGGGGATGTTGCGGCGAAACTCAAATGTTTTTGCGTCGTATACGTCAATCTCGTAGCCAGCGCCGTAGATGAGGATTTTGGCGCCATCGGCAGAGAGGCCGAAGGAAAAGCGATTGCGACCTTCGAATTCTTTCTTGTTGATGAGCTTACGCGTTTTCATGTCGAAAGCCCAAAACTCGCAGCGGCGATTGCCGGGTGTACCGTTGATAGCGACGGTGTAGCCGACGGAATGATCGGGAGTGTAGAGCAGTGGGGTCATGGAGAGCGTCGTCGCGGGAGCGATCGGCGTGAAATCGAAAGAAAGATTGGCGAGATCGATTTTGGCGATGCCGAAAACTGGTCGATGGACGTAGGGGTCCGTGGACATGAAAACGTTGGTGAGCTTGCCGGGCTCCTCGTTGGGATCTTCGGCGGGCTCTTCTTCGACCGGATTAAAGATGACATTGGCGATTCCGGGAACATGGGGATCAGCGAGATCGATTTTCTTCACGAGCCGTAGGGTCTGGCTATCGAAGACCAAAACACTGCCGAGAAACATGTAGAAATATTTAGCGTCCGGCGAGAATTTCATCTGGATGCGCCAGAAGCCCACGAGGCTTTCATCCTTGGGAAAATCGACGGAACGACTGATCTTATGATTTTCAAGGTCAATCACTATGAGCTTGGTGGGCTCAATATCATAGTGATCGGGTTGCTTGATGACGGAAGGGCCCACGGAATACAGAAATTTGCCACTGGGGTCAGGAGCGAGGCCGAGTAAGCGAACGTTGCGGTTGGCCTCATTTAAGGGAAACACGCTGATCTGTTTTCGCGCGGCGAGGTCGACGGTGACGATGGAGTTGTCCTTAACCGTGTAGCCATAGAGCTTTTTCTTGTCGGGCGAAACAACGATCTGCTGAGCTATGTCAGTGGTCAGATCGATGTGGTCGATGATTTTTTCCTGGCTGGTGTCGAACACAAGGATCTGATGCGGCCAGGTGGCTAGGTAAATCAAGCCCGGGGCGTCGCCGGACGCAGCGGATGCTGAAAGCGTGAGCAATGCTGAGACTGCCAAAAATAGAACCGAGCGCATCATGCGCCTCCGTTTGAATCGCAAAAGATTATGGGAAAACGATATCGACATTGCGCCAATCCTTAGTGCCTACGGCGCATTTACTCGTCCAATCGGGCGAATTGTTCAAATGATCGGGGACGTGCGCGGGCCAAAAGCAAGTGACGTAACAGTCGAAGAGGTCGCGCTCCACCGGCTGGCACAGGCCGGCGGTGCCGCCCGCGGAATCGACTTCCCATCCGGGAAAGAAAACCAGCGAGCAGCCCATCGGTATGTGCGGCTTGGGACCGGCTGGATTCTGGAGAGCGACCACATCGTCCTCGCGCGGCGCGACATGCTCCTCAATGCGTAGCGCCTTGCGATTTACAGGTCGAAGATGCTTCATACCGCCTTCCTTTCCGCGAAGTAGTCCAGGAATGCCGGATTTTTCTCGGCGAGAGCGCCATATATCTCCAGACAGGTGTGGGTCCAGCCGCGAATCCAGTCGCAATAGTGAAGATTTGGATGACCGGTGTCGCCATAGCGCACGAAAGCTTCGTGATGACAGCCGCCAGCACAGAGCGGGCGGGCCCAGCAGGTGTGGCAATCGGTTTTGGATTGAATGTTGCCGCGATCCAAGAAGTCGGATTGCTTCTGTTTGTCGAGCCCGGTAGTGACGTTTCCGAGTTTGTGCTGATCGGAATCGACGAAGCGATGGCAGGGAGCGATGTCACCGGAAGGCCCGACGCCCAGGAGGCCAAGGCCAGCTCCACACGGATGCGACTTGTTCACACCCTGATGCAGCTCCGCGAGCGTATCGCTGACGTTGGAAAAGCCGTGCAGTTCGCCGCGAAGAGCGAAGGAGAGATATTCCTGGGCGAGTTCGCCGAACTGAGAGAAAACGTCATTCATGCCAGGCACACCGATGGAGTACAAGCGATTTGCGGAGGAGGTCACGGGAGCGAAGCCGACCTCGTGGAAACCAAGATCGTGTTTCAAGTGGCGGTAAATCTTGAACACGTCCATGGCTTGGGAGGTCATGGTCACACGGGCTGCTATAGGCCGGGTGTGATGGCGAGCGAGCAGTTCACGAACTTTGGGCTCGATAATGTCGTAGCTGCCGCGGCCATTGGAGAAGACGCGAAACGCGTCATTCATCTCCTTGGGTCCGTCGAGGCTGACGGTTACGCCGACTTTGTTGGCGGCCAGATAATCGATGATGACGGGAGTGAGGAGGGTTGCGTTCGTGGTAAGACTGAAATCGATTTTGACGCCTTTGCGGGCGGCTTGCTCGCTCGCATAGTCGATGACTTGGCGTAGCATCGGAAAATTCATCAGCGTCTCGCCGCCGAAAAAAGTGATATGCACGGAGCGGCGGCCTTCGGATTGGGCGAGCAGATAGTCCACCGAGCACTGCGCGGTCTCCCAATCCATGAATTTCTTTTTGCCTTCTGGAGTAGCGATTTTGTCTTCGCCGAACTCATAGCAATACTGGCAGGAAAGATTGCATTGATTGGTGAGGTTCATCACCAGGGTTTGCAACGGGAAATGCTCCGGAAGCTGCTGCGGAGCGGTGGAGATAGGAGAGCCGTCGCGGATGGCATGGACTTGGCAGAGCTCTTGAACGGTTTCGGCGACGTCCACAGGCGAGTAGCCGATCTTCTGTGACACCTGACCAATCAGGTCGGTGCGCGAAAGCGGTCCATCCGAGAGCTTGTCGAGAACCGCTGCGGAAGGTTCATCGAGAGAGAAGATGCCGCCGCTCGGGACAAGGTAAAGAAAATCGCCGCTCTGTCCGCGGAACCGGCGGTATTCACCTAATGAATAGACGGTCACTGCGCCACCTCCGGTTGATCCCAGCGCATGTATTGGGGAATGGCTACTACTAGATAGCTGCGGGCGGTGAGAGGCTGGTCCGAGCCCGCGGTTTTAAATGTGGCGACGGCCCAGACATCGCCGTAATTGTTGCGGCCAAATTTGCGTTTAGGATTGGGACCGTCGAGCGCGGGGGTGAACAGCCCCGAGTTGGCGTCGAGGGCGCCAACAAAATCGATGTCATCGTCACCCATTGTCGCGACGAATTCTTCGAGCTTCCATTTCGCGTTTACAGGACCGAGTTCGATGTCGTCAGCGGTGTCGGGCTTGCCGTCTGGGCCATTGGCATAGGCAATGGCCTCAAATTGGCAGTAACCCTTGGCATGTGGCTCACCGCCAAGGTGGGAGAGCGGAGTCTGCGGCGAAACCTTCAGGTAATCGATGTGATCGTAGACGGCGAATGCCCCTGGGGCGACGGCAGCCCTGATGGCCACATCGCGTTTCCCAGGCACGGCGGTGGGCGCCACATCCGCGATAATTTTTACCAAAGTGGGTGTGCTCGTGACTACCTTCTTAACTGACACCCCAACACCAAGATCAATGTCGGAGGGAGAGAGATTTCCGGGCAGGCGATCACCGTAGATTTGTACCTCGCTCGCGGAGCTTCCAGCTTTCAGGGCGAATTTGTCGATGCCCAAAACGGTTGGCGCGTCTAATGCGCGGCGCATGGCGAGGTCCATCCCGAATTCCTGATAAGCACCCCAGAACCAGCGGCCTTCCAGCTGAGACTGATCTTTGGAGAGCATCATCACTTCACGGGTAGTTGAAAGATCGTTAGGAGTTGAGCCGGGCTTGTCGCTAGTAGAACGTCCGCGCCAAGCGTAACCGGTATAAACGATGGCTTTGCCGGACTCGCTGACAGTCGAGTTGTCGGCGGGGAAGGTTAGTTTGGTTTTTGTCGTAAAACCTTCGCCGGAGGGCATCGCGGCAATCTCGACGGTGCCGAAGAACTTTCCTTTGCCTGGTTGCGTGCCGGAAACAAGCCAGCGGCCATCCAGTTTCGGAGAGCGCATGCGAGCGTGCCAGTCGGCCCATTCCGCCGAGTGGAGCGACCCAGCTTGGGCGAGATAGGCGAGCGCCTGCTCGACGGGAGCGCGTGTGTCGGTCCCGGGCGGAGGCGGCGGATCACCGGGACGTTGCGGCGGCCGCTGGAAATTGAGGCTATCGACCCATGGAAAGAAAGCGATGTGGGTATTGACGAGGAGCTTCCAGTCTTCGGGACTGCGGCGCCAAGAGAGCGGCTTGGCCAAGGCGTGGCAGGAAACGCAAGAGCGCGTGATGGCCTCGCTGGGCACGCGCTCGTCAATCATGCGATGTTCGGGAAAATACTCGACAGGCTTAGCCTCTTCCGGCGCAAGTCCCTGCTCGTCACTAAGGTAACGAAGAATTTTGCGGGCATCGTCGGGCTCGAGGGCGACGCCCTGAAGGCGGACCATTCGCTTGATAGCTTCTTCCCAGCCTTCAGGAGTAGTGCGAATCCAGGAGATGCGGGACATGTTGCCTTTGGCATCCGAAGCATGGCATGCACCGCATTTGCTTACGACTAGTGCATTCTTGACCGGGAAGCCGTTTTCGCTCGGCGGCTGAGCCGGCTTGGAAGTTGCCGCAGATGGCGAGTCTTGTGCAAAGAGCGAGCGCGCAGAGAATAAGAGCCATACAACGACAAGCAGAGCTGTTGTCCATCGATGTAGCGAACTGAGACAGTCAAGCCGCGCCATTGCGCATCCTTTCCAATTGGACGATTTCGGCGGCTCGAACGAGGAGCACTGAATCACAGGGGCACAACTTGGTGCCATGCCTACCATAGGAGAAGCAGTCGACGGTAAGCGGAAAACGTGTCCCGCATAATCTACTTTTCGCGGAGGAACACAACCTCAAAAAATGAATGCATTCGATTGTGATTGCTTCTAACCTGCGCGGTCGCGGAGATTTCCTTATTTCCTTATCAAGGATTAAGGAGCGATGTGGTCGAGGAAAGTTAAACGAATATTACGTGGCCTGGTTTTTACCGAATTAGTTTTTCAGCGAAGAGATATGACGGGAGGAATTGTGGTCGCGAATTGCGCCCTCAGCGCGTCCACGATTTATCGAATTCGAATTTTGCGTTTGCATTTCTGCAGGGAAGGCCGAAGATACACGCCAACTTTCCGGGATCGCGGTCAACGCTTTCTCGGAACTCTTCGGGGTGTACCTAGCGCACAAGCTGTTCGGTGCCCCCCGCGAGGTAAGCGACACTCCGTCGTGTCCAGGTAGCAGTTCCTAAACGCTCCCAGGGGAGCGCGCTCCAAGACGAGCAAACAAATCTATCGCGGTTCCGAGGAACAGAGACGTTCCTAGCGTCAGTGGTGTTCCCCTTTCGCGAGGAGCTTCTTTTCTTCCTAACCGGAACCGTTGGATGCATCACGAACCTGCGTTTTCGCATGGGCGAAACTGAGCTTCAAGAGATGGAGGCAAAATCATGATGGACTGTAGAGAACTTACCGGGCTGGAGTCACGACAACGGCGCAGAGGCGGTCTGCTAATTTTTGTGCCGCTGGCGGCATTGCTATTCTTTGTTTCGGCTGTGCCTGCACTCGGTCAGTCGACGTTCGGAACCATTCTCGGAACCGTGAAGGATCCGTCCGGGGATGTGATCGCCGGAGCCATGGTGATGCTGACCAATAAGGGCACGTCCGCCGTCAGGACGTTAGCCACGGATCAGGCTGGATCCTATTCATTTGTCAATGTCGACGCGGGAAGTTATGAATTGACGGTAGAAACGTCCGGCTTTCAGAAGATCCAATTCACGACCCTGGACCTGCAAGCCCGAGAGACAAAACGAGTGGATTCCACTTTGAAAGTTGCCTCGCAAAATCAGACCGTCATGGTGGAAGGCACGGCGGGGGCTGTCGTGACCACGGACGTCTCGAACTTGGCCGAGACCAAGACCGGTAAAGAACTCGTTGATCTTCCCGTCGCCATCTATTCACGCGGAGTTTCTGGGTCAACCAGTCCAATTTCTACTCTAACAACCCAGCCCGGCGTACAAACAGACGACAACAATAATCTGACAGTTGCCGGGACGACTCCCGCCCTCATGTCCTATACGATTGATGGAATCAGCAGCGTCAGCGTCGAGAACAGTGGCCCTCTCAACGAACTCTTCCCTTCCTTCAATTCCATCGCCGAAATCAAAGTCAGCGAAACCAACAACAATGCGGAGTTCAGCGGGGTCAGCGATGTTACGACGATCTCCAAAAGTGGAACGAACAACTTCCATGGCGGCATCTTTGAGAATCACCAAAATGCAGCCGTGAATGCCGGGAATCCATTTGCCAATTCCAAACCGAAGCTGATCCTGAATGATTTTGGCGGATTTGTTGGCGGGCCTCTTAGAATCCCAAAACTCTACAACGGGCGTGACAAAACGTTTTTCTTCGCCAGCTATGAAGGTCTGCGTCTGCAAAAAGCCACGCCCCAACTCATCAGCGTTCCCTCCGACAACATGCGCGGGATCGTCAACGGCGTCCAGACCTCCAATGCCAACCTGTGTAGCTACCTTGCTGGCGCGAATATCTATCAAACGAACGGCACGCCAATTCCCTGCAATTCCGTTCCAATTTCGACAACATCTGCGAACATACTGAATGCTCTTCTGCCGCGCCAGAATATCGGCGCCTCAGACACATTCGTTAACAACTATCAGGACAATTTTGGCTCGCCGGTTTCCAGCAACCAGGGTGACCTTCGTCTGGACCACAATATCAGCTCGAAACAAACCGCCTATGCCCGGTTCACATATAAAAATCGCCAAGTAACCCAGGCCCCGCAGCAGGGCTGCTCGGGCTTCTGCGCCACAAGCGGTTCGCCCTCGATTGGTGCATTTCACGTACCGGAACAGGATACTGGCTTGACCGCTGCGCACAACTACGTTCTCCGGCCCACCCTGATAAACGAACTCCGGGCCGGCTTCAATAATTTGCACCTGCTCACGAGCTTTGGCGTAAACGCTTCCCAAATCATTGCTGAGACTGGTCTAAGCGGGTTACCCCCTATTCCAAACGTTGCCGCCGTTCCCAACATCCAGATCACTGGCTTCCAAGCAACGGGCGGCGCCAATCCTTCGAAGCAGCGTAGCAATATTTTTCAGCTCCTCGATACTTTGACTTGGACCAAGCAGAAACACACCTTCAAGTTCGGTGGAGACTTTCGCCGCATGACCGATCACGACGACAACGTGTTTGGCAACCAGTTTTTGGGTCAATACCAATTTAACGGTAGCGTCACGAATCTCGACATCAATGGCGGCAGTCCTAGCCAAAGCGGTCTGCCACCCGCTGTGGGCAACCCTTATGCAGCCTTCCTGCTCGGCTACCCGGATTCCACTTTCTATTCCCAGACCAATGCCCCCGCAATGAATGGCCTCGGATACTCCTACGCCGTCTTCGCTCAGGATGACTGGAAAATCTCCTCGACACTCACGATCAATTTTGGTCTGCGCTATGAGCTGCATCCGCCCCTCAAGGATGTCAAGTACAACACGGCTGATTTTCTACCCGGCTTCAGCGGAACAGCAAACGGCGTCGCTTTCCAAGGCGCTGTCGTCGTCCCCAATGCAGCGGGCCTCGCTCTCACCTCACCAGCCTTCGCGGCATCCATCGTGCCGACACCCATCCTCACCGCCAAGCAAGCTGGCGTACCCGATACTCTTCGTTATACGGACAAGACCGACTTTGGCCCGCGCATTGGATTCGCTTGGCGCCCCTTTCACAATGACAAAACTGTACTTCGCGGCGGATTCGGTAGGTTCATTGAATCGCCGCTGGGCTTCTCGCTGGTTTCCGGCTGGGCGGTAAGCGCTAGCAGCGTTTCTCAGTTCAATCAAAGCTTTGACAGCAGCGGAACACCTGCCCTTGCGTTTCCAGGTCCTTTCACTGGCAGCGGCGCTCCTCCCGTCGGAAGCCAGGGCTTTTATTTCGCGTTTCCGCTTCATTACACCGATCCCACCGTCATGCAATGGAACCTCACCTTTGAGCGCGATCTCGGATACTCCACAGGCCTGCGCCTCTCCTACACCGGCAGCCACGGCTCTAACCTCGAGAACATGGTGGACCTGAACCAGGTGCCCGCAAACACAGACGGTTACAGCACTGCCTATCCCAACCGGCCCTTTCCACTTTGGGCCGTCTTGCAGAGCGTGCATAACGGCGGCGTCAGCAACTACAACAACGTCACTGCCGAAGTGAACAAGCGCTTCTCCAACGGCCTCCAATTTCAGAGCAGTTATTCTTTTACAAGAGACCTGTCGGATGAAGGCGGCTCGAATCCCACTGCGTTCGTCGGAGCTGGCGGAAATTTCGTCACGGATCGGTTTCATCCTGGCCTCGACTATGGAAACGTCGTTTATGATCGGCGTCACCGCTTCCTGGCCACCTACCTTTACGAATTGCCGTTCGGCAGAGGGAAGAAGTTCCTTGGCGGTAGCAACCGCTTGATGGATGGCGTCCTCGGCGGTTGGGAGCTCGCCGGCGTAATTGTCGTGCAAAGCGGCCCGTTCCTGACGCCAACTCAATCCACCAACGACTCTGCCGGAACCGGCATTTTCAACACCGTGGGGACCGGTCGGGCCGATGTTGTTCCACATGTTTCTCCTTATGCTGCACCTGCGGGCTCGGGCCTGTTCTTCAATCCCGCAGCTTTCGCAATACCTGGCGCGAATTCCGACGGAACTTTTTCCACAATTGGCCGCTTCGGGAACGCCGCCGTCGGAAGCCTGGTCGGACCCGGTACGCGGGCCGTATCCATGTCGCTCATCAAAACCGTCAAGTTTGGCGAAAGCGCGCGACTGCAGTTTGGCGCGGAAGTGGCAAACCTGCTGAACCATCGAAACTACGAACCACCGAATTTGGCCGTGGATACTGCCGGGTTCGGTACCATCACTGGCTTGCAGACGGCGGAGGGCGCCGGGCCGCGGGCTGTGCAACTGACAGCGCGGATTAGCTTCTAAGCGAAACGTCGATCGGAAGAGCTGTGTTCACCCTAAAACGGCTCTTCCCTTCCCCACGGATTGCCGATGAGCTATCGGCGGAACGGTTTGGTCGAAACGCAAGTTTGAGTTTGACGGGCTGGTGCGTGGCCGATAGGCTCCCGCGTCATGCAGAACGCGCTGACCTTAAATGATGGTGCACACGAAAGCAGTGGAATTGATTTTCTGCACGAGATCGGTAGTCGCATTGCTACCGCCGATCCTCTCGACGCGGTACTGGCGCGCGTGGTCGAATTCATCTCCGCAGTCATGAACTGCGATTCGTGCTTTGTCTATTTGCTCGAAGCCAACGAACTGGTCCTGAAGGCCTCCAAGAATCCCCACGCGAACGAAATCAACCGGCTGAGGTTGCGCATGGGCCAGGGAATCACGGGCTGGGTAGCGGAACACAAGAAGCCGGTAGCGCTTGCGCGGAATGCCTCCACGGATCCGCGCTTTCGATCGTTTAACGAGCTGCCTGAAGATCGTTACGAGGCGTTTTTGTCCGTGCCGGTCCTCAGCCGGGGCAAGCTTGTCGGCGTAATCAACCTGCAGCATCGTGACCCCCACCGGCATACGGAAGAACAGATGAGGCTTATCTCTACGATCGGGTTCTTAGTTGGGGCGGAAGTGGAGATGGCGCGGCTCGAGGGAGAAAATTCGCGACTCTCCGTCGAACTCCAGAGCCGCAAAGTGATCGAACGCGCGAAGGGAATTCTGCAGCGAAACCTCCAGATTGACGAAGGAGAGGCTTACCTGACACTACAAAAACACAGCCGCCAACGAAGGAAGTCGATGAAGGAAATTGCCGAGGCTGTCATTCTGGGCGAAGACCTCAAGCGCACCAGGCATGATGGCCAAAGAACCTTGGATATTCGGCGCCAGGCAGTGTGAGTGTAGGTCGTTAGCTATACCTATAATATGAGAGCAGACGTCAGCGGCTCGCTTTTCGCACAGGAGTTGGAAGTAACCAGGCTCCGCGGAACTGAAAGGAAAACACCCCCCTCAAGCTCATCAGATTTGGGTCATGCCGCCATCGTGCGACTAAGTTCCCAGGACACCACAGCCAGCCACTGGCCGCTCTGCGTCAATTACAGAGTTCTGAGGTTTGGCAAACAGAGTTGCCACTAGTCCGCAGGCCGCTGCGAAGGACAACCACAATCCGGGAATCGCGCGATTGCCTGAGATATGAATCAAGTATGTGCTTAGCGCCGGGGTGAAGCCACCGAAGATCGCCGTCGCCAAGCTGTAGGCCAGAGCAAATCCTGAGGTTCTTACCTCGACGGGCATAATTTCCGTCAGGAAAACGACCATGGCTCCGTTATAGCTGCCGTAAATGAAGGATAGCCAGAGCTCAACGGTTAGTAGTCTGGAAAAGGAAGCGTCCTTGACCAGCCAGAGCATCGCCGGGTAGGCAGTGATCAGCATTAGTATTGTGCACCCCAACAAAAGAGGGCGGCGCCCGACCCTGTCGGACAGCGCGCCCATGATCGGGAGCCAGAAGAGATTGGACGCACCGACGCAAAGAGTCACCACGAGACTATCGAGGCTCGAAAGATGCAGCACGGAACTACCGAAAGTGGGCGTATAAGCGGTGATCATGTAGAACGACACCGTGGTCATCGTCACCATGAACGTGCCCACTAGGACGATCGCCCAATTGCTTTCCAGCGAACGCAAAATTTCTGAAATGCTTGGTCTATGTTTGCGCGCCAAGAACTCCTCTGTTTCTGCAAGGGACTTTCTTAGCCTGAAGAGAAAAGGAATGATGATGCAACCCAGCAGCAAGGGAATCCGCCACCCCCAGGTCAGCATCGTCTCCGGTGGAAGAATCGAATTCAGGACGACTCCCACGGAGGCCGCAAACATCACAGCAACTTGCTGGCTGCCCGACTGCCAACTCACATAGAAGCCTTTATGACCGGGTGTGGCGATCTCTGATAGATATACCGAGACACCGCCCAACTCCATCCCGGCGGAAAATCCTTGAAGCAGCCGGCCGATCACCACGAGGAGGGGGGCCAACAGGCCGATGGTTGCGTAACCGGGCACGCAAGCGATTGAGAAGATCCCGAAGGACATCAGGCCCAACGTAAGAAGTAAGCCAGCTCGACGCCCGTGACGGTCGGTGTAGGCTCCCAGCACAAGAGCGCCAAGGGGACGCATAAGAAAACCGGCCCCAAAGGTCATCAAGGAAAGCATCAATGAAACGAAGGGGCTGCCGCTCGGGAAGAATGCTCTGCCAATTGCCGACGCGTAGTAACCAAACACCATGAAGTCGTACATCTCCAGGAAATTTCCACTGGAGACGCGGACCACGGACCAGATCTTGGATTCGCGTTCTTGGGAAGTGAGCATGGGATCCATTCGTGCTGACGAGGCCTCTCCATCTCAGCCCGTGAAGGCGGCGTTCCTAGGCGGCATCGTCTGGGGCACGCGGCAGCAAGCTGAGCAACGGAGCGAGGATGGACCTTGCGGCACATCCTCGCAAGTTAGAGTTTGCGGGATTACCAAACCAGCTTAAGCCCTAGCTGAATCTGTCTCGAAGTAGTTGATGTTTGATTCAGGGCTGTTGGAAGCGAGCTCCCGTCAAAATCAAACGCCGAGTTGTTCTGACCAAAGGTATTCAGGAATCCCGGCGAGAGGAAGTTCGTGTGATTGAGAACATTGAAGAACTCTGCGCGGAATTGAACGTTAAAGGTTTCGGATATTCTCGGCACTCCGGTGTTTTTGAATATGGAAAAGTCCACGGTGGTGAGACGTGGTCCGTAAAATCTGTTGCGGCCCGAGTTGCCGAGGACATTGGAACAGAACTGCTGCCCGGCGGGGGGAGCGACTGGGGAGTTCGTATAGGACAGAGGTGCGCAACCAAAAGGGTTTGCCGTCGTGGCCGGTGCAAGAGAAGCAGGCGCTGTTGCGGGTGTGAAACACGCGGTATTCAGATAGTTCAGGCCTCCATGAGTCGGATTGCAGCCCGGTAGAAGATTCGCATAGTCCATCGAGAAATCGCCGTTGAATCCCGTGCCCAGCGGATCGTTGCCGTCGCCGACTGTAACCGTGAAAGGTGCTCCGGTCGACGCCGTGACAATTGTGCCGAGCGCCCAACCACCCCCAACAAAATGGGCGACTCCTGATTTCGGGCCGGGAATATCCCAGATGACCGATCCTGTAAGAGTCTGGCGTATATCGAAATCACATGCGCCCACTCTGGCTCTCTTGACGAGCAGAAGTGGCACGGCAATCGAATTGAGATAGGTATCGCCGGTTACCGGAGCCGAACTGGTGTCGCGGCACTTTCCGAAGGTATAAGAGAGTTGGCCTTGAACACCGTGTGTTGAGGCCTTCTTGAGTTGCGATTGGAAGGCGTTGTAGGAAGCGGCGCCATCAAAGATCACCGGGCGAATGCCTGCGCCACCTCCCCAGTTGGAATCAATGCGTGTTCCCGTTTGATTGTTAGAGCAATTCTTCTTGGGCGGGTTCTGGGAAGGGTCACATGGAAAGACAAAACCCACGCCAGAGACGAAGCTGGGTTGAACAAGGTTGATGTCATCGGAAGCCACCGAGAGATGGACGGAGCGGGAGCCCACATAGCCGACAAGTCCCGTCCAGCCATTAGCAATTTCATGCTGGATGTTCAGATTCCAGTTGAGCACGTCCGCGCGGTGTGGGTTTGGGTCAATCATGCGATTACGAATTTGCTGGCGGTTGAAATTGAGATTGGTGTCCGGTGTTCCTGTTCCTAGAGTGGCCCCGGGATCGGCTCCAATAATCTGAAAGGGCGCAGTGGCGGCGGTATTCAGACCGAACTCGTAGGGAAGAGGTAGCACATCGAAGATGCCGAATCCAGCGCGGACTGCGGTTTTACCGTTTTTCCACGGATCCCAGGATAGACCGATGCGCGGTTCGAAATTTTTGGTCGTGGGGTTATTTGAGATTGGACTGTTGGTGCCCACGGGACCGCACGCTGTTGTGCCAGGGGTGCAATTGGCGAGAGTCTGGATTTCTTGAAAGCCTGCAGTCGCAACCGTGTATCCGTTGACTGTGTAACCGGGGATCGTGTGGGAATCGGTTGGACGGGTGGTCATTTCGTACCGCAGACCTATATTGAGAGTAATGTTCGGCCGGAAGCGCCAGTCATCCTGGATGTATCCGGCAAAAAGACTTTCGCGCAAGCCAACTTCAAATGAGCCGCCTGGTGCGAGGGCGTTCAGTTTGTGAGGCGCGTTGGTCAGAAAAGCCGCTAGAGAATAGCTGTTCATGCGGCCGTTGGGACTCAATTGCTCGAGAATGTTGTATTGCATGCGCTCGAAAGCGAACCCGAATTTGATGGAGTGAGTGCCGTGAGTCGTAAAGGCGTCGTCGTAGAATTGAATGGAGTTCCAGGCGTGCTTGAACTTGTTGAAGCCGCCTAGACCAAAAGCCGTGGTGAGACCCGAGACCGGAATCTGAGGAGGGGCGGCGGCGCCTGGAGCGATCGCAAGAGATGAGTTTTTGGCGACCGCATCGCCGGAAACAGGATTGTTGATGTCGCCAATCACGCGGCTAAATCCCCCTCGAATTGTGTTCGCGAGAGCGGCGCTGAAGATGTGCGTTTCCTCGGCACTGACCATCTGACGACGGGAGAAGACCTGATGAACGGTGTTGCCCAGAGGGTCGGCCTGGCTTTGCGGGCCTGAATCAAAGAAGTAACTGCCGGAAACATTGTCTTTTGCAGTCAATTTGTGATCAAGTCTGGTGATGAAGTAGTTTTCGCTGGCGCGGTTCGGCGTGGTGGAATTGAAACTGACGACGTCGGTGAGCGTCGCGTTCTGGCAGCTCGCAGGACAAGGCCACAGGGCAAGATAGGGCGCCACCTTAGGACTGACAGTGACGGGAGTAAGAGTTGCGCAAGGGTTGGTGGCCGAGGCGGCGCACAGCAATCCGTTACGCGCCTCTTGCGAAGGGACGTGAATGGTCCCGGACGACGAAGAGTTTTGGCGGATTCCCTCATAGTTAGCGAACACAAACGTTTTGTCCTTGATGATGGCGGTGCCGCCCGAGGCTCCAAATTGAATGCGACGGAATGGAGAAATCGTCGGCCCATCGAAGAAGTTGCGGGCGTCGAAGATGCTGTCGCGATCGAAGAAATAACCTGTCCCATGGAATTGATCAGTACCGGATTTCGTGATGCCGTTTATGACGGCGCCGGAGGTTCTGCCATACTCCGCCGTGTAATTGCTCGTAAGAACGGAAAACTCCTGAATGGCGTCGACACCAAGATTAACGCCTGTGGCACCGCCAGGCGCTGAGTTGGAGTAGTCGTTGATGGTGACTGCGTTGACGCGATAGCTGTTCTCGTTGGCACGGTGCCCGCCGTTGCTGAGTTGGTTTCCGAATCCGCGGTTGCCCTTATTTGCATTGAAGGAAGTCGTGGCTTGGTTTGGGATGCTGACCACGCCTGGCTCAAGAGTGGCGAGGGAGGTCCAATCGCGCCCGTTCAGAGGTAACTGCCGGACGGTCTTAGAGTCAACAGTGTCGCTGATGGTGGAGGAACTGGTTTGCACATCGGGTAGCGCAGCATTGACTTCGATGGTCTGGGTGAGCTGACCTACCTTTAAGCTCAGATTGAGGGACTGTTGAGCACCGACGTTGAGTGTGATTTCCTTTTGTACAAGGGTTTGAAAGCCTTTGGCGGAGACGCGTACTTCGTAGGTACCGGGGTTAAGATTCGGCGTGGAATAGAAGCCATCCGCATTGGTCGTCACATCACGGGCGACACCGGTCCCCAGATTTTTGATGGAAACATTGGCTCCGGGAACTGGACCACCGTTTTCATCGGTGACAAGTCCCGAGAGCGTAGCGCCCGAGACCTGCCCTCGCGTGGTACTGGCACAGAAGAGCATCGAGGTCAAAAGCAGCGACACACACATCCATTTTGCAAAAGAAGAATTACAGCCGCTATTTGTAATCATGATCCCCCCAGCGCGTCCCCGCGGTTTCGGTTTGGTCCGGACCGAGTGAGCACTCACCCACAAAAAAGCGCTCCGCGATACAAACCGGCAGCGTCGTTGTCGGGCGAATGTGCCCGCAATCAGAACAGGACGCAATACTCGATGTATCCAATCGAAAACCTTTCTACATCCTCGACTTTGCCGCTGAAAATGCAAGAGTTAGCTCTCGAGGTCAAGAGTAGGCTTTCACGCTATCAGGATCGGAGCTATACTCCCACCATTCAGGATTCCATATGGAACGAGCTCACCGCTCCCCGAGGATCGCGCACTTCGGCGTTTTTGAAGCCGCCATAGAGGCAGGGGAACTGCGCAAGCATGGCTTGCGACTGAAGCTCTCCGAACAGCCCTTCCAAATTCTAGCGATGCTACTGGAAAGGCCAGGAGAGATCGTGTCTCGCGAGGAACTGCGTGAGCTGCTTTGGCCTAGAGATACATTCGTGGACTTTGATCATGGCTTGAACAATGCGGTTATGAAGTTACGCGAAGTCTTGGGAGATTCTTCAGAGCACCCTCGCTACGTCGAGACGCTACCACGACGAGGCTATCGCTTCATTGCGCCAGTTGAATTGAAGAATGCGATCTCGAACGTCTCAGCTTCAGCCCAAGTACTCACTGGGCACCCGGTACCAACCGAAGGTGTCGCTCCGGAACCTGTCCCGGACAATTCAAGCCTTCTGCGGAAAGTTATCGAAGGCCAGCGCAAGAGTCACTTCGCCCTTCCCCGAATTGCCGTATTGGTGGCTGCGGTGCTGGCTGGAAGCGCGCTGATTTCCGGAATCACTGTGCATTATGTCCGTGGAGTGAACGCCAGCAAGGGGAGAGCAAGTCCGAGTAGTTCGCTCGTGGTGTTGCCGCTCGAGAATCTTTCGGGGGACAAGGAACAAGACTACTTCGCTGATGGGATGACCGATGATTTGATCGCGAATTTGGCGAAAATCCGCTCGCTGCGAGTGATATCTAGGTCCACAGCGATGGCCTACAAGGGGACACACAAGCCGCTTTCGCAAATTGCGGATGAGCTGAACGCAGATGCCGTTGTAGAGGGAACCGTGATGCGCGTGGGAAACCGCGTGAGAATTACCGCGGAACTCGTGCAGGTTTCCACCGATCGTCATCTTTGGGCCGACACGTACGAGAGCCCGATTGGCGATGTTCTCACTCTCCAGAATCGCGTTTCAGCCGCAATTGTGGACGAGATTCGAATCAATCTCACCCCGGAAGATAAAGAGCGCCTGGCCAAAAATCCTTCTGTCAGCCCCGAGGCGTACGAGGAGTACCTGAAGGGGCGCTACTACTGGAACAAACGTTCTGGCGAGGGCTTCGCAAAAGCAATCCGATATTTCGAAAACGCGACGCGCAAGGATCCCCAATATGCTCTGGCTTACGCGGGCCTGGCCGATTGCTACGGAATCATCGGCGCTACCATCTACGGAAGTGTTCCTGCCGCCGAGGCGGCACCCAAGGCCAAAGCCGCCGCCATTCGGGCGCTGCAGATTGATCCTTCCCTCGCCGAGGCTCAAACATCTCTAGCTACTGCAAAATTTAATTACGACTGGGATTGGGCGGGTGCGGCTGAAGGATTCAGGAGGGCCATTCAACTTGATCCAAGTTATGCCACCGCCTATCAGCGATACTCGCTGTACTCCATCGCCATGGGGCGTTTTGACGACAGTCTGGAACAGATAAAGAAAGCGCGTGATCTCGAACCACTCTCCATCAGTATCAACGCGAGTTTTGGCTGGCGACTTTATTTGGCACGCGAATATGACCGTTCCATCGCCCAGCTCCGCGACACTTTAGAAATGGATCCGTCCTACGAGTGGGCGCATCTCACTCTTGGCCAGGCGTACGAGCAAAAAGGCCAATACGATTTGGCACTCGAAGAATTACGGCGGGCCGTCGAAATATCTCACTCCAGCCCCTTGATGGTTTCCGCACTCGCACATGCCTATGCTCTTTCCGGAAATCATTCGGAAGCCCTCAAGCTGTTGGCACAGCTCGATGCCCTATCTAAAAAGCAATATGTTTCGCCGTTCTATGTCGCAACTGTGTATTTGGGATTGGGCAAGAATGAGTTTGCAATGAACTGGCTACAGAAGGCTTACGCCGACAGGTCGAACGGCCTGGTGTTTTTCAAGGTTGAACCGGAACTCGATCCCCTGCGCTCGGACCCCCGCTTTATCTCCCTCCTTCGCAAACTGAACTTCCCGAACTAGTCGCGCCACAGGTAAGCGAGCTTAAGCTCTTCGCAAGTTGAATTACTAAACGGTTCGGAGACCTCCCGGTCCAGAAATGTTAGTGTTTTATTTGGAAGCGCGCATTTCACAAAAGAACAGCGCGTGAGCATGATGCTCTGACGCGCTTTCGATAAAATCGTCTGAAGGAAGCCGCTGGAGTTTGCGGCAGATGCGGGGCTATTGGAATTGAATCGAATCCTGCCTGCAACCTAAAGATTCTACGGTAGTTGCCAAAATCGCCTGAAAGCGGAAATGGCGATTCAAGGCGCCTTGGTGCGGCATGACTTGAGTCTTGCGCCGGACCTGCCGCATGGGAGGAACATGGCTTGTTGGCAAGCCGCAAATCTAAGTCATTGAATACACGGGCCTTCGCCTAGTTCGTTTTGTAATTTCGCCTCCGGCATGAGTGGTTCCGCAGAGTCATGACCGCTGCCCTGCTGGCGTCACCGAATGCCGGGCACCTGCCTGATTAAAATACTATAGTACATTATATTATTAATATACTATCATCACTTAGACACAGAAATGGCGTCGATTTGATGCCCCAAGGTGCTTA
>Ga0209131_1000487_pt1 | contig 28641 bp, 23 predicted proteins | sample GraSoi_2013_40cm_FD_185826 | JGI IMG/M metagenome (GOLD analysis project Ga0209131, IMG submission 185826) | Grasslands soil microbial communities from the Angelo Coastal Reserve, California, USA - Sample 9_17_2013_40cm (SPAdes) (version 2) | ecosystem: Environmental > Terrestrial > Soil >... | reverse complement strand
CAGCACGAAGGCCTTCACGACCGTGCCGCGAGTCTCGTCGGGCGTGGGAACCACGGCGCAGTTCGCGACGGCCGGGTGCTTCACGAGGCAGTTTTCGATCTCGGTGGGCCCGACGCGGTAACCGGCCACCTTGAAGATGTCGTCGTTGCGCCCCTGGTACCAGAGATAGCCATCGTCGTCGGCCTGCGCCTGGTCGCCGGTGCGGCACCAATCGCCGCTGTACTTCGCCGCCGTCGCCGCCTCGTTGCCCCAATAGCCGAGGAAGAACACGGGGTCGGGCGTTCCGTCGATCCATGTGCGATGGACGGCGACGTCGCCGGCGCAACCCGCAGGAAGCTCGCGCCCCTCGTCGTCGATGACGGCGATTCGATGGCCAGGGTATGGCCGTCCCATCGAGCCGGGCTTCACGGGCCAGACCGTGTGCGAATTGCCCACGATGTAGTTCATCTCGGTCTGCCCGAAGATCTCGTTGGCGGTCACGCCCAGCTCCTCGCGGCACCAATGGAACACCGCGGGCGACAGCGCCTCGCCGCCGCTCATCAGTGTGCGCAGCTTCACGCCGTATTTTTCGCGAGGCTTCGGCACGGCCTTCATCATCATCTTGAGCGCGGTGGGGAAGAGGAACGTGTTGCGCACGCCGTATTTCGCGAGCAGGTGGAAGGCGCGCTCCGCATCGAATCGTCCGCGAAATCCCACGATCGCGTGACCGTGGTACATCGTGGGCATCAGCGCGTCCCACAGCCCCCCGGTCCACGCCCAGTCCGCGGGCGACCAGAAGAGATCGCCCGATTGCGGGAAGCCGTCGTGGGAATGCTCGAAGCCGGGGAGGTTGCCGATGAGGGCGCAGTGCGGCAGCAACGCGCCCTTCGGCGGCCCGGTCGTGCCGCTCGTGTAGATGATGGCAGCCGGATCGCGGGCTTTCGTCGCGGCGGGCTCGAATCGCGGCGACGCGCGCGCGAGCGTGTCGTCCCACGGTGAATAGCGCGAACCCGTTGCGCCCGCGGCGCCGATCACGTTCGCGAGCGCGGGAAGGCGCTCGCGCACCGCCTCGAGATTCGCGGCGGTCTGCGCATCGACGACCACGGCCTTGGCGCCGCTGTCGGCCAGGCGGTACTCGAGCGCGTCGGGGCCGAACAGGAACGAAAGCGGCACCGCGATCGCGCCCATCTGGAAGCACGCTAGGTAGGTGATCACGGTCTCGGGGCGTTGCGGCAGGATGAGCGCCACGCGATCGCCGCGCGCCACTCCCATGGCGGCGAGCGTATTCGAGAGGCGATTGGCTGCCTCCTGGAGCTGGGAATACGTGAACGACGCGGTCGCGCCCGACTCGTCCTCCCAGTGGAGTGCCAGCCTGTCGCCCGCCTGCGCCCATCGCGCACACGCGTAATGCGCGATGTTGAAGTCCGGCGGAACGTGCCAGCGGAAAGACCGGTAGGTGTCCTGGTACCGGTCGGCCACGGCTAGCGCACCAGCGCCGCCTCGACTTCCGCGAACGACGACGCCACCTCGAAGGTCTGCACCTCGATGCCCAGCTGGCGCGCGACCTGCGAGGCGGAGAACAGGCCCCGCACGCGCCGGCCGTTCTCCTCCGAGACCATGAGGTGCTTGCGGCCCACCGCCTTCAGCGTGGCGACGACGTGGCCCACGCGCATCTGCGCGACTTCCAGGATCGACATCGCCTCGAGCATCGACGCGGGTGTCATGATGTCCTCGACGAGGATCTCCGCGTGCGAGACGCCACGCGCCTGCATGAAGCGGATCGGCTTCTCGCCCAGCAGGTCGGTCGCGGTGATCACGCCGCAGACCGTGGAATCGTCGTCGAGCACGAAGAGCAGGCGCACGCCGCGGCGGATCATGACGGCGTGCGCGGTATCGATGGACTCCTCGGGCCGGGTGGTGGCGGCCGAGACCTCGCGCAGGTCCGTCATCACCGCGAACGCGGGATCGTCGAGGGTGACGCGTCCGGGCGTCATCGGTTCGGCGACGCGCGCTCCGTGCTCGAGCAGCGTGAGGTTGAGCGGGGCGTATTCGCGCATGCGTGTCTCCTTCATTGTCAGCCCGCCAGCTCGGCGCCGCGGCGGAAATGCTGGACTGCTTCCTGGTGCCGGCCGATGTGCTCCATGAGCGCGGCGAGCGTCATGTGGCCGTCATGCGTGGGCTCGAGGGCGAGGCTCGCCTCGATGTAGCTCTGCGCCTTGCCCCAGAGCTCCTGGCGCATGCACAGCTTGCCCAGGGCGAGGAGGAGCGCGGGATCGCGGGCGTGCGTGCGGAGCCATTTTTCCGCGCGCTCGATCTGCGGCATCGCGTTCGCGCCACCCGTCTCTCCGTAGATCGCGACGAGGCTCGAGTTCCATTCGCGTTCCAGCGCCTGTTCGATGATCGCCTGGGCCTCGGCCTGCGAGCCGAGCGCTAGGTAGTGGCGCGCGGCCGTGGCCGCCACCGTGGGATCCATGCGCATGGCGGACGGAATCTGCTTCCAGTAGGTCGTGAGCGCCGCGGCATCCTGCGACGTACGGGCGAGGTTGCCCAGATGGGCCACGCGCCGCATCGAGGCTGCCTCCGCGGGTCCCACGCCGCCCAGCTTCGAGAGCGCGTCGAGCGTGTCGAGCATCGCATCCCACAGGTGCAGCGCCTGCTCGGCCTGCAGCTTCAGGCGCAGCAATCGCAGGTTGCGCGCGTCGCGCGCGGAAAGGTCGTTCAGGACCGCGAGCGCCTCCTCGTAGCGCTCCTGGGAGACGAAGAGGTCGGCGAGCGTCGTGAGGCGCGCCTGGTCGAGCTCCTCGGCCCCGCCCTTGGCGTGGTCCAGGAACTGCTCGCGTTCGTTGAAGCGTCCCAGCTCGTGGGCGCTGCGCGCCGCGATGATCGCCGCCACGCCCTTGGTCTCGTCGCCGGTGAGCGCTGCCGCGGCGCTCTTCTCTGCCGAGGCGTAGCGGCCCTGGAAGAACGCGATCAGCGCTTCGTTCAGCGACTGGCGCAGCCGCGTGAGCTGGCGGTCGCGGCGATACGCGCGCACGCGTGCCGGTATCGCGATCAGTGTGGCGAGGAAGCGTGCCAGGGCGTAGAACGCGACGTAGCCGCCAAGCACCAGGAAGACGAGCAGGTTCAGTGAAAGCTCGATCCGGTACGGTGCCGCGACGATCACGACATAACCGGTGGAGTCCTTCGCGAGCAGCGCGATCGCCACCGCCAATGCGGCGAGCACGACCGACCAGAGCGCGAAGCGCATGGCTAGCGCTTCTCCCGCGCGGTGCGCGCGGTGCGCACGGCCGCGAGGCTCGCGTTGATGTCCGGTACGGTGATCGCCACCGGCGTCTCGGCGATCTGCTTGAGGGTCGCGAGCGTGGACGCCGTGGGCTTCGCCTTCATGTCGTAGTACTTCGCGATCCACGCCTGCGAGGCCTTGAGGTCGTCGCGGAAACCGGCTTCGTCGCGGGCGAGCAGCGCCACGCGCGCCGAGAGCAGGCGCAGCTTCAGGTTCTCGCGCAGGAAGTAGCTCTGCTGCGGCGCGAGGAGCGCCGCGTCCTGCCCCTCGAGGTCGCTGCTGCGCACACAGCCAGGCCGTTTTCAGCAACACCTCGAGGCGCGCGGCGGGCGGCAACGTCTCCAACAAAGCGCCGTTCAGCACGTCGGCGTAGGCGTGAGCGAGCGCCGCGTCCTGCCCCTCGAGGTCGCGGATGCGCACGAGGCCCTTCATCTCCTCCCAGAAGTCGCGCGCGGCGCGCTGGACGGCGCCGGAATCGTCGGCGTAGCGGGCGCGCGAGGCCATGCGTGCCGCGGGCAGCGTCTCGGAGATCACGAGCGGGAGGTTCTCGCTTTGCGCGATGAGGCCGTCGAGCTTCACCGTGATGCCCACGGTGTCCACCTGCGGCACGGCCTTCAGGCGGTCCATGTCCTGCGTGATCGCACGGCGCAGCGGCGTGGCGGCGAGCTTGTCGGCGCGCGCGAGCCGCTGGTCGGCGGCCTGCAGGGCGGCGAGCGCGCCGCGCACATTGCCCGCGAGCTGCAGCTGCTGGCTTGCGAGCACCAGTATCTGCTCGACTTCGGACAGCACGCGGTCGTCCGCGCTGCGTGAGAGCTCGCGGTACATCTCCTCGAGCGCCACCCGTTGCTCCTGCGTGTCCGCGACGCGCGCCTCCAGCTCCGCGATGCGCGCCTGGGCATCCTTCAGCGCGGCGTTGGCCTGGGCGAGGGCGGCCTTCGATTGCGATGTCGCGGCGCCTAGCTCGGCGAGCCTCACCCCGGCGCTCGATTCCACCGACTGCACGCCCATGCGCGTGTCCCACGCGAGCCAGGCCGCCGCGATCACCAGCAGCAGCGCCACGACGGCCACGCCGCGAGCGACGAGGTCGCGCGGATTGAGCCGCCGGTCGACCGGTCGTGGGGCGGAGGGCGGGACCTGCGCAGGCTGGACATCGCTCATGGGGTGACCCGGATGCGGCTCAATGCTTCGACCAATCCCGCCGCGCCGTGCGCGGCGATCTCGACGCGTGCGAAGCGGCGCGCCTCGCGCTCCGCGGCGATGGCCTCGTGCGGCACCACGAGCGTCGAGGAAGCCATCGGCACCTGCGCCTCGGGGCCCGCCATCGCGACGAAGTTGCGCAGCGTCTCGGCGCTGAGCGCGCTCACCGCGTGGATCTCGCCCCGGCGCCACGACTCGACCAGCGGGCGCGCATCGGCCTGGGGCTTCACGCGGCGGTAGCACTCCGCGTATTCCACGCGCGCGCCCCGTTCCTCGAGGGTTTCCTTGATCCGCTCGCGGCCGCCTTCACCGCGGAAGACGATGACATTCTGCCCCTTCACCGGCTGCAATTGCGCGAGCGCCAGCAACCCCTCGCTATCGTGGCGTTCCGGGGGTGAGATGACGTCTTCGATGCCGGAGTTCCGCAGCGCCTGCGCGGTCGCTTCGCCGATGGCCGCGACGGCGAGCCTGCGCGGCCACGATCCCGCGCGAGAGGTGAGTGCCAGCCCGTGCTCGACCGCGTTCGCGCTCACGAAGATGGCCAGATCGAACGTCGGCAGCCGGGCGGCGAGCGCCTCGAGCGCCACGGTGGAGGCGATGGGTTCGATGCCGAGCGCGGGAAAGATGAAGACGCGCGCGCCTTCGGCCTCGAGCGGGCGCGCAGTCGCCTCGGCCGCCGCGCGCGGGCGCGTGAGCACCACGCCCAATCCCTCGAGGCGGCCGCTCATGAGGTGACTCCCGCCAGCCGCTTCAGGATCTCGCGCCCGCCGGAAGCGAGCAGCCGTTCCCCCAGGGCGTGTCCCACGGAGCGCGCTTCGGCGCAGCGTCCGCTCGCGCGGCTGCGCACGATCTGTGTACCGTCGGGCATTCCGATGAAGGCCTCGAGATCGAAGGAATCGCCCTGCACTTTCGCGATCGCGCCGACGGGAACCTCGCAGCTGCCTTCCACGACCAGTCCCAGCGCGCGCTCGGCGGCGGCCGCGCAGGCGGTGGGCGCATGCTCGAAGCCCGCGAGCATGCGGGCGATGTCGTCGCGCTCCCGCCGGAACTCGATGGCGAGGATTCCCTGCGCGATCGCGGGGATCGTGTCCCTCAGCGTGTCGCGGATGCGCGCCTCGAATCCGAGCCGCTTCAGGCCCGCGACAGCCAGGATGATCGCGTCGTAGTCGCCATTGTCGAGCTTGGCGAGCCGCGTGTTCACGTTGCCGCGCAGCGCCCGGAATTGCAGGTGCGGATAACGCCCGCGCAGCTGGCACTCGCGCCTGAGGCTCGAGGTCCCCACGACCGCGTTCGCGGGCAGCGCCGCCATGCCGGGATAGCGGTTCGAGACGAACGCGTCGTCGGCAATCTCGCGCTCGCCGAAGGTTACGAGGGCGAACGCCTGCGCAAGCTCCATCGGGACGTCCTTCATCGAGTGAACCGCGATTTCCGCGCGATCCTCGAGCATCGCGCTTTCGAGGTCCTTCACGAAAAGGCCCTTGCCGCCCACCTGCGCGAGCGGGCGGTCGAGCACCCTGTCGCCTTTCGTGGTCATGCCCACGATCGCCACTTCGAGCCCGGGGTAGCGCGCGCGCAAGGCGGCCGACACCATCTCGGTCTGCACCATGGCGAGCCGGCTCTCGCGCGTGGCGATGCGCACCCGGGCAACGGGGGGTTCCATCCTCGGAAGGGTACCAAAGCCCGGGCCGTTTGATGCGCTGCGGTAAAATCGAATCCCCACGCACTTCCCGGCAACTTCGCCTTGTCCGCGGGCTCGAATCAACATGAACTCCCGCCTGCGTGAGATCCCCTACAACTACACGTCCTACTCCGATCGCGAGATCGTGATCCGGCTGCTGGGCGAGGACGCGTGGACCGCGCTCGAGGACCTGCGCGACCAGCGCGTCACGGGCCGCTCTGCGCGAATGCTCTATGAAGTGCTGGGTGACATCTGGGTGGTGCGCCGCAATCCCTACCTGCAGGACGACCTCCTCGACAGCCCGCGCCGGCTGAACATGCTGGTGGAGGCGATGCGCCATCGCCTCGCGGAGATCGACAAGCGCCGCGGCGACAAGCCGGCGCCCGATCGCGTGAGCGAGCTGATCGAGGCGGCGCGCACCGCCGTGGACGCCTTCGAGAACGAGTTCGCCGAGACGCGGAGCCTGCGGCGCAAGGTCATGCGCAGGCTCTCGGCGATCACGCGCAGGGACAACGTGCTCTTCGACGGCATGGCGCGCGTCTCGCACGTGACCGACGCCACCGACTGGCGCGTCGAGTATCCGTTCGTTGTCGTGAATCCCGACACGGAGGAGGAGTGCGGCCCGATCGTGCGCGCGTTGATCGAGCTCGGCCTCACCATCATCCCGCGCGGGGGCGGCACGGGGTACACGGGCGGCGCGATTCCGCTCGAACGCCTGTCCGCCGTCGTGAACGTGGAGAAGCTCGACCGGTACGACGCCGTCGAGGAACGTGTCCTGCCGGGATTGAAGGAGCCCTGCCCGGTCATCCGCTGCGGCGCCGGCGTCGTTACCAAGCGTGTGATGGAAGCGGCGGAGGAAAAAGGGCTGGTGTTCGCGGTCGATCCCACCTCGGCCGATGCCTCGTGCATCGGCGGCAACGTGGCGATGAACGCCGGAGGCAAGAAGGCGGTGCTGTGGGGCACCGCGCTCGACAACCTCGCCTCGTGGCGCATGGTCACGCCCGACGGCGATTGGCTCGAGGTGGAGCGGCTCGAGCACAACCGCGGGCGCATCCACGATGCGCCATTGGCGAAGTTCCGCCTTCGCCGCTTCGGCCCCGATGGAAAGACGGCGAAAGGCGAGGAGACGCTCGAGATCGAGGGCAGGCGCCTTCGCAAGGAAGGCCTCGGCAAGGACGTCACCGACAAATTCCTGGGCGGGTTGCCCGGCGTGCAGAAGGAGGGCTGCGACGGCCTCATCACTTCGGCCACCTTCATCCTGCATCGCATGCCGAAGCACATCCGCACCGTGTGCCTTGAATTCTTCGGCGACGTGAAGAAGGCGGTGCCGTCGATCGTCGAGATCAAGAAGTACCTCGACGCGCACCCTAAGGCCATTCTCGCCGGCCTCGAGCACCTGGACGAGCGCTACGTGAAGGCGGTGGGCTACGCCACCAAGGCGAAGAGCCGCGGGCGCCCGCGGATGATCCTCATCGCCGACATCGTGAGCGACGACGAGGACGCGGCGTCGGAAGCGGCCTCGCAGGTGGTGCGCATCGCCAACGCGCGCGACGGGGAAGGATTCATCGCGACGACCCCGGAACAGCGCAAGCGCTTCTGGCTCGACCGCGCGCGCACCGCCGCCATCTCCAGGCACACCAACGCCTTCAAGATCAACGAGGACGTGGTGATCCCGCTCGAGCGCCTGGGCGAGTACACCGACGGCATCGAGCGCATCAACATCGAGTTCTCGATCGCCAACAAGCTGAAGCTCATCGAGGCGCTGCGGGAATTCTTCTCGGGCGAGCTGCCCACGCACCCGGACGCGAAGGTCGATCGCGACACGCTCTTCGGCGACCGGCCGCAACGCGGGCTCGACCTCCTGGAGCAGGTCGCCCGCCGCTGGCGCTTCGTCGTCGCCAACTTCGACCGTGTGGCCTCGGGCGTGCGCACCGACCTGGAAGGGTTGGGCATGGAGTCGGCCAGGATCGGCGACGATCCCGAGCTCACCGTGTTCGAGCGGGTGCAGCTGCACCAGATGCGCATCTCCTGGAAGCAGGAGCTTCGCGATCCCTTGCGCGAGGTCTTCGGCGGCCGCGACTTCGAGCCGGTGATGGCCGCCATCGAGAAGATCCACGCGGAGGTGCTGCGCGGGCGGGTCTTCGTGGCGCTGCACATGCACGCGGGCGATGGCAACGTGCACACCAATATCCCCGTGAACTCGGACAACTACGAGATGCTCCAGCAGGCGAACGCAGCCGTGGCGCGCATCATGAAGTTCGCCCGCTCGCTGGGCGGGGTGATCTCGGGCGAGCACGGCATCGGGCTCACCAAGCTCGAGTTCCTGGAGCCCGACGAGATCCAGGCCTTTGTCGACTACAAGGCGCGCGTGGATCCCGAGGGGCGCTTCAACCGAGGAAAGCTCCTGCCTGGGGCGGACCTTCGCGGGGCCTACACGCCGTCCTTCGCGCTCATCGGCCACGAGTCGCTCATCCTCGAGCACAACGACATAGGGCGCATCGCGGGGATGTTCAAGGATTGCCTGCGCTGCGGAAAATGCAAGCCGGTCTGCACCACCCACGTGCCGCGCGCGAATCTCCTTTACAGCCCGAGGAACAAGATCCTCGCCACGGCGCTGCTCACCGAGGCCTTCCTCTACGAGGAGCAGACGCGCCGCGGCGTCTCGATCCGCCACTTCGACGAGTACGGCGACGTGGCCGACCACTGCACGGTTTGCCACAAGTGCCTGTCGCCCTGCCCGGTGGACATCGACTTCGGCGACGTCTCCATCGAGATGCGAAACCTCCTTTCGCGGCTTCGCAAGCGCCGCCCGAATCCCGGCACGTGGCTGTCGCTGCAGTTCCTGTCGACCCAGGACCCGGTGAGGATCAAGCTGCTGAAGGCGTTGATGATCGACCTGGGCTACCGGGCGCAGCGCTTCGCCAACAAGCTCTGGGGCCGCACGCCCTTCGTGCAGAAGCAGGTGCGCGAGCCGCCCGCGACCCACGGCACGGCGCCGCTCAAGGCGCAGGTGATCCATTTCATCAACAAGCCGATGCCGGGCAACCTGCCGAAGAAGACCGCGCGGGCGTTGCTCGACATCGAGGACAACAAGATGGTGCCGATCATCCGCGATCCCTCGCGCGCGAGCGAGGATTCGGAAGCGGTGTTCTATTTCCCCGGATGCGGCAGCGAGCGCCTGTTCGGCCAGGTCGGGCTCGCCACGCAGGCGCTTCTGTATTACGTGGGCAGCCAGTGCGTGCTGCCACCGGGTTACCTCTGTTGCGGCTATCCGCAGACGTCCGCGGGGCGGCGGGACAAGGGCGAGGAGATCTCGGTGGCGAACCGGGTCCTCTTCCACCGCGTGGCCAACACGCTCAACTACCTCGACATCAAGACCGTCGTGGTCTCGTGCGGCACCTGCATGGACCAGCTGATGGGCTACGAATTCGACAAGATCTTCCCGGGCTCGCGCCTGCTCGACATCCACGAATACCTGATGGAAAAGGGCGTGAAGCTGGACGGCCTCCAGGGCGTGCGCTACATGTACCACGACCCGTGCCACACGCCGATGAAGACGCACCAGCCCGTGAAGGTCGTGAACGAGCTCATGGGCCGCAACGACATCGAGTTGAACGACCGCTGCTGCGCGGAGTCCGGCACATTCGCGGTCGCGCGCCCCGACGTCGCCACGCAGGCACGCATGCGCAAGGAGGAGGAGATGCGCAAGGGCGCCGCGCGCGTTCGTGCCGATGGATTCGCCGGCCCCGTGAAGGTGTTGACCTCATGCCCGTCGTGCCTGCAGGGGCTGCAGCGCTACGACCCGGATTCGGACACGACAGCCGACTACATCGTCGTCGAGATGGCGCGCCACTTGCTGGGAGAGGACTGGATGCCGAAGTTCGTCGAGAAAGCCCGCCACGGCGGCATCGAACGCGTGCTGCTGTGAGGATCGCGGACTGGACCGCCGTGGCTGGGGGTACCGTACGACGTGAGCCGGCATTCAATGGCACCAGTGGGCAACGTGACAGTCACGGTCACGGACGCGCAGAATGCCGTCATGACATACACCATCGACCACGTCTCGGGAACGAGCACGTTGACGAGGGTGTCCTTCTGAGCGGGACGTGCGAGTTCTGCGCGAGCCCGGGCGGCGCGGTACTGTGGCGCAACGACCTGTGCCGGGTGGTGCGCGTTGACGAGCCGGACTATCCCGGCTTCGTGCGCGTGATCCTGGAGCGGCACGCGCGCGAGATGGGAGATCTCTCGCGCGAAGAGCGCGAGGCGCTGATGGCGGTTGTGTTCGCGGTGGAGGCGGCAGTGAGCGAGACGATGCAGCCCGACAAGATGAACCTGGCGAGCCTGGGCAACATGACGCCTCACGTGCACTGGCACGTGGTGCCGCGCTTTCGCGATGACCGCCACTTCCCCAACCCGATCTGGGCGGCGCCGCAGCGCGAACGCGCCCCGGTCCACGCCGAGCGCGAGCGGCGCGCGGCGAACCTTTCCGCGGCCATCGCGGCGCGCCTCAAATGAACGCCACGGCGCCCGGCTTCACGGATTCGCGCGGCTGCAAGGAGTGGCTCGCCGCGCTGCCGCTCACCAACATCCCGCAGGCGCAGTCGATGGTGCTCGAGCAGATGCAGGCGTTGAACGCGGCCGGCCTGGGCGCGCTCGAACGGTTGAAGTGCCTGGAGCTCCTGCGCGACAAGATCGCCTTCCTGCAGGGCGAGCAGCGCTCGCGCTACTACGGCAAGACCATTCCGCTTTCGCCCAACGACTCCAACGCGTGGACCACGGGCGCGGCGTTGCTCGATGAGCTGGAGAAGGGATACCGAACGTGCCTCGCCGAGGCGCGCTCCGGCGGCGACGCGGCGCCCCACGAAGCGCTCATCGCGCAACGCGTCATGCGCTACATCGGCGCGCAGATGCTTTTCCACGCGGTCGTGTACCGCCGCTTCGATCCGGCGCTCTGGACGCGGCTCCACGATCTCTACGGCGAGGCCGAAAAGGGCGGCATCGCGGCGACCGCGGTGAAAGACACGCTGGAGGGGGAGAGCGGCAATTCGAGCGTCGCCGAGACCTACACGCAGGTGGTGCTCCTCCAGGCGGCGTTCCTGTCGGAAATGACGGCGCCGCAAGTCGATTTCGCCGAGGCGCTGCTCAAGCTCTGGTCGCGCAAGGTGCAGTTGCTCGCCGCGCCACCGGCGGGCGATGCGCGCCGGCTGGACGCGCTCGTGATCGACCCCGCGAAGCCGATCGGCGCGCGCCCACAGCCGCGGCCCGATTTCGCTGCGGGCCAGCGCATCGTCGAAACCGCCGAGCTCTCCAAGAGCATGCGCCGGCGCATCCACGGATTGCAGAGCGGCGAGGACGTGGCCACGCTCGGCCTGCCCGCGCTGGCGGCGAGCATCGATCCGCTCCTGGAGTTGAAGCGCCTGCACAAGCTCTGGTGCGAAGGCGCGCCGCCGCGGCCCGCGCCAAAAGCTTCGCAGACGGAAAAGGCCGGCGTCGTGTTCGGCGTGAACGACATCCACTTCTTCATCTCCGGCGGCAAGGTCTTCGAGCAGCCCGACAAGAAGCAGCGCGAGCTTTCCCAGCAGGAGCAGAAGGACATCGAGGTCTTCGGCCGCGTGCGGGAGCAGACGCTGATCAACATGGCCGCGCAGGCGCACGCATCGACGCAGACGCGCGGCTCGGGCGCGATGCCGTCGGTGACCGTCGAGAGCTGGCCCGTGGTCGACGAGCTGCTGGGCGCCATTCGCGTGCAAAGGCCGGCCACGTCGAGCAAGAGCATCGCCATCGGACGCCTGGTGGCGATCCGCATGGGCGAAGCGACGCCTTTCTTCCTCGGTTGGGTCACGGAGCTCGTGCAGGAAACGGACGGCCGACTCATCGCCACCCTTTCCATCTTCCCGGGCAAGCCCGAGGCGATCTCGGTGCGTGCCGCGGATTCGCGCGCCCGCACGAGCGCGCAGTGGGCGCAGGGCTTGCGCCTGCCGGCCAACGAGAAGGTCAAGGTCCCCGTCACGTTGGTGTTGTCGAGCGGCATCGGCCACCGCGCCCGCGGCGTCGAGGTGCACGGCGACAAGGAGGCGACCGTCGAGGAAATCCTCGAGCACGGCACCGACTTCGACCGCGTGACGACGTTCTAGAGCGCGAAGCGTCGCTGCGAGGCGCGCAGCAGCTTTGCGAGCTGCGCCGGCTCGTGCCAGTCGCGCCCGTGGACGTAGCGCGGCAGCGACCAGCGGTTCGACCCCTGCGTCCAGGGTCGCGCATCGTCGCTCACGCACGCGTCGATGCGAAGGGCCGCCCCGCGCGCGGGGAAGTATTCGTTCAGCAGGTAACGCGCCGACGGTCCGTAGGGATAGGCGAAGATGCGCGCGGCCGGGTTCGGCGCCCGCTCCCAGAGGTACTCGGCCGCCTGCGCGATCTGGTAGTCGGCCGCCTCGCGCGTGTCGATGCTTGTGAAGACCCCGCGGCGGACGTGCGGAAATTTCGGGTTCGCAAGCGCTTCGTGGTTGTGGTCCCAGCTGTGGCTCGCGATGCCCATGAGCCCCGTGGCGACCGCCGCGGCCCACCAGTCCTCGCCATACCAGCCGCGGCCCAGCATGCAAAGCCGGTCGAGCTCGGCGCGGTCTGAAGGCGAGACCACGACGAAGCTCGTGATGTGAAGCCCGGGCTGCGAGCGCGGATGCGCGGCGCGGAAGTCGGCGAGGATGTTGAGCATGCTTCGTTGCACGCCCCACTGCGGGTGGTCGATGTCGCGGAAGTCGAAGTCGGAGCCGTCGTCGCACGTGAGTGCCACGAGCTTTCGCCCCTCGAGATGCGCGGGGCGTTCGAGCCACGTGGAAACGAGCTCGGCGAGCGGACGGATCTCGAAGCCCTCGGCTTCGATCATCCCCAGGTCGGCGGCGAGGGCGTGGTGGTCGTTGGTGCGCGGCTCGTCGCCCGAGATGTGCATCGAGTGGTAGGTGAGGATGGGAATTCTCATCGGTGGGCGAAATAGTAACGCTCGGCCACGAGGAAGAGCGCCCAGGCGGCGAGCACCGAGAGCGCGAAGCCGCCGGTGAACAGCGCCGCCGCGTAGGCCGCGGGAGCCGTCACGCCGGCGTTGACGAGGACGTGTCCCAGCAGGTGCAGCACGACGTAGTGCACGAGGAAGAACGAGTAGGAGATGCGCCCCAGCGCGAGCGCCGGGCGCGTCGCGAGAAGCCTTCCTGGCAGCGAGCCTGCATCGCACGTCTTCAGCACGAGCAGGCCGCATGCAATCGCCGAGAACACGTAGTAGACGGCCTGCTTGTTGCCGAGGAAGCCGAGCTTGAACGCGAGCGTGAAGGCGATCCATGCGCCGACGGCCATCGCAGTGGGCAGGCGCTGCGCCGCGCGGCTGCGCGCCTCGGCGTCCATCATGCCCAGCCACAGGCCGGGCACGAAGAGCGCGAAGTACGCGAGGAAGATCGCGCGCTCGTCCGGCGCCGCGGCGGCGCCGGCGATCACCGCGACGAAGATCGCGGCGAGCACCCACGCGGCCATACCCTCGCCCACCGCGCCGCGCCGGCTCCATGCGAGCGCGAGCAGCGGTACCGCGAGATAGAAAGCCGCCTCGTAGCTGAGCGACCAGGTCACCGGATTGAGCGGAGCGAAACCCAGCAAGTGGAAGCCCTGCAGCATTGCGGCGTTGCCTGCGACCTGGGGCGCGGTGAACTCGGCGCCGAAAAGCCAGAGTCCCGCGAGTAGCGCCGCCGCGCCCGAGACGAGATACGCCGGATAGATACGAAGGGCGCGGCGCGCGAGAAACGTGCGCGTTCCCGGCCAGCGGCGCGCGGCGATGTCGGCCATGAGCAGGCCCGAGAGCACGAAGAAAAGATCGACGCCGTAATGCGAGCGGAAGAAGAACAGCAGCACCGCGGCCGGGCCGGACAACTCGCCGAGTGTGGCGTGATCGGGATCGAGCCTGTACATCGCGGCGGCGACGAGCCCGCACGAGTGCACCAGGAACACGAGGAAGGCGGCGTAGCCGCGCAGCCCTTCGAGCGCCTCGAGGCGCTTCATCCGCGCTTGCCGCGCTCCAGGACGTCGACCAGGTCGATCGCGGCATTGCGCCCGGTCTGCTCGGCGATCTCCACGATGCACGTGGGGCTGGTCACGTTGATCTCGGTGAGCCAGTCGCCGATCACGTCCAGGCCCGCGAAGACGATGCCGGCCTTCGCAAGGCGCCTTCCGACCGCCTCCGCGATCTCGCGGTCACGATCCGAGATGGGCTGTGCCACGCCCTTTCCCCCGGCCGCGAGGTTGCCGCGCGTCTCGCCCTTCTTCGGGATGCGCGCGAGGCAATGCGAGAAGGGCTTGCCGTCGATCACCAGCACCCGCTTGTCGCCTTTCGTGATCTCGGGGATGAAGCGCTGCGCCATGATCGTGCGCCGGCCCTCGTCGGTGATGACCTCCACGATCACGTTGCGGTTCACGTCGTCGGCCTTCACGCGGAAGATCATCGCCCCGCCCATGCCGTCGAGCTTCTTCACCACGACATCGCCATGCGCATCGATGAATTCCTGCACCTGCTGCATGTCGCGCGCCACGAGCGTGGGCGGCGTGAGGTGCGGGAAGGCGAGGATCGCGAGCTTCTCGTTCCAGTCGCGCAGCGCCCGCGGGTCGTTCACCACCCAACCGCCCTGCAGGTTCACGCCGTCGAGGAGGAGAGTCGCGTAGTAGTACTCCTGGTCGAAGGGCGGGTCCTTGCGCATCAGCACGCAGTCGAAACCCCCGAGGGCCGTCTTGTGCGGCTCCCCGGCGCGGTACCAATCGTTGTTGTCCGCGCGAATTTCGAGGCGGCGCACTTCCGCGGTGACCGCACCGTCGCGAATGAACATGTCGCCCGCCTCGAGCGCGCTCACCTCGTGGCCGCGCTTCGCGGCCTCGCGCATCATGGCGATGCTCGAGTCCTTGTACGCCTTGAGCTTGTCGAGCGGATCGACGACGAACGCGAGCTTCATGCGTTCGCCGCCCGCACCTCCGGCGCGTTGTCGCGCTCGACGAGCTGCTCCACCTCGATGGCGGCGGCGAGGTTGGCCAAGCGCGCCACGACGCCGTAGGTGTAGAAGCGATTGGGCGGGTCGCCGGGCTTGCCGAGGCAATCGGGCGTGTGGCAGTTGGTCTCGAAGGCGAGCGGCGCGAACTTCGCGCCCGGCGAGTTGAGGTTCTCGTCGACCCCGCGCTCGGTGTGCACGCGGTAGAAGCCGCCCACCACGAAGTGGTCCATCATGTACACGACGGGCTCGGCCACGGCGCCGTCCACGCTCTCGAAGGTGTAGACGCCTTCCTGGATGATGACCTCGTGCACCGGCTGGCCTTCCTTGATCACGGCCATCTTGTTGCGCGTCTTGCGGTTGAGGTTCCTCACGTCGTCCACGCTCTTCACCGTCATGATGCCCATGCCGTAGGTGCCCGCATCGGCCTTCACGATGCAGAAGGGCGGTTCGGTGATGCCGTACTCGCGGTATTTCTCGCGGATCTCGTTCAGGACGAAGTCCACGTTGGCCGCGAGGCAGTCCTCGCCTTCCTTCTCGGCGAAGTTCACCTTGCCGCACTGGCTGAACGCCGGGTTCAGCAGCCAGGGATCGAGGCCCAGGAGCTTCGCGAAGTCCTCGACCACGCGGTCGTAGGTGTGGAAGTGGTGCGACTTGCGGCGCGTGGCCCATCCCGCGGCGAGCGGCGGGATCACCGGCTGCTCGATGCCGCGCAGGATCGCCGGGATGCCGGCCGACAGGTCGTTGTTGAGCAGCACCGCGCACGGATCGAAGCCTTCGACGCCCACGCGGTTGCCTCGCCGCTGGATCGGCTCGAGGAGGAGTTTCTCGCCGGCGGCGGTGGTGACTTCCGTGGGCGCCGTGAGGTCGGCAATCAGGCTTCCGATGCGCACCGTGAGGCCCGCGCCCTCGAGGATGCGGCGCAGCACCGCCACGTTCTGCAGGTAGTTGAGATTGCGCGTGTGGTTCTCGGGCACGAGCAGGAAGCGGCGCGTGTCGGGGCAGACGCGCGAGACCGCGGACATCGCGGCGTGCACGCACAGCGGCAGGAACTCGGGATTGAGGTTGTTGAAGCCGCCGGGGAAGAGGTTCGTGTCCACCGGTGCCAGCTTGAAGCCGCTGTTGCGCAGGTCCACCGACGCGTAGAAATTGACCTCGTGTTCCAGCCACTGGTTGCGAAACCAGCGCTCGATCTCAGGGCGCTGGTCGAGCACGATGCGCTCGATCTCCTGCAGCGGGCCAGTGAGGGAAGTGGTGAGGTGAGGGACCATTGGCGTCGGGTTTGACAGCCGTTTGGGGGAATCAGTTTACACGGTCGCGTTGTAGAATCCGCCATGACTTCGGCGCATGCCATCGCGATCACGGTGACGCTGCTCGTGGCGTCCAACCTTTTCATGACGCTCGCCTGGTACGGCCACCTGAAGCACCTGAACACGACCTCGTGGTACCTCGCCGCGGTCGTGAGCTGGGGCATCGCGTTCTTCGAATACCTGCTCCAGGTGCCTGCCAACCGCATCGGCTACTCGGGCGGCATGACGCTCGCGCAGCTGAAGATCGTGCAGGAAGTGATCACGCTCGCCCTGTTCGTGCCCTTCGCGATGCTCTACATGGGCGAGGCGCCGAAGTGGAACTACCTGTGGGCGGCGCTGTGCCTGATGGGCGCCGTGTACTTCATCTTCTTCGCCTAGTGCGCCTTCACATTCTCGGGATCTGCGGGACGTTCATGGGCGGGCTCGCCAGGATCGCGCGCGAGCGCGGCCACACGGTGACCGGCTGCGACGCGCAGGTCTATCCGCCCATGAGCGACCAGCTTCGCGACCTGGGAATCCGCCTGCACGAAGGCTACGACGCGCAGCAGCTCGACCGGTACCCGGCGGACCTCTACGTGGTCGGCAACGCGATGACGCGCGGCAAGCCCGTGATCGAGGCGATCCTCGACCGCGGCCTCGCCTACGCGTCGGGCCCTCAGTGGCTCGCCGGCAATGTCCTGCAGGACAAGTGGGTCCTCGCGGTGGCCGGCACGCACGGCAAGAGCACGACCTCGTCGATGCTCGCCTGGATCCTCCACGAGGCCGGGCTCGACCCCGGTTTCCTCATCGGAGGGATCGCCCGCAACTTCGGCATCTCGGCGCGCGACACGGGCTCGAAGTTCTTCGTGATCGAAGCCGACGAGTACGACACCGCGTTCTTCGACAAGCGCTCCAAGTTCGTCTGGTACCGGCCGCGCACGGCGATCCTCGCCAACCTCGAATACGACCACGCCGACATCTTCCCGGACCTCGCGTCCATCGAGACGCAGTTCCACCACTTCGTGCGCATCGTTCCCTCGCAGGGACTGCTGGTCGCCAACGGCAACGATCCGTCGATCGAGCGCGTTCTCTCGCGCGGCGCGTGGACGCCGGTGCAGCGCTTCGGTCCGGGGCGGGAGTGGAGCGCGGGCGCGGTGAACGATGACGATTCGTTCGACGTCCTGCACGAAGGGCGCGCGCAGGGCATGGTGCGCTGGGATCTCATGGGCGAACACAACCGGCTGAACGCGCTCGCCGCGATCGCCGCCGCGCGCCACGCCGGGGTCGCGCCCGCCGTCGCCATCAAGGCCCTGGCGCGTTTCCAGGGCGTGAAGCGGCGCATGGAAGTGCGCGGACAGGTGAACGGCATCACCGTGTACGACGATTTCGCGCACCACCCGACCGCATTCGAGGCGACGATCGCGGGCCTTCGCAAGCGCGTGGGGCGCGGGCGCATCGTCGCGGTGTTCGAGCCGCGCTCCAACACGATGAAGCTCGGGACGATGCAGGCGCTCCTGGCATCGAGCCTCACCGGCGCGGACGTGGTGTTCTGCTACGCGAAGGGCCTGGGCTGGGAGCCCGCCGGCGCGCTGGCCCCGCTCGGCGCGCGCGCCTTCGTCTTCCACGAGATCGAGCCGATGGTCGAATCGCTGGCCGCGATGCTGCGTCCCGGCGACCTCGTTCTCGTCATGTCCAATGGCGCCTTTGGCGACGTGCACGCGAAGCTGCTGGAACGCCTCGATCCGGCGTGCCGGGACGCCGCCTGAAATGACCGCCTACGACTACCGCATCCTCAACGTATTCTCCCGCGCCGGGCGCCTCACCGGCAATCCGTTGTGCGTGTTCGAGGACGGCGAGGGGATCCCGGACGACGACATGCAGGCCCTCGCGCGCCAGTTCAACCTTTCCGAGACCACTTTCGTGCTGCCGTCGTCGAAGGCGACCGCGCGCGTGCGCATCTTCACGCCGTCGTACGAGATGCCTTTCGCGGGACATCCGACACTGGGCACCGCGCATGTGGTGCGCGACCTCAGGCGCTGCGGCGACGAGCTGAAGCTCGAGATGAAGGCGGGCGTCATCCCCGTGTCCGCCGCCGGCGATCGCTGGACCCTGGAGGCCAACACGCCGCGCGGCCGCGCCGTCCCGCATTCACGCGCGGAGCTGGCCGAGATGCTGGGCCTCGAGGAAAGCGACATGGGCGAATGGCCGCTGTGGATCAGCTCGGGCCGGGAGCAGCTGATGATCCCGCTGAAGAGCGTCGAGGCGGTCCGGCGCGTGCGCCCGAAAGCGGACGTGTTTGCGCGGCTGAAGAGCGAGGATGGCCAGAGCATGGCCTACGTTTTCTTCGACGGCGGGCGCGAAGTCGAGGCGCGCTTCTTCTTCCCGAGCGGGCCGGCGATCCTCGAGGATCCGGCGACCGGCTCGGCGTGCGCAAACCTGGGCGGTTGGTTCTCGGTGATCCAGCCCCGCATCCCCATCGCCCGCTCCGTGTCGCAGGGAGAGGCGGTGAAAAGGCCGAGCACGCTCTTCCTCAACGTCGAGTGGCAGGAATCGAATCCGCGCATCTTCGTGGGCGGCGACGTGATCGAGCTGGGCCGCGGCACGCTCAACCTCTGATTGAAGACCATCGTCTACCTGCACGGATTCGTGAGCTCGCCCCGATCGAAGAAGGCCGTGATGCTGGGCGACTATCTGCGCAACGTGGCCACCGGCGTCGATTACGTCGTTCCCGAAATGCACCACCGGCCCTCACGCGCCCTGGCAGATGCCGCGGCCGCCTGCGATTCGGTGCCGGTGGCCGACCTCACGCTGGTTGGCAGCTCCCTGGGCGGCTTTTACGCCACGGTGCTCGCCGAGCGCATGGGCTGCCGCGCCGCGCTGCTGAATCCCGCCGTGCGGCCGCACGCGCATTTCCACAAGCATCTCGGCGCGCAGAAGAACATGTACACGGGCGAGGAGTTCACGCTCACGCAGCAACACGTCGATGAATTGAAGGCGATGCAGCCCGCGGCGATCACACGGCCGGGGCGCTATTGGCTCTTCGTGGAGACGGGCGACGAGGTGCTCGACTATCGCGAGGCGGTGGATTTCTACGCCGATGCGTTGCAGACCCTCGTGCGCGGCGGCGACCACACGCTGGTCTCGTTCCCCGAGCATGTGCCCGAGCTCGTGGAGTGGGCGAAATCGTCATGAAGCAGGTCCTCTTCGAGGAAGACGGCGCCTTCCGTGTCGGCACCATCCTCTCGGAGACGGGCGCTTCCTTCCAGGTCGAGGCAGCGCACGGCAAGCGCTCGAAGGTCAAGGCGGGCTCGATCCTCCTGCGCTTCGATGGTCAGGCGTTGGGCGCCTTCATGCCCGAAGCGCAGAAGCTCGCCGGGCCGCTCGACCCGAAGTTCCTCTGGGAAGTGAGCGGACGCGAGGAGTTCGCCTTCGACGAGCTCGCGCGCGAGTACTTCGGGCGCGCGCCCACGCCGCAGGAATCGGCGGCGGTGGCACTCGCCCTGCATGCGAACCCGATGTACTTCTACCGCCGCGGCAAGGGGCGATACCAGGCCGCGCCCGAGGAGAGCTTGCGCGCCGCGCTCGCCGGCGCCGATAAGAAGCGCCGCGCGCAGGAGCAGGTCGATGCGTGGGCCGCCGACCTCGCGGCCGGGCGCGTTCCCGCGCCCATCGCGGAAAGGCTCGACGTGCTCCTGTTCAAGCCGGACAAGATGGCGCTCGAATGGCGCGCGCTCGATGCGGCCGCGCATGCCGCGGGCGCCACGCCGCAGCGCGTGCTGGCGCTTGCCGGCGCCCTCGCCGGTCCCGAGGATTTCTTCCTGCGGCGCTTCGCATTCGAGCTCTTTCCCGGCGGCACCGGTTTCGATGCGATGCCGGCACTCGACGAGCCTCACGGGCTTTCCGAATCCGATACCGTCGCCTTCTCCATCGACGACGAGGAGACCACCGAGATCGACGACGCGTTCTCGATGGCGAGGCTCGACGACGGCAGCCTGCGCGTGGGCGTGCACATCGCCGCGCCCGCCGTGTATTTCTCGCGCGCGCATGCGCTGGAGGCGCTCGCGCGCGAACGACTTTCCACCGTCTACTTCCCCGGCGGGAAGATCACCATGCTGCCGCAGGACGCGGTGGATCGCGCCACGCTCGCCGCGGGTCGGCGCGTCGCGGCCGCGTCCCTGTACCTCACCCTCGATCCCGCGAGCCTCGAGGTGCGCGGCCACGAATCGCGCCTCGAGTGGATCCGCGTGGCGGACAACCTGCGTCTGGGCGACCTGGACCGGCGCCTGAACCAGGACGCGGTCGCGGCCGGAAAGGTCGAAGGGCCGCACGGCGAGGAGCTGTTCATTCTCTGGAAGCTCGCACGCTCGCTGAAGGTCCTGCGGGGCGCCGGTGAAGAGAAGAGCGACCGGCCCGACTACACCTTCCGCGTGGACGCGGGCCGCGTGTCCATCGAGCCACGCCAACGCGGCACGCCGGTGGATACGCTGGTTTCGGAGCTCATGATCCACGTGAACTCGACGTGGGGAAGGCTTCTCGCCGAGCGCGGCTTCGATGCGATCTACCGCAACCAGGCGGGCGCCAAGACGCGCATGGAGGTCGAGCCGGGCTCGCACCAGTGGCTCGGTGTGTCGCACTACGCATGGACGAGCTCACCGCTACGCCGCTTCAGCGACCTCGCCAACCAGCGCCAGCTGGTCGCCATGCTGCGTGGCGAGGAGCCCGCCTACAGGAAGGACGAGCTCGCGTCGGCGGCGCGCGACTTCGAGACCGCCTACGAGGCGTACGCCGAGCACCAGCGCCTGCTCGAGCGCTACTGGACGGTGCGCTACATCGAGCAGGAGCGCATCGCCCAGGCGAATGCATCCGTGATTCGCGACGACCTGGTGCGCATCGATGGCCTGCCGCTCGTCTGCCGCGCCGTGGGACTCCCGGCCTCGATGCCGGGCGAGCTCGTGAAGGTCCACTTCGGCGAGACCGACCCGTGGGAGGCCACGATTTTCTGTCGCTACGCCGGAAAATAAGACCTACAATTCCGTTTCATGCAATTAGGGCAGCCCTCGCAGGACGCACTCGTCTCCTTCTCGGACTTCCTGCTCGAAAAATTCGGCCTCGTCGCGACCATGCAGGTGGCGGTCGTCGCGTCGATCGCCTTCCACACCGTCGCCATCGTGGGCCTGGGCTTCAACCTGCCGCGCATGATGCGTGAGGCCGCCCCGCACAACATGATGGACGTGGTGCTGGTCAACTCGAAGAGCTCCAAGAAGCCCACCAGGGCCGACGCGCTGGCGCAGGCCAACCTGGATGGCGGCGGCAACACCGACCAGAAGATGCGTGCGTCGACTCCGTTCCCGATGGCCGATCCGCGCCAGCCCAGCCCCGAGCTCAAGGCGGCGCACGAGCGCGTGAAGCAGCTCGAGGCCGAGTCGCGCGAGCTCATGCTGCAGCTGCAGTCGAAGGCGGCGGTCGCGCCGGTGCAGCAACAGCAGGAGGCCCGCGACATCGTCGAGCGCAACCTCGAGATCGAGCGCCTCGAGGCGCAGATCCGCCGCGAGCACCGGGCCTACCAGGAGCGCCCGCGCAAGAAGTTCATCGGCGCGCGCGCCGAGGAGTACCGCTTCGCCACCTACATCGACCGCTGGCGCGTGAAGGTCGAGCGCATCGGAACGATGAACTATCCGGAGGAAGCCCGCGCGAAAGGCATCCACGCGTCGCTACAGCTCACCGTGGGCATCAAGCGCGACGGCGAGATCGAGTCGGTCGAGATCAACCGCCGCTCGGGCTACCGGTTCCTCGACCAGGCCGCGATGCGCATCGTGCGAATGGCCGGTCCGTTCGAGCCGTTCCCGCAGGACATCCGCGCCGATACGGATATCCTCTACATCACCCGCACGTACACGTTCACCCGCGCCGACCGGGCGATCGAGATCACCGCGCCCGAGTAGGCCCGCGCCGGTGGTAAAATGCGCTCTGGTGGCCAATGCAAACGATCAACCTCACCAGCCACTTCCTCATCGCCATGCCGGCGATGTCGGACCCGAATTTTTCCCGTACCCTCACCTTCGTGTGCGAGCACAACGAGCGTGGCGCGCTCGGCATCGTGGTGAACCGCCCCATCGACGTGAACCTCGCCGCCCTCTTCCGGCAGGTGGAGATCCCGCTGGGGACCTCCCCCATCGGCGAGCAGCCCGTCTTCTTCGGCGGGCCGGTGCAGTTCGACCACGGCTTCGTGCTGCATCGCCCGGTCGGCGCCTGGAAGTCCACCCTTCCCGTGGGCGACATCGGACTCACGACCTCGCGCGACATCCTGGAAGCGATGGCCACGGGCAGCGGCCCGCGCCAGCAGCTGGTCGCGCTGGGCTATGCCGGCTGGGCGCCGGGCCAGCTCGAGGACGAGATCCGGCGCAACGGCTGGCTCACGGTGAAGGCGGGGATCGACCTCATCTTCGACGTGCCGCCCGAAGCGCGCTACGACGCCGCGATGCGGGCGCTCGGCGTGAACACCGCCAACCTCTCCGAGGAGGCGGGGCACGCGTGACGCAGCCCACCGGCACGCTCATCGGGTTCGACTTCGGTGAGCGGCGCATTGGCGTGGCGGTGGGCGAAACCGGTACCGGCATCGCCAATCCCCTGGGCGCGATCGACGCCGCGGCCAACGACGCGCGCTTTCGAGAGATCGAGAAGCTGGTCATCGAGTGGCGCCCCGCGGCATTCGTGGTGGGCCGCCCGCGCCACGAGGACGATTCCGAGCACGCGGTGGCGAAGCTCGCCGAGAAGTTCGCGCGCCGCCTGCACGCGAAATATCACGTGCCCGTGGTGATGGTGGACGAAACGCTCACATCCGCGGCGGCCGAGTCGAGCCTCGCCGGCAAGCGCGCCGGCACGAAACGAAAGGGCGACGTGGACGCCGTCGCCGCCGCCATCATCCTGCAGAGCTACCTCGACGACCCGGAGGCCGGTGAGCGCGCCCCTTCCTGATCCCGAAGCCCTCGTGCGCGCGATGGCCGACGCGATGCGCGGCAACATCGCCGCGGACGCGGGCATGGTGGGCATCTACACGGGCGGCGCGTGGGTCGCCGAACGGCTGCATCGCGCGCTCGGCCTCGCCACGCCGCTCGGACACCTCGCCGTGACGCTGCATCGCGACGACTTCGGCCGCATCGGCCTGCACCGCGAATCGCGCCGCAGCCAGATCCCGTTCCCGGTGGACGGGCGCGAGATCATCCTCGTGGACGACGTGCTGCACTCGGGACGCACCATCCGGGCCGCGCTGAACGAGCTCTTCGACTTCGGCCGCCCGAAAGCCGTGCGTCTGGCGATCATGGCCGAGCGCGGCACGCGCGAGCTGCCGGTCTCGCCCGACTGGCTCGGCGCGAAGATCGAGGTGGCGGCCTCCGAGGACCTGGTGCTTTCCAACGAGAGCGGGCGGCTGCGCCTCGCCATGGTGACGCGCCCATGAACAACAACCTGCAGATCGCGCCCGACGGAAGCCTGCGCCACCTGCTGAGCACCGAGGGCCTCCCGGCCGAGATGATCCGGCGCATCCTCGATACCGCAGACCAGTTCGTGTCGGTGTCCGAGCGCGACGTGAAGAAGGTCCCGCTGCTGCGCGGCAAGTCCGTGTTCAACGTGTTCTTCGAGGGATCGACGCGCACGCGCACGACCTTCGAGATCGCCGCCAAGCGCCTGTCGGCCGACGTGATCAACCTCAACGTCGCCGTGTCCTCGACCTCGAAGGGCGAGACGCTGCTGGACACCGTGTACAACCTGCAGGCCATGGACGCCGACATGTTCGTCGTGCGCCACTCGCAGTCGGGAGCCCCGCACCTCATCGCCCGGCACGTGAAGCCGGGTGTCGCCGTGATCAACGCGGGCGACGGGCGCCACGCGCACCCGACGCAGGGCCTGCTCGACATGTACACCATCCGCCACTACAAGAAGGACTTCTCCGGCCTCACGGTAGCGATCGTGGGCGACATACTGCACTCGCGGGTCGCGCGCTCGCAGATCCACGCGCTGAAGACGCTCGGCGTGCCGGACCTGCGCGTGATCGGCCCGCGCACGCTGATCCCCGCGGAGGTGGAGCGCCTGGGCGTGCGCGTCTTCCACGACATGGCGCAGGGCATCAAGGGTTGCGACGTGGTGGTGATGCTTCGCCTGCAGAACGAGCGCATGAACGGCGCGCTCCTGCCCTCGGCCTGCGAATTCTTCAAGTGCTACGGCCTCACGGCCGACAAGCTCGCGCTCGCGAAGCGGGATGCGATCGTGATGCACCCCGGCCCGATGAACCGCGGCGTGGAGATCGACTCGCCCGTCGCCGACGGGCCGCAGAGCGTGATCATGCCGCAGGTGACCTTCGGCATCGCCGTTCGCATGGCGGTGATGAGCATGCTGGGGTCCCCATGAGGATCGAGATCCGCGGCGCGCGCGTGCTCGATCCCGCCTCGAAACGGGACAAGGAAGGATCGATCTTCATCGCGGAGGGCAAGATCGCCGCGCTGGACAATGCTCCCGACGGATTCTTGGTCGACGAGACGATCGACGCTCGCGGTCTCAGCGCGATCCCCGGCCTCGTCGACCTGTCCGCGCGCTTGCGCGAGCCGGGATTCGAATACAAGGCGACGCTCGAGTCGGAAATGCGCGCGGCCGCCGCGGGCGGCATCACCACGCTTGCGTGCCCGCCGGATACCGATCCGCCGCTGGACGAGCCGGGCCTGGTGGAGATGCTCACGCGGCGCGCCTCGGGCCTTGGCGCGCGGGTCCATCCGCTCGGAGCCCTCACGGTCGGGCTGAAGGGCGAGAAGCTCGCGGAGATGGCACTCCTCGCCGATGCGGGCTGCAAGGGCTTCTCGCAGGGCAACGCGGCGCTGCCGGGGACGGCCATGCTCTGGAACGCGTTCAAGTATGCCGCGACCTTCGGATTCACCGTGTGGCTGCGCCCGCAGGATGCCCAGCTCTCGGCCAACGGCGTCGCGCACGATGGCGAGGTTGCCACGCGCCTGGGCCTTGCGCCGATTCCCGTGATCGCGGAAACCATCGCGCTGCGCACCATCGTCGAGATCATGTCGGCCACGGGCGCCCGCGTGCACCTCGCCCGCCTTTCCTCAGCGGCGGCGGTGCGCCTCGTGCAGGAAGCGAAATCGCGCGGCGCCGCGCTCACCTGCGACGTGGGCGTGCACCACCTGCACCTGTGCGATCGCGACATCGGCGACTTCAACGCCAACTGCAACCTCACGCCGCCCCTTCGGGACCCGTCGGACCGCGATTCGCTGCGCCGCGCGCTCGCCGAGGGCGTGATCGACGCGGTCTGTTCGGACCACACGCCGGTCGACGACGACGCCAAGCAGGTGCCCTTCGCCGAGGCGGAGACGGGCGCCACCGCGCTCGAACTTCTCCTGCCCCTCACCCTCCAATGGGGCAAGGAGGCGGGATTGAAACCTGTCGAAGCGCTGGCCGGCGTCACCCACCGCGCGGCGAAGATCCTGGGCGTACCCGCGGGGACGCTCGCGGTGGGCGCCTCGGCCGACATCTGCCTCTACGATCCGGCGAGCCCGTGGATCGTGCAGCCGGCCGCGCTCGCGAGCCAGGGCAAGAACACGCCGTTCCAGGGACTCGAGCTCACCGGCCGCGTCATGCGCACCATCGTCGGCGGGCGCACCGTACACGTCGCCTGAGGTAAGCCATGCACAACCCGCTGCTCGATTTCACGGCGCTCCCTCGCTTTGCCGCCATTCGCGCGGAGCACGTGGCGCCCGCGATCGAGATACTCATCGCCGAAGGCAACGCGACCATCGAACGCCTTGCCACGGCCGATCGCGCTCCCACGTGGGAGGAGTTCGTCGAGCCGCTCGACGACGCCAACGAGAAGCTCGCGCGCGCCTGGTCGCAGGTGAGCCACCTGAATGCCGTGATGAATTCGCCGCCGATCCGCGATGCCTACAACGCGGCACTTCCTAAAGTCACGCGGTTCTACACGGGGCAGGGACAGGACCAGCGCCTGCACGCGGGCTTCAAGGCGATCGCCGCTTCACCGGCATTCGCGGATTTCTCGCGCGCGCGCAAGCGTTTCGTCGAGAACCAGCTGCGCGATTTCCGCCTCGGCGGCGCGGAGCTGCCCCCGCCGCAGAAAGAGCGCTTCCTGCAGGTGCAGGGCGAGCTCGCGAAGCTCTCCTCGCGGTTCCAGGACAACCTGCTCGACGCGACCAACGCCTTCGGGCTGTACGTCGCGGACGTGCACGAGCTTTCGGGGCTTCCGCAGGACGTGGTGGACGCGGCGCACGCCCTTGCGGCGAAGGAGGGCCGCGAGGGCTGGAAGCTCACGCTCCAGATGCCCTGCTACATGCCGGTGCTGCAATACGCCGACCACCATGGGCTGCGCGAAAGGATGTACCGCGCGTACATGACGCGTGCCTCGGAGTTCGGTGGGCCGGAATGGGACAACGGCGCAATCATGACGCGCATCCTCGAGCTGCGCGCGGAGGTGGCGAAGCTGCTGGGCTACGGCTCGTATGCGGACGTGTCCCTCGCCAGCAAGATGGCGGGAACGCCGGCGCAGGCGCTCGCCTTCCTCGAGGACCTCGCGCGGCGCACGAAGCCCTTCGCCGAGCGCGACATGCGCGAGCTGCGGGAATTCGCGCGCGCCGAGCTGAACCTTGCGGACGTGCGCGCCTGCGACGTGCCCTATGTGAGCGAGAAGCTTCGCCAGCAGCGCTACTCGTTCTCGGACGAGGAAGTGAAGCAGTACTTTCCCGAGGAAGAGGTCCTGGCGGGCATGTTCCGGGTCGTGGAGACGATCTACGGCGTGCGCGTGCGGTCCGGTACTGCCGAGACGTGGCACAAGGACGTGCGCTTCTACGAGATCGGCGATGCGGGCGGCGAACGCATCGGCCAGTTCTACATGGATCTCTACGCGCGCGAGTCGAAGCGCGGCGGCGCGTGGATGGCCGAGGCCATCGGCCGGCGCAGGCTCGGCAACCGCGTGCAGACGCCGGTCGCCTTCCTTACGTGCAACTTCTCCGCGCCCGTCGGCGGCAAGCCCGCGCTCTTCCGCCACTCGGAGGTGAACACGTTGTTCCACGAATTCGGCCACGGACTGCACCAACTGCTCACCCAGGTCGACGAGATGGGCGTGGCGGGCATCAATGGCGTGGAGTGGGACGCCGTCGAGCTTCCCAGCCAGTTCATGGAGAACTTCTGCTGGGAAAGGGAGGTGGTCGAGCCCATGACGCGCAACGTCGCGACCGGGGCGCGCATCCCGCGCGCACTTTTCGACCGCATGATCGCCGCGAAGAATTTCCAGCGCGGCCTGGGGTTCGTGCGCCAGCTGGAATTCGCGCTCTTCGACATGCGCCTGCACTACGATTTCGCGCCGGCCGGCAACATCCTCGGGCTCCTGGACGAGGTGCATGCGCAGGTAGCGGTGGTGGATACGCCCGCGTACAACCGCTTCCCGAACCAGTTCGCGCACATCTTCGCCGGCAGCTACGCGGCGGGGTACTACAGCTACAAGTGGGCGGAGGTCCTTTCGGCCGACGCGTACGGCGCATTCGAGGAGAACGGCGTGCTGAATCCCGAGATCGGCGCGCGATTCCGGCGCGAGGTCCTCGCCGCCGGCGGCAGCCGCCCGGCCCTGGATTCCTTCGTCGCATTCCGCGGGCGCGAGCCCCAGATCGATGCCCTTCTGCGCCATAATGGAATGACTGCGAACGCCTAAGGGGAGGCGCGATGAAGAGGACGGGAGTTGCACTGATTCTGGCGGCCTGCGCGGTGGCCGCGACCGCGTCCGCCCAGTCGAGCGTGTACAAGTGGGTCGACAAGGACGGCAAGGTCCACTACTCCAGCGAGCCGCCGCCTTCGGACGCGGCCAACGTCACCCAACGGCGCATGGGCGGTGGCGGCGCCGATGAGGCCCAGCTTCCCTACGCGACGCAGCAGGCGATGAAGACGAGCCCGGTGACGCTCTACGTGAGCAACAACTGCGGCGAGCTGTGCGCCGACGGGCGTTCGTTGCTTCAGAACCGCGGCATCCCGTATGCCGAGCGCAACGCCGAGACGAATCCGCAGGACACGGAGAAGCTGAAGCAGATCGTCGGCGCCCTCCAGGTGCCGCTGCTCATGGTGGGCGATCGCCCCGTGAAGGGGTTCAATGAGGGCACATGGAACTCGACGCTCGACAGCGCCGGATACCCGCGCACCAGGCTTCCCGGCCAG